>Ga0310342_100003623_pt1 | contig 10197 bp, 9 predicted proteins | sample S15DNA20500_MG_FD_206155 | JGI IMG/M metagenome (GOLD analysis project Ga0310342, IMG submission 206155) | Marine microbial communities from station ALOHA, North Pacific Subtropical Gyre - S1503-DNA-20-500_MG | ecosystem: Environmental > Aquatic > Marine > Oceanic | place: Pacific Ocean: North...
GCCCGCCCCGGGGGCCGACGCGCTGCTCGACCACATGGAACAGTCCGCCGCGAAGTTCGACCCCGGCAAGATCAAGGAAGAGCAGATTGCCCAGACGGCTGGTGCGGTCGAGTAGTCTGGCAGCTACAGCCGCAGGGCGCTGGCGCTCCCCAGCAGGATCCGGGTGTCGTCCGCCTTGTCCACCCAGACATCGCAGTGGACGCGGCGCCCCATTCCCTCGGGCGTCTCTTCCCGCACCTTTGCCCGGGCGGTCACGGTCTCGTCGACCCACAGCACGTTGGTGAGCTTGACCGACATGCGCCCGCCCTGGAGCCAGCCCATGCCGAACTCGCGCTGCATCACCTCGGAGACGAAGCACGTCGACATCATTCCCTGCACCACGATGTTCGGGAAGCCGAGCTTGCGCGCCTGCTCCGCGTCCGTGTGATAGTTGCGACCCGGGCCCGAGAACATCCAGCAGCGCCGGGCGTCGGTCGTCTTGGTGCAGGACGCAAGGTCGGCTCCGGTCGCGGTCGGAAACGGCGGCCGCTGCCGCTTTTCCTTGCTGCGGGCCGTCGACTCGTCCACGACGAAGCCGCCCTCCCCCTCCGCTTCGGACTGCTGCGGCGGCAAGAAGGACTGGAACGTGCGGCCGCGGACCAGGAGACGGCCGTCGGACGCATCGATCAGGTCGGTTTCGTTCACCACGTAGTCACGCCCGCGCTTGTGGAAACGGTCCACGATGGTCGACCGCGTGCGGACGCGGGCGCCGAGCGGCACCGGGGCGAAGAGATCCCAGTCCTGCTGCGCGTGGAGATTTCCGAAGAGATTCTTCAGGTACCACTCGCCCACGTGCTTGTAGCACTCCGAGTGGTGGAGGAGTGGCGGCGCCCACTGCGCGTGGGCCGGGAGTCTCTCGTCGAGCGCGTCGGCGTAGAAAGCGATCCCCTCGGCCGTGATCTCGTACTCGTTGGCTCCGCAGTGCCGGCCGACGTAGGCCGGCTCGCCGATGAGGTTCACCGTGTGCTCCCTTCCGCTCGGTTTCGTCTAGTCTATCATCGGCGCCCGTGAGTGAGTCCATGCAGAGCGCGGCCCGCGCGCTACCGGAGACACTGCGGACGCAACCTCCGGGACGCTAGTGATGCCTGCTCCCGAGAGCGATGCGAACGTTGCGAGCTGGATCCTCCGCCACGCCAACGCGCGCGGTAGCCAACTCGCGCTAGTAGACGGGGAGCGCCGGCTCGACTATGCCGGCCTCGAAGCCCGGGTGCGCCGCTGCGCGGGGGCCCTCGCCGCGCGCGGCGTCGAGCGCGGAGACCGGGTGGCGCTCGTGCTCCGCAACGGCTTGCCGTCCCTCGAACTCGTCCTGGGGGCGGCCCGCCTGGGAGCGATTGCCGTGCCACTCAACGCGCGGCTCACGGCGCGAGAGCTCGGCGGCCTGCTGGCAGACTGCGAGCCGCGGCTGCTGGTGCACGACGAGGCGCCGGCCACGGGGATCCGCGGCGAATGGGGGGCACTCGACCTCCGTGCCTACGAGGCGGCCCTCGACGCCGCGCGGCCCATCGATGCGATCGCTGCCGTATGTCCCGAGGATCCCATGCTCCTGATGTACACGTCGGGCACGACGGGCTCGCCCAAGGGCGCTCTCCTGCCGCACCGGAAGACCCTCTACAACGCGCGCAACGCGGAGATCTTCTTCGGACTGACCGAGCGGGACCGGGTGCTCGTCGTGCTCCCGCTCTTTCACTCTTTCGGGCTGATGATCCTCGCTCTGCCCACGTTGTACGCCGGGGGCCGGGTCGTTCTCGAGCCGCGTTTCGACGCGCCGCGGTCGTGGGAGACCGTGGAGCGCGAAGGGATCAGCTTCTTCGGGGGTGTCCCCTCCATGTTTCGCGAGCTGCTCGCGGCCCTCGGGCCGGAGCGGGATCTCTCGAACCTGCGCTTTCTCTTCACGGCCGGTGCCGCGATGCCCGTGGAGCTGATTCGCAGCTTCGAGGCGCGCGGGCTCGTGGTGAAGCAGGGTTTCGGGCAGACGGAGACCTCGATCCTGTACTGTCTCGACGCGAAAGACGCCGTGCGCAAGGCGGGAAGCGTCGGGCGGCCCGTGCGGTACGCCGAGGTGCGCGTCGTGCAGCTCGAGAACCTCGCCGGCCCGCCCGAGGCCTGGCGGGATGCGGCGCCAGGCGAGACCGGCGAGATCGTGGTCCGCGGGCCCATTCTCATGACCGGCTACTGGAGACGGCCCGAGGCCACCGACGACGTGATGCGCGGCGAGTGGTTGCGGACGGGCGACCTCGCCACACTGGACGAAGAGGGCTTCGCCACGCTCGTGGGGCGGGCGCGGGACATGTACATCTCGGGGGGTGAGAACGTCTATCCGGCCGAGATCGAGGCCGTGTACGAAGAGCACCCCAACCTGCGCGAGCTCGCGGTGGTCGGTGTGCCCGACGTGCGCTGGGGCGAGGTCGGCCATGCGTACTGTGTGCTGGAGGCAGGTACCGTTCTCGATGAGGACGCCCTGCGCCGCTGGGGAGCGGAGCGGCTCGCCGACTTCAAGCTGCCGAAGCGCTTCTTCACTGTCTCCGAGCTGCCCCGCACTGAAACCGGCAAGGTCATGAAGCATGCACTGCACCGGGAACCGGAGGGAACGAGATGAGCTCCGAGAATCGGCAGCGTCTGCTCCAGGCGACCGAATACGCCTACCGCTGGCACGAGGACCAGCCCAGGAAGGACACGGAGATCCCCTACGTCTGCCATCTCCTGCAGGTGGCGGGCCTGGTACTCGAGCACGGCGGCGATGCCGACCAGGCGATCGCGGGGCTCCTGCACGATTCCCTCGAGGACGCGCCGGATGTAGCGGAACGCGCCCGGCGCAAACAGCGGATCGAAGAGGACTTCGGCGAGCGTGTGCTGGAGATCGTGGAGGACTGTACGGACACGCGCGAAGACGAGTCGCTCGAGGACAAGGCCCCCTGGAGGGAACGCAAGGAGCGCTACGTCGCCCATCTCGCGACGGCGTCGAAGCACAGCCAACTCGTCGCTGCCTGCGACAAGCGCCACAATCTCCACGCCGTGGTCTGGGATGTGAAGACCCAGGGCCCCGGCGTGTTCGAGCGCTTCAACAGCGTGCCCGCCGAACAGGTCTGGTACTTCGCGTCCATCATCGACGCCCTGAGGGGCTCGATCCCGACCCGCCTTGGCAGCGAACTCGAGCACCTGCTCCAACAGTTGCGGGGCCTCGTCGCCACGCGCGAAGCATGAACGACGCGTCGGCCGAGGGCATCGAAGCCGGAGGGGTAAACGTCCACCGACGGAACCGAACCCGGCTGGTAGCGGTGGTTGGACTCGAACCAACGACCTACGGCTTATGAAGCCGCCGCTCTAACCGACTGAGCTACACCGCCACCGTGAGCCCGGTTCGCACGGGCCTGGTGCCCCCGGGGCACCGAAGTCTAGCGAACGAGCCCGCCCTCGCCGTTCGCGGGGGGTGGACTCGCCGCGGCGTTCTCGCCCGAAGCGACGGGCGGAAAAAGTGCGTTCTCAATCGCCTTGACCCGATCCGAGAGCACCTTGAAATCCGTCCCGGACGGACCGCTCGGCGCGCGTTGCGCCGTCCCATCGCTCGTTCCTGCCACGCGCGGGGCGGTGCCGCCGGCGCCGAACGCGTAGCGCGCCACCTTCTGCGCCAGCGTGTCGAGCTGCGGAATGATCTCGGAGAGGCTCCCCGACTGAATGAAGATGCGCCGCGCGGAAGGCTCGGTTTCGGGGTTCGCGCCCTCCGCCCCCACCTGGGCACAGCGCATGTCGAGACTCGCGCCGTCTCCGAAGCGGGTGAAGGAGCCGTAGAGCACGAATTCGGCCCCCACCGCGCGCGCGGCCTGGCGCGCCGCGCCGATGTCGGCTGGCGGGCCGCCTTCGGAAGCAGCGCTCACCACCACGACGTCTTCGTACTGGTCCAGGCGTGCGGCGATCATTTCCGAAAGCCCCGACTGGAGGTATTCGGACTCATCGCCCGAGGCGTGCACGGAAATCGGGAGGAGCGCGATGCGCACCTGGGCCACCGCCGGCGCGGCAAAGAGCAAGATCGCGATCACGAGCGACCAAATCGGCACGAAACGGCGAACTCCTGGGAAAGGGGCCCCGAAAGCCCCGCAACCGGTAGCGATGTGCCTGAGACGGGTCAAGCGCGCCCGGGCCGGCCCACGGAGCCGTCTCCGTCGGACACCTGCCGCAGCTTCACCCCGGCCTCGCGGAGCAACGAGAGGGCGACGTCGCCCAGCGGATAGGCCGCGTTGTAGGCGACCTCCTCGAGGCCCGCGTTGATGATCATCTTGGTGCACATGAGGCACGGCGAGACCGTGGTGTAGAGGCTTCCGCCGCGCACGCTGACGCCGTGGTAGGCGGCCTGGGTGATGGCGTTCTCTTCGCCGTGGGAGCACAGGCATTCGTCGAGCCGGGTTCCATCTTTCACGAAGCTGTTGCAGCGCGGACATCCGCCTTCGTTGCAGTTGCGGACGCCGCGCGGGGTTCCGTTGTAGCCGGTCGAGATGATCCTGCGATCGACGGCGATGACGGCGCCGACCTTCCGTTTGACGCAATTGCTCCGCGTGGCAATTACGCGCGCAATACTCAGGAAGTACTCGTCCCAGCTCGGTCGCTCAAAAAAAAGGTTCTCCTGTAAACCCTCCTGGATCTTCTGCCGGAGGTCCTCGATGCTGCCGTCGTTGGTGAGGACGAGGTCGGCGAGTTCGCGCACCGCGAGAAGTTGCTGGGCGGCCGGATCGGCCGAACCGAGTTCACGGTTCTCGACCTCGCGCAACTCCGCGAGGGTTTCGGGGTCTCCCGAGCGCCCGCGCGCGCGGATGCGTTGCAGGCGCACGGTGTCGACGGCATCCACCCACAACAGCTTGAAACGGTCCGCGCGGCTGCGGAGCACTTCCACTTCTGCCGGATGGCGCACGGAATCGATCACGTAGTTGCGATCCGGCGCCAGCCCGGCAGCCAGCCGGTTGGCCAGGGCGCCCGCCCCCTCGGCGGCGCGCAGCGCGCGGCCGGCCTCGATCATGCGCTCCCGGGTTTCCTCGACGCCCTGGGCGCGCAGCGTCTCTCGGATCACGTCCGAAAGCGAAAGAACATGGAAGCTGCGCGCTTCCAGCAAGCGCACCGCCTCGCCCTTGCCCGCTCCGTTGAGGCCGGAGACTCCGAGGATCATGCCCCCTCCGATCTGAAGCTCAGGTAGCACACGCCCCGCAGGTCTGGCAGCCTGCGCGCCGTGCGGGCGTGGGTGACTGGCGCGGGCGGTTTCGTGGGGCGACACCTCGTGCCCCGACTCGCGAGCCGCGGGTTCGAGGTGCGCGCTACGGACCTGGAACTCGATGTCGCGGATCTGGAGGCCGTCTCGGCCGTGGTGGAAGAACTCGCGCCCGATCTGATCGTGCACCTGGCGGCGATCAGCTCGATTCCGGACGCGGCGCGGGACCCGGCGCGTGCCTACTCCGTGAACTTCCTGGGTACGCGATCGGTGCTCGAAGCGGCCGCGCGCCACGCCCCCGGAGCGCGAGTGCTTCTCGTCTGCTCGGCCGACGCCTACGGCTCCGCACCGCCCGGGGGAGCGCCCTTCGACGAAGCCACGCCGCTCCGGCCAGGTTCGCCCTACGCCCGGACCAAAGCCGCAGCGGAGCTGCTGGGCGGGGCATACGCCGACCGCGGGATGGACGTGGTCCGGACCCGTTCGTTCAATCACACCGGCCCCGGACAGGGCCCCAACTTCGTTCTGCCGAGCTTCGCGAAGCAGGCCGCAGAGATCGCAGCCGGCCGGCGCGAGCCGCGGCTCCGCGTCGGCAATCTCGACTCCGTCCGCGATTTCCTCGACGTGCGGGATGTCGTCGAGGCCTACGTACGGCTCGCGGACCGGCAGGCGCCGACGGGGGTCTACAACGTGGCGAGCGGTCGCGGCGTTCGGATTGGCGATGCGCTCGAGTCGATTCTCCGGACGGCGGGCGTACCGGCGGAGATCGAGGTCGATGCGGGACGCTTCCGGCCCACCGACATCGCCGTCGGCGACGCGACGCGCCTGCGCGAGGCGACGGGCTGGGAGCCGCGCGTCGCTTTCGAGGATACCCTCCGCGCACTCGTGGAGGACTGGCAGGTTCGGGTCAGCGCGTCGTGAGGAGCGCGATCCAAGCCGTCCCGCTGGTGTCGAAACGGGTGCGCTCTTCGCGGACGCGCAGGCCGGCGCTCGCCAGCGCCGGTTCCAGCTGCGAGCGATCCGTCGCGAGCAGCCCCGACAATACCGCCCGGCCCCCCGGTGCCATCCGCGCAGCGATCTCGGCGAGCTGGGGCAGCAGCTCGGCTCGCAGCAGGTTCGCAAGTACCAGATCGAAGCCGGTCGTGTTCGACGCAGCGATCGAGCCGGTGAATACGTCCACGCGGCCTTGCAGACCGTTGCTCGCTGCGTTGTCCCGGGCGGCCCGCGTGGCGAGCGGGTCCAGGTCGAAGGCCACGGCCGATCCGGCGCCGAGACACAGCGCCGCAAGCGCAAGCACGCCGGTGCCGCAGCCGACATCGAGCACGCGCGTGGTGGGCGCCATGGGGGCGAGCGCGTCGACCCACTCGAGCGCGAGCAGCGTCGACTCGTGCCCGCCCGTGCCGAAGGCCTGGCCGGGATCGACCAGCAGCTCGACCTGGCCGGGTCGCCGCGGCGCCTCGACGAACGAGGGGCGCACGCGCAGACGCTCGGACACCTCGACCGGGCCTAGATCCGCCTTCCAGCTCTCGGACCAGTCCTCCGCGGGAACCGCTCGCTCGGCCGGATCGAAGCCGTGGGCCGCCAGAGCAGTCCGCACCGCCGCCGCGCGATTGCGCGGGGCGTAGAAGATGAGCTCCGTACCCCGCTCGGCGTCGCGCTCCTCGAGCCCCGCGGCACCCGCCTCGAACGCGTCGGCTGCGGCGCGCTCCGCCAGGTCCGGCTGTGCCGCGTTCACGACGAGGCACACGAAACCGCTGCTCCTCGCACTGCTCGTGGCGACGTCCTTGGGCACCTCGGGTTGCTACCTCACGCACCTCGCGTCCGGCCAGTGGCGGCTGCTGCGGGCACGCGAGCCCATCGAAGCGCTGCTGGCCGACCCGGAGACACCCGACGAGCTGCGGTCGTCGCTCGCGTTCGTCGAACGCGCGCGCGTGTACGCTTCCGAGATCGGCCTCGAAGTCGACGGCCAGTATACGAGCTACGTCTCCTGGCCCGGCGATCGCGTCCTCACCACGGTCGTGGCGGCGCGCCCCGGGACAGTCGAGCTAGAACCCTTTTGGTTTCCGATCGTTGGAAGTGTTCCCTACAAGGGTTACTTCGACCCCGAGCGCGCGCATCGGGAGGCCGACCGCCTGAGCCGGGAGGGGCGGGACGTCTGCCTGGTGCCCGTCCGCGCGTTCTCGACCCTCGGCTGGTTCGACGACCCGGTTACAACCCCCATGCTCGGGATGGGCCAGGGCCGGCTGGCGGAGGTGCTCCTCCACGAACTCGTGCACGCGACCGTCTACGTGCCGGACCATGCCGAGTTCAACGAGGGGATCGCGACCTTCATCGGGGAAGAGGCGAGCGTTCGGTTCTTCGCCGACGCGGGCGATGCGGACGCCGCCGTCCAACGCCGGCGCGAGGTGGACGAGGGGCGAAGCATCGACGCACTGATGCTCGCCTTCCGCGGTGACGTCGCCCGGCTCTACGCGCAGACCGATCCCGGTCCGGCACGCGCCGCCGCCCGCGCGCAGCTCGAGGCCCGCGCGCGGACGGCTCTCGCCGAGCTTCCGCTCACGACGCGCGATCCCGCGAGCCTGGCCGAGCGCGCGCGCCTCAACGACGCCTGCCTCGCACTCGTCGCCACCTACACCGCGGACGTACCCGCCTATGCGGCGCGGTTCGAAGCGGAGGACGGCGATCCCGTCCGGTTCCTCGCCGAACTGCGACGGGCCGCGGACGCGCCCGACCCCCGCGACGCCCTGCTGGGACCGGACGGCGCCGGCCCCTAGACCGAGGGTCAGAGGGCACCGAGGAGCTTGTGCGTCTGCGGGATCAGGCGGACGTCCCGAAGCTCCGCCTGGAGGCGCGTCGTCCAGGCCAGCAACTGCTCCGCGCCCGGGGCCTCGCTGGTGGTCCCGCAGGGTGTGACCGGTTGGATCACGAGCGGGATGTCGGGGTCGACTCCAGCAACGCGGCGGGCCATTTCGTCGAGTTCCGTGTGGCGGCTCGCGGGGGTCACGACCACCTTGACCACCACTTCCGGCGCGCGCTTCGCCACGCGAAGGAAACGCTCGTGTTCGACGTGAAAGCTCTCCTCCGCGTCGCGCGCACGGTGCCCCTCGCGGCGCACGTCGCTTGCGAGCTTCCAGTCCATCGACACGACGTCCACGACGTCGATCACCGCTTCGAGCGCCTCCGTGGCGATCCCGTGCGTTTCGAGGTGCAACAGAGGCCCCCGGGCGCGCAGGGCCTTCGCCAGAGCCCGGACCGCCCCGGGCTGGAGCAAGGGCTCCCCCCCGGTGAGGCTCGCGAAGCGATGGTCCGCCAGTCCCAGCGCTTCGGCGGCCGCAATCGCGTCTTCGAGGGGCACGGGGTTCGCGACCACGCGAAACAGGCCGCTGCCCGGTGATCGCTCGAGGCGGCACTCCTCCGCCGGCTTCCAGGTATGCGGGGAATCGCACCACCCACAGCGGAGGTCGCAGCCGCCGAAACGTACGAAGAGCGTCGAAGTCCCGACGTACGTCCCTTCCCCCTGCACCGAGGAGAAGATCTCGACGAGGTTGGCGTCAGACACGGACCGAAGATAGCCGCCGGTAAACGGCGGCCTATCCCTCCAGAATAGAGCGCCCCATGGCCACCGTTCCGACCACCTCGTCGAGGCGCTCGGGACGCTGCGCCATATCGCGGATGTGAAGCCGCGCCACGTGATCCTCGTCGCGACGGGGCTCGATCCAATCGTGTTTCGCGGCGAGGTGGGTGACCATCGCGCTCAGATCGAGGCTCTGGCGCCCGCGGAGTTCCTCGCCGCCCAGCATCAACAGGTCTTCGCCCTCGACGTAGGTCAGCGACACCTGTGCCGCGAAACGTTCACGCGCGAGGCGCGCGGTCATGTGCGGATCGATTTCGGGCGGCACGGGCACCACCACCAGTCCGAAGCCACCCGAATGCACCACGCGGAAGTCGCGCTCGCTGACGTACGAAACCTCCGCCGGCAGCGGCGGGAGCGGGGCGGCGGCGGCGGACTTCGCAAGGTCGCTCGGACGGCCCGCGAGCAGCGGTTCGATGTCGCGGCGCTTCTCACCGCCCTCCCGACTCAAAGCGTCGAGATGGTGCCACCAGTGCCGACCCCACCGCTCGTAGTCGTGCTGGGTAAAGCGGCCAGTCGCGAGTTCGACGAGCTTGTCCGAAAAACGACTCCGCCGCGCGCGCCGCGCGAGAACGGCGCCAACGGACGAGCCGCTCCCGGGCTCGACCTCGACGTAGCCCTCACCGATTGCGCTCCGAAGCGCCTCCAGATCCTCGGGCGGCCAGTCGTGGTGGTCGTACCAATAGAGACGGCCGCTGTAGAGCGACGCGGCCTGGATCGTGTCCCGCACCGGCTTCGCGTGGAAACCGACGACGTGGATGGGGACGTCGCCCCGCAGATCGGTTGCCACCCCGCGAAAGAACGTCATGAGTTCTTCCTGCGGGTACACCCAGAACCCCTCCAACAGCCGGATGTCGCGCGCGAGCAACACGGCGCCGATCACGCTGTTTCGATCGGCGTGCGCCACGATGGCGGACCGGCGCCGCGGGGGCATGCGCACGCTCTCGTCCTCATGCGTCTCGGCCGGTTCGGACGCGACCTCCGCGGCACGGGCCCGCTGACGCAAGTCGCGCTCGCGCATCCAGTCGTCCTCGCCCTCTTCCTCTTCGTCGTATCCGGGTGCCGGCGTGTCGAGGGCGCTCTCGTCGAGCGGCGCGAGGGTTGCGGCCGGATCGTGCGCGTCTTCGGCGACCAGGTCCTCGTCGCCGCCCTGCTCGTCGCCGGACTCGTCTTGCGTTTCCGCCGAATCCTCGAGCGGCGCCCGGGCGCCTTGCGCGCCGGAGCGGCGGCCGCGTCGCCGCCCGCGCCGGCGCCGACCCGGGACGTCGCCGGTGTCCGGGCGCCTGGCCTCGCTGCGTATGTCGTCGTCCAGATCGAAGAGCGAGATCTCGTCGATCGA
>Ga0310342_100003625_pt1 | contig 10196 bp, 13 predicted proteins | sample S15DNA20500_MG_FD_206155 | JGI IMG/M metagenome (GOLD analysis project Ga0310342, IMG submission 206155) | Marine microbial communities from station ALOHA, North Pacific Subtropical Gyre - S1503-DNA-20-500_MG | ecosystem: Environmental > Aquatic > Marine > Oceanic | place: Pacific Ocean: North...
TTCCACCCGAGGCACACGCAAACTGCCAACTAAGATATGTAGTGGGCACCAAAGAGAATGATATTATTCCTGCCCTGCGCCGGCATTTAGATAAAACCGGATTTTCAATGGTTTCAATCGAAGACAATAAAAGGGGAGACTTAGGAGCTAGCCGTCTTGACCCAAACGATCATTGGGTAAAGTGGTGTGCTACCTCACTTTGTCAAACAACAAAAAAATCTATCTCGGTGCTCCCAAACCTCGGCGGTTCTCTGCCCAATGATATTTTTTCTGTTGAGATGGGTTTAAGAACAATATGGATACCCCATTCCTATCCGGCTTGTTCACAACACGCGCCAAATGAACATCTCCTGGGTTCCATTGCCCGGGAGGGCCTTGCTATGATGGCTGGGTTGTTTTGGGATATAGGCCACACTAAAGATTTACCGGAATTTTAAATTTTGGATACCCTAACCACAAATAAGACAATCCAAATAGTTAACACGACAATAACCCGTATCGTGGAACGGGAGGGGCAATGGCACAACCCGTACGAGGTCCTCCCGGACTCAACGCCAATGAGAGTACAAAAACATCTTAAGGCTTTACCTGATTATGTATTCGACCGGGGAACAGAAAAGATTTGCCTAACCTTTGAAAGTTTTCTTCTGCGTACTCCTGATCACAACATTTTGGTAGACATTTGTGTCGGTGATCATAACACGCACCGCAAGGGTTTACTTTTTCCAAAAGACCGATGGTTGACAGAGTTTCATGGCGCAGGCGTTACATTTAGGGATATTGATTATGTCTTTTGTACACACCTCCATGTAGATCATGTCAGCTGGAACACACGCCTAGAAAACGAACCCCTAGCACCAACATTTCCAAACGCAAAATATATTATAGGAAAACGTGAATTTGGGTATTGGCGTCGATGGAACAAGAAGTTTGGACCCCACCCATCCAGACCATCATTTGAAGAATGTGTTTCAACAATAGTGGAGGCTGATCCAGCAATTTTGGTAAATGATGATTTTGAATTAAATGACCTCATTCACCTTTCCCCAGCACCGGGCCATACACCAGGACAATGTTGTGCAAGCCTTTCATCAAATTGTACAAAAGCAATCTTCGCTGGCGATGCGCTCCACCATCCGCCTCAATTTTTTGAACCCCAATGGAATACTTCAAAATGTGAAGACCCAAAAATGGCCATTGTCAGTCGCCGGAAGAATTTGGAAAGTTGTACGGATACTGAAACAATCCTGATACCCGCCCAAGTTCTTGGCAAGACAGTCGGAAAAGTTTACTCAGCAAGCGATAAATTTTCATTTAAGTTTATTGAAAAATAGAGAATAGTCATGGACCCAGTTTTTCAAAGCTTTTTAAATGGCTTACCCACACTTTTGCTTCACTTCTCAGTAACAGTAGCAATGCTGGCTTTAGGGATTGGGATTTACCAATGGATCACACCCTGGCGTGAAATGGATTTAATTCGCTCAGGGAATATGGCAGCCGCCACTTCTTTTTCCGGTGCCATCGTTGGACTAGCACTCCCACTTGCCTTTTGTATGGCTACAAGCGTCAGTGTTTTGGACATCATAATTTGGGGCGTAGTCGCCTTGGTAGTACAGCTTTTCACCTTTCGACTTGCTGATATTTTTCTTAAGGGTTTGCCTAAAAGAATTGAAGACGGTGAAATGGGTGCAGCTATTTTAGTAGTAGCGGTGAAGTTAGCGGTTGCAATGATAAATGCTGCCGCAATCGCCGGATAAAAGGACACTACCGGAATGCGGATTTGGGACATTTTGGCAATGGGTTTAATTGTTATTATCGCCCTATCCGGAAGGTCTTGGTACGGAAATGATACTCAGCCACCGGTCGGAAGACGACCAGCCATTGGCGCCATTCAATCCCCTAGTCTTCCGAGTTTACCGGGCCCTACGGAAACATCCCCTGTCATTTCAATCTCTCTAGAAGAAAAACAACAGTCATCAACCGGCACAGCATTTTCAATCGATTTCTCTGGTACATGGATCACCGCCCGCCATGTGGCCGACGGTTGCGATAAAATTGCTTTGCATAAGGGGTATAGAAAATTTCTTCGAATTGATCGTGTTTGGCATCACCCAAATTCTGATATCAGCGTCCTAAAAACAAATGGTGGTTCACTTCCTTTTCCTGGGATTCAAAAGGACACCTCAAGGGGACAACATGGGTATTCATTCGGCTTTCCAAAAGGTAAACCTGGAGATGTACATGGCCAAATTATTGGAAAACGAACAATGAGAGTGGAAGGGCGGTATTCAACCCGTGAACCTGTTCTCGCTTGGACACAAATTCAGCGCGTTCCGGACATGGGTCCGCATCTCGGTGGTATTAGCGGAGGTCCCTGGGTAAATGCAGCGGGAGAAATTATTGGCGTGCACGTTGCTGGAGCTCCCCGTCGTGGTCGATCCTACTCTGCTACGAGCGAAAGTTTGCTGAACTTTCTTCAACGAATTGGAATTCAGAAAAAAGACTCTTCCTTTGACACTAAAAAATTTAAAGTTAACGCGAGAGATTTTTCAACTGTCGGAAATCGCCTCCGCCAACAGCTTACGATTGCCAAGGTGTTTTGCCTTGTCGGGGATCGTTGGCGTTGAAACATCTATACCAATTACGCACCTTCGGCCGTTTCGGGGGCAACTTCAGGGTTCCACTGTCCTCTCCGCATTCTCGTTACGGTATAACTTTCGAAAACTCCAGCTTTTCGTAATGGCTCACCCTCTGCGAAGGCGTCAGCGGCTGCCCGGTTAGGTACATTGATTATCAACACACTCCCAGTTCTTGAATCATTTGCGTCAGCCAAGGTGGCTCCACCCAACACTAAAATGTCCTTATTGTTTTTTAAATAGGAAAAATGTTCTTCACGCGCAGCTTCCCGAAGCACTGCCCCGTTTGGACCATCAACACCGTAACACATGTAAAGCATAATCAGGCTTGAATTAAAGGTGGCGGTTTAAAAACCGTAATTTTCGGAACATCACCCTCAAATTTTTCAATTTCAACCAAAGTGGTGGCCGAAGTTGGACCTTGTCCAAGACTGGAGGTCCCTTCATCGCGCGTCAGAACGTTTGGATTGCCATGTATATCGAGAGACCCCGGAGCACCTCCTCCTTCGGGATCATACCAGGCGCCAGCCGACAACCGGACTACCCTTGGTCTCACATGGTCTGCAATAACCGCGCCTGCTAAACACGCACCCCTTTGATTAAATACCCTAATGATATCACCGTCCTTGATTCCCCGGGCATTTGCGTCATCAGGATGAATAACTGCCGGTTCTCGCCCAGCAACTTTTGAAGCTTCGCTAACGGGACCATCATCCATTTGGCTGTGCAACCTATCCTTCGGTTGACTGGAAACAAGATGAAGGGGGAAACTTTTAGGCTCTTTTCCTCCCAACCACTCAGCTGGCTCAAACCAGGTCACATGAGGGGGGCAATCGTTGTAGCCAAATTTTTCTATTTTTTCAGAATATAGCTCGAAGCGCCCGGATGGTGTTTTTAATTTGTTGGCTACGGGATCTTCTCGATAGTCCGAAAACAGAGTGTAGTCTTCTTCCCTATCAGGAATGCGAAAATACCCCTTCTGCCAAAAGGTATCAAAATCGGGCATCGCTACTTTATTTGTGTTTGCCCCTTTTCGACAGGTATCATAAAGGAACCTTAACCATTCTATTTCATCCCTGCCTTCACTAAACTCTTCCTCACAACCAAGCCTACGTGAAAGCTCTAAGAGTATATCGTAATCATTCTTAGCTTCTCCAATCGGTTCAATGGCTTTTTCCATTACAACCAAATAAGGGTCACGTGCAGCAGATCCAAAGTCATTACGTTCAAGTGTAGTCGTAGCAGGCAAAACGATGTCTGCTTGCCGTGCAGTTGCTGTCCACCAAGGTTCATGAACAATCACAGTCTCGGGACGCTCCCAGCCTCGCCTCAAATTATTTATGTCCTGGTGATGATGAAACGGATTTCCTCCACCCCAATAAATTAACTTGATATCAGGATAGGTAATTTTTTTGCCGTTATAGTCGATTACCTTCCCCGGATTGAGAAGGGCATCAACAATCCTTGGCGCGGGAATAGCGTAATTAATTGGATTTCTACCACTGCTAAAAGAGGGCGGATTAAACAAAGGAGGGGCGTTTCCCATACCCCCTGTCGACCCATAGCCAAACGTAAAGCCACCGCCAGGCAAACCAATTTGTCCCAAGACACAAGCCAATAAGATCAACGCCCAAAAAGGTTGTTCTCCATGATCGCCCCTTTGTAGAGACCAAGTTGCAGACAACATGGTCCGTTGGGCTGCCATCTGCCTTGCCAACTCTTGGATGGTCACGGCCTCAATACCAGTAATTTCTGCCGCCCATTCTGCATCTTTTGGTTGGCTATCTGGTTCCCCCAATAAATAGGGAAGTACCCGATCAAAACCAAAACAATAGCGATTGAGGAACTCAATATCATGGAGCCCTTCAGTTACTAATGTATGAGACAAGGCCAGCATCATTGCTGTATCAGTATTAGGTCGAATTGGTAACCATTTTCCGTTCAGAAAATCTGGAGCATCATCACGGCAAGGGCTGATATTCACCACAGCAACTCCGGCCTTGGCTATTTTCTCTAAGGAGGGCCGTAACTCATGAGCAACATTTCCCCCACGAGCAGCCTGGCCATTTTTCAAGTTCACACCGCCAAAAAGAATAAGATTTTTTGTGTGTTTTCTAACCGCAGACCAAGAGGTAATTGGACCCGTCACCGACCTCAAATCTCCTGCAATATGGGGTACAAAAGCCTGGGCCGCTCCAAAACTATAGTTAGAGGATTGGTCGACACACCCTCCAAAAGAAAAAAGAAACTTTCTGACGAGCATTCGTGCGTGGTGAAATGTTCCTGCGCTGGACCACCCGTAGGAACCGCCAAGAATGGCATCATTGGTGTATTCTTTTTTGACGCGTAAAAGTTCATTGGCCACGAGGTCGAAGGCTTTCTCCCAACTTACGGCAACAAAGGGTTCTTGCCCTCGGCCCACGCCGTTTCCGGGGACTCCTTTCAACCAACCCTCCCGAACGTATGGCCGCAAGACGCGCGTCTTGGCATACACTGAATGAGGAATGGCTTCCAACATAGGTGACGGATCAGGGTCTTCTTCAAAAGGACGTACACCCGTTACGCGGTCTTTTTCCACCTCCGCTAAAAAAGCACCCCAATGCGATGAATTGCGAAACAATTTTGTTGCCATAACCTAATCCTCAATTTTATGGGCAAATTGTAATAGGAAAAGTGACTGAAATCACCCTCGAAACATAAACTGGTTTATACAATTCCCTAACCCCGCATTCCAGCAGAAGTATTAACCGCACAATGCATATTACGCGCAAAATCACTTGCCTGTTCAACGCTCATGGTTAGTGCGTTATTAGCATATTCCTTTACAGACAAGACGGCCAGCAGGGGGGCTTTATCCAGTGCTGTAGAGACTAATTCCAGCTGAGCGTCCAACTGATTATCAGGAACAACACGACTTACCAAACCGTAAGCCAAAGCTGTTTTAGCATCGATTTCCTCTGTAGAATATGTCAAGTAAACTACACCCTTACGTCCAAGACGGTCGATCAACGAAGACATGGCCATTGTAGGCATAATGTTATGTCCCATTTCCGGAAGGGCAAAACGAGCGCTCTCCGCTGCAATGGTAATGTCACAAACCGCAGCGATCGCACAACCAAAACCCAAAGCTCGTCCCTGCACAATGCAAACAACCGGGATTTTCGACCGTCGAAAGGCACCATAAAAATTAAAAACCACCTCACTATTTGCCCTCGATTCCAGAGCATCTTTTGGCGGGGCATAGGCTCTACCTTCACGGTCCCGACCCAAACAAAAGTCATCTCCAACACTGCGAAAAACAATATATTTTGAGTTGCTGCCAGCTAAATCAATCATTTCAGCAAGGTCGGAAGCCATTGGATCAGTAACAAGACCACCGCATTCAGGGCGATTGATTGTTATGGTGGTAGCATCCCCAGTTTTTTGACAAAGTATTTTATCAACCATTTACATCTCCCTTTAAATCAGCTTTTGTGTATTTGTGTTCCATTATGAGGCGCCAAATTTTCTCTGGTGTTGCGGGCATTTCGACATGTGTGATGCCGAAATTGGAAAGTGCATCAACTATCGCATTTATTAGTGCTGCAGGCGCGGCCGTCGTTCCACCTTCTCCTCCACCTTTCACACCTAAAAATGTATTCGGGGTAGGGATTTCATTATTTTCCAGTATGAAAAATGGTACGTTATCTGCGCGCGGAATGCTGTAATCCATAAATGATCCGGACAATAGCTGCGCATTTTTCTTATCATATATGCACTCTTCCATTAAGGCTTGACCAACGCCCTGAACGATGCCCCCCTGTGTTTGCCCGTCCACTATCAAAGGATTAATTACCCTACCAACATCATCAACACCTACATAACGCACAATTTTTACAAGCTTCTTCGCTACCCTTTTCATCATCCACGCTAACGTTGCCTGGTATTTCTTTCCAAATAAGAGGAGCATTCCCCTTTAAAGCCTCAAGACAATTGGACACCGCAGGAAGTGGGTGGTAATCAGCCGCCACTTTTTCTGCAGCCTCCTGAGCTTGAGACAATGTTTTAGCTATTACAACAGCAACAATCTCACCAACACGCCGAACTCGGTCCCATACAATTGGAAAAAGTGGCGTATAAAAAAGTTTCTCTCCACTTCGGTTAGTTAGCTCCAGATCCTTTGGATTTCCCCATGCAGGCATTGGGTTCAATTTGTCCTTTTTCCAGTCTGCCCCCGAAAGAACAGAAAGGACACCTTCGGAAGCTAAAGCATTTTCTGTGTCTATACCTATTAAGTCTGCATGTGCGTGTGACGAACGTACCATCACCGCATAAACAAGATTAGACCTAGAACGTCATCACAGTACTCCCCGCCACCGGTAAGGAAGCGCCAATCCTCTGAACGTGGAATTCTCGCCCCAATTCCGAGTATCGGTTTTTCTAAAACGCTCATATCCTCTCTTTACTCAAAAGGATTATCCGGAACGTCTCGGATGGAAGTATTTGGAGAAATATCATTTCGACGTTGCTGAGCACTGCGCCGCCCATTATCCAGAAAATTTTCCTCCGCTGCCCGTTTGGCCATTTCTTCCCACTTTTCGTTCCAATCAGCCAAGGAATAGCCATGCCAAGGCGACTCCGGTGTTAAAGCAGGTAAGTCTAATTTTTTCCAAAGCTTTGCAGCATTTTCCATATACTCTTTTTTAGGGAGTGCGATCGGCGGCATATCAGATTTAATGGTCGCATCAACTAACATGGTTGAATCCGTCTCTGCGCCGGCCCGTTTATCCTTGGGGCCGTACCTAACACGATGTTTTAAAATTTCGATATCCAACGCCGGATTAGCCCTGTAGGCTAGGGCCCAAAAAGCAGAATCTCCATTTTCAGGATCGATATCTTCATTGACAGCAATAACATATTTACCGATGGCTGCCGCAAGTGAAGAAACGCCATAAAGTGCTCTCCAAATTTCAGTTGTTGGCACCCCGCGTTCAAATTGTACAAACAGAATTCAGCGTAAATTAGTTAGGGGCTCGTGCAGATAAACCTTTTTAACACCTTTAATGCCTAAATTTTCTTGTAAATGGGATAAATATAGAGGTTCGTAGGCAACTCGTTTAATGACACTCGATTCTGAGGGCGTTAGCGGTGAAATGATGGAAGTAAAAAAGCCTTTTCTCGATGTGTAATCGCCGTGATGTTCATAACCGTGTTGTAATCCTCTAGTGCTACATGGCCATGGCTTTCCGCAAAGGGGGCTTCTGGTTCTAAATACTCAGTATCAATAAACCCTTCAATTACAAGTTCCGATTCGGCGGGCACCATAATTTCTACGGTCTTGCAACGAACTTGGCGGATCGGCTCACCAACAGCCCCACCTGCAATTGCAATCTCTTCGACCCCAATTGGCAATTTTTGAGGACCCATATAAGCGACAGCCGGTGGACAACCAACTACTATTGCGCAGGGCATTTTTTTATTGCGCGCTTTATACATTTCCCAATGCATATGCCCTTCAGCCCCACCAGGACGAGAAACCATTCTAATCGCTAATCGGTCAGATGCTTTAAGCCCAGCCCGATAGGTACCCATATTCAGTGTCCCGGTATCAGGATTTCGAGTGATTACATTTGTTGCTGTTAAATAGGGTGCACTGTCATATCCAGGAGTAGAAATTGGAACAGAAAAACGATCCATTCCATTACCCTTTCCCACCAAATCTTTGCCTGTCAGGACTACTTCCTGACAGGCTGCCCTGTCCACTGTTACGGGATCAATTGGATTTGCCATAGCCTAATTCCACTTTGCTCCTATTTGGTCAACCGGTATCGCCATGCCAAATGAATATATTTGAGCATTAGTAGAAAGAGCCCCGACAACAACAGGCATGTCAAAGGACCGCCCAAGACTGTCAATTACGTTGGTGAACTTAAAAGCCTTTCTCTCTTGTTCCGGTATACCCCCTCGAAACTGCCACCTCACGAGGGGATGAAGCTCCGTATCTTTGTTGATCGGTTCACTGATTGTTATTAATAGACCTTCTTCTTCAAGCTTTTGTAAATGTTCGTGAAGGTCCGGATAACCAGCACTTTCTGGCATAAATTTCTCCGTTACTTTCCTATAAAACTATCCCAGCTTAAAGGTAGGGTATAGTCCCTAAGTATGGTGATGTTGACCTGGGGCTTAAAAAAAATAAAACTAAACCCATGAATGCATACGAACTCCTTGGTATAGAACTGTCATCCGATTTAGAGACAATAAAAAAAGCCTATCGGCAACTCGCCAAAGATCTCCATCCTGATGTGAATTTGGGTGATGAAAAAGCGACGGACCTATTTAAACGAATAACCTCGGCTTATAACATGCTGGCCGACGCAAAAAAACGTTCCCTGTATGACAGGAGTGTTTCGTCAAAAGAGAAGCCAATCGGAAACACTGCGCCTTGGGAAAAGGGTGGAATCTGGTACGAATTTGAAATCGATGAAACGAGTGGAGAGAGAATAATTGACCTTTACGGTGATGTAGCAGGAACACGATTAGGTCGGGTAAAGGGTGCAGCAGCGACCTCAATGCAAGTCAAGGGCCAGGATGTTGCAGCCAAATTAGAGGTTACAGAAACAGAAGCACGCCTCGGCACTAGCAAACTGATTACAATAATGACAGGACTAACCATTGCAATAGAGGTACCGCAGCAAACCCTCCATGGAAAGACAATTACGCTTCCCGGTTTTGGTATCGAAGGCTATGGGGGTAGCGCATCCGGAGATCTTAATGTCCTAGTGGAAATTATACCTGATCAATCAATCGAGGTAACAAAGGATCAATCTTAAACTCGCTTAGCACATAAAAGAGGGATCTTCTCTCTTTAGACGACGATAGGCGGCATTCCATTCCCCTTCCCCTCTAGGCATATTACCCGCCCGCTCCGCCATTTGACCTGCAGTGTATTCACAAATTTCCTGTGAGAGCGGTGCGGGTGTGGCTTTGGTTGAAAGTAACCGTATTTGGGTTTCACAGGCGCGAACTAATCTTTCCATGTAAGACATAGCCTCTGCGATTGTACGCCCAACTGTCAACAAACCATGGTTTCTCATAATCATTGTAAATTTATCGCCAAGGGTAGCTACAATTCTTGGCGCTTCCTCCGCTTCCTGAGCAATGCCCTCAAAATCATGATAGGAAACTTGCCCGTAGAGAGAACAGGATCCTTGATCAAAAAACATCAAACCTTCCTTCATTGCAGAAACAACAACACCCGACATTGGATGCATATGAATGGTACAAAAAATTTCCGGTATTTCGCGCTGAATGGCGCTGTGAAAATTTAATCCGGCGGGTCTGGGTTTTTTATCGGTTTGATTTAGAACTTTGCCCCTATGATCAACCTTCAAAAGATTAGACGCAGTTATTTCATCCCACGCATAATCTGACGCATTCATTAAAAAATGTTCTGGCTCATCTGGCACACGAGCCGTCATGTGATTGGCTATAGAATTATTCCATCCACGTTCATAAGAAATGCGAAAAGCTGCCGCAAGATTTTTCCGAGTTTTCCACTCTGCCCCGCTTACCTGTCCACAA
>Ga0310342_100003626_pt1 | contig 10195 bp, 9 predicted proteins | sample S15DNA20500_MG_FD_206155 | JGI IMG/M metagenome (GOLD analysis project Ga0310342, IMG submission 206155) | Marine microbial communities from station ALOHA, North Pacific Subtropical Gyre - S1503-DNA-20-500_MG | ecosystem: Environmental > Aquatic > Marine > Oceanic | place: Pacific Ocean: North...
GGAGCTACGGCCCGGCCCCGGATGGACGTATCAAGCCGGATCTGTGCTACTGGTACGATTCGATCCGAACGACCGCCGACAACGGTGGCTACACCAACAGCTTCGGCGGAACCAGCGCCGCCACACCGGAAACCGCCGGACACGTGGGTCTGCTGTATCAGATGTGGCACCAAGATCTGTTTGGGACGAGCTCCGGAGGCACGACAGTTTTTGATAGCGCGCCCAAGGCCACCACGGCCAAGGCCATGATGATCAACACGGCCAACCAATACTCCTTCACCCAGGGCAGCGACCTGCGGCGAGTACGGCAGGGTTGGGGCCGGCCCAGCGTGCAACGGCTGCACGACCTGCGCGATGAGTTCTTCATCGTGGACGAGACCGATGTGCTCCAGAACCTGGACACCGTCGTCTATCAGGTCAGCGTGGCCGCGGGAACTCCCGAGCTGCGTGCCACCCTGGTCTACCTGGACCCGGCCGGAACAACCTCGGCCAGCCAACACCGCATCAACGACGTCTCCCTGCGCCTGACCTCGCCCAGCGGCGTGAAGTACTGGGGCAACCAGGGCATGAAGACGGGGATGTTCACCGCCACGGGCGGCAGCTCCAACAAGCTGGACACCGTCGAGAACGTCTGGCTCGCCAACCCGGAGAGCGGCACCTGGACCGTCAAGGTCTTCGCGGACGAGGTCAACCAGGATGCCCACCTGGAGACCGCCGCCGTGGACGTGGACTTTGCCCTGGTGGTGTCTGGAGTCACGACGAGCTCCTGCGCCGACCCCATCAACTACTGCAGCGCGAGCTCCAACTCGGCGGGCGCAGGCGCGGTGATGGGCTTCACGGGCAGCGCCTCCCTGGCCGCCAACGACCTGACCCTGACCACCTCCGGCCTGCCGGCCGGCACCTTTGGGGTCTACCTCTACGGGCCGACCCAGGACAACCAGCCCGCGGGCAACGGCACCCTGTGTGTGGCCCAGCCCTTCGGCATCCTGGGCGTGGTCCTGGCGGGTACCGGCGGTACGAGCAGCCTGCTCCTGAATACGGCCGGCCTGCCCGGAGGCGTGGTCAACACCGGCGACACCCTGCACTTCCAGCTCTGGTATCGAGACCGTCAGGGTGGAGGCGCGGGTAGCAACCTCTCGGACGGACTGCAGGCCACCTTCTGCGACTAGCTCACGGGGTCACGGGACACACGAACCCCTCTGGCTTCAGCATGAGGAGGGAGCAGTTGGTGCGGCCCAGCAGGCGCTCAGCCGTGCCGCCCACCAAGAGCCCCGGCTCGCCCTCCGTGGTGAGGCTCCCCATGACCAGCAGGTCGGGGTGCAAGTGCTCGCCCGCCTCACGGATCGCCAGGTACGGCTCGCGCCGGCTCAGGTGAACGGCGGACTCCCCGTCGAAAGACCCCTTGGAAATCCGCTCGTCCACAAGGGCCCCAGCGCGCGCCTTCTGCTTATCCAAGAGGGCTTCGCGCTCTTCCCCTTCAGACTCCGCATAGCCTTCCGGATTGGAGAGTGCGTGGACCACGTGCAAGCGCGCACCCTGGTGCTCGGCCACCCAGGCCGCCATGTCCACCGCCTGCCCGCCCACCTCGGAGAGGTCTGTCGCCGCAAGAACCAGCTTGTGATTCTGATCGTGCTCGGGCCGCACGGCCCAGACGGGTACCGGACACTTGCGCAAGACCTTGACGGCCACGGCACCCAGTCGGCGTCCCTCCGCGGTGGGCGAGTCACGCTTGCCCAGCACGACCATCTGCCCGCGGCCCTGTACGGCAAGCAGGATCAGGGCGCGCCACGGACGGAGGGCGGTCACCTCGGATGTCACCTTCAGCCCAAGGGCGCTACAGCGCTCCACCGCCTCCACCAACCCCGGTGCATCCCCTGCCCCGAGAGCGGAAGCCGAAGCCACCTCCGACTCCGCTTGACCATGTGTCGAGTGCACGAGATGCAGCTCCGCACCCGCCGTCTGGGCCACCCAGATGGCTTGATCCAAGGCGCGATCGCTACCCAGGGTGAGCGCCCCCTCAGGGAAGGCGACCTGCAGGCCAACCAGGATCGTATGCAGTTCTCGCATGGGGCAAGGGTACCTAGACGCGTCTGGCCGTCGTGCCACTGGACGCCTGGATCTCCTGGCGCCGCTCTTCAAAGCCCGATCGGCCCATCAGGGCATAGGCCGCGATCTTGCCAGCCTCCACCCCGGGCTGATCAAACGCATCCACCCCGTAGTGCTCGCCCATGACCGCCACGGCGAGCTCCATCATGTACAGGTATTGCCCGACGGTGGCCGCATTCACCTTGGGGAAGATCACGTCCACGGACGGGCGGCCCGCTTCGGTGAGAGCGATACGCGTGCCCTCGCGCTCGGCCTCAAACAGATCGTTGAGGGTCCGCCCGCCCAGGTAGGCCAGCGCATCCCGATCGGAGTAGGCCTTGGGGATGGTGATGGTGTGGTCGGAGTTCTCCACGGACAGGAAGGTGAACCACTTGTCCGCGGGGCCTTCGACGTAGAGCTGCACCTGGGAGTGCTGGTCCGTCACGCCCACGGCGCGCACGGGAGTCGGGCCGACGAACACCTCCTGCCCATCCCTTGAGTGCCGCTTGCCGATGGACTCCGCGAGGAGCTGTGCGTACCAGTCCGCCAGGTCGCTCAGGCGCTGGCTGTAGGCAAAAGTCACCGCGATGTTCTTGTTGCCCTCCGACTGCATCAGCCACTGGATGGCCGCGTAGACCAGGGCCGGGTTCTCCTCGAAGGGCGCCTGCCTGCAGCGCGCATCCATGTCGGCGGCACCGGCCGCCAGTCCGCGGATGTCGATACCCACGAGCGCCGCGGACAGCAGGCCCACGGGAGAGAGCACGCTGAAACGGCCGCCGACCCCCTCGGGTACCACGAAAGACGCGTAGCCTTCTTCCTCCACGATGGGGCGCAGCACACCCTGGCTCCCATCGGTGGTCACCACGACGTGCTGCTTGTGCTCCTCTTGACCGAGAGCCTCGACGAGCGCCTTCTGGAAGATCAGGAACTGACTCATGGTCTCCGCGGTGGAGCCGGACTTGGAGATCACGTTGAAGAGGCACGTGCGCGGATCCACGTGGGCCAGGAATTCGCCGATCCAATCGGGATCCACGTTGTCCAGGACGTGCAGGCGCGGCAGGTCCGCGGGGGGCTGCGCATCGTGGTAGGGACTGTTCAGCGCCGTGTGCAGGGCTCGCGGCCCAAGAGCGGAGCCGCCGATCCCGAGCACGACCACGTTCTCGAACAGGCCGCGCACGGACGCTGCGTAGGCGACGATCTCGTCGAGCATCTCGTCCTGGTGCGGCAGATCGAGCCAGCGCAGGTCTGTGGTGCGGCGCGCCTGCACGGCGGCCAGGGCATCCATGGAAGGCCCAGCCAGGGCCTTCAGGCTCTGGTCATCCAATCCATGGGCCGAGCCGACCGAGTCGGCCAATATGTGGGTGTAGTCCAGGTGGATGCGGTCCATGTTCGCGCGGATCCTCGAACCCGTTGGAGAGATGTGGGCAGATCACGTTCCCTAGTCGCGGGAACGCATGATGAGATAGAGCAATGTCACGATCGAGGTCAGGGCTGAAGCTACATAGGTCATGGCCGCAGCGTTGAGGACCTTGGCAACGCCCTGCTCCTCCTCCGCGCTGGTCACGATGCCGGTCTCGGCCAACACGAGCTTGGCACGGCGCGAGGCGTCGAACTCAACGGGCAGGGTGACCAATTGAAAGACCACAGTGACGCCGAAGATGACAATACCCAGCGTGACCAGGGGTTTGATACTGAGGAGCATGCCGGCCATGAATATCCAGATCCAACCGGTCGACCCGAACTGGGTGACGGGCACCATGAATGATCGCAGTTTCAGGGGAGCATAGGCCCGAGCATCCTGAATCGCGTGGCCGGCCTCATGCGCGGCCACGGCGACGGCAGAGATCGAGCGCCCTCCGTAGACGTCCGGCGAGAGGCGCAGAACCCGACCCCTGGGATCGTAGTGATCCGAGAGGAACCCACTGGACTGTTCAATGCTGACGGCAATCCCGGCCGAGCGAGCCACGGCCGCTGCGGCTTCCGCGCCGGTCATTCCCGAGCGAACGCCCACACGGGAGAAGCGCTTGAACGTGGATTTCACCCGGGCGCTGGCGATCATGGCGATGACCATGAACGGGCCAACGAAGAGGAGATACAGCGGGTCGAACAGGATCATGGCGGGAATGCTGGCAAGGGGGATCGGGACGGAAAGGGCGGGTGCCCCACGATACCCCCTTTGGCCGCCGGATCCACCAGCGCAGGTGCCTCTGACCCCCCTGACGCTCGTGGAGTGACCCATGCGGGCCTGGGGTAGCCCCCTCCCGATTGAACCTATGCCGGCCACCGATCTTGAGCTACCGTAAGGTGGAGAGTGTGGTGCGGGGCTTCCCTCCCGACTCTTTCAGACATGACCGACCAGCCTGATCCCATCGAATTGCTCAAGATCGGCAAGTTCGCCAAGCTCGCGAAGACAAACCTTCGCACGCTGAGGTACTACGAGGAGTTGGGGCTGGTCACGCCGTCTCGTCGGAGCAAGGGTGGCTTCCGCTACTATCGCCCAACGGATCTCGCCCGCGTCGAGATGATCCAGTTCCTGCAGGAATTGGGCCTCCAACTCGAGGAGATCGCGAGCTCCCTGCGGGGGATTCCGGACGCCAGCTTCCGCGAGGAGTGGGTGGCGCGGCTACGCAGCATCCTGGGGCAGCAGGATGATCTGATTAGCAAGCGCATCGATGCCCTGGAATCTCAACGCAACCTGGTTGAAGGGTCTTTGAAGCACCTCGACATGTGCGAGACGTGTGAGCACCACCCGCAGGCGAGCAACAACTTCTGCGAGCCCTGTCAGAGTGCGGGCCACGCGCTGCCCAAGCTCCTGAGCGCGCTCTTCTAGGCCTCCCGGGCAAGGCTCCCGCAGAACCCGCGCTCGTGCATCGGCCAAGCCCCATGCAACGCATCTACCTGGACAACAACTCCACGACCCGGCCAGCGCCTGAAGTGGTCGAAGCCATGGCCCCGTGGATGGGTGAGCGGCATGCGAACCCCTCCAGCCCCCACCCGGATGGCGAGGCGAGCGCCGACGCCATCCGCGCAGCCCGCGGCCGGGTGGCCTCCCTCCTGGGTTGCCTCCCATCGGAAGTCTGCTTCACCTCCGGCGCCAGCGAGAGCATCGCTACGGCCTTCGCGTCGGCCCAGGCCACCGCGCCCGATGAGCGCCGCAAGCTGATCGTCTCCAGCGTCGAACACAGCGCCGTGAAGTACAGCGCCCAGCGAGCCGAAGAAGACGAAGGGTGGGAGCTGGTCGTCATCGGCGTGGACGAAGAGGGACGCCTGGACCGCGAGCGGCTGCTCTCCGAGATCGACTCCTCCTGCGCCTTGGTCTCCTTGATCCTCGCCAACAACGAGACAGGAGTACTCAGCGACCTTGGGGGGGTGGGTGAGGCCTGCCACGCGGTCGGCGCGAGCTTGCACGTGGATGCGGTGCAAGCCCCGGGAAAAACGGTCTTGGACGTTGGCGGCCTGGACTGCGATCTCCTCTCCCTCTCAGCCCACAAGTTTCATGGCCCGGCAGGGGTCGGCGTGCTCTATGTGCGCTCGGGCCAGACCTTCCGCCCTTTGATCGTCGGGGGACCCCAGGAAGATGAGCGCCGTGCCGGGACCGAGAATGTGGCAGCCATCGTGGGGCTGGGCGTCGCGGCCCAACTGGCCCAGGCCCGCAGCCTCGATACGAGGGGCCTGGCAAGCATGGAAAGCCTACGGGACACCCTTGAACAGCGCCTGCTGGCAGCCCTGCCTGGTTCCAGGGCCAACGGCGGCAGGAGCCCCAGAGCTCCTGGCACCTCGAATGTCTACCTGGGCGGGCTCGAGGCAGCCTACGTCCTGGCCGTGATAGGCCAGGAGGGAGTGGATGCTTCGGCGGGGTCCGCTTGCAATGCCACAAGCACCGCACCCTCACCCGTATTGATGGCCATGGGGCGGGACGAGGCGCAGGCGTCCGGAAGCCTGAGATTCTCGCTCTCAGCCCACACAACGGCGGAAGAGATAGACCGGGCGGGCGACGTGGTGATCGCAGCAGTGCACACCCTCAGGACCCTTTGAGAGCAGAGACCGGCTCACCGTGGATTCCTGTGGCAAGAGCTGGGGCGAGAGTGGCCTTCCCCGTGCTCCCTCGCTCGGCAGGGACTACTTGTGCTCGGAGTGCTTGTGCGTATTGAGATGCTCGAGATCCTCGGCTGAGAAATAGCCGGCGCTGAACTCGCTGGCAGCCCTACGCACTGCCTCCACGTGAGCCTTGTCCGTGGTCTGCTTGCACTTCATCGCCGCGACGGTGATCTGATGCATGCTCTTCAGTTGAGCGTGGTACTTGTCGGCCCCTGCGGCATCCTTGGGCGCTTTCACCCGCTGGGCCAACCAGTAGGCGGCGACTGTGTCCTGAATGCTCTGGGCGTGCTGCTCCTTGGTCATGACCCAGCGAACCATCTGGTTCTTGCTGGGGCTCTCTTCGACGTCCATGCCCTGCAGAGTGGTCATCGCCTTCTCGATGGTGGCGCAGTCCTCCATCAACATGTCGATGCGCATCTTGTCGCCATAGATTCCGCACGGAACCTGGCAATGAAGGGGAGCCACCATGAGGGCCGCGGGAGTCTTCGCGGTCTCCACAGGTGGAGAGCTGTTGACGAAGGAGACGGAGGCGATCAGGGCACTGAGGGCTAGGATGGTCTTCATGTCGTAGGGATCTTCTGTGAGGGATTCTGGGGGGGAGTGGCCGAAAGGGCGGGCATCATAGCAGGACGACTCTGGCGGACCGGGTGCGTGCAGTTCTGGGCCGTCAGGACAGGACGACGGGGTTCACCGGGCCCTGAGGCGAGAATGCAGCTTCCTTGGGAACGGCATCCAGCCGCCCGAGGGGCGATGCGCCCACCTTGAGGTCCCCCCGAGCCACGTTGGGCGTGCTGAGAGGCGGCATTAGACCTACACCTCCCCCCGGCCCGAATCCGATAACATCCCCGGGGGGGGGCCCCGTCTTTGCCCGATTCGCCCATGGCTGAACCCCTGCGAACCCTCCTCACCAAGGTCCGAGGACTCTGGAACCCAGTGCACACCATTTGTGAGGCCGACGGCAGCGTCTTGGGGCTCCTGAAGGTGCGGCGCAACCGCTGGGGCCTGGTGGTGGGAGCCCAATACCGGCCCGAGGAGGGCGAGGTGCTGGAGTTCCGCCGGGACCCTGGAATCCTGCGGGCCCAGTTCTCCCTGTGGACCGAGGAAGGGGAGTGGCTGGGATCGTCGCTGCGCTGGCACGTGGGACGCCGCCAGATCGATCTTTGGACAGGGAGCAAACCCTACCGGGTCGTGCCCCGTACGGGTCTCGGACGTGGCTGGCGAGTGATCGCGAGCCGAACAGGAGAGGTCGCCACCATCCGCCTAGGCCTCCTGGGCCGTGGGGCGCGCATTGAGTTGCAGCGCAAGATGGACCCCGAGCTGCTCCTGTTCTGCTACTTCCTAGGCTCTCTCACGTCCAAAGAGTCCTTCTTCCCTTCCTGGCTCGATCGGGCCATCCCCAGCCCTGCTCGGGCGTCCGCACCTAGCCAGACCTAGGCCCTGCAGGGCCTACCCCCCCCCAGCGCCCTCGGGGGGGTTCTCAAACACATTTTCTGAACACAAGGAAGAGCCTCTCCGAAGGCTCGTCGTAAACCAGCGAGAGCACCGCCCGGTCGGCTTGCCTCGCGCCCTTCACCCGCCACCAAACAGCCATCATGCGCCCGCTTCCCGTACTGCTCCTCGTCGTTGCCGCCCTCGGTGTCTTCTATCTGGCCTTCTTCTCTGGAGGAGACGGCATCGGAACTGCTCCCGTCGCCCCCCTCGGCCCAGCGCCCCAAGGCCCAGAGGACTCCACCCCCCAGGACGAGGAGCCGACGGAGCTGCAGAAGCCAAGCGATAGTGGAGGCTTGGCCGAAGTGCCCGCCGCCGTGGATCGCCAGACCGTCGAGACCCCCCACGCAATCCTGGCCAACTCCATCAGCGGACGGGTTGTCGCAGGCGGCAAGGGAGTGAAAGGCGCCACCGTCACCCTGACCAAGTTCGGCCGCATGGCGACCCTCTTTGGGCCCGTCTCGAACAACCAGCGGGACGAAGACCGAACCGAGGAAACCAACGAGAACGGCGAATTCGTCTTCCGGAACGTAGAGACCTACACCGAGCTTTCGCTGATTGCCAAGCACCCCGAGCTGGGGCGCAAGGAAGAAGGCAATATCCAGATCGCCGACGGCGAGGCGCACGAGGGCCTGGTCATCACTCTGGGTGATGGCGTGCGACTCCACGGTCTCGTGAACGACAGCTCGGGCAATCCCATCGCGGGGGCGTCCTTGCTCTTGGGCAGTGCCAGCCTGGGTTCCATCTCGGATGAAGGTAACCCCGACATCCTCTCGACTACCTCCTCGCCGGACGGCTCCTATGAGTTTGCGAGCGTGGGCAATGGCAACTACTCCATGACCGTGCAAGCGGAGGGATTCGGACGAGTGACCATTCAACAGATGAACGTCGCCGGCCAGGCGTCCGTCAAACGCGATGTGATCCTGGACGTTGCCTACATGATCGGCGGCACGGTCCTGTCCGAAGACGGGCACCCGCTCGCCAAGGCGACAGTTCAGGCCTTCTCCATGACCAACAGGGCGGAGACAACACGGTCCGCTGTGGAAACCAACGCCGCCGGTGAGTTCCTCTTTGATGACGTGAGCGAAGGCGTCTACACGCTGATGTTCATTGCCGAGGGCTACAAGAACGAGCGCGAGCCGCGGGTGGAGACCGGGGAGATGGGACTGAACAAGACCATGACCCCCTTGCCCCAGGTCCGGGGTCGGGTCGTGGACGGTTTGGGACAGCCCGTTGTCAATTTCACCGTACTCCTGCGCAACCCCGTACAGGGCACCGAGACCACGATGGCCATGCCGGACACGGCCAAGAAGGTGAGGGGCTCCAAGGACGGCACCTTCGCCCTCTCCTGCCCCCAACACGGGACCTTCGTGGTGGAGGCCAAGGACGACAAGCACGCTCCCTCGTTCTCCGAGCCCTTTGAAATTGTCTACGGACAGGAGCTCACGGGCGTCGTCGTTCAATTGAGCGAGGGCGGGATCCTGCGCGGCCGAGTGGTGGACGCCAAGGGTCAGGGCATTCGAGGTGCCCGGGTCAAGACCCACGACACCGAGTACTCCGACGATCCTTTCTGGCGCAGCCTGCCGGCATTCCCCTCCGAAGCCACGGAAAAAGAAGTGCGTACCAACGCCAGCGGTGACTTTGAGATTCCAGGGCTATCCGCCGCCACGTACCAGGTTGACGTACGTCATGCGAAGTTCGCCCAGACCATCAAGACGGGCATCGTCATTGTGGACGGAGACATGGTGGAGTTGCCGGAGATTCAATTGGCCGCGGGTGCGACCATCAGCGGCACCGTGCACGGACCCAGCGGATCCGGACTCTCGGGCGCCATGGTGCAACTGCAATTGGAGGGCGGCGCGGAGGAGTTCCAGGTCAACCTGACCACTCGCACGGACGCACAGGGCCGCTACACCTTCAACCACGTACCCTCCGGCTCCTATCACATCCACGCCCAACGCCGTGGAAGTGACAACCCCTTCCAGGGCAGCCTGGACCTGCAGAAAACGAAGAAGCGCATCTCCGTTAGCGAGGGCGACTCCTACGTGCAGGAATTCAACATCAACAACTGACCTCGGGAGAACGGCCGGACGGCTGGGGCTTGCCCTCTGGGCACTGCCCGAGCATTCTGTCCACCATGGCCGCCTCGCTCCCCCTGGAACTCTCCGATAAACCGGGAGCCTGCCCCACGGCCGCGGACTGGGAGGAACTGCTGATCGAGGCCCTGCGCCGTCCGGTTCAGGTGAGCTTCGGGACTTCGCGCACGGTGCCCGTTCGAGCCCAGGAGAGAGGCCAACCACCCGTCTACTGCGTGCGCCTGCACCGGGCCTTCTCCGAAGCTCCCGAGGAAGTCTGCGATTCCCTGGCGCGCTGGCTGCTCGTGGGCCGCCGCGCCCGAAGGGCCTGCAAGCTGCTCGACGATTGGATCGATCGGCGTATGCAGCATGAATCCGCCGCCCCACGCACCGCGCGTGCCCTGCACCCTGATGGAACGACCTACGATCTGGGCACCCTCGCGCAGGAG
>Ga0310342_100003627_pt1 | contig 10195 bp, 11 predicted proteins | sample S15DNA20500_MG_FD_206155 | JGI IMG/M metagenome (GOLD analysis project Ga0310342, IMG submission 206155) | Marine microbial communities from station ALOHA, North Pacific Subtropical Gyre - S1503-DNA-20-500_MG | ecosystem: Environmental > Aquatic > Marine > Oceanic | place: Pacific Ocean: North...
TCGAGGCGATGAGCCTCGAAGAGCGGATGACCGTCTGCAACATGTCGATCGAGGGCGGCGCCCGCTGCGGCTACGTGAACCCCGACGACACCACCTACGAGTACCTGCGCGGCAGGCCGTGGGCACCCCAGGGCGACGCCTTCGACCGGGCCGTCACCTGGTGGCGCTCGATGGCGAGTGAGCCCGGTGCCGATTACGACGACATCGTCGAAGTGCCCGGCGGCGAGATCGCCCCGACCATCACCTGGGGGATCAACCCGGGCCAGAGCGTCGCCGTCGACCAGACGATCCCGACGATCCAGAACACACCGGACGAAGACCGCGCATCCGTCGGCGAGGCCCTCGAGTACATGGACCTGCGCGCCGGTGCGCCCATCGCGGGGACACCCATCGATGTCGCCTTCATCGGCTCCTGTACCAACGGTCGCATCTCGGATCTACGCGAGGCTGCGAAGGTCGCAGAGACCGGGCAGGTCCCGCCGAGCGTCCGCGCGCTCGTCGTGCCGGGCAGCCAGGAGGTGGCCCGACAGGCCGAAGACGAGCACCTCGACGAGGTCTTCCGCGCCCACGGCTTCCAGTGGCGCGAGCCCGGCTGCTCGATGTGCCTCGCGATGAATCCCGACAAGCTCCAGGGCCGGGAGGTCTGCGCGTCCTCGAGCAATCGAAACTTCAAGGGGCGTCAAGGCTCACCGACGGGCCGTACCCTCCTGATGTCGCCCGCCATGGTGGCTGCTGCGGCCATCCCCGGGCAGGTCGTCGACGTCCGGGAGGTGCTCTGATGGCAGCCACGCCGATCGAATCCATTGCCGGCCGGGCCTGCGTGCTCCGCGGCGACGACATCGACACCGACCGGATCATCCCCGCACGCTTCATGAAGGTGGTGACCTTCGAAGAGGTGGGGGAGCACGCATTCGAAGACGACCGCGCGGCCGCCAAGGGCGATCACGCCCTCGACGACGAGACCTACTCGGGCGCGAGCATCCTCGTCGTGGGTCGCAACTTCGGCTGCGGGTCCTCGCGCGAGCACGCCCCCCAGGCGCTGATGCGCTTCGGCTTCAACGGCTTCATCGGTGGATCCTTCGCCGAGATCTTTGCGGGCAACTGCACCGCCCTGGGCCTCCCGTGCGCGACCGTCGACGACGCAGATCTCGACAACCTGATGGGCAGCGTCGAGCTCGATCCCGAGCAGGAAGTCAAGCTCGACATCGATGCGAAGACCGTAACGTCCCGGGCCGGAACGGTGCCCGCGAACATCCCGGACGGCACCCGCAAGCAGTTGCTCGAGGGCACCTGGGACGCGACCGGCATGCTTCTCGACGGTGCCAACGAGGTCACCGGCACCGCGGCGCGCCTGCCCTACATGGACGGATTCACGAGCTAGCGGCGCAGCCCAGGGCGTCCAGGTGCTTCCGCCACTCGGCCTCAGACCGGGGCGAAATGTCTGTCGTCCGCTCACCCTTCGACCAGACGACGTTCATCGGCAGGCCTCGGCCACCGAGTTCGCGAAAGGCCTTTCCCTTCAGATCGCGCAGCCACGGAAGTTCGATCCCGTAACGCTCGACGAAGCGCACGATCTCGGCCTCGCCCTCGTTCACGTCGACGAGCAACACTCGCAGGCGTTCGACCGCGCAACTCGCGGCGGCGCGCTGGAGCGCTGCGATGTCATCACCGCAGGTGGGGCACCAGGTCGCCCAGAAATGAAGCAGCACGGTCTGTCCGGGCGCGGGAAGCACGGCCACCGGCTCGCCGCCGGCACCGACCAGCGTGAGCGGCTCGTCCGCCCACGCTGGACACGCCAACAGGCACACCATCGGGATCCACCAACGCATTCAGAAGGAGTAGCCGATCCCCGCGAACCAGATCGGGTCTTCGTCTTGGAAGCCGTGCAGCCATGAATCCGAGGCCGGAATCTGGACAGCGACCCGAAGCCAGGGTGCCGCCCGGTTTTCGAACCCCGGAAGGCGGATGCGCAGCGACGGCGTGAAGTACAGGATCGATCCACCGCTGTCCTCGAAGAACTCCCCGTGAACCTCGTCCTTCTCCGAGTAGCGGAAGTTCAGTTCCAGGCCCGGAGTGAAGTAGTCGAGGCGAGGCGCGCCAAAGAAGTGGCCCAGCGGAATCTCGCCCCCGAGGTTCAGGAGGACGACGTCACCGAACTCGTAGTCGAGGCTGCCCTCGGCGTTGACCCGGTAGAACGCGCTCGAGTAGAACGAGCCCCAGTCGAGCTTGTGGGTGGCGGCGAGCCCGAACCCGAAGTCCCATGATCCCGTTCCCGCCTGCAGATGAGGATCGCGAATACCGTCGACCTTCTGCTTGCTCTGGCCCGAGGGGAGCTTCAGGAACGCCCGACCCTCCACCCAGGTCGACGGAAGGATCTCGCGATTTCGCCAGAAGACGAAGCTCGTCTGTAGTGCGATATCGCCCAGGCCCGCCTCCGTCGAGTGCGTGCGCTCGTCTCCTTCGATCTCGACGACCTCGTTGAATGCCCACGGCACGTCGATGGTAAAGGTGAGACGATCGATCGGCGTCCAACTCACGAAGAGGTCTAGACGACGGCTGTCGTTCTTCTCGACTTCACGCTCGCCGAGGCTCTCCTCCTCCTCCTCCTCCTCTTCACCGTGTTCACCGTGTTCACCGTGTTCACCGTGTTCACCGTGCGGCAGGTGGCCACTGCGCTTGCTCCAGCCGCGCGCCTCCAGATAGACGGACACGTCTCCTTGGGCCTGCGCGGTCGTACCCTGGGCCGAAAAGCTCGGGTCGCCCGCAAGGCAGACGGAGCACGCTCGCGCAGGACGAGCCGGCGTACCCAGAAGAATTACGAAGCACGCCCCGAAGAGGAGCGAACGAATGAGTGTAGACATGAAGGGTTCCTTCGATTCCGATTGCGATTGCGATTCACTGCGCCGCGCGCGGCTGCCGAGCGAGCGCGCTTTCGCGAACGTCCCGGCGAAGACGTACCCGGGCGCCGCGCTCCTCGTGAGGGCGGACTCAGCTCGGAATTGGGATCGGGTCCGGAACCTGCCGCGGCCCGTCGGGAAGGGCGGCGGCAAAGACGAGAGGCCGCACCCCCTCGGCAGGAGACGACTCGCAACACACCTCGACGATCACCGCGGTCCCCAAGCGCTTCGCGACACTGGAATCGCCGGCGCCATCGCCACAGCCGCACGGGCACGGTGCAATCAACGTATCGACTTCAGCGACCGCGTCGTGATGATCGGCGTAGGAAGGCACCTCGCGGCCGTCCTCGAGCGCGACCCCAGGCCGGTCGCCGCCAACTCGCTCGCTGCTCGCAGCGACCAACGGACACGGGATCATCGACGACCCGAGGTAGACGATTGCCAGCAGCGCCGGCACGGTCCCTCGCGCGAACTCGATCATAACTTCGACTCTAGCTCCTCGTGAACTCGGGATCCCGCTTCTCGAGGAAGGCCGCGAGGCCTTCGTCGCGATCGCGCGTAGCGAAGAGGCCACCGAAGGCCGCCTGCTCGAGGGCGCCCGCGACCCGGGCATCGGCGTCCTGTCCCTGCTGCAGCACCCGCTTGCTAGCAGCCACCGCGAGCGGGCCGTTGCCGGCAATCGCGTCGCCCATCTCGAGGGCCTTCTCGACGAGTTCGTCGGGCTCGAACAACCGGTTCGCGAGACCGATCCGAAGTGCCTCCTCGGCTTTCAGGTTCTGCCCGCCGAGGATGATCTCCTTCGCCCAGGCAACCCCGACGCGGCGCGTGACCCGCGTCGTGCCTCCGAAGCCTGGCAGCAGGCCGAGTTTCACCTCGGGCTGACCGAAGACCGCCTTTGTTGACGCGTAGATCCAGTCGCACGCGCAGGCGAGTTCGCAGCCGCCCCCGAGCGCGAAACCGTTGACAGCCGCGATCGTCGGGATCGTCAGCGCTTCGAGCGCCGCGAAAGTCTCGTGACCCAGGCGACTGAAGGCTTCGGCCTCGACCGCATTCATCTTGCTCATGGCCTCGATGTCGGCGCCGGCCGCGAACGCCCGGCCCTCACCCGTCACGACCAGCGCCCGCGTGCCCGTGTCTCGTTCGACAGCACCCACTGCATCACCCAGGGCCCCGAGAAGAGCCGCATCGAGGGCGTTGAGCGACTTCGGGCGGTCGAGCGTCAGAAGGGAGACTGCGCCGCGGCGCTCGCTGCGTACGAGATCGGCCACGCCGGTACTCTATCATAGGGACAGACCATGAAAGGAGACTCGCGATGTCGGAGACCTCCACCTCACGCACCGCCACCGCCGCAGCCAGGTTCGGCATCGCCGGCCCGGGCGTCACGATCGTCGGCATCCTCATGTCGCAGGCCGGCGTGGCCCCGATGATCGGCTTCCTGCTCTTTCAGGTCGGAATTCTCTGCGGCCTGGTCGGGTTGATCCTCGGGCTCGTCGGCATCTTCCTCACCCGGCATGGTGTCGGCGGCCGCTCGCACGCGGCCACGGGGTGTGGTCTCGGTGCCCTGATGGTGCTCGCGCTACTCGTGTCCGCGAGCCCCGGCGCGGGCCTTCCTGCCATCAACGACATCACGACGGATCTCGACGACCCGCCGTCCTTTGCGCCCGCCCCGGCGGGCCACGGCAACGCCGGCCGTGACATGGGCTACCCGCCCGACTGGAAACCGCTCGTCCGCGACGCCTATCCGGATCTCAGTCCGATCCGCCTCGCCGTTTCGCCGCCACAGGCCTACGCCATCACCCTCGCAGCGGCCGAGGCGCTCGGCTGGAAGATCAGCCTCCGAAACAAGACCAGCTTCGAGGCACGCGCCACGACTCCCCTCTTCCGCTTCGTGGACGACGTGAGCGTTCGGGTTGCTGCCGATGCGAGCGGCCAGGCCGTAATCGACATTCGTTCGAAGTCACGTGACGGGCGGGGCGACCTCGGCGCGAATGCGGCGCGAATACGCACCTTCTCCTCTGCCGTGCTCGAACGCAGCGCGGGAGGAATACCCGCCTCGAAGTGATCAGCTCTCGAGGCCGAGCGCCGCGAGAGCGGTCTCCTTCGCCCAGCGGTAGTCGGCCTTGCCCGATGGCGCGCGGGTTAGGTGGTCAACGTAGACGAATGCCTTCGGGAGCTTGTAGGCGGCGACGTGCTGCCGGGCGACCTGCTTCAGGGAGTCCTCACCAGGCGCCTCGCCCTCACGCAACTGCACGATGGCGGTCACCTGGCTGCCCCACCGCTCACTCGGTGTACCCACCACCACCGAGTCGTAGACAGCCGGGTGGTGCTTCAGCGCCTGCTCGACCTCTTCGGCGAAGATTTTCTCACCGCCGCTGTTGATCGTCACCGAATCACGCCCGAGTAGCTCGAGCTTTCCGTCCGCGGAGAGACGCGCGCGATCGCCCGGAACCGAGTAGCGGATGCCGCCGATCGTCGGGAAGGTTCTCGCGGTCTTCTCGGCGTCCTTGTAGTAGCCCAGGGGCACCCGCGCCTCGCGCGCGAGCCAGCCCGTCTCGTCCGAGCCGGGCTCGAGCGGGGCCGTCAAGGCGTCGTTCAGCACCAAGCTCCCAGGCACCAACTCGAAGGACCCACTGGTCGGCTTGCTGTCGGACGTCGAGGCGTGGCTTGCCTGGCTTCCGGTCTCGGACGAACCCAAGGCGTCCATCACGCGGATATTCGGAAGCCTCTCGAGCAATTCGGCCTTGAGCCCCGCCGTCAGAATCGCACCCCCCGAACTCACCATGAAGAGCGACGACAAGTCGTAGCTCTTCTTGTCGAGCTGATCGATCAGCGGCCGCCCGAAGGCGTCACCAACGATCAATATCGTGTTCGCCTTTTCCCTCTCGACCGTCGACCAGAGATCGTCGGGATCGAGACGATCGACAACCGAGTTGACGATGACCGTGCCTCCGATGTGCCACATGATGAAGGCCACCCAGTGGGCGGCGCCGTGCATGAAGGGCGGCGCCGGCAGAGCCCGGATCGGTGAGGCCTCCTTCACCCGCGCCTGGATCTCGTCCAAGCTCTGCGGTGCCCAGCCCGCGGTGAGGGCACCGTAGAAGATGTCCTCCTGGCGCCAGAGCACGCCCTTCGGCATGCCGGTCGTTCCGCCCGTGTACAGGATGTAGAGATCGTCCGGAGAAAGATCGTCGGGAGGCGGTGCGTCGCTGGCCTGCGCGAGGGCTTGCTCGTAATCGAGTGCGCCCGGCAACAGCGCGTTGCCGGAGTCGTCGGCGACCTGCAGCCACACCTTCACGTGTTCGAGCTGGGATTGGAGCTTCTCGAGCACGGGCGCAAAGCGCGCGTGGAAGATGATGGCCTCTGCGTCGGAGTTGTCGAAGAGATACAGGAGCTCTTCCTCGACGTAGCGGTAGTTGACGTTGAAGGGGGCGCAGCGGGCCTTGTAGCAACCGACCATACCTTCGAGATATTCGTTGCCGTTCAGCATGTAGAGGGCCACGTGAGACTGGCCCGACTCCCAACCCTCGAGTTCCGAACGCTCGCGCGCGCAACCCAGGCCGTGGCTCCGCAACAGGTTCGCAAGACGCCGGGTGCGGTCTCGCACCTCGCCCCAGGTGAAGTGCTTGTCGCGAAACACCAGGCAATCCCGCTCGGGGACGGCCTCGGCAATCGCTTCGTGGATGGCACCGAGATTCATCTTCTCTAATCCCCGATCAAAGAGCCTGGCAGAGTGAACGGATGGCGATCAGGGCGTCGATGGTAGGCGCGCCGCGGCCAGGCGGCCCACCCGGGTCAAGGGCCGCGAATCCGCCGTCGGCAGCCTGCTCGCCGAGCAGACGGTCGAGTAACTCCACGACGTCGAAGGTCGCCCCGGGAAGAGCCTGGGCGTCGCAGTAGAAGAGCACGCGAAGGGTTTGCACTGCCTCGAAGCGATGAGCCCGGAACCCCCGCTCGAGTTCCCGGCCACACCACTGCAGGGCTTCGTCGGAGATATCCGGTGCGCCGCCGTTCGCGAAGAAGTGCGCGAAGGCCGCGATCGCCGGCAGATGGCCGCCTTCCACGCGCTCGGGCGACCACAGATTGGTGAGGAAGCGCCCCGCCCACTCCACGACCTCCGGCCGCACGAAGGGAGTGCGCATCGCGTAGCCCGCGAGCATGCCAGTCGCGAACAGCCGGTCTGCCTCCGGGCTCTTCTCCGGCGCGGTCGGATCGACGCTCCCCCAGGAGCCGTCGTGCCGCTGTACACGCGTGAGATGCTCGACGGCCCGCTCGGCCGTAGACGAAACGAGGCCCCGGACGTCCGCGAGGATTGCAATTGCCTCGAGGGTGCCAACAAGGGTCGGAGCCAACGCGGCGGCCCGAAGTTCTGCGCCGATCGCTCCCGAGAAGACGAATCCGAAGGGCTCGAAGGCGCCGTCTTCGCGCTGCCGGCCTGCGACCTGCTCGATCACGTCAGCGGGCGACACCGCATCGAGCGCAACGTGCGCCCGCAGCAGCGCGAGGTCGTCCCCGTACTCGATGATGAAGCCGAGCCCTCTCTCGAGAGCGGTCGCCGCGCGCTCGCGCAGCCGGGTCACTGCCTCGGAGTCGTCGACTTCCGGTCCTTCGAGACCACCGATCTGGAGGATGTCCTCGGGCACGGAGGCGGACTCTAGCAGTCCGCCTCCAGCAGCAGCCCCGTCAAGTAGCGGCCTTCCGGGTGATCGACGGAGACCGGATGATCGGCGGGCGTGCCCAGGTCCCGCAGCACGCGGACGGACCGGCCGGCGTCGAGAGCCGCACCGAAGACGATCTTCGCGAAGAGTTCGGGGCCGACGTGATGGGAGCACGCAAACGCGAGAATGCGCGCCGACGGGGCAGCGCGGGCCAGCCCGTGAAGCAACAGATCCTTGTAGGCCCGACTGGCCCGGGGGACGTCCGCGCGCCGTCGGGCGAGCGGCGGAGGATCGAGGACGAGAAGATCGTAAACGTCCGAAGAAGCCCGAAGCACTTCGAAGGCATTCCCCTTCTCGAACGTCGCTTGGCACCCGGGTGCGTTCTCGCGGAGGTGCTCACGGGCGTGCTCGAGGGCCGGGCCGGACGAGTCGACCAACGTGACGTCGGCAGCGCCACCGCGCGCCGCCGCTACCGCGAAGCCACCCGTGTAGCTGAAGAGATCGAGCACGCGCTTGCCACGCGAGAGGGTCGAGACCAGATCACGCGAGTCACGCTGATCGAGATAGAAGCCGGTCTTCTGGCCCGCCTCGATATCCACGCGAAAACAGCGATCCCGCTCGCGGATCGGGATCGGCCCGCGCGCGAGTTCTCCCCACAATGTCCCAGCCTGAGCCGCCATTCCTTCCCGCCGGGCTGCGGTGGTGTCGGCGCGTTCGAAGCCACAGCCGACGCCCGTCGCTTCCCGAAGTGCCGAGGCGATGGCGTCGCGACGGGCAGCCATTCCGGCCGTCGTCACTTTCACGACCGCCACGTCGTCATACCGGTCCACGATCAGACCGGGCAACCCGTCGCCCTCTGCATTGACGAGTCTGACCGCGTTCGTGTCCCCGACCAACGGGTCCCCGCTGCGACGCGTCACGGCGTCCGCGATTCGTCCGGCAAGAAATCCATCCACCGGCGCCTCGGAACCGAAGCAGAACAACCGAACGCGGATATTCGATGCCGGAGAGTAGTCGCCATAGCCGAGCACCCGCCCCTGAGAAGAGAGGACGCGCGTCCAAGTCCCGGGCGCCTCGTCTCCCGAGCCCACGTCGGCGACGGCCCCCGACATCACCCACGGATGCCGGCGCAGGACGGGCTTCTCGCGGCCGGGCTTGAGAACCAGATCCAACATGAGGCCCAGAGTACCCGAAGCCGGGCTCGCCGGGGCTAGGCGTCGGAGGGCAGCGCCGCCCGAGGCCACACCCGCAGCAGCAGTGCGGCCACGAGCGCGAGGCTGGCAATCGCGGCGATCGCGCTCGTCGTGACCCCTGGGAAGTACGAGACCCCGAAGATGATCCAGAGGGTCCAGATCCCGAGGAGGTGCAGCCGCCGCCAGTTCTTACCGAGCCTCTTCTGAGCGGCATCGGTGGAGGTCGCTGCCATCGCGAAGAGCAGAGCGAAGCCCCACCCGCCGCCAATCAACGTCAACAGGGATATCTCGCCTGCGACGCCCATCGCGTACAAGGACAGGATGAAGGCCAGGTGGTACCCGTGGGAGACGGCGGCAGACAGCCCCAGGTAGCGTCGGTTGCGCGTTCCCCACTGGGTCAGCGGGTTGGGCCAGCGCCGGCGGACTGCGGACATACAGAAGACCACGACGAAGACGGCCGCGGTCGTGCGCGCCGTCGCTCGAATCGCCGAGCGGACGCCTTCTTCACCGAAGCCGTAGAGGCCGAGGCTCGCCGCGCACGTGGCACCGAACACCACGGCCGCGGTGGTGACGATGCGCGGGCCTCGAAATCCCGAGGTTCGTGTCGGCACTTGGGCAGGCACAGTGGACGACGACATGATGGGGAGTCTACGTTACCGCCTCGCGCCCTCCAGGAGATTCCAGTGATCGAATTCCTCGAGACCGTGGTTGCGCCACCCCCGGACCGCCCCGAGATGGCGGGACCGGATCATCCCATGCGCAAGGTGACGCGGCAGGTGGCGTTCGAAGCAAACGCATGGACGCGCGACCGCGCCGAGAAGGTGGGCGTCCTCTTCGACACGATGGCGCCCCAATGGCACGAGCGCGTAACCGAAGATCGAAGCGCCCCGCTGCGCGACGCCCTCGCGAGAGGGAACGTGAAGGGCGGCGGCACCTGCATCGAGATCGGGTCTGGCACGGGTTCCAGCAGCTCGGACCTCGTGCGTCACTTCGACACCGTCCTGGCCCTCGACCTCTCGCGCGAGATGCTGCGGCACGCGCCGGATGCACCCGCGCATCGCGTCCAGGCCGACGCAACGCGGATGCCCGTCCGCGACGGACGCGCCGACTGCCTGGTGCTCGTGAACGCCCTGCTCTTCCCCGAGGAGATGGCTCGCGCGCTTCGGCCCGGCGGTACACTCGTCTGGGTGAACTCCCTGGGAGACCAGACCCCGATCCACCTGCCGGCCGACGATGTCGAGAAGGCGCTGCCCGGCTCCTGGGAGGGAGTCGCTGCCGAGGCGGGTTGGGGGCTCTGGTGCACTCTTCGAAGGGTCCGAACCCCGAATGCCTGACCCCGGCACGAACCGGCTCGCGAACGAGACGAGCGCCTACCTCCGCCAGCACATGCACAACCCGGTGGACTGGTATCCCTGGGGCGAAGAGGCCTTCGCGCGGGCACGTGACGAAG
>Ga0310342_100003633_pt1 | contig 10188 bp, 4 predicted proteins | sample S15DNA20500_MG_FD_206155 | JGI IMG/M metagenome (GOLD analysis project Ga0310342, IMG submission 206155) | Marine microbial communities from station ALOHA, North Pacific Subtropical Gyre - S1503-DNA-20-500_MG | ecosystem: Environmental > Aquatic > Marine > Oceanic | place: Pacific Ocean: North...
GCTCCGCTTCTTGAATGTCTTCCCGCCAACATTCTCGTAGTACTCGTCGTTGCCCTGCATGTTGAGAACGTAGAGATCGGTCCAGCCATCGTTGTTCGCATCGATCGGGCTGGCTGCCCCCGTCCAGCTCTCATCGATCAACCCGGTCGCCTCGGTCACGTCGACGAACCGTGCACCCCCCTGGTTGCGGAACAACCGGCTCCGCTCGGTCCGACCGGCGTGCAGGTGACCGGCAAACGCATCGTCCATCCCGTCAAAGAACTGAAACGACTTCTCCTGGCCCGCCTGTTCACGACCCGTGTCCGTCTTGTCCCTCCCGACATCCTTCAGCCTCTCGTGCGTGTACTGCCCGACGTTGCACAGAAACAGGTCCAACAACCCATCGCGGTCATAGTCAAAGAAAACGGCCGAGGAACTGTGGCCCTTGTGGCCCAGTCCCGAGCCGGCCGAGACATCGGTGAACCGGGCCCTTCCATCGTTGAGAAACAGCTTGTTGCCGGTGCGGATGTTGGTGACGTACAGGTCCGCGTCGCCGTCGTTGTCGACATCGGCGAATGACGCGGTCACGCCGGTCGGAGCCGACACCGCCACCCCGGCTGATTCGGTGATGTCATCGAACGTGCCGTCACCGGTGTTGCGATACAACCGATTGCTGCCGACCTGGTTCGAGAAGTAGATGTCGAGCCGTCCGTCACCATCGACATCGGCGACCACCACGCCGTTCCCGTGATCATAGTGAACCGCCTTGTAGCTCCGGCCCGCGTCGTCGACGACACGATGCCGGAAGTTGATCCCACTGGATGGCTGACGATCGGCAAACGCAAAGTCGTGAAACGCCGTCCACTCTGTCGCCGTCGCCTTCTGCGTCGCGGCCCGTTTCTCGAGCCATTCGGGCGAGACGATCTGCGGGGGAATGGCGACTCGTTGGTTAAGCACCAACTCGATGGACTGCATCAGCTTGCGACCGCCCTCTTCCTTCATGCCGTTGAAGACGCCCCGGAGCCGCCCCCGGTGATCCACCAGCGCGACCTTCACCGTATGGACGATCGGCTGGTCCTTACCCACCTCGGCCACCGGCAACTTGAAGCCGTCGGTGATCAGCGAGAAGATCTCGGGCTTCTTTCCGGTCAGGAAACTCCAGTTGTCCAACTTCGCGCCGTAGTTGTCGGCATAACGGGCCAACGCGTCGGGCGTGTCGTTCTCGGGATCGACCGAGAGACTGACCAGCTGAAGCTTGTCCCACAGGAAGTGCTTCGGCCCACCACGCTCGTCCGAACTGTGCTGGCGTTCGATCTTTAGCGCCACTTTCTGCTGGAACTCGACCATCCTCCGGGTCTGTTCCGGGCAGGTCAACTGGCAGCGGGTGAAGATGAAGTTGACCACGAACGGCCGCCCGGCCAGTTCGTGACTGCCGAACTGCTTGCCCGTGCTGTCGACCAGGCGGAACTCGGGCAACGGCAAATCCAGCGGCAACAGTCGCTGCGCCGACTCGGGCGCGTCGCTCCCACCGGCCGTGCCGTTCCCCGTGCCGGTCCCGGGATCCGAAGACGGCGGCGGATCGTCGGGGCAGCCACTGGTGACCAGCAACACGGCCGTCACCAAGACCATCAAACCGAAGCGGCACACGAATCTCATGGTGAGTCTACTCGAGCCTGGGACACCGTTTTCTGCACGAGGCCGGCCGCAGGACAATCCCGATCGTTCGACTTGAATCGTTGAGCGAAGTGCTGTCAATGTTCCTTCGACGGGGACGGCAGAGGATTCTCAACCCGGCGATACCCGACCCCCTCATAAGCCGGAGAACGCGGACGAAACCACTCGTCGAACTCGGGATCGGGTGCATCCAGCCTGTTCGCCTCGGGATCGATTGTTCCCCGCAGGTCCACGGTGTCTCCTCCAAAAAAACACCCGCTGACATTCTTGCCGTCAACGATGTCCAGCTCGTAGCGGCCCTCCGGGGCCATACCACCGGAGCGAGTATTCTGCCAGAAGATCGAATGCTGGTAGTGGTTGCCCTGGCCCTTGTCATCGACCCCGTTCCAGTTGTCCGTCAGGGTGCACTCGGTCACCCGAACCTTCGAACCGGGGAAGACGGTCAGTGCTCCGGACCCGTGACGAGCATTGTAGGGCTCGCCGGGCGGACTGACCGTGTCGGGACCGGTGTTGGCCAGGTTGCCGGTGAACAGGCAGTTGGTGATCTCGGCCCGGCTGCCCGGCAACACATCGATCGCCGAGCCGGTGACCTGGCAACGGTTGTCGCGGAAGATCGAGTCGGTGATTCGCACGGCGTCCTGCTGGAACCCGAGGTGCTGGATCGAGACGCCGCCGCCACAGGGGTTGGCCACGTTGCCGACGACCACGACACGCTCGATCCGCGGGTAACTGCGGCCGAAGATCTTGATCCCACCACCGTCGCAATAAAAGAACAACAAGTTCTGCGTGCCCAGTTCCGGCCGATTCGGCTCGATCGGACCCGGATCATCTCCTCGAGTCTCGAAACGGTTCGCCCCGCTGATGGTGAACCCCCGGAAAACGGTCCGGGCAGTGATCCCGTCGCCGAAATAGACGACATGGTTGACCACCGCCGGAAAACTCCCGGCCGCCCGATCGGCGATCTCGGGGTTCGCCGCGGTCAACACGACCTCCCCCTCGGCCTCCAACGTGATGCCGTCGTGCAATCGATGCATCCAGATCAGGGCCTGGCCGGGTTGCTTCGGGCGATAAGTCCCGGCGTGAACCACCACGCGACGACGACCGGTCGTGATGGCCGCCGCGTCAAGAGCGGCCTGTATCGACTCACCGGGATGAACGTGCCACGCCCCGTCGCCACCCGGACCGCCCGATCCCCCACCGGCCTTGTCGCCTCCACAACCGACCGCCCAGAACCCCAGCCACGCTGCGGTGTGCCCCAGCACCGTCCGTCGTCCAATCTGCTGTCCCGAATCGTGCGTCATTTGACCAACGTCGCCAACCAGCCCTGGAACGCCGCCGTCTCCTCGATCCGCATCCGTCCCATCTCCTTGTCGTGAGAAAACCTGACGGCACACATCGGATCCGAGAGCAACCGGTAGCTGCCCACCCGGTCGGCATCGATCCGTAACGTGTGCACCAGTTCGGGCACTGCGATCTCCTCGAGCTCCAGTTCGGGCAGCGTCAACGTGTAGATGTAGTCCGTGCTGGTCAACTTCAGATCCACCGTCCGTCCACGGGGCAGGTGCAGATCCCGGGTACTGACCAGATCGTCGTCGGTGCCGAAACGCCCGTCACCGCCGGGATAACGGAAACTCCACTCGAACCGGCTGCCGGTCACCTCGACCAAGCACACTCGGCCCTCGACAGAATCAGGCCACGCCGCCGGAGGCCGACCACCGCAGCCGCCGCAGCCGATCACCAGCAGGCCCAGCGACAACAGCGTCGCAAGACATACGGCACTCGATCGCAAATCATGAACCATGAACTCGATCATAGGACACTACTTCGACCGCTGACCAGAGGTTCGTTTCCGCTGGAGATCCCTGCGGTTTGACATGTTGAGACGCCAAGCTGACAATCAGGGGCGAGAAATACGTCACGGCATTCACGAGAATCCAGACGCCGTCGCGTACGACACTACGGATTCTCACATTTTCGACCACGACTCCCGGCGATTCCCGGAAAACACAGACCGGAAGGACTCGTTTCATGACGGCCATCATCCGCTGCACCCTGTTGTCGCTGTGCCTATCGATGCTCACCGCATCCCCATTGACCGCGGCCGACTGGCCGACATGGCGACACGACGCGGGTCGATCAGGAAGCACCTCCGAAAAGCTCCCCAAGACGCTGCAACTGGCGTGGAGCCGACAGTTGGCCAAACCACAGCCGGCGTGGCCCGAGGATCCCCGAATCGGATTCGACCTTGTTCCCGAACCGGTTGTCGTCGGACGCACTCTGTTTCTCGCCTCGACTCGCACCGACAGCGTCACCGCCTACGATACGCGAACCGGCCAGAAAAAATGGCGGGTCTACGCCGACGGCCCCGTGAGATTCGCGCCCCTGGTAGCCGACGGCAAGGTCGTCTTCGGTTCAGACGACGGCTGCGTCTACGCGGTCGAGGCTGCCACCGGAAAGGCCATCTGGACCTTCCGGGCGGCTCCGGCCGTACGGAAGGTGCTCGGCAACGACAGGTTGATCTCGGTCTGGCCCGTTCGCGGTGGTCCCGTGCTCGACGGCAACCTCGTCCGCTTCACCGCCGGGGTCTGGCCGTTTGAAGGAGCCTTCCTGTGCGCCGTCGACCTCGCCACGGGCAAGCCGGCCGAACTCTCCGGACCCGCGGCGATCGGACCTCAACACGCCGTCCGCACGCTCAAGGAACTCACCCCCCAGGGCTACCTGGCCCTCTCCGGACAGAAACTCTACATCCCCTGCGGACGTGCCGTCGCCGCCTGCCTTGACCTCAAGACCAACCAGTTCCTCTCGCACAGCTACAGCACCTCCAACACCACCAACTACCACGTCGTCGCCGAGGGTCGCTGGCTGTTCCACGGCTCGATCGCCTTCGACACCGCCACCAAGACCACTCTGGGCAGCCGCAACCATAAGCCGGTCACCACCCCGAGTACGGTGTACGTCGGCGAGAACGGACAGGTCGTGGCCTATGACCTCGAACATCCCAGGAAGGTCACATCCAAGGATCGCCGCGGCAAAGATGTCACCAGCACCGTGCTGCCCAAGCGGTGGTCGCTGGCCAACGCGAGCGTTCAGAAGGTCCCCACCGGTGACGCCTACAAGAAGTTCCTGGCCGGCAACCCGCTGGCCATCGACCTGGCGGCCGGAGGCCGGCTCTATGGACACCAGGGGTCATTGCTGTTCGCCGTGGAACCACCCGCCGCGGCCGACAAGCCGGGCCGTGTGAGCTGGAAGACGACCATCACCGGCACACCCGGTTCACAGATCGCAGCCGACGGACGGCTGTTTGTCACGACCCGTCAGGGCCGGTTGCTGTGCTTCGCGGCCGAAGCGGGACCCGGTGACGTGACTGAGAAGGTGGCCCGGACACAGGGTCTGCCCCGAAAACCAGCCAGCAGCGTCCTGAAGGCCGCCGGCTCGACCGAGGGCTTCGCGCTGGTGCTGGGCGTCGGCGACGGGTCACTGATCGAGGCCCTGGCCAGGCAAAGCCAACTGCGGCTGATCTGCGTCGACCCCGACCAGGCTCGCATCGACATGCTCCGCCGCCGACTCGACAAGGCCGGACTCTACGGCCACCGCGTGGCGGCCCTGGCCGGCGATCCGCTGACCTGTGGCCTGCCACCTTATATCGCCAACGTGATCACCACCGAATCGCTCGAATGGATCGGCGGAGCCAACAATGGCCCGAAACTGGCGAGGCTCGTCTTTGGCTGCCTGAGACCCTACGGGGGGACGGCGGCGATGACGATTCCCGGCGACGGAGCCGCGGGGTTCATCCGGAAAGTGGCCGCGATGGAACTGCCTGGTGCCCGGGCCAGCGTGGTCGACGGCCTGGCGGTCATCCAACGACAGGGCGCTTTGCCGGGGGCCGCCAACTGGACACACGAATACGGCGACCCGACCAACTCGTTGATGTCCCAGGACCAGCTGGTCCGTGCTCCGCTGGGAGTGCTGTGGTTCGGTGGCCCCGCCTCCGATGGCAGCCTGTTCTACAACCGGCACTTCTGGGGCCCGAGCATGGCCGTAATCGACGGTCGCATGTTCCTGCAGGGGCCGGGCAAGCTGTCGGCCATCGATGTCTACACCGGTCGTATCCTCTGGCAGGTGCCGCTGGTCGACGACGAAAAGTACCGGGCCGGACGACGTGGCAACGACTTCGAAAAGGTGCTGGCCGGGTTCCACTTCCTGGCCGTCCAGGACGGGATCTACCTGGTCCACAAGGGCCGCATCCTGAAACTTGACCCTTCCAACGGCAAGCAACTGGCCGTCTTCCCACCGCCGGCAGCCGGCGACACCTGGGGCCGTATCCGTGTCCAGGACGACCTGCTGATCGGTACCGTCCACCGCACACAAGGCAAACGTGGACGTGTGCCCGCCGAACTGCAGGTGCTCCACCGACAAACCGGAAAGCTGATCTGGAAACACGCCGCCGAGATGACCATCCCGCTGGTGGCCGTCAGCGACAACACGCTCTACTGCCTCGATGGAATCTTCGAGGGACTCTTCAAGGACTGGGCCCGTCGGGGACTGGTCCCCAAGTCCGACCCCATCCGCTATCTCAAGGCCTTCGACCTCAAGACCGGCAAGCTGAAGTGGAAATACACCACCGACCTGGTCGTGACCTGGATGAACTACTCGACCGAACACGACGTCCTGATGGCCTCGAACAAGAAGGGCATGGTCGCCTACCGTGGCAAGGACGGTGAGGAACTGTGGCGGAAGTACAGCGAGGGGAAGGGATTCCGAGGTCATCCGGAGAGCTACTGGGATCGGGTCATCGTCGCGGGCAACCGCGTCATCGACCAGCGGGGACCGGGCAAGGCCTACAGCATCCTCACCGGCGAACCAATCCTCCGACGCGACCCGATCACCGGCAAGGAGGTGCCGTGGGAGTTCACCAAGAGTGGACACCACTGCAACTACGCGATCGCCAGCCCGCACCTCGTGACGTTTCGAGCAGCCTCGGCCGGTTTCACCGACGTGGAAAGCGGCAATACGGCACGGCTGCAGGGATTCCGCTCGGGATGCCGCAACAGCCTGATCCCGGCCAACGGAGTGCTCAATGCACCCAACTTCGCTCATGGCTGCGTCTGCGGTTACTCGTTGTTCACATCGCTGGCCTTCACCCATGTGCCGCGGGCTGAAATGTGGAGCTACAGTGCCCTGAAGCCATCGGAAGCGTCGGTCAGGCGACTGGGAGTGAATCTCGGCGCCCCCGGCGACCGGATGTCCACCGACGGCACGCTGTGGCTGGACTACCCCAGCGTAGGAGGCTCCTCGCCGGATGTCCGTATCACCGCCAAGGGCCCGGCTCGGACCTTCCGCCAGCACTCGTCCCTGGTCACCGCCAAGGACCACGAATGGGTCGCTTCCTCGGGAGTCACCGGCCTGCAGACACTGACCATCCGGCTCGACAAGAATGCCAAGACACCGCGGGCTTACACCGTGCGGCTGTACTTCTGTGAGCCGGAAAACCTCAAGCCGGGACAGCGGGTCTTTGACATCCGGCTCGGCGGCAAGTCAGTGCTCGAGGAATTCGACGTGGTCGCCACCAGCGGAACGCGGCGCAAGGCGGTGGTTCGCGAATTCAAGAAGGTGGCAGCAACGACCGAATTGACCATCGACCTGGTCGCTCGCACCGGCACCCCGATTCTCAACGGCGTCGAGATCGTCGCGGAGGAATAGAAACGGGAATGGTCAAGCGGTCAATAGGCAAGCTAGACTGGTCTGGTCGAGACCCCGTCCGCTGCCCGTTCGCCGATCCCTGCAACGAATACTCATCATGAATCGCTCCGGTCCGTCCCCCGTCTGGCTGCCGGTCCTGGCCACCGTTGTCGGGCTGGCCACGTTCGTATCCGCCCGGGCCCAGGACGCCGCCCCCGCCAAGGGACTGGTCTATCCACTGGATGTCTCGGTCTCCGACGACACCAAGACACTGTACCTTGTCGACCGCAAGTTGCCGGGGCTGTGGAAGGCCACCCAAAACGGGAAGCTGGAGGTGCTCTTCCAGGCCAGCAAGAAATTTCGCACAAAGTTGAATGCTGTCCGCTGTATTGCCGGCGATGGCAAGGGTGGCCTGCTCGTGGGCGATTCGGGGACCCGCGAGGTCTACCGCATCACCGCCGACGGCAAGGCGACGCCGCTGACCGGGGGCGGCATCGGCATCGCGATGGGCATCGCCACCGGGAGCGACGGGACCATTTTCGTCAGCGACCTGGAACTGCAGCGGATCTGGTCGGTACCGGCCGCGGGCGGTGAGCCCAAGGAATTCGCCGTGCTGCCGGCGCCGCGAGGCATGACCTTCGACAAAAGCGGCCAACTGTGGGTCGTCTCGGGAGGACCCAGGAACCAACTGGTCAAGATCTCCACCGAAGGCAAAATCACCCCGATCGTCAAGGACCGGATCTTCATCTACCCCAACGATGTCGCACTCGCCGCCGACGGCACCGCCTACGTCAGCGACGGGTACGCCGATTGCATCTGGAAAGTGACCGCCGACGGCAAGGCGTCCAAGTGGGTCAGTGGCAAACCGCTCGACAATCCCGTCGGACTGGATTGGCAAGGTACCAATCTGCTGGTGGTCGATTCGCGAGCCAAGCAGATCTTCTCGATCACGCCCCAGGCCAAACTCACCGCCGTCAAACTCGGCATGTGAGCAAGCGATACGGTTTGACTGGTTTGCCCAACCGTCATGTTCGGCGGCCGCTTCGTCGCCGGCTCGGACAGCCTGTTGACCCTGCTTAAAACCCGGTCCTATACTCGAATTGAGGCTTCCAACGGACCGCTTGACGGATGCGTACAATTGGGGGCATCCCGGGACTCCCGGAAAGAACCCCACAGGCCAACGCATGATCACCTCCAACCACCAGACCGCCGCGTGGTCGAGGCTGACGTGTTGGCGTGAGGTCTTAATCGTCGCCGGGTTCGCGGTGTGCGGAATGGAGAGTCCTCAAGCGCTGGCCAGTTGCGGCGACTACCTGCACAGCAGCCCGACCACAACCGCCACGTCCGAGTCCAAACCGCTCGACACGCCGTCCCAATCACCCTGCTCGCGTGGTCGCTGCGATCGGGGTCCCGCCCCGATGCCGTCCCCGCCGGCACCCGCTCCGAACCGTGTCACCGATGATGTCCCCGTCGTGTTCGGAACTTTCGCGGACCATCTGCCCGGCAAGTCAACTCGACTTGACCGGCCCGATGACGGGGGAACACGACCCGGGCACCCGTCCCGCATCAACCGGCCGCCGCGCGGCTGAGTTTCTTCCGATGCGACACGACCGGTTCGTCTCTCGATGACCTCGATGAGGCGAACAGAACCTGGTCACCGGTCCCTGGCCACCGTTGCTCGCCACAGTCAGTTGCCCTGCAACCGGCTATTCGCAGCAACGACCAATCCTCACCGAGGATTCCGTCCCGATGTCCGAACACGATCAACACCCAACACAGCCGACCCCGGAACCAGCACCGCAGATCGAAACACCGGCCGCCCAGAAGAAGCTTTACGTCCGCGCCGTCACGCCGGGACTCAGAAAACTTCTGTGGGTCGTCTTCATCCTGGTCGCGCTGCTTGCGGCCAACTCCGCCTACCTGGCGGCGATCACCGGCATGCAATGGTTCACCGGTGAGGTCTACCAGACGCATTTCTACTTCCTGATGCTGCTGGGACACATCGTGGCCGGATTGTTGCTGGTGCTGCCGTTGGTCATCTTTGGCAGTCTCCACATCCGCAACGCCTACAACCGCCGCAACCGCCGGGCGGTCCGCGTCGGCTATGTCCTGTTTGCCGTCTCGATCGCCGTTCTGCTGACCGGCTTTGCACTGGTGCGGGTCGAGAACGTCATCGATCTCAAGCACCCCGTCGGCCGCAATGTCGTTTACTGGCTGCACGCGGCGCTGCCCCTGCTGGCCGGATGGCTGTACTGGCTGCACCGGCTGTCCGGACCCAGGATCAAGTGGCACATCGGTCGGCGGATCGCCGCGGTCGTCGGGATCGCCGTCGTCGCGATGGTCGTCATGCACTCCCAGGATCCCAGGCAATGGAACGTCGTGGGGTCCCAGCAGGGCGTGAAGTACTTCGAGCCGTCACTGGCACGGACCACCAGCGGCAAGTTCATTCCTCGTGAAGCACTGATGATGGACAGCTACTGCAAGAAGTGTCACCCCGACACGCACGCCGCCTGGTCCGACAGCGTGCACCGCTTCAGCTCGTTCAACAACGTTGCCTACTTGCCCAGCGTCCGCGAAACACGAAAGGTCTCGCTCGCTCACGACGGCAACGTCCGAGCCTCACGCTGGTGCGCCGGCTGCCATGACCCCGTCCCGTTCTTCAGCGGAGCCTTTGACCTGGAGAACTACGACGACGTCAACGACCCGACCGCTCATGCCGGCATCACCTGTACCGTCTGCCACGCGATCACTCATATCAACAGCAACCGCGGCAACTCGGACTACACCATCGAGGAACCGCTGCACTACCCGTTCGCCTACAGCGACAACCCCGTGCTGCAATGGATCAACAACCAG
>Ga0310342_100003634_pt1 | contig 10188 bp, 5 predicted proteins | sample S15DNA20500_MG_FD_206155 | JGI IMG/M metagenome (GOLD analysis project Ga0310342, IMG submission 206155) | Marine microbial communities from station ALOHA, North Pacific Subtropical Gyre - S1503-DNA-20-500_MG | ecosystem: Environmental > Aquatic > Marine > Oceanic | place: Pacific Ocean: North...
AGGCTGGACGAGAGACCAGCGTGTTGATCGCATCCCGGCGTTCGGTAACATTCAATTGCCCGTATGATTTCAGCAGTACCTGGGCAGTTCGTGGATCGTCGTAAGCAGCCAGCGCACGGATGGCCGTTGCACGCAGTGCCTGTACCGAAACGACCGTTTGCAGGACCGGGGCAGCTTGCTGGTCCCGTCCTCGAATCAGCATCTCCATGGCCTGCTGTCGTTTACCCGCTTCTTGCTTTGGGTCGAGCACCAGCTTTCGCAGCTTGGGAAAAATGCGGCGGTCTCCCAGCGCCACGGCAACTTGATCTGCCTGGTTGCGAACCGCGAGTTGGTTGCTTTGGCTTAATTTCTCGTAAGCTGCCTGCCAGGCTGGTGGTGCTGGAATGTTTACTCGTCCCTGGAAAGCCGCCAGAATTTCTTCCAGGAAGAGAAGCTGCTCTTCACTGGAGGTGGAGCGGTTCAAGCGGCTGATCACGTTCTCAAGCGTTTGGTTGTCCGTTGCTGCCCGGCGAATAATATATCGCTTAAGTAATGGAATCTTGCTGGTATCACTCATCGCCAGAGCTTGTTTGATATCACTTGTTACCAGCGGTTCGATCCCGTACCAGATCATCAGCGGCAGGTTGTGATCGTCGGCGTCTTCTGCGTGAAGTAGCAATCCGGCGGCGATCGACCAGCGTTGTCTTGGCGGTATCTTCTGTAATGTGGAAGCAAGGTAAAGTCGGACGACGGGTGAGGGGTCCTGCCTGGCCAGTTCGGTGTATCGTCGATAGGCCGGACCACTTAATTGCGTGAAACTTTTCAGACAACGTTCCGTCATTAATTGAATTGCCCAGCTGCGGACGTATTGATTGGGACTGTTCAGTTGATCAAGGCAATTGCCCAGTGTTAACCAGTCCAAGGAGTGAAGTGTCCACATGGCACGAAGTTGCCTGGTAGGATCATCGTGATGACTCATGATCTCTCGCAGGGGTTCGATGGTTTCCCGGATCATCGGGATCGTGGAAAGGTCGCTTTCCCGGAGGGCTGCTCGTCGTTCCTGGAGCAGCCGGCGTGCCGTGCGGACATACCATTCGTTCTGGTGGAGTTGTAGTTTGACGAGTTCCGGATTGGTTAACTTGCTCAAGTCAACTGCTTGGTGCTTTGTTTCACCGTAACGAATGCGATAGATGCGGCCGTTGCTGCGATCCCAAATTTCGGGTGTTCGACGATGGCACGCATTCTTGTCATACCAGTCGATGAGGTGAACTGAACCATCCGGGCCATACTTGAGATTGATACCGCGAAACCACTGGTCATTGGCAAGTAGCAGGTCCTTGCCGTGGTGGCCAACAAAACCACTTCCAGTTGGCTCAAGAATATCGCTGTTGACGCGATTGCCATGGACGTTGTTGAAGTAAATGTGGTTTCGATATTTTTCTGGCCAGTTGTCCCCCAGGTAAATCATGGCACCACAATGAGCGTGGCCACCTCCTGCAGATGACGTGTTGGTTGGCAAGATGGGTTCCTTGCCTCCCCACCAGGCGTGGTCTCGAATATTGCCAACGTAATGGGCATGATCGGCGATCGTCTTGAGATCGTCATACAGGTAGGGATTGAAATGTTGTCCTCCCTGCCGCTGGTAGCGTGCTCCCTGGATCACGTGAAACAAGTGGGGAATGACGCAGGCAGTAATAAAGGCCTGACCGTGTTGATCGAAATCGACTCCCCAGGGGTTGCTGCTACCCCGTGCAAAGACGTCGAACTGATGGCGTGTGGGATGATAACGCCAGACAGCCGCATTGACCGGTGTCCGCTGGTCATCTGGTGTTCCCGGTTTACCCACGCGCGAATGGGTGAAGACGCCATGGCACCCGTACAACCAGCCATCGGGCCCCCAGATAAATGCATTGAGGGTCTCATGTGTGTCCTGGTAGCCAAAACCGTCCAGTAGGATCTGAGGCTTCCCGTCTGGTTGATCGTCTCCGTCTTTATCGGGGATGAAGAGCAAGTAGGGTGCTGCTCCCACCCAAACTCCGCCAAAGCCGACTTCCAGGCCGCTCACCAGGTTCAACCCTTCCATGAAAACTTTCTTTGAGTCGAGTTTTCCGTCACCGGTCGTGTCCTCGAGAACAATGATCTTGTCTTTACCCTGGCCTTCCGGAGCTCGAACGGGGTAGGTATGGGCTTCCGCTACCCACAGCCGCCCACGATGATCGTAGGTAAAGGCAATGGGCTGATGGACCTGGGGTTCCCCGGCTGCCAGGTCGACATGAAAGCCGCTGGGAACTGTCATGTGTCCGGCGGCCTCCTGGGGACTTAGTCCCGCCTTGATCTCTTTAGGAGGTTGGGGTTGAGCTTGTTCCCAGGTGGCCTGATCGACTTTCTGTCGCTGGTGAATGAGCACGTGACAGCCTTTCATACCGCCCGCCACAATGTCTGGTAACTGGTCGCCATTCATGTCGCCAACAATAACCTGTCGCCCCACTCCACAATCGTCGTCTGCCTGGTAGGGGATCCAGTTCACACCCTCGGCGGTCCGGACCAGCTTGAACCAGTAGGCCACGGCCCCCGCATCCCAGAGCGAACTTTGCTTGTGGTGGGACCAGTAGGTTTTCCCGGTGACGATGTCTTTCAGTCCGTCACCATCCATGTCAGCCAGGTTCACCGTGTGCAGTTCGCTAAAGAAGAGACCATAACGATTCTCGCTAGCCTTGGACCCCATGATCAGGTGTTTGCGGAAGGTGATGTTCTTGCCGTCTTTGAGTTGTTCATACCAGGCCAGGCCAAATTCATGTGCGGCCAGGCTCGTGATGACATCGTTGTTGCCATCTCCATCAACGTCGTAAACGTGCATTTCAGCGCCGCCAGGAGAGGCGAACTCAAAGCGATGAAGTTTCCATTGGGGATCGTCTGCCAGCGATGCGGGCTGCTGAAACCAGCCGTCTTTGTGGAGAACATCTGCCCGCTGGTCCCCATCAATATCGCCCACTCCAAGGCCGTGGCCGAAACGCTTGGAAGCAGTTTGATCACTGATCACATGAAATTTCCAGGCGTTGAATGGTTGCTTCCAGTCGATGGTTGCGTAGCCGAAATAGCCATCTCGTGTACAGACAAGTTCTGGACGTTTGTCGCCGACCAGGTCGATGAAATGGGGCGACTCGTTGGATACCCAGTCAAAAACCTGGTGCTTGGGCCAGTGCTTGTCAAATCCCTCTTTACCCGGATTCTGGTAAACGTAAGCCGGTGTGCCGGGAAAGCCAACGACAAAAATGTCCTGCCAGCCATCCTGGTCAAAATCGTAAACCCAGGAAAAAAAGTTGTCTGCATAGCGTTCCCGTAGCTGGGGGCGCGGTGGATAAATTTCGTGAGCCTGTTTGTAGTCGGGTCCGGCAAACCAGTAGGGCCCGTGCACCACGTCCGTCTGGCCATCACCATTGATGTCGCCGATATTCGCTCCCTCGGAGTAATAAACATCGGTCAACTGGATGCGCTTAAATGAATCGAGATGATAATCAGCCGCCGTTGCCGGGGGTGAATAACAGCAGCACAACAAGAGCAGAGCAACGGCACGGAGTGCAAAGCGATTCACGTTGAAACTCCCGGGTTAAAACTGCAATTGAACAGGTACGTGCCCAACTAACGTTGGGAAACTTCTTTGAACTCGTAGACGACTTTTCCCTGCACATTATGAAATCGAAAAGCAATGGTTGGCTGGTCCTTTTCCTGGAAGACCGAGACACTCAAGTATCCCCCCTTCACACGATGGAACGGTTGGATTTGGGGGTCGTGACCGGGGCTGCCTCCCGCGTGCTCGTTACTGACCGGCCCGCAGGAGAATTCTCGCAGTCTGGTTTTGGGATCGATTGACATGTATTGCCAGTGCCGATCGCCGCAGCAGACATAGAAGTTCTTCAGTGCGCCGCCCCACGCCCGTACCAGGTTGCCTTCATGCGTGAATCCCTGGTTGGCATGGTTGTCATTTTTTTTACCGCGGTCAGGGCCAACAATCGGAGTAGGACTAATCAGCACACGAAACTTGGCATCGGACTCAGCGACTGTCTTTTTTAACCAGGCCATTTGTTCCGCGCCCCAGATGGTTTTGCCTGGTCCGTCCGGCATGTTATTGGGAGAACGAAAGTCGCGGCCCTCGACCATCCAGATCTGCAGTCCCTGGCCCCAGCGCATCGTTCGATACGTCTGTTTGCCGATCGGAACCTGCTCCCGAAATGTTGCCAGCCCTTGCTGGAAGGTAAAGGGCTTCATCCAGGCCACAGTTTGGCCCGGCCAGCCATCGTTGTTGTAGGTATCGTGGTCATCTTTTTCCCAGTAGCCAGGGACATGCTGATGGAACTTCACGACGCGTGGCATGGAATACATGCGGTGCCAGTGGTGACGGGCCAAGGCTAACGTGCGGGCCCGTGGTTTCTCGGAATCGTAGTAGACCGTGTCGCCGGTCGCTGCCAGGAAACTCAAATCCTGTTGAGTCATGGCGTCGTAAATCAGGAAACCATCCTTGTCGTCCAGGTCCCGGTAAGCTTGGCCGGTGATGACGGAGAAGTTGACGTTTTGCCACTGGTTCGCGGGCGCTGCAGTGGCAAAGCTGCCACTTATTTTAGCTGGTTCGGCAGTCTTCGAAGCGCCTGCTGAGCGAGCCTTGATGAGCAGGTAGTATTTCGTGGCCGGCTTCAGGTCAGTTAGTACGAACTGATGCGTGAAATCCCGTTTGGCACTGACGCTGACCCAATTGGTTGCTTTGGAATTCGAGTAATCTTTGTTTTGCGACCAGACGAGTTGCAATTGTCCTAGCGCACCTGGAACGGCCCCTTCCAGCCCATCAACGTTGATCTTCTCGGTGTATTCGGGAGTTTTTTTGCCAGCTCGCCCGACACGTCTTTCACCGGGCCAGACACGTTTTGGCTGCGCGGTAACGCGTGACCAGACAATGGCCGAGGTCGGTGTTACTTCACCAACTCGCAATCCCATTGCCAGGTGAACGTCCTCTTGTCCGCTGGCAGGAAGCGATGTAACTGCCAGCATGGCAAGGCTGATAAAAGAGAGGATAAGGTTGCGGCTCATACTTGATTCTCCGTGCGACCGTCATCACAAAACGATGTTTCTTTTTCTGTGGAGTCGATTAAGTGACAGGATCTTGATTCCAGTTCTAGGCCAAAGATCATATAATACCGCACCAAACAGCGTTGGTATAGTTTCCTGGGTGGGGAGACCTGCTTGACCGCTATCCACAGGTCACTCGGGCGACAATCAATTAGCTCTGACAGGCAGTGATCGGATGGAAAATCCACAGGAAATGAAATCAATCTCAACGGCTACGGGCAGTGGCCTTTCCAGGCTGGGGGGAGCCAGCTCAACGCGAGTGCTGATTGCGGTCAATGTAATTCCAGCGGTTGGTGTGCTCTTTTTTGACTGGGACGCCTTTAACGTGGTGTTCCTGTTTTGGCTGGAAAACCTGGTGATTGGTTTTTTTGCCGTGCTGAAGATGGTGACAGCGAATCCTGGGAAGATGAGCATGCGAGAAATGGGTGGTCTGTTTGCCTCGATTATACCGAACACGAAGTTCTCGCAGCATCTCGACCGGTTGCCGGATGATGTTGACGTCTCTCTGGGGCCTGTTTCAAGTCGTGCGTCGTTGTTTTTTCTGGTCCCTTTCTTCTGCGTGCATTACGGTATTTTCATGTTGGGGCACGGTTTTTTTATTGTGTTCCTGTTGGGAGATGGAGAAGCCGGTTTCCGAGAGGGGGGATTTGTCGGCATCCTGACCAGTTCCTGGCATCATTGGATGTGGGTGGCGCTGGCCGGCTTGGCTCTGGAACACGGCCGGGAATTCTTGGTGGACTACCTGGGAAGAGGAAAAAACAAGCAGACGGCAGCCATCTTCCAGATGTTTACTCCCTATGGTCGGATTGTCTTGATGCACCTGGTCATCATTGCCGGGGCTTTCCTGGTGGTTTCCTTGGGGCTCCCCCGGTTGATAGCCGTTCTCCTGATCGTTGTGAAAACGCTGATGGAACTGGCCAGCAAGAAGCGACAGACAGCAGCAGACCTGGGGGCACTGACGGATTGACGCTGTTGACTGTCAGCTCATTCTCGGAGCAGGAGTGATGTTTGGCGTTCGGAGGATTTGCACGATGACGATCCAACCGCCCACCAGCAGGATCAACAGCAACGGGCCGATCGTAAAGATGGTAATCAGGTTGTTGTAGTTGTGGCGTTTTGAGACTTTAGCAGCGTGGGGATCATCTTGCTGGTAGACAACCCAGAAATAATTACCTGCAGCTCCATGCTCCTCATCGGCAGGTTCTGTTCGTTGGTATTCTGTTTCATCTACTGTGTAGACATAGGTAATAAACATGTGTCTGTTTTTTGCCCGGTAGTAAACCAATCTTGCCGGAGTTTCTTCCCAGCCTGCGCCGCTGGCGGAATAGGCGAAAATCATCGAAGCGGTCGCAATACAACCAAGGCAACTAACAACGATGAACCAGCGGGCAAAGAAGCGACCGCTGGAGGTGGTCCCAGGCGAGTGGTCTGCTTGCTTCTCGGAGATGGTTGGGGTGACTGCAGTCGGTCTTTCGACGAGCGTCGTCGAGTGCTGAGGTGTCTGGACAACCTCCACGGTCCGTTCCTGGGACGGATTGTTTTCATCAGTGTGGAGTGTCGGTTCGTGGGAAAGTGGATTCTCTAAGACAGTTTCCATTTCCACTATATTGTAGGCAGGATCCCAACGATGGAGAGAGGCGACGACTTCCAGTGTGTCCCCTTTCCGTAACGATTCAATAAACGAATTGGTTTTGGGATTAAGAGAGACACGGATCTGCTGGTTGTCGTCAATCAATTTCCCATTGACGGTGTAACCATCGTAGAGTGGGTGATCGGATGGATATCCATAACTGTTGTCTGCATCATTAAAGCGCAGTACAAAACGAAAGGACCTGTGTTGCTGCTCGGCCACCAACTGGTCCCGTTGCTCGGAAAAAGTATCTGTATCGCTGAGTTGAGAGAGGATCGTTTTCAGCGTCCTGGCATTCCCAATATACATGCGACCATTCTATCGGCTCGTCAGTTGAATTGAAATGTGTTCCCAGGAGCCACTGGATTGTGCTCAATAAAACCAGCTGGGACTGGCATCCTGAACTGTCGTTGATTGCTTACTGCTGACTGGAGTATACTAGGAAACAGCGGTCGCGACGTGCAGTAATAATGATGCAAGTGGCCCTTTCCGGTGACGCGTCTGTCGACGATTGGATTGTTAAGACATGTTTCAGATTGGGTACATCCTGAGTCGCCGGGGCGATCTTGTCTGGTTTATAGGATTGCCATTTTGCGCAGTCTTGTTTGCACTTAGCAGTCAGCTTTGGTTGCCAGCCGTGGCACTTTCCTCGATTGCTTTGTGGATTACGATCCCTCATCACTTCGCGACCTGGGTACGAACCTATGGTTTCTCGGAAGACTGGAAACGCTGGACCGATCGATTGATCATTGGTCCGCTGATCATCTTTGGATTTACCTTTCTCGGTGCCCTGTCGTTTCCCCTCACGCTGTATCTGGTCAGTACTCTTTGGGATCATCAGCACAGCATTATGCAGCAGCATGGTTTTGGCCGGATTTATGATTTCAAGGCGAGTACTGGCAGTCGCACTACGGCCCGTTTTGATTTGACATTGCATTGGGTTTTGTTTGGCAACATGCTGGTGACCTCTCCCCTGTTTAACTCCGTCTGGCTCAATGAAATGGCTCGCTGGGAGTTTCCCCTTACCACGGCTGGCGTCCAGTTGACTCACACCATTAGTTGGACAGTCACGGGCATCTATGTCGCTATTTATTTGTGTTACATAACTCGCTGTTTGGCGCGTGGACAGTCGATTAACCCACTTAAGTATGCATTTTTTGGGGCCAGTTATTTTCTCTGGTATTACTGCGCCTGGCATACGGCCTCGGTGCTGGTTTGGGGTATCGCCCACCGTTTGATGCATGGCTTGCAGTACATCGTGATTGTCTACTGGTATCTACGAAGGAAAGTAGATCAGCGGTCGGCTCAGCAGGCTGATACCACGAAGGCAGGTGAGACCACGAAGTTCAGCGTGACTCGGTGGCTGGTCAAATCCGGCAACGTCAAGTTCTTTGTCGTGGTATGCGTAATCTACGCTGCTCTCTATCAGTTGGCGGTTCTGCAACCACTCGATACATTTGGCTTTGGACTGATCCGGTGGGACGAGGTTTACCGACCGATACCTGAACTGGGAATAACTTCACCCGATCCAACCTTAGGTTACCACTTGTATACCGAGTTGCTGATCACTGGATTTGCGCTGACCCACTACTATTTTGATTCGTTTATTTGGAAAGTCCGCGATTCTCAAGTTCAGGGTGGTTTGTAATCGTGAAGTATTTGTACCGCTATCGTTTGCTGATCGTAATCTACGGGCTGGCCCTCGTGCCGGCTTTCTACGAACTGGGATTCCTCCAGCGACCGGCTGCTACCGTGGCTGGACTGGCACAACCGTCTCCTGCCGCTGATGTCCTGATCGACTTGTACCCAGATTCACTGATGGCCAAGTGTCTGGAGGCCGATCGAGTTATGTTTTTGAATTACGACCTGGCTACAGCAAGACGGTTGCTCGAAGATGCCCTCCTCAACGGTTGCAAGGAGGAAGAAACTTACTTTTATAATTATGCAACGATCCTGATGCTGATGAACGAACAGGAAGAGTGTGGCGAGTCAAGCTTCCTTAATGTGCATTTGGGTGGCAAGGTGTTGCCGAAACGTCTTTGGCTTACTATTCCACAACGGAAGAGTCCGATAAAAAGTGATCGTAAATGGTCGAAGGTCGACGAAGCGGTTGCCCATTGGCGGTTGCATGATCTGTCAACGAATGACCAGTTAGATCCTCGGGTCGCTTATAAAGATTTGAAGTTTCCAGCGCCGATGCCACCGGAGACAATTTATTGCATGGCGATGTCCCGTGACGGCAAGAGAATCGTAGTTGGTCGCCAGGATAAAATGTTGCGAGTTTTTGATGCCGCGGTTCGTCGTTTTTCAGGGATTCCAGAAGCGCATACCAACGTGCTTTCCGCAGTGGCCCTGGCCGCCAATGATACCCGGGCGGTCTCTGCCAGCATCAACGGCGACCTGGCCGTTTGGGACATGAACAACGGTAGTCTTGTTCATCGGTTGCAGGGTCATCGAAGCGACGTTTACGGTTTGGCCGTTTTCCCGGATGGGATCCGTTGTGCAGCGGCAGATCGTGATGGCATGGTCCGGATTTGGGATTTAGAGAAGGGCGAATCGCTGCTGGAATTTGCAGCTGCTGAGCAACCTGTCTCGTCGGTTGCCGTTTCCGCGGATGGTTCCCTGCTGGCCACAGGAAGTTGGTCCGGAGAGATCAGGCTTTGGAGCCTGCAAGCGGATCAACCAAGCGAACTTCAACGACTACACGGACATCGTGGCCTGGTAAGTCGGTTGGTTTTTGCACCAGATAGCAAGCGGCTTGTTAGTTGTAGTCGAGATAAAACTGCCCGCATCTGGAATATGGCGACTGCCAAGGTACAGTTCGTGTTGCAAGGTCATGGCGCACCGATTTACGGCCTGGACGTATCACCCAATGGGAAATTCGTAGTGACTGCTAGTGAAGATCGCAGGGTAAGAATTTGGAGTATGGAGAAAGGAACCGCCTTACGGAGCCTGGCCACTCGTCCTCGCCCACGTCCGCTCTATGCTGTCTTGTTTGCCGCGGACAGTCAGACGTTGATCTGGGATGGTGGGGCTAACGGTCTGGAGTTTGTTAGCACTTTGCCACAATAGTGGCTGTTTCTGTTCTGCAGGTTGATCACTTCGAGGCGATCACTTCAATCCGCCGGGGGTGGGTTGTTACCATCGCGATTGGCAAATCCCCAGTCTGTGGGCTGATAGCGGATGGCGAGTTCAGGAGTTTCCAGCCGTTTTCCATCCTGATGCAAACTATGCATGACGCGATCGAGAATTCCGCTGGTGAGCAGCGTTCGTTCCGCCGGGTAGACCGGTTTTCCTGTTTGTATCATTTTCTCGATGGCTTTGAGTAGTTCTGCGAAATGACTAAACGGTTTTGCGTCTTGCAACTTGAACCAGTTCACGAAGGGTTTGGTCTGTCCACGCAACTTTAAGGCGATACCAAACTGTGCCCCTGTGCCGTTAATCATAGCTACCGTCCCCTG
>Ga0310342_100003635_pt1 | contig 10187 bp, 5 predicted proteins | sample S15DNA20500_MG_FD_206155 | JGI IMG/M metagenome (GOLD analysis project Ga0310342, IMG submission 206155) | Marine microbial communities from station ALOHA, North Pacific Subtropical Gyre - S1503-DNA-20-500_MG | ecosystem: Environmental > Aquatic > Marine > Oceanic | place: Pacific Ocean: North...
TGAATCTTTTTATCTTGCCAATGCGCTTTCTCCTGGTGGTCCAGCCATTTCTGGAGTCGATGTTACTGTCTTGGATGACACGGATTTTGATTCCTCCAAGCTGTCCCAGTATGAAGTCATATTTATTGCTAACTTGTACCGAATAACTGAAGACCGAGCTAATAGCCTGAACGAATGGGTAGAAAATGGTGGCGGGCTGGTGCTATTGTTAGGGGATCAAATTGATGAAGATGTTTACAATGATGTATTGTACAAAAATGGTTCGGGCCTATTACCATTTAAATTGTCGACTGTCGGAGGCGATGAGAAAGAAGAGGAATGGGTTTATATAAAGCCTGAAAAACAAAATCATCCTTTGTTCCGCTTCTTTGAAGGTGATAATAAACGATTGCTTGACCAAGTTAAGGTGTTCCGATGGTGGAATTCTGAAGTGATTACAAACGAAGATACAGAGAATCCCTCCAATATTGTTGCATCATTAACTTCAGATGACAACTCTCCTGTTATAGTTGAGAAGCAAGTGGGAAGTGGGCGTGTGCTGGCGATTACGACACCGTTAGATAACGACTGGAATAATTTTCCTGAAAATGGAGCTTCATTTCTTATCACTTCGCAGGAATTAGTTCGGTACATGGCAAAAAACATAGCCTCAGAGGGTATGATATCTGTGGCAGAGCCAATTTTTCATCCAGTGGATGTGAGAGAGTATCGTCAACAAGCTAGGTTGTTGCGTCCTGGTGAGAAAGTTGCGGAAGAAGTTGAAGCTTTGCCACAAAATAGAAGTAATTTAAATAATCTTAAGTGGACATTAAGTTATGAGAAAACCGATCAAAAAGGAATTTACGAGCTTCAGTTTGATAGGGCGGATGGGAGTGGGGTGCATTCATTGGCTTTTGCTGCAAATATTGATACCGGAGAGAGTGACCTCAGTCGTATTAGTGCCGCAAGTATTCGAAGTGACTTAGGTTCGGAAAACGTTGAATTTTTGCCCTTTGGGAGTCCCAAACTGTGGGGGGAGGCGGACGCTACGCGTAGTGAAATGTGGAAAATTGTTCTTATAATATTAGGAGTGTTGTTGATGGTGGAATTGTTTTATGGTTGGTGGATTGGAGCTCGTAGATAATGGACATTAAACGGAAAGATATTGTAGTGATAAGGTCGAATAAAATTTTGATGTTTTGCTTTTCCTGTGTTTTTATCTTTGCCCTGATTCCAGGATTTGCTTATGGGCAAATTCGTATCGCGGCTCTTGAACAGTCGACGAATTCCCAATGGTTGGAAGGGGCGACATTGAAGACAGATTCATCAGTTGATGAGCTAATGGTTCGAGCTGAACAGTTTTCAAAGCAGGGTAGGTATGATCTTGCGAGTAGTCTTTGGCAGACCGTAATCGACTCGAGCAATGATTTAGTATTTAGTAATGATGAATGGATTGAGAAAACTCTATCGCATCAATATGAATTGTATCGGTCAGTTTCTGGTGAGATAGAAGATGCTCTTTCGGCATTGCCGATAGAAGGGATCAAAGGGTATCGACTTAATGCTGATGCAGAAGCAAAGGAAGTATTGTCATCTTATGTGGAGGAAGATCGTGAAAAAGCTCTCGCGGAGGTTGTCCAAAGATATTTTTTAAGTTCATTTGGAGATGACGCGGCCTTTGAGTTGGCTTGTCTCAAGTTGGACCGTTATGAATTTTTTCCTGCAATCCGTTTACTTGAGAAGATCATTGATGATTACCCTGATTCTGACGTTAATAGGGTTGAAGTTATTTTAAGAATCGCAGCTTTAAATGCCCGAGTTGGAGATGTTAAGAGATCTCTAAAATTGTTAGAAGAGCTGAAAAAGGAAGATAGTTCCCTCCTTCCTAAACGTTTGATTCAGATAGTAGAGGAGGACATTGTTAAAGTTGATCCCTCAAAAGATAACAGAAATATTTCAGATAAAATTTGGCCGATGATGATGGGTGGAGCTTCAAGGTCCGGAGTAATGCCTGGTCCGGCGAGAGTGCCAGATCAAGAGAGTGGTGCTAAATGGTTACAGAAATATGAACTTACCATTCCCGAGGGGTGGCCGGAACTTCCAAGTGATACTCCTAAGATCGCTCTAACTGATTTGAATGATCCATTTGCGAGAAGGAATCAAATTATTGGATCTTCTGTCAGTGGTAATAGGGCGCTCACTAATGCTCAGATTCTGTCTTCTTGGAAGAAATATAATTGGACTCCTTCTGCTCAGCTTCTTTTTGACTCAGGATATATATATTTTAAGAATGATAACCGATTAGTTTGTGCTGATTCCGAATCTGGCGAGTTGCGTTGGCTTGGTTTTCGGAATGAATATCCTCACCCTAACTTTACTAAAAATATAAGATTCAGGCGGCCCGTTAACGCTAATGATGCTAACAGGACTCCACGTGAACTAAAGGAAGTTCAATATTTCTCGGACCATGTTAATCAATCCATGTGCATTGTTGGAAACAAAATAATTACAGTCCAGGGACTTCCTGTTGATTTTATTGAGGAAGGTATAGCGAAAGCTGACGTGCCTAATCCAGTTGCACGGAGGGCTGGAATTATCAACCGAGCAACTTCCGGGCCGCCCAGGATGCGAAAGAATAGGTTAGTCGCCTACCATTCTCGAAATGGTAAATTACAATGGATGAGATCAGCAGTTGAGAAAGACGGTGAAGTAATTAAGAGTGGGTGCTTTATAGGACCACCAGTTCCCTATGCAAATTTGCTATTAGTGCCAGTGCTAGAAGAGTCTGGTATTTATCTTACTGCTATTAATCCTGATACTGGAGGAACTCAATGGCGAACTTTTCTTGGAGATGAACCAGGACCGGGGGTGGCAGCGCATTCTCTTGTCATGGTAGCTGTGAACGGAGGAGAAGCGTACTTGGTGACTGGATCTGGACTAGTCTATTCGCTGGATGCAATTTCGGGTTCGCTCAATTGGGTAGTCCGTTATCCAAGGACTGCCAAAAATAATGCAGCAAGAATGCAGCAGTTGCAAAGGTTCGGAGGATTCGCGCCTAGAGGGATGAATATTTATAATGAGTTTGATGGCTGGGGAGTAGACACAATCATTCCTACTCCTACCGCGTTAATTGTAGCGCCCAGTGATTTTAATCAAGTGATAGCGTTTGATAGACGTACTGGTAAACTTTTATGGGAGTCAGCACGTTCTCCTGGAAGTGCTGGGCAAGAAGGGACCTATGTTTTAGGAGTGTTAGATGATAGTCTTTATGTTGCCGGAACTGATGTCTTGCGGTGCTACAATGTTAGAGGAGGGAAGATGTTGTGGGAAAAAACATTCCCTAAAGGTCATGGACGGGGAGCACTCACTAACGATGGTATATTTGTTCCTTCAGGTGTAGATAGGGTCATCAAGTTTCGATCAAGTGATGGAGAACAACAAGATGAAGTGAAAGTTTTACTTGCAGAGGGGCAACCCGTTGGAAATTTATTTTCGAATGGGAAAGGACTCTATTCGCTTGGCTTGCGTCAAGTATGTTTGCTTGGTGAAGTAGAAATAGAACCTAAACCTGATCCTGAAAAGGAACAAGGTGCTAACAAAGAGAATTAACTGTTGAAGGATTAAAAGGAAGGCTCATAGCAAATTAGTTTTATTAAGATAATGACAAGGGAAATAAAATCGCGCAGCAAAGTGAATGGGCGTCGTGCATTTTTAAAAGCTGCAGGTGTTGGCGCCGCTTCAACTTTAAGCCCATTAAGTCATGTGTCTGCGGTAAACGAGAAGACTGCCGACGAGCTTATTAATGAATCAGCCAGAAAAGCGATTGATAAAGGTCTTAGATTTCTTTCAGGCAGACAAATCCAAAGGGGAGCAGATAAAGGCGCTTTCGGGGCGTCAGGGTATGCTGGAAGTGTAGGTATTTGTGGTCTCGGAGGTCTCGCTTTCATGAGCGAAGGAAGTACTCCAGGCGTGGGAAGGTTTGGGAAGCAGGTTGACCTTTGCATGGAATTCTTAATGAGGCACACTGGACCCACTGGGTACATTGCAAGAGGGTCCGGCGCAATTGGGAACATGTATGCTCACGGTTTTGCAATGCTTTGTATGTCTCAGGCTTACGGTATGTCACGGAAAAGGGAGCTTGGTCAGAAGCTTAGATCCGCGATCAAGTGCACCCTAGCAGCTCAAAATGATCAGGGAGGATGGCGGTACAGGCCGGTAAAAAGTGATGCCGATCTTTCTGTTACAGTGTGTCAGATTATGGCCCTTCGTGCGGCAAGAGATTCAGGTATCAATGTCCCGGATGACGCTCGTGAAAAGTGTATTGATTATGTTAAGAAGAGTCAGACCGCAGATGGCAGTTTCCGCTACACGATGCGTGGTGGACATACTACGTTTGCTCTTACTGCGGCAGGATGTGTCTCTCTTTTTAGTGCTGGGATTTATGATGGTCAGCAGATTGATAAGGGTTTGAAGTATCTTAAGAGACGTAAAGATAGTGCAGAAAGGCATTACTTTTACTATGGACACTATTATGCGGTTCAAGCAATGTGGCATGCTGGAGGTGAATGGTGGAATGATTGGTATCCTAGTATCAGAGATAAGTTAATAACCTCTCAAGGAGCTGACGGTGCGTGGGGCGATTCTTCATATGGAAAGGAATTTGCAACTGCAATGGCATGTATAATTCTTCAGATGCCCAACGATATGTTGCCTATCTTTGCTCGCTAATAAGCATTTTAAGTATTTTTACGGAACAAAAAATTGGAATTATTTTTACAATGGATTGGTTTTGATCGGGACAGTATTCCTGAGGGAGCTGAAGTGTCTTTTCATTTTGCTAATTTACCAGAGTCTTGGGAAGTTTTCGTATTTTCAGCAATCGTGTTACTGATTGGATGGTCGATATTTAAGCTATATCACAAAGAGAATGATGCTTGCCCAGCCTTAGCAAAGAGGGTTCTGGCTTTAATTAGAATGACAGTTTGTCTTTTCCTTTTATTTGTTTTTTTAGAGCCGTCATTGAGCTACACGAAATCTAGATCTTTGAGACCTGTTATTACCTTGTTGCGCGATTCATCAGAATCGATGAACACAAAGGACAGATACGTGGATGATGTTTCTGCAAATTCTGCAGCTTCAGTCATGGGTCTTACGGTTGAAGGGCTCAGGTCAGGTAAACCATCAAGGGTTGATGTTGTGAATAGAATACTCAATGGAGGTGATTCTAAATTCATTGATCAGCTTAGTAAGAAAGGAAGAATGCAAGTGTTTGATTTTTCCGACAGAGTCACTGAGGTCGATGTGCAGGAGAAGAATGAACTGGTTGAAAATGCGAGTGATGAATCGACTGCTGAACTTAATGAAGGCCAAATAATTTTCCCTCATCTTGAGGCTAATGGGCCTGGAACAGATATTTCAGGTGCAATTCGCGAGGCCCTTACGGAGAAATTAACTTCTTCTGTTATAGTTTTTACTGATGGACAACATAATTCTTCTAGTGAAGTTGATGATGCTGTTTCTTCTGCAAAGAAACGTAATGTTCCTGTTTTCTTTATTGGGTTAGGTGATTCAGATAGGCCTCAGAATATAAGTGTCACAAATCTTTATGCAGATCCTCAAGTTTGGAATAATGACCCGTTTCAGATACAAGCGGTTCTCAGAGCCGAGGGGATCGGAGAGGAATCTGTTAAATTAGATCTTATTGAAATTATTGAGTCGGATGACGGAGAGCTCATAGAAAAGATAATAGAATCTATGGATGTTGAATTGGCGCCTGAAGGGGGCCAAGTTAAGATAGATTTTCTGCATACGCCTAAGAGTCCGGGACCTAAGCGATTCACTGTTCGATCAACTATTCTAGATGAGGAATCTAACAAGGATGATAATCAACCACCTTCGCCAGTGAGGGTGCAGGTGCTTGATGATAACGCAAGAGTGTTAATGATTTCTGGAGGGCCGAGTTGGGAATATAGAGCGTTAGCGCGTCTGCTTAATCGAGAAAAAATGATTAACCTTTCTTGTTGGCTTCAGAGCTTAGATGAGGGACGTCTCCAACAAGGAAATACTCCAATTGAACGGATACCTTCAACTCGTGAGGAATTGTTCAAATATGATGTTATTATAATGTTGGATCCGGATCCTAGGGAATTTGATGTTGAGCTTATTTCGCTGTACAAGAAATTTGTCCGTGAGCATTCTGGAGGATTGCTTTACATGCCCGGGCCCGTATTTGGTGGTAGATTCTTAATGGATGCACAGACGGCAGAAATCTCAGAGCTTTTGCCGGTTAGATTAGGAGACGTGGGAAGTATGGAGGTTGATGGGTTACTTTCTTCTAACGATCGCGAATGGCCTCTGGCTATTGTTGCAGCAAATACAGACCAGCCGATAATGCGGTTTTATAATGACCCTCAAAAGACGCTGATGCAGTGGAAGAAATTGCCGGGAACTTACTGGAGTTTTCCTGCACTAGAACCAAAGCCTGCGACTCGTGTTTTGATTGAGCACTCTGATCCCACTCTTCGAAGAAAAGAGGTGGCTCGACCATTGCTAGTCACGGGTCAGTATGGGTCAGGCAGAACAACTTATCTAGGTTTTGATGGGACTTGGAGATGGCGCACAAAGGGATTAGATGCTGAATTTTTCAAAAGATTTTGGATCCAAACGACCCGTTATCTGGTCGAAGGGCGTTCGTTAGCAGGTAAGCGCAGAGGAATGATCGAGACTGAGAGGTTCCGATATCAGATAGGGGATAGAATTAAAATTAATGCTCGCCTCAAAGAGAAGAACTTTGAATGGTTAATAGCCGAAGAGGTGAAGGGAAAATTAATGTTGCCCGGTGAAGACACTTCAGAAATTTCATTTGCTCCTTTGAATGGTCAGCCAGGTGTGTACGAAGCGACAATAGTAGCCGCTAAGGAGGGATCATATAGTGTCATTGTTGAACTTCCCGGAGAAGGAGGTGACAAAATAAAAATTGATTCCAACTTTACAGTAACTTTACCGCTTAAAGAAATAAAAGATACTTGGTTAGATCGGAATAAATTAATGGGACTGGCTAAATTGTCTGGAACAACCTATTTAAATCCAGACAATTTAAAGGATTTGCCATCTAGAATACCTGATATGACCAGGATGCTTGCCTTTGAAAGTCCTCCTTATCCTCTTTGGGATAATCGCGTTTTGTTTATTATTCTAGTGACTCTTTTAATCGTGGAATGGTCATTACGTAAGAAGTATAAATTGTTATAGGAGGGGCCAAATTATATTAATGTCATTCAAAACCACTAGTGAAGTTCCTAAGCAGATTCGTGCGGCCATTGGCAGAATGCGTCGTGCTGTGCAGCGGCACTTTATGATCGATGGGATAAAGAATATTCTATTAGCTCTTTTGGTTTTAATAATTATTGATTTTACGTTGGATAGGACCTTTCGAATGGATAGGCCTCAGCGTTTGATTATGTTGATCCTTTCTGTATCTATTGTCGGATATGTTGTTTACAGAAAGCTATTGGAGCCACTCCTTTCCCAATTAAGTGATGATGCTTTAATGATTGAATTGGAAGAGGCCGAAGGTGGTATGGATGAGGTTCTGATAAGTGCGTTGGAATTATCAAGGATGGATATTGGTGGTAACGAGAATGTATCTATTAAGATGGTAGAGAATACCATCAATGAAGGAGCGGCAGCGGCTTCAAAAGTGAGTATTGAATCAGCCTTTAGGCGTAAAAGAATGCGAGCTAATATGTTGGTTTTGATGTCTGTTCTTTTATGTTTCGCAGTTGGGGGAATTTTTGCATCCAGAGATGAGGTATTGAAAATTTGGTATAAGCGTAACGTCTTACTTTCTGATATTTCTTGGCCCAGTAATTATGTTTTACAGTTGTCCGGATACAAGGATGGTAAGATTCGTGTTCCGCGTGGCGAAGACTGGTCCCTCTTAGTATCAGTAAAAAAAGATCACAAGGAGTTGCCGAGCAGTGTCATTCTTGAATACAGATACGAAAAGGGAAAGAGGAAGAGCACTGAATCAATGACCCCAAATTCTGCAGGAGATGAGTTCAGATCAAGTGTCATTGATACATCTGAGCCTTTGAAATTAAGGGTCCGTAGTAAGGAATACGAGACAGAGTGGGTCCCAATGGAATTAGTTGATAGGCCGAAAGTTGAAAATTTTTCAATTTCGGCAAGTTACCCTGGTTATACAGGATTAGGAGAGCAGGTCCTTTCAATTGATGAGGGGCCATACAATTTGTTGAATGGAACAAGTATTAAAATAACTGGTGCGGTGAATAAGTCTCTTCGGAGTGCATCAGTTACAGTTGGAGGAGTGGTGCATCCGTTGGAGGTGGTAGGAAATGAATTTACCGGGTCGCTTTCGAAGGAAAAGGTGGTTAGTGGAGTGTATGAGGTGGACGTTGAAGATTTAGAAGAAATGGGTTCTTCGGAGGGTGGAAATAGTGTGGGGCTAGGGCTTAGGGAGCGGTCGCGATTCAAAATTAGAATTCAGAATGATCGAAAACCAAAGGTAATGGTTTCTGTTGAAGGGGTTAGTGGTCTCATAGTTCCTGGAGCAATGATTCCTTATGAGGGAAAGGTTGAGGACGATTATGCTGTTGAAGAAATTAAAATTAAATATTCATGGAAGGAAGATCAGGGTGAAAGAGAAGAAGTGGCAGACTCTCTCGTTCCCGATAATTTAGTCAAATTTTTAGGGAAGAAAGAGATCCCGTTAAATGGGGTATTTGATCTTAACGGCCTAGATATTCCATTAAATTCCAGATTCAGTATGTTGTTTTCGGCCAAGGATAATAATGAAGTTTCTGGGCCCAATGTTGGAGAGTCGACAAGAATTCTTTTAAGAGTAGTTGGTGAGGCGGAACTTCGTACTGACTTGTTACGAAGAGAGAAGGAGCAAAGGCAGATTTTATTGGAGCTGGTTAAGAAGCAAGATCTTCTTCTAACCGATACTGGGGCATTAGCTGCAGAATTACTGGACATTGATATTTTAGGAAGGTCAGAGAAAGAAAGATTAGCAGAGTTGCAGAAGCGGCAAAAATTACTAAGTGTAAATATTAACAATATTGTTAAACGACTCGACGGAATGGTTAGTGAGATAATTAATAATCGTCTCGAGGATGATGACGGTATTTTGAAGCAAAGACTTCGCCAAAAAGTGATTGTGCCTCTTGGGTCCTTGGTAGATGAAGTTATTCCTGTTGCTGCATTAGAGCTTGATTCTTCTCGGAGGATATTGGAAAAAGATTCAAGGAATGAATCAATGAGAGTTGCGGGGCAGTTTCAATTTACGGCGCTTGAAGTTATGAAGGAAGTTTTAGTTCATATGGTCAGGAATGAGGGTTATCAACAAGCTGTTAATTTGTTATATGAGATACAACGAGCTCAAGAGCGAATGAATAAGATGACAGCAAAGGCAAAAGAAGAGTCTCTTAGCAATGTTGTTCGAGAAAAGGAAGAGCAAAACAACGCTAATGAAGAACAAAAAGACGGCATTAATGAGTTAAAAAAAGATAATGCGAAGAAGAGTGATAATTAAATAAAAAGGGTTAGAATAGTGATTAAATGAAAGAAAGAGCCGTATTCTATTGTGTGATTTCATTGCTCGTATTTGTTGCGAGTTTGGTTCAGGGACAGGAATCCTCACGGGACAATTCATCTTTCAATGTTCAGGAGAAGCAAGAAATTAAAAAGACTCCACTAGGAGTAAGGCAGCAAAGAATAAAGAGGATGATAGTGGAGTTGGAGATACAGTTTTCTGAACTGGCAAGGATGCTGCAGACAGATCATCCTGAGCAGGCCGAGAAATTAGTTGATGCCTTTAAATCATCAAAGGAAATGCTATTAGAAAAACGCATGGATGAAATAACAGAGCTGTTAGATTTATCTAAATTAGACAGTGCCGGGGTAGAGCTGTAGAAGACCATTGATGATGTAAAGAGTTTAATAGAATTCTTATTGAAAGATGATGATGAGTCGGACCGAATAAAGGAGGAGATAAAAAAACTTCAGGAATGGAAAGACGCTATTGATGATCTAATTAAAGATGAAAATAATCTCAAAGAAGAAAGTGAGATCCATTCAGACAAGGACAAAGCTCTTGAGGATTTGGATAAACAAATTGGTCAACTGAAAGAATTGATTAAGCGTCAGGAAGAATTGAAAGCTGATACGGAAAAAGAGTCAACTAA
>Ga0310342_100003636_pt1 | contig 10187 bp, 7 predicted proteins | sample S15DNA20500_MG_FD_206155 | JGI IMG/M metagenome (GOLD analysis project Ga0310342, IMG submission 206155) | Marine microbial communities from station ALOHA, North Pacific Subtropical Gyre - S1503-DNA-20-500_MG | ecosystem: Environmental > Aquatic > Marine > Oceanic | place: Pacific Ocean: North...
ACGTTCTTCATCAACATACGGCCCCTGCCCTCGACGAGACGGCACAGCGACTCCAGTTGCCGAAGGATGACCCAAGATTAATCGCCTCGGTCCAGTACACCCGCTCGATCGGGAAAAAAATCACTGCGGCCATCGCCGCTTCCAGGGGGAAGTGGCAGTCGATTGCAGCCTTAGGGACCAGCCAGGTGAAAGTGGACCGGGTGGCTTCCAACCGGAGAGTGCGTCAGAGCGACGGAACGATCGTCTCACGGTCGAGCAGCACCAAGGACCCTAAATTGCATGCCGCTCCGGTCGGTCTGATCGATCCGTACCTTAAGACCGTTTCGTTGCTCGACAAGCAGGGGAAGCCCCTGGTGCAAATTCATTACTATGCCACCCATCCGCAGAGTTTTTATCGTGATGGCAGGATTAGTTACGACGTGCCGGGTATCGCGAGGGAGAAACTGCAGGCAGAGAGCGGCGTATTCCAGATCTATTTCACGGGCTGCGGTGGTGATGTGGCGATGGGAAAATACAATGATGGGTCGCTGGCAGCGCGCACAGCGCTCACCAAACGCCTACACGCTGCCATGGCAAAAGCGGCCAACAACGTGAAACCCCAACCAGTCACCGCCATTATCTGGCGGGAAGAAATGGTTGACTTGTTGGTCCGGACTAAGCCCGAATTCCTGGCCAAGCAGAATCAGCAAATCCTCGATAACCCCAAAGCCAGTTTTCGTGAAAAACTCAAGGCCGGTTTCAATCTTGCCTGGGTGCAGCGCCAACAGCGGGGTGAACTGGTTCAGTTGAGCAGTTTAACGATTGGCGAAATATGCCTGGTTCATCTTTGCGGTGAACCGTTTGTCCAGTACCAGTTGGCAGCTCAAAAAATGGCTCCCAAGAAGTTCGTTTGTGTGGCGGGTTATGGAGATTGTGCGATGAGCTACATCGGGGGTGACCAGATTCTGCGAGACGTGGGTGGATATGAACAGACCTATGCATTCGCAGGGGCCTGCGAACAGATCTTCCTTAAGGCGATTGCCCGTTTGCTGGGTACGGAAGAAAGGAAAGAGTGATTAAGCAACGTTTTGGCCATTGTTGGGACTACTCGGATCTTTTTATTACGCTGGCCCGGGCGGCGGGCATTCCTTGCCGGCAGGTTTACGGATGGCTTTATGGTCAGAGTGGTCATGTCTGGGTGGAAGTGCTGACGGCTGAAGGCTGGCGAGCGGTCGATCCGACGGCCGGGATGGGCTGCGACAGTCGCTATATTCCCCTCTTTGCATCGGAAAATGGTTCCGTTGATTGCGTCTACACGTCGATGCCCAAGATCAAGATCGTCGAAGGCCGCTGACTCGATAGCCTAGGGCAGGGCGGTTTCCGTTGCGGCAGACGGATGTTCTACTAAGCAGACGAGGTTTCAAGGTAAGAAGGAGTTCCGATGGGAAGGTTAGATGGTAAGGTGGCGGTGATTACCGGAGCCGGAGGTGGCATCGGGCGAGAGCATGCAATGCTGTTTTCGCAGGAAGGAGCGAAGGTTGTCGTTAATGATCCCGGAGGTGCGCGAGACGGATCGGGCGACAGCGATGCGGCGGATCGAGTGGTCGATGAAATCAAGACGGCCGGTGGTGAAGCGATTGCCAGCAAGGTGGCGGTAGGGACCGAGGGCTCGGCAGCGGAGATCATGCAGACGGCCCTTGACGCGTTTGGCCAGCTGAATGTGGTTGTCAATAATGCCGGTATCTTGCGAGATCGAACGATTTTGAAGATGAGTAGCGAGGAATGGGACGATGTCATCCGGGTGCACCTGACGGGGACCTTTACCTGCCTGCAGGCCGCGGCCAGGATCATGAAAGAACAAGCGACCGGGGGCCGGATTATCAACACGACTTCTACGTCAGGTTTGCTGGGAAACTTTGGCCAGGCAAATTACGGCGCCGCCAAAGCTGGCATCTACGGTCTGACGCGAGTGGCAGCCATCGAACTGGCCAAGTACGAGGTCACGGTCAACGCGATTGCACCCATGGCGATGACTCGGATGCTGGAATCGCTGCCCGGCATAGACCAGGAGGCGGCAAGCCAGACGCTTGCGCCTGAACGAATTGCTCCACTGGTAGCTTTCCTGGCCACAGAGAGCGCAGCCCACATCAGTGGCGTGACATTTGGAGTTGAGGGGAATGAAATATTTACCTATCGCATGCTGACCAGCCATGGCGTCACGCGGCAGGAAACGACGTGCTGGACGATCGACGCGATCGAGGCGTCGCTAGAGGAAATAGTTAACTGGTAATTACTGGGGTCTTGAACAATGGTGAGTGAACAGGCGACCGAGTCATTGAAAGGCAAGCGGCTACTGGTGACTGGGGCCAGCCGTGGGATTGGCAAGGCGATTGCTTTACGTGCTGCCCGAGATGGTGCAAAAATTGCCGTGGTGGCCAAGACCGTCGAGCCGCACCCGAAACTACCAGGTACGATTCATACGGCCGTCGAAGAAATCGAGGCAGCGGGGGGAGAAGGATTGGCCTGTGCGGCCGACATTCGGTTTGAAGATCAAGTGGAGGCAGCGGTAGATAAGGCGGTACAGCAATTCGGGGGCCTTGATATCCTGGTCAATAATGCCAGTGCGATTTTCCTGGCGGGCACGGAAGAAACCCCGATGAAGCGGTTTGACTTGATGCATGCCGTCAATGTGCGGGGAACGTTCCTGGTCTCGCAGAAATGCATCCCCCATCTTTCCCAGGGAGATAATCCCCATATTCTCAATATTGCTCCGCCCCTGAACATGCAGAGCCACTGGTTCGCGCATCACGCGGCTTACACGATGTCAAAGTATGGTATGAGCATGTGTGTTTTGGGGATGGCAGAGGAGCTGCGGGGGCAGGGGATTGGTGTCAACGCACTCTGGCCTAGGACGGTCATCGGGACGGCAGCGGTACAGAATCTTCTCGGAGGGGACGAAGCGATGCGTTGTACGCGACAGCCTGCCATTATGGGAGATGCTGCCCACGCGATTCTTGTTCGTAGCAGTGGCGATTGCAGCGGTAACTTCTTTATCGATGAAGAGGTCCTTACCGAAGCAGGTGAGACTGATTTGGGCCGGTATGCCAGTGTGCCGGGAGCCGAGCTTCTTCCTGACATTTTCCTCTGAACGGGCGGCAGCCGGTTAGTTGCTCTGCTGACGGTCGTAGTCAGAAAAGGTGCTGCCATTTTCCGCCAGTTCCACCAGCAGTGGTGCCGGTTCCCACCAAAATCCCTGCGAAGCGTGGTATTCTTTGACTCGCTCACAAACAACAGGTAATCCTACCATGTCAGCATATTTCATCGGACCACCGCGCACCGCGGGGAAGCCGTAGCCGTTGAGGTAAGCGACGTCGATGTCAACCGATCGCAGAGCGATCCCCTCCTGGAGCAAGCGGGCGCCTTCGTTGACCAGGGTGTAGATGGTCCGTTCCAAAATTTCCTGGTCTGTTACGGTCCGCCGTTCAATTCCGGCCGCGGTTGCCGTCTCTTGAACCAGGGCGTCGACCTCCGTGTCTGCTACTGCCGTGCGTCCATCTTCATACCGGTACCAGCCAGCACCGGTCTTTTGTCCGTACCGACCAGCCTCGTAAAGTTTCGTGGTGACCAGCGGTCGTCGCATTCCATCCGGTAAACTGTCCTTGACCTCTTGTTCAATACGCCAGGCAACATCAATGCCAGCCAGGTCGGCGACGGCTAGCGGTCCCATTGCCATGCCGAAATCGTAGAGGACCTTGTCGACTTGTGCGATCGCGGCACCCTCCTCGACGAGGAATTCAGCTTCGCCCAGGTAGGGCATAAACATACGGTTGCCCAGAAAACCAAAACAGTTGCCGACCAGGACGCCGACCTTCCGCAGTCTCTTAGCAAGATCCATCGAGGTGGCAATGACGTCATCGGCGGTCGCCTGGCCGCGAACGATTTCCAGCAACTTCATGACGTTCGCCGGACTGAAGAAATGGTGTCCAATGACGCGTTCCGGACGTCCCGTGGCAGCTGCGATCTGGTCGATGTCGAGCGTCGAGGTGTTGCTGGCCAGGATCGCTGTTGGTTTTGCGACCCCATCGAGTTCTGTAAAAACTTGTTTTTTGAGGTCTAGGGATTCAAATACTGCCTCGACAATGACGTCCGCAGTGGACAGTTGTTGGTAGTCGAGCGTGGGAGTGATTAGAGCCATGCGGTCTTCAACCTCTTGCTCCGTGAAACGGCCACGTTTCACAGATCGCATGTAATTGTCGCGAATGCGAGAAAGTCCCTTGTCCAGACTCGGCTGATCAATCTCTTTGAGGACCACCGGGATGCCAACATTGATATAGGACATGGTGATGCCACCTCCCATCGTGCCCGCGCCGACGATGGCGGCTTGTTCGATCGACTGACGGGGCGTATCGGGGGTTAGGCCCGGTACTTTGCTCACCGTGCGGTGTCCGAAGAAGGCGTGGATGAGTCCCTGGCACTGCCGGGAAGAGATGCACTGCTGAAAAATCTCACGTTCGCGGGCGATGGCGGCATCGAACGGTAGGGTAGCAGCCAGTTGGACCGCTTCGATCGCCTTGGCCGGGGCAATCTGGCCACGTGTTTTACGCTGGATGCTCTCGCTCAGGGTTGTTAAGGCCGACTGAAGGTCCGGGTCGCTGCCGAGGAGGTCATTGAGTTCAGACGTCTTGCGTGGGCCGGCGGGAACGGCCGAGTTGCGGGCGTACTCGAGGGCGCCGAGGAACAAATCATCGGCAATCAAGCTGTCGATGATCCCCAGCTCAAGGGCCTCCGGGGCGGAAATGCTGTTACCCAGGGCGCACAATTCGGCGGCCTTGGCGATTCCGCAGAGCCGAGGCAGCCGTTGGGTTCCGTGGGCACCTGGAATTAACCCGATCTTCACTTCCGGTTGACCAAGTTTTGCATCTGCGACGGCGACCCGGTAATGGCAGGCGAGCGCCAGCTCCATTCCGCCTCCCAGGCAGTTTCCGTGAATGGCCACAACCACTGGCTTTTCGCTGGCCTCAATCTGCGACAACAAGTTGGGCAACTCGTCGTTCATTTCACTTTCACCAGCGGCAACCTGGCGCAGTTCGTTGATGTCAGCTCCAGCCACAAAGGTGCGACCCGCACCGATCAAGATGATGGCACGAACGGAGTCATTCTCGTTAGCTTGTTTAATGGCGGCGGCGATGGCAGCGGAAATACCCCGTTTCAGTGCATTTACCGGGGGATTGTCGATCGTGATGATGGTAATGTCATCATCGGTTTGGCAGTTGACGTGATCGCTCATGATGGCCCAGGTTTAATTTAAGGGTTGAAGTCTGCTAGTTGGGTTTTCACTGTGGTCGCTGTTGAAAACGGCTCATGATAGAATCAGAGACGGTTTGGGCGCTGATAGCAAGGGGTTTGCCGGCTCCGATCCAGTACCTTAAGGGATTCACGATGAGTTCACGATTTTCACTCGCTGGCAAACATGCATTAATTACCGGTGGCACGCGCGGTATTGGTCTGGCAATCGCGGAGGGATTCTTAGAGGCTGGAGCGCAAGTGACAGTCTGCGGTCGCAAGCAGGAGGGTGTGGATGGCGCCTTGGAAACGCTTTCGGCCCACGGGGAAAAGCTGCTAGGTGTTGCAGCGCACGTTGGCAAGCAGGAAGACTTGGAACAGCTACTGGCAGCGGCCACGGACCGTTTTGGCACGGTCAATGTATTGGTCAACAATGCGGGTACCAATCCATTCGCTGGGCCGATTATCGAATCGGAACACTGGGCCTGGGACAAGACGATGGACGTCAATTTGCGGGCACCGTACGTGTTATCTCGCGAGGTGGCGCGGGCCATGGTGGCCGCAGGGGGTGGCTCGATTATCAACATGGCTTCCGTGGCCGGTTTGACAGCTTCTCCGCTGCAGGCGATTTACTCGGTTTCGAAGGCGGGTTTAATTATGCTGACCAAGGTGATGGCCAGCGAGTTGGGGCGGCAAGGCGTACGGGTCAATTGTATTTGCCCGGGGCTGATCAAGACACAGTTGAGTGAAGCGCTGTGGTCGAATCCCGAGTTGGAGAAAGCGATCACGGATCAGAAAGCGTTAGGGCGGATCGGCACGGTGGACGAGTTAGCCGGAGCGGCAATCTATTTGGCTTCGGACGCCAGCTCTTTTACGACCGGAGCGGTCTTGCAAGTGGACGGCGGCATGGTGATCTAAGGGTAGCTGGTTGATACGGGCGACAGACTGGCGAAACGGTTGAAGGCTGGCTTCTTCTTGCATGTTGCTTACCAGTCCACGATAATCGAGCCATACGGTAGTTAACCGATCTCAATGGTGACAAGTACGATCCATGTCTGAAAAATCGTTCGATAAACTGGTAGAAGGTCTTTGTGCTGGAGATAATGATGCAGCTCGAATCGTCTTCTCTCGATTTGTCAAACGCTTGATCGGGTTAGCCAGCAGTCGTCTGAATCCCGTGATTCGGCAGAAGCAGGATCCGGAAGATGTGGTGCAATCGGTCTTCCGTACTTTTTTTCGGCGAACTTCGGATGGAGAATTTGAATTTGACAACTGGGATAGCTTGTGGGCCATGTTGGCCCTGATTACCTTGCGGAAGTGTGGAAATCGGGTCGAGTATTTTCATGCTGCCCGTCGCGACGTACACCGTGACGCGCAAGGCCGTCCAAACGATTCCAATGCGTCACTTTCTGCCTGGCAGGGGATTGCCCGTGAACCGACACCGGCGGAGGCGGCCATGATGGCCGACACGCTCGATGCTTTGATGGCAGGGATGGACGAACAGGGAAAAGAGATCCTCTCATGGCGTTTGCAGGGTTGTAGTATTCCGGATATCAGTTTAGAGGTCGAACGTTCGGAGCGAACGGTCAGCCGGGTGCTAGAACGGGTTCGCAGTCATTTGGAACGTTTGGCGGACAAATGACGATAAGGGGTTCGCGGTATGATAAAGAGCTACCAGCAATTGACTAAGGAAGAGGTATCACTTCTGGAAAAGCTGTCCGCTGTGTTTGAGTCGATTTGGGAGTCCGGGCGTGAACCGGCGATTGAAGACCACTTGCCCAGCGAAGAAAAGCTGCGCCACGTAGCGTTGATTGAGTTAGTACACGCGGACTTGGAGTATCGAATTAAAGACGGGCAGTCGGCGCGGGTGGAACAGTATCTGCAGTTGTATCCTGAACTGGATAAGGAGAGCGAGACGCTCGTGGGACTGGTGTTAGCTGAGCACAGCCAGCGGAAACGGCGAAACGAGGACGTTCCGTGCGAGGAATACCTGATCCGATTTCCAGAAGTGTCGGAGGAAATAACTGGTTCATGGGAGGCTGAAAAGTCAGAGCGAGTTCCGCCGGCGGATCAGCATCCAATAAAGGAACTTGATTCGGAGGGCGCAGAAGACGAGACGCGGCTGATTGCTGTCGACAGAACGAATGCGGGATACGGGAAGAGAGTCGGTGGTATTTCTGAGCCGATGGCCGGCCAAAAGTCTGATTCAACGGACTTACAGGTGGGCGACCGGTTCGGGCGTTATCTGATTAGCGAACTTGTCGGTGAAGGCGCTATGGGTAGGGTTTATCGCGCAACTGATGAACGGATTGGCCGTGAGATAGCGCTCAAGATCCCGCAGTTAACCGACAAGGAAATGGTAGACCGTTTCCTTCGTGAAGGGCGTTCCGCGGCGCGCGTGCGACATCCGAATATCTGTCCAATTTACGATGTTGATGTGGTTGATGGCAGACACTTTTTTACGATGGCATTTATCGAAGGTTCATCACTGGCAGAACTCTCCAAGGCCGAAAAAGTGGGAATTGATGATGCCGTGCGAATCGTTCGGAAGCTGGCGCAGGTTCTGGTAGTGTTGCACCAGGAAGGAATCGTGCATCGCGACATTAAGCCTGCTAATGTCATGCTGGATGATGACCGGGAGCCGCTGCTAACGGATTTCGGGTTGGCCCGGTCGATTTTCGCGACTGACGGCGAGAGCGAGAATTCGCCAGACGTGGTTCAGTTGACGCAGAGTGGGTCACTGGTAGGCACACCGGCGTATATGTCACCAGAACAAATTGATGGAATCAGTCCTAATGAAAGGACAGATGTTTATTCTCTGGGAGTTGTTCTTTACGAATTATTGACAGGCGATGTGCCATTTAAGGGAACGCTTGGTAGTGTAATTGCTGATATCGCGAGGACAGCTCCAAAGCCGCCAACAGGCTTGAATAGCGAGGTGTCGCGTGCGTTGGAGGATGTGTGTCTCAAGGCGATGGCCAAGAGCCCAGGTGATCGATACCAGACTGCAGCCGAATTGGCTGCAGCGCTAACAAATATCGACACTCATCCGGTTCGGTCTCCTGTCTCCCCTGTTGACAGGAGGTCAAGGAAAGTCATCGCGCTGGTGGCTTCGATTGCTCTCCTGTTTACGGCTGGCATCGCGTTTTCCAAGACGGGTCGGGGAACTCTGGTGGTCGATGCTAAGGGCCAAAACATAACGGTTCGCGTTGATGAAAAGGTATATACGGTGAAAGGAAAGAAGTTAGAAATACCACTCACAGTCGGCAAACATCAAATCGTAATTGAGGGTGCCAAGAAGAATAAGAGAAATAAGCAAGTCATCATTCGCTGGCGAGGAAGTCGGGCGGTCCTTACCGTTAACGTGGAAGGGAAGAAGAACTCAAAGCTAACGGCTATAACCGAAAGGGAACCAGAAATTCGCGACGATTTCGACGATCGACAGGAAAATCAGATTCCTGGAAAACCGTGGCAGGTTATCACGTTGAAACCGGGAGTAACGGTTGCTGTTACGAAGCACATCCACTTTGGAGCGACCGGCAAGAGTCTCCATTTCTCTGATGAATCGGCAGGTGGAGGAGCAACTCTAGTAGGTGAATTCATGAAGACGAAAACGGTCAGCGTTGATTATTATATGCGCAGCGATTCGCCAGATCGTGAAGGTGTATTTGTCATGCTTTTTGGCGATAACGGCTCAGATTATGCCGTTGCGTTTGGCAACGAGACGGGTGGGTCGGGTAGCAATAACTGGATTGGTATTTTTGGGGGCAACGGCGGCTGGATCGTCCCGGAATTCCTTGAGTACGAATCTAGCCGTTGGTATCATGTGCGTCGAACTTTGGATACTGAGGCCGATCTGGGAGAGTTCTATGTAGCGGAAGTCGACCCGGAAACCGGGCGTGACATACCGGAACGCAGCGCCCGTTACATGATCAGGTCGAACTACAAGAACAAATATATTGACAGTGTGCAAGTGTTTTCATCGGGTAGCCAGCTTGCACATGCCTACATAGATAACCTTGTCATTTCTCCGGACGCTTCCGCAAAGATTCCCCGCTTGTCGAAAACGGAGCACCGGGACAATTTCGACAAACAAGAACTCGGATCTGTCCCAACGGCACCCTGGAAGGTTATTTCGATGCAGCCGGGAGTTGAGGTTGGCGTTACTGAGAAAGTTCATTTCGGAGATAAAGGCAGGAGCCTGCATTTCCAGGATAACGCGGGCGATGGCCAAGCAACATTGGGCCGTCAACTTGGCAGAATGACGTCAGTTACGCTCGACTATTACATGCGCAGTGATGCCACAGACCGAGAGGGTGTATTTGTCATGCTTTTCGGAAACAATGGTTCCGACCACTGTGTGGCCTTTGGTAATGCGACCGGTGGTTCACGTCGTAATAAATGGATCGGTATATTCGGTGGAAAGAACGCATGGATCGTACCGGAATTCCTCGAATATACTCCGGGACGTTGGTACCATGTACGCCGAACACTGGATGTGAAAGCGGATCGCGGAGAATTCTACGTGGCAGAAGTTGACCCGGAAACGTGGCTGGATATACCGGAGCGTAGCGCGCAGCACCGAATCGGATCGGATTATCGCAATCAATATATTGATCGCGTAGAAATTTGGTCTTCTGGTAGTCAACTGGCAGATGGTTATATCGACAATTTTGTGGTTCTTCCCCGACTCCCAAAAGATGCGGCCAATACGAAGAACAAGAGAGACTAGTGTTTGTAGGTGACATCCAGCAGCATGACCGAATCACTCCAAACACTCTCCGGTGAAGAGCGGCAAAGCGTCGAGAAGATCTCGGCCCGCTTTGAAGCGGCCTGGGAAGCCGGCTCAGAACCTTCGATCGATGAGTACCTGCCAACCGACAAGAGCGTGCGGCAGGCAGCACTGGTGGAATTGGTCCATGCCG
>Ga0310342_100003637_pt1 | contig 10185 bp, 7 predicted proteins | sample S15DNA20500_MG_FD_206155 | JGI IMG/M metagenome (GOLD analysis project Ga0310342, IMG submission 206155) | Marine microbial communities from station ALOHA, North Pacific Subtropical Gyre - S1503-DNA-20-500_MG | ecosystem: Environmental > Aquatic > Marine > Oceanic | place: Pacific Ocean: North...
CGACGCGCTATCTCAAGGGGTGCATGCGCGGGCTGATCCTCCTGCTCCTCGCCACCCTCGGCCTGCCCGCAGCGGGTCAGGACTCCGAAACGTCGCCTCCCTTCCGCGTCGTCGAGATCCCGGCGCCCGGGCGCACCGCCGCTGCCGGATTTGCCGACCTCGACGGCGACGGGAACCGTGACCTCTACTCCGTTTCACTCACGGGCGTTCCCCCCGATTCACGACGCGAGCTTCGCATCCACTTCCAGGACGAAGGGGGAACGTTCCGGACGCGGCCGGACTGGACGGGGCCCCTGAGTCCGGACGCCGCCGCCTACGACGTAGTGTCGCTGGACGGGGGACCCCGCTCCGACCTGCTGCTGCTGCGGCGCCACTCCGTGAGCGTTCTCTCCTTTGCAGGACGCAAACTCCAGGTGCGCGACCACACCATTCCCGGGGACCCGACGGCGGCGATGGGAGCCGACGAGCGGGGAATCGACCAGCTCCGCATGGTGCTCGACCTCGGCGCCGGCCCGCGTATCGCGGTGCCAGGCCTCGGCGAGTACCTGCTCCTCACGCCCGAGGGCAAACTGCTCACCCGGCTCGACGTCGGCCAGCGGGCGAACTACTTCGCGCCGAATCGGCCCGGACCGATCGTGAACGAGAGCGAATTCGAGACCTTTCTCGACTTTCCCCGTGTGGAGGTCGGGGATGTAAATGGAGACGGGCGCGCTGACCTGCTCTTCGCATCGCGTCACGAGATTCGCATCTTCCATCAGCGCGCTGATGGCAGCTTCGACGAGAAAGCGGACCGACGCCTCGCGCTCGAGCGACTCTCCGAGAAAGACTTGATCCGGGGCTCCGGAAGCGTGCGCGTGGCCACCGGAGACATGAACGGGGACAGCCGCGCCGACCTCATCATCACCGCGACCACCGGCGGGATCCTAGACATGCGCTCCGAGACGACGCTGCACTTGAACCGGGCCGGTACCTGGAACCTCGATGCGCCCGACCGGCGCTTCGTTCTCGAGCGCGGCTGGAACACCCTCCAACTCGTGGATCTGGACGGCGACGCGAAGCTGGAGCTGGTGGAGGCACGCATCCCGTTCAGCATCCTGGAGCTGATCGAGATGCTGCTGACCCGGGAGGTCGACGTCGAGCTGTCCATCTTTCGGGCCGGAGCGGAGGGGCTCTACCCGGAGACACCGTGGATGGAGACGAATGTTCACGTTGGCCTCGACTTCGACACCCTGACACTCGAGGGCTTCCCGCCGACGCTCAATGCAGACGTCAACGGCGACGGCTTGCGCGACCGGATCGAGTCGAACGACGGCAACGAACTCGAGATCTATCTCGGGGGTGGCAAAGAGCCGCTCCGCAACCTGTCGGTGCGACAGAAGCTGGACGCGCACGGCTTGATCCGCTTCGGAGACCTGGATGGGGACGCGCTGACGGATCTGCTGCTCTTCGCCCCCGATCGCCCGGACAGCCCCATTCGCGTGTTGTTGAATCGCGGCGTCCTGCCCGGAACGCCCGCGCGGACCAGCGTCCGGCCGGACGCCTGATGGGAATCGGGTGAAGCCCCGGGAGATCGAGGCGCGAGAGAGCATTCGCGACCTGGTGGCGCGCTACAATGCGAGCGGGGACGCCGGGCGCTTCGACGCCATGCTGGCGCTCTTCGCCGAGGAGGCGCGCCTGGAGGTGCCCGGCGAGACGTTGCGCGGCCGTGCCGCGATCCGCGAGTTCATGGAGCGTGTCGCGAGCGGCGCGGGGCGCAAGCCAATCCGCCTCTTGCGCCACTTCACCGCCACCCACCAGATCGACGTGGAGAGCCCGGACACGGCACGGGGCCGCTGTTACTACCAGGTTCTCACCGAGGACGGACTCGACCACTGGGGGCGCTACGTCGACGCCTACGTGAAACACGGGGACCGCTGGCTCTTCGCCGCACGCAAAGTCAGCGTCGACGGCGCAGTTCCCGACAGCTGGGCGCAGGGCGGTCGCTAGGACGCCCGAGACGTCCGGCGCCTCGCCGGGCTCAGAGCTTCAGCAGCTGCTTGCCGACGTTGGCGCCGGAGAAGAGTCGCAGGAAGGTCTTCGGCGCGTTCTCGAAGCCCTCCTGCACGTCCACCTGCCAGACGAGCTTGCCCTCGGCACACCAGGCCGTGAGCTTCCCGGCCGCCTCGGCGAAGCGTGGGATGAAGTCCATGACGATGAAGCCCTCCATGCGCCCGCGCTGGATGGTGAGGTTCGAGTAGTTGCTCGGGCCCGGGGGCAGCTCGGCCTCGTTGTAGCGGGAGATGGCTCCGCACAGCACCACGCGCGCCTTCTGGGCAATACGAGCGAGCACCGCGTCCAGGATCTCGCCGCCCACGTTGTCGAAGAAGACGTCGATCCCATCGGGGCAGAGCTCCGAGAGCCGCACTCCGACGTCCTCGCGCTTGTAGTCGATGGCAGCGTCGAAGCCCGCCTCGGCGGCAAGCCACCGGCACTTCTCGGGCCCGCCCGCAATCCCGACCACGCGGCAGCCCTGAAGCTTCGCGATCTGTCCCGCGATCGAGCCGGTGGCGCCGGCGGCGCCGGAGACGACGACCGTTTCGCCCGCCTGCGGCCTGCCCACGTCGAGCAAGCCGAAGTATGCCGTCATGCCGGTCGCACCGAGGATCGACAACGCGAACGTGGGCTCCGTGCCCGGCGCCAGCTTCGTCAGCAGGGCGTCGCCGAGGACGTACTCCTGCCACCCGGCCATTCCGGAGACGAGATCGCCCGGCGCGAGCCCCTCGAAATTCGACTCGACCACCTCACCGACGGTCATGCCGCGCATCACTTCCCCGATCCCGACCGGCGGCATGTAGCTCGGCCGGTCCTCGATCCAGCCACGCATGGCCGGCTCGAAGGCGAGGTAGGTATTGCGCACCAGCGCCTGTCCCTCGCCGGGTGCGGGAACGGGTGTCTCCTTCAGCTCGAAGTCCGACTCCTGCACCATCCCGACCGGCCGAGAACGCAACAACCATTGGCGGTTCATTCCACTCATCGCGGATCTCCTCGTTCGATCAGGGAACGCAGTTCGTCCAGGTCCGAAACCTCGTGGTCCGGCCAGGGGCCATCGTGCTCGGAACGGCGCTTGTCCGGATCGGACACCCTTCGGGTGACCCAGGCCGTGCGCATCCCGACGGCGGCCCCGCCGGCCACGTCGGCGCGCAGGCTGTCGCCCACGTGGAGTGCGTCTTCCGGTGCGACTCCGAGTTCGTCCAGTACGACGTGAAAGATCTCCTCTCTAGGTTTTCGCCACCCCACCGCATCGGAGATGGCGATCGCATCGAAATGCTCCCGAAAGCCGGCTTCCTGCACCACGGCAAGTGCCGTCTCCGTGTCGGTGAAGTTGGAACACAGACCGATGCGCACCTGGGCCGAGAGTTCACGCAGGAGTTCCCGGTGGTGCTCGGGTACGAACACCGCCGAACGCAGCGAGCCCATGTGGACCCCCGTCAGCGCAATGGGGAGCAGCGGGTCTTCGATGCCGAGATTCTCGGTGAGATCTCCGAACCGCTGCTGGGTAGAAATCTCTCGGCCCTCGTCCACCTGAACCGACCGCATTCGAGTGTCCACCGCGTGGAGTTCTTTCAGGAACTCTTCGAAATCGAGCGGCCGGCGCTCGGAGACGAGAGCGTGCATCTGCTTCAACGACGCGGGCAACCGGCGCCCCGCATGCTCCATCCGCGGCAGGTCCTCGAAGCGAAGATCCACCAGCGTGTCGAAGAGGTCGAAGACGACGGCCCGCAGCGCCATCGGGGCAGCATAGCCGCACCGGCTCGCTGGCGTAGACTCCGCCCGCGTGACCACCGAACGCTGCCGCTACGCACCCACTCCGTCGGGTCCGGCGCATCCTGGCACGCTGCTCGCGGGCCTGCTGTGCTGGCTCGACGCGCGGAGCCGCGACGCCCACCTGCTGCTGCGCCTCGAGGACGTGGACCGGGAACGCTGCACAGCGGAATTCGCCGACGAGATGCGCGCAGCGCTGCGCTGGCTGGGGCTGGACTGGGACACGGAAGCGGTGCAGAGCCGCCGCCAGGACAGCCACGCGGCCGCTCTCGACCACCTCGCTCGCCAGGGACTGCTCTACCCCTGCGACTGCTCCCGCAGCGACGTGCGCCGGGCCGGCGTGCGCGCAGCCGACGGGGGTTGGCGTTACCCGGGAACGTGTCGCGAGCGGCCGCTTCCGGACGCGGGCTGGCACGCCTGCGGCGACGCACTGCGCCTGCGCCTGCCCGAGGGCGAGGTGCCCGTCGCCGACGAGGGCGGACTGGCACTCGGCGAAGAGCCGCTCCGCGACCTGGGCGATCCCGTGGTCCGGCGGCGCGATGCCGCGATCGCCTACCACCTCGCCGTCGCCGTGGACGACGGCACCGATTCGATCACGCGCGTGGTGCGCGGCCGCGATCTGGCGCCCGCCACGGCGATTCATCGCATGCTCCAGCAGGCGCTCGATCTCCCGACACCGTGCTACCGCCACCACCTGCTGTTGCTCGAGGAGACGGGCGGCAAGCTCGCGAAGCTCCACGGTGCCGTCGGCTGGCGCGAGCTCCGCGCGCACGTGAGCGCCGAGCGCGTGTGCGGCCTGCTCGCCCACGCGGCAGGGCTCCTCGAGGCCCCCGAGGACACGACACCCGCCGCGCTCCTGGCGGGCTTCGACTGGGCGCGGGTCGAGCCCCGCGACCAGGTGATGCGCTGGAGCTCCGGCGCGCTCTCTCGCGTCGGCCCGGGGCCCCCCGCCGATGGGCGCCGTGGAGTGGACGGGGACTAGGCCTCTTCCTCGGCCTCCGCGCTGTCGGTCAGGGCGATCGGCACGATCTCGAGGGGACTCGCGTCGCGCGGCGGCGACGACGCGGCGGCGACCATCTGGTTCAGGGCGTCGATCAGCTGGCGCAGCCGCGCCCAGGAGCGCCGGTCGAAGTCGAGCATCACGCCGGGGAGCTGGGGCCCTGCGCCGTCCGCGACGGGCTGGGGTTCCGCCAGCTCGAGTCCGCCGCGATCAACGATGTCTGCGAATTCCTCGTTCAACACCTCGAGCGCCTCGGCGTCCGGCGCCTTTCGCAGCCGCAGCACCATCCGGCCCCGGACCTTCTCGCTCGAGTGGTAGTTGCTGTAGAACTTCAGGATCTCGCGAATCGCGTCGTCGACGTCATCGGTGATTCGATAGAGGGAGAGATCTTCGCGAGACAGGAAACCGCGCTCCGCCACGTGGGAAACCATCCACGCGTGCCATTCGCGCCAGTAACTCCCGCCGGGCGCGTCCACAAAGACCACGGGAACGACCTCGCTCTTTCCCGTCTGGATCAACGTCAGCGCCTCGGCGGCCTCGTCGTGGGTGCCGAAGCCGCCGGGGAAGAGAGCGATGGCGTGCGCCTCCTTGACGAATACGACCTTGCGCGTGAAGAAGTACCGGAAGTTGATGCACTTGTGGTCGCCTTCGATCACTTCGTTGGCGCGCTGTTCGAAGGGCAGGCGGATGTTCACGCCGAAGGAGGCCTCGCGGCCAGCCCCTCCCTGGGCGGCAGCCATGACCCCGGAGCCCGCACCGGTGATGACCATCCAGCCGGCTTCGACGATGCGCTCCGCGAAACTCCAGGCCTGCTCCCAGTCCGCGGTACCGGGTTGGGTCCGCGCGCTGCCGAAGACCGCCACCTTGCGCTGGTGGGCGTAGGGGGCAAATACGCGGAACGCGTGTCGAAGCTCTTTCAGCGCGCTGTTGAGGAGCTTCAGGTCCCGGGCTGAGGCGCCGTCCTGCACGAGCCGCATGGCGGTGACGAGGATCTGCCGTACCAGATCCTCGTCTTCGGCGGCACCGTGGATCTCCTGTGCCCGCCCCAGCGACTGCGCGACCAGCCGCTCGAGGTCGGGATCATTCAGCTCGTAACGTTTCCGGGCCACCCGCAGAGCGTATCGGAACTTCAGGGCACCAACGCAACGCCTTTGCCACAATGGGGCGCCATGACCCCCGAAGTCTTCCTGGCAGTCTCTCTCGTTGGCGCGTGGTTCACATTCAACGCCTACGTGCCCATACGGACCCTTGGCCCTCTCGTGGTGCCGAGCTTCTTCGCCGGCTGGCTGACGTCCGAACTCGCGATGCACCACCTGGCATGGCAGGTTCTCGCCACGGGCGTCTTCGTGCTCGCCGGAGCCCTGGATGCCTGGCCGGGCTGGGTGGGGCTCGGCGTCTGCGCCGCGTCCTGGACCGGGCTCTACGGCCAGGCACTGCGCGCCGACCGCGCCGCGGACGCGGTCGAGGCCGCGCTCGTGGAGGGGCTGGGCCCAGGCTACCGGGACACCATTGCGCCCGACAGGGCGGGCGTCATCGAAAAGCCGCTGCCTCCCGGTCGGCGCCTGGTGCCCTTCCTGCTCTTCGACCCAGAAGTGCGCCGCATCGACGGGCTCTACCACACACCCGAACTCGGGGTCCGCGGCGCCCTCGACGTCTACGCGCCCCGGACCGCCGGCGCGCGGTCGCCGGTGCTGCTCCAGATCCACGGCGGGGCTTGGATGATCGGTGAGAAACGCCAGCAGGGACTGCCGCTGATGCTCCAGGCCGCTCGGGCGGGCTGGATCTGTGTCGCTTCGAACTACCGGCTTTCCCCGGCGGCGACCTTTCCGGACCACCTGGTGGACGTGAAGCGCGCGATCGCGTGGATTCGCGCAAACATCGCGGAGTACGGCGGCGACCCCGACCGGATCTGCATCACGGGCGGGTCGGCGGGCGGGCACCTCTCGAGCCTCGCGGCGCTCACGGCCAACGATCCCGAGTACCAGCCCGGCTTCTCCGAGGTCGACACGAGCGTCTCGGCCTGCGTGCCCTTCTACGGTGTCTACGACTTCACGAACACCCACGGCAAGCAGCCGACCGACCGGATGCACAAGTTCCTGGCGAAGACTGTGATGAAATCGAGCCGCGCCGGGCACCGGAAGGATTGGGAGAAAGCCTCGCCCCTGTTCCGAATCCATCCGGACGCGCCGCCCTTCTTCGTGATCCATGGCAGCCACGACGGCCTCGCGTCGACGGCAGAGGCGCGTCTGTTCGCCGAGCGCCTGCGGGCCACCTCCCACGAGCCCGTCTGCTACGCCGAGATCCCCGGGGCACAGCACGCCTTCGATGTCTTCCACTCGAAGCGCACCACGCACGTGGTGCGCGGGGTGGAACGCTTCCTCGCCTGGGTCGTCTCGCGCGACCCGTATCAGGCGCCGCGGCTCTCGGGCGCAGCCACGACCAGCAGAACGACGTAGCGGCCCCAGGGCTCGCCCGCGCGCTTGCGGTGACCGACGGCCACCGCCACCTCGAGGCTCGGGTCTTCCAGGTACTCCTTCGGGAACTCGATGTCCTCGATGTCGGTGACCTCGGAGATCCAGCCCGCCACGGGCCGCTGCAGCACGTTCGCACTTTCCCGGATCAGCGCGCTCATGACATCGCTCGGGTCGAGGCCCGCCTGCACCCGCATCGCCGCCTCGTGGCACAGCGCCGTCACGTCGACGAGCCTCTCGGGCGGGCGCAGACCGCGTGCGCGGCGTTGGCTATCGAGTTCTTGGTAGACGCTTTGCGCCACCGAGTCGTGCGCCTGGGAAGTGAAGAGCGCATAGGTCGCGAAGACCGCTGCCATCGACTCCCGGCCTCGTTTGCTCTCGAGCATGGACCCCACGGCCACGCGGTCCGCATCGGCGGCGAGCAACGCCTCGCGCCCCCCCGGAAACTCGAGAGACTCGGCCAGCAGGTCGCTGAGATCGGTCGAGCGCATGGTCCATGCCGCCGTGAAATGACCCGCCTCGACCATCCCGTCCACGCGCCAGCCGGCCATCATGCCGAGAACGACGAGGTCCATCTTCGATTCGGGTTCGTGGCCGAAGGCCGCGGAGAAGAAGTGCGGGGCGAGTTCCTCGGCCAGCTCGCTCTGGGAAACGTCCAGCACCACGGGGTCGAGCCCGGCCCGGCGGCGAATCCGGTTGAGCAACGTGACCAGACCATCGGGCATCTCGCCGACCTCGACCACGGGCCAGGGCTCCCCGTAGTCGGGACGCCGGTAGACTTGCGTCGTGTGCGAGCCCGGCCAGACGAGGGCCAGGATTCCGGGAGTCCCGAGCAGACGCCCCAACCGCTGGGAATCCACCGTCAGGTAGGCGGAGCGGTCGTCCGGGTCGACCTCGCAGACGAAGTGGAAGCGCGGCGCGGGCGACTCACCCACCGGCTCGCAATCGGCGACACCGAACTGGCCCCGATTCACCCGGGCCGTCACCTTCGCAGTGCTCCCGAGGACCTCGCCGCGCAGCTCGATCCGACCTTCGACGGCGAACGGGTCGAAGGGCTCCACCTGAACCTCGCGAAACCCGTACGCCACCATCACGACCACGTGGTCGTCGCGCCGGCCGTACCAGATTCCCGCCGTTCGGGAGCCACCGCCCAGATGACGCTCGAGCGTCTCCTGCACCGACTGTTTCCAGCGACCGAAAACCTGCGCCTCGTCGAAGTTCGGGGGCACGTCCTGGCTGACCCACGCCGTTCCGACGCGCGTGACCGAGGCGTGACAGCGCGCGGTCATGAAGCGCTTCAATCCCGCCGAAGGCTGGCCCCGGTGCGCAAGGTAGAAACGACCCATCTCGCGGGCGACGCAGTTCATGCCCTCGGTGGGAAGCACGAGCCCGGCGCGCCGGCGCGACGCGTCGCGCAGCAGTCCATCCCAAGGCCCCGGGTCCGTCGCCGGGAGGGCGCCCACCTTCTCGGGGAACGGGCCCGCAAGCGTCCACTCGTCGACGGGATGAACGTCGAGGCTGAAGATTTCCACCGGCTCCGGCGAGTCGCCGAGCTCTTCGAGCGCTTCGGGGGTCGGGAAGGGACTCCGCGCACTTTCGGGCGGCTTCGGGCGCGCACCTCGGGGCGGCTCCGGGGATGCGTCTCGGGGCGGCTCCGGGGATGCGTCTCGGGGCGGCTCCGGGCGGCTCGACGGGGCGCCCCCGGAACTTCCCCCGATTCCGGGTGAAGTGCAGCCGGTCGCCAGCGCAGCTACCGCGAAAAACACTGTAAGAGCGCGCCCACCCGGTTGCATCGCGAGCCTCCCGCGGAAACCCGCTCAACGTAGCCCATGGGTCGACCGGGGTCGCCGCTCACGTCGCGTCGATCCCCAGGGCCACGTCGCTGGGTATTTGACAGGCGACCGGCGTCCGCGATGTTTGAGTCCATGCACCGCGGATCTGCGCACCGGCTCGCTGCGCTGCTCCTCCTGGGGGCCACGGCGTGCACCTACCCGCGGGACTCGGACGTCGAGCCGGCGCAAACGCCTGCCGACGTCGCAAGCCTTCACGCCGTCCACCGGGATGCCTCCGACCGTTTCTTCGTCCCCTGGACCGAAAACCCGACCACGCTCTGGGGTGTCCTGCGCTGGTACCTCTTCACACGAAACCCCTACGACAAGGGCGGCCCGGTGGACGTGCCCCGCGTTCCGAACGACGGCGCGGCACTCTCGGGCGTCGCGAAACCGGCACAGATCACCTGGATCGGACACTCGACCTTTGCAGTGCACGACGGAGACGATGTATTCCTGACGGACCCCCACTTTGGCGCTCGCGCGGTGATCCCGAGTCGAAATGCGCCGCCCGGAATTCCCATCGAATCCGTACCGGACGACGCGTTCGCAGTGATCTCACACAACCACTACGACCACCTCGACGCCTGGACCGTGGAGACCCTGCCGGCGAGCGTCGCCTGGTACGTGCCCCTCGGCCTCGCCGACTGGTTCCGGGCACGTGGCCGGGAGAACGTGGTGGAACTCGACTGGTGGCAGACAGCGCAGCGCGGACGCTGGAAGATCACCTGCCTGCCTTCGCAGCACTGGTCGCGCCGCATCGAACAGGGAACGAACAAATCGCTGTGGTGCTCGTGGCTCCTCGAATCCGGAGACACCACCTACTACTTCGCCGGCGACACCGGCTACTTCCACGGCTACGAGGAATTCGGTCGCCGCTTCGACGAGATCGATGTCGCGATGCTCCCGATCGGCGCCTACGAACCGCGTTGGTTCATGCGCTGGCAGCACATGGACCCCGCAGAGGCCTATCAAGCCTTTCTCGACCTGCGGGCGCGCTTCCTGATTCCGATGCACTGGGGCACGTTCGACCTGACCGATGAACCGGTGGACCTGCCGCCCGCGGAACTGGCGCGCGTCGTCG
>Ga0310342_100003638_pt1 | contig 10184 bp, 7 predicted proteins | sample S15DNA20500_MG_FD_206155 | JGI IMG/M metagenome (GOLD analysis project Ga0310342, IMG submission 206155) | Marine microbial communities from station ALOHA, North Pacific Subtropical Gyre - S1503-DNA-20-500_MG | ecosystem: Environmental > Aquatic > Marine > Oceanic | place: Pacific Ocean: North...
ATTGGAATCATAGCGAAAGGTTTTTATCACCGGCGCTACCGACAGTGGCACAACCTGGCTCACCGGTGACACCGACGGTGATGGGGACACAGACACCGTGGACCTGACCACGGCGATTATCAACTTCACCAGTGCCAGGAATGCAGCAGCGGCTGAACCGCGCAACCGCCAGGCAGCCTACGGACAGCAGCAAGGTTGAAGGCCCAGGTGCAGCCAGCAGGCCGTCGCTCGAGAGCGTCTATCCCTCCGGAGCCACGACGCTGGAGAACCAGCTGCTGGCCGTTCCACCGGTCAGGTCAAGTAACTGGAACGTGTCAGCCGAATCGGGTGTGAAGTTATCGAAAGTAATCTGTGCCGTGCCGTTCAGTGCCACCGAACCAATCAAAATCAACTGGTCGAACTGGCTGAAATCCGTACCGGCAACCTCCAACGTGGTTGTAGCGGACTCCGACGTCGTCATGACCTTGAGAGTGACCACACCCGGGCTGCTGCCGATGTTGAGATTGCCAAACAGCGTCGAACCAGAAAGCGTGCCCGAACCGGAAACATGCCCAAACAGTTCAAAGCTTGTCCCGTTGCCAGCGATCGTGCCGGTGGTTCCCAGGTCCACATCACCAAACAGGCGACCGTGGCCGCTGACGTTGCCGATCTCATCGAGATCAAGGCGGTAAAGCGCAGCAGCGATAGTTCCGCCCTGCATGCTGACACCCGCCGCGGTGAATGTATCGGACGTAACCAAAAGATTGCCCCTGTATCAACCTGGACAGATCCCGATACCGACAAGGCATTGCTAATGGTGACCACCGCTCCCTTGACCGCCGGTGGCTTGTCGGTGACAAGGTGCAGTAGCCAGGCAGCCTCATCTACCTGGTGGTACAGAGCAATGTTTGGGCTGGGCGGCGACTGCGGGCGAGAATAGGATCAGAAATCGTGACGCGTTAGATACGGGGGCGCGCGCAGGTGTTACACTATGGGGCAACCCAGATCCGGAAAGGTTCCAGCGACGTCCATATGGGAAATACCGGCTAAAGGAAATATCAGATGCAAAGTGCCAAACATCTCTCGATCGTAGGTGTTCTGCTTATTGGACTGGTAACGAGGATGCTGCACAGCGCACAGGCTGGAGAGTTCTTCGAGGCGTGCGATCTGAACCCGGTGAAGACACTGAGGACGTCGGTCCATGAGCCGGTTGTGATTGTGAGAGCCGGCAAAGCGACAGCGGTAGCGTACGTCGCCGGCAAGCCGACCGAAAACCTGAAGGAAATGGTGTCGGAGTTGGTGGAGGTGGTCCGGCTCAGTACAGGCGCAGAACTTGACGTTGTGGAGCAGGTGCCGTCCGATGAACAGCCGGCGATTGTCATTGGCGACTGCGAGGCGTCGCGCGCGGCCGGGATTGATGCCGCGCAGATTCCGCTTGAAGGTTTTGTGGTTAAAACGGCTCCCGGTCGCGTCTATCTGGTCGGCAGCAGCAGGGAATATCCGAGCGGTCAAGCGATCGAAAGTACAACGTGGGCTTTGGTTGATTTCCTCGAACGCTTTGTCGGAGTGCGCTGGTACTGGCCCGTCGAAGTCGACGGCCGCAGTATCATCAAGGCCGATTCCCTGGTCGTCGCGCCTACGCATTACACGGACGCCCCGGTCTTTCAGTATCGGAACGTCTATCCAGCGTGGGTCAGGGCGCCGCAGTCGCAGCCAGGCACACCGCAAGTCGACAGGCTGGATGCGCCGGTACTGCAACTCCGCGCCATTGGCGGCAGCTGGCCCTGGCTTTGCGTCAGCCACAGTCTGCCCGTCAACGCTGAGCGAACACTTGGGTCGCAGCAACTGCTTGATTACATGATCAAAGGCTGCGAGGAAGTCTGGGACAGGAACAATCCCGCAGGTTTGCCCGGCACGCGATTTTGTCGGGCTAACGGTCGCGAAGGTTCTCACGCAGATGCCGTCTATGTGTCGTACCCCGATGGGGGTGTCAAGCATGTCAGCGACGAATGGCAGAAGTACCGGAAAGGGGGGACGTGGAACCGTGCGTCACTGGTGATGGGCATGTTCGTCAAGCAACTGGCTGAGGAAGTCCAGAGGCGCTGGCCGGACAAGCGAGTCGTCTATCTGCCCTACTGGGATTATGTAATCTGCCCGGATATCGACTTTCCGGACAATCTGGAAGTGTTTCTGTGCATCACGCACACCGATGGCATGCCCGGTATGGTCGAACCCTCGAAACGTTCGCTCAACGACAAAAACATCCGTGCCTGGCATGAGCAGGCCGGTGGCAGAATCACGCTCTGGAATTACGTGCATGCGGTTCCCAAAAACTGGTTAGTGCAGTTCCCCTTTCTGGTCCAGGAATTTCACCGGACGCACCGAGGCCGCCGCGCCGGCTCGTTCGTCAACGGCGTTGGAAGTGTCAAAGCGTGGTCAATCCGGGCGCCGTCGATGTATGTTTACACGAGAGTGCTGTGGAATCCGGACGTCAATGTGGACGCGATTCTGGACGAGTTGTGCCGTCGCCAGTTCGGCCAGGCATCCCAGACCACTCGCCAACTGCTCCAGTTGATGATCGACCGCTGGGAGAAAACCCGCTGGAGTGTGAAGCTCCCCCAAGCCTCCGCAACATCTGCGGACGCAAAGATCATCTCCGAAACATGGCCGCCGGATGTTGTCCAAAGAATGACTGAGTTGCGAAATCAGGCACGCACGGAGATGCAGGGCGATTCCGTGTCCTTGCGACGGTTTGACTACTGGTTGTGTTTGTTCGACGACTTCCTCGAGGAGGCGCAGGTGGCATGGAAAAAAACCGGCGCCGTGAAATAAAAATGGGCCGGCGGAGCATTGCCGACTTTGGTGGGAGATGGTCCTGGTAATTCCATGCCGCAGGACGGACACTGCGCGGCGTTGGCGTTAATCTCTGCAGCGCAAAACGGACGGCTATTCATCGTGCGATCTTTCCTTGATGACCTTAGAAAAACATCAACAGTCCGGCTACAGTCCAGCCGCTGCAGGCTGGAGCGCGCAGAAAATCAGGGGATTGCTGCTGCAGTTAGTGCAGCAGCCAGGCAGCCAACGGCCAGCATTGGAAGAAGCAAGCCGGCGCAGCAAAACCTGCGCGTTGCTGTTGTTTTCTGGTACGAATTGGCTACCAGAAAATCCTATTTGGGAGATAGAGATTTCCGAAGTAGCTTTTCATCTCTCGTCCTCGTAGTGGTAGGCGATGCTCAACTGTTCGGAGCGGTCCGTAGGAAGTCACGGCCCGGATCGTTCCAAAAGCTGCCCGGATTGCCCCATGACGTGACTAAATGGAAGAAAAGGAAGTCGAAAACGGGTCCATCCGGTGCGTGGGGTGTCTGTATTGGGATTGGAATCGCTATCATTGCAAAGTGGTCGCCAGCTATATCTTGTATCTCCAGGACGTCTTAAAGTGAGCCCATTAATAAACCTCTGGAACTTCCCAACCCAAACTTTGTCCCATTCCCGCTGAAAAAGACAGGGTGACGTGGTATCATTTTACTATCGGGCGTCACCGAGTCACCAGATCCTCTCCCGCCCCAAACTTGAATCATAAACTTAATCATATTCTGGGTCCGAATGTTGGGATTTCCGGTTCCGCTGGGGACAACACTCAACGTTCAATTCTCACTTAACCAGGACCAACTCGATGACATCTCTTAGAATTAAGGCCTTGCTTACCGCAATCGCGATCAGTTTTTCGGCATTCATCGGCACTGCCCAGGCGGCCGACGGCGTCGTGGACCTGCTGCCGAACCCGGGGTTCGAAGAGTGGCAGGACGGCAAGCCCGTGGGCTGGACCGTCACCTACGGCAAGGCGCTGCCGGAGAATCTTCATCGCTTCGGGGGCCAGCGCTCGCTCAACCTGCAGTCCGATCGCATGGACCAAAATCCGCACAAACTGCCCATGAGACAATGGCCCTACTGCCAGCTCGAATCCGATAAGTTCGCCCTCGAGCCGAACAGCCAGTACATCTTGCGCGCCTGGCTCAACTTGCAGGGCGCGTCCGTTGGTGATTATCGCTTCTACGTCGAAGGCACAGACGGTGTGGAAGTAGGTAGGTACAGCACAGGCTGGTCCAAGTCCCACCCCTGGCTACAGATCACCACCACGCTGCGTACGCGGTCAGCCACCGCATATAAGATGATTTTGGGCGGCACCTCGGGTCATGGCAGGCCCACCTTGGTAGATGACATCACCATTGAGAAGGTCGGCGGCTCAGCGGGCGGCGCCAGCAAGGTCGATAAGGCGCGAGGCTTTTCAATGTTTTCCCGGTCGGTGATGAAGTCACTCGATATCAATACCACGCTTCCTTCGCCGGCAGAGATGGTGGATACCCTACGCATGCGGATGGCGCGCGACGAGTACAAGCCCGCGTTATTAGGGATGCACGCCCTTCAAAGCATGACTGGCGTGGATGTCCGGGTTGCCGGCCACTTGACCGGACCCGACAACGCGCGCATCGATAAAAAAGACGTGGTGATTCGCCGCCTCCAGAACGAGATGCTGCCGCTCACCCGCCCCAGAAACGTCAGAATCAATGAAATGCTGGCATGGTGGGCCACGGTAAAGACAGAAAGGACCACTGCGGCGGGAACCTATCGCGGTAACCTCGAGGTCATCGTGGAGAAACAAGTGCTACACACGTTGCCTCTCGAAGTGGAAGTGTTGGATGTGACGCTGCCAGCTCCGGACATCGCCTTTTGGGCGTACCATCATGAACACTACATCCAAGAGGAATACCTCACGGAGAAGTTGCGAAAGGCATACTATGCCGACATGTACGCACACGGGATGAACACCGTCTCTTTGTACAACAACGCCGACGTGGACGGCAGCGTCAATGTGGACTGGGCCCACAACACGGCGGAGAAAGACAGGCCCTTTCACTACAAGTACGGGCTCGACACCATCGTGCCGATGATCCTGGAAAGCGGCTTGTGCTCCGCGGGCCAGCCCCTGTTCTTCTTGCCGAGTCGGGGCGATGTGGGCGACAAACCCGGATACGGCTGGGGCGGCGTCCCCAAAGAGGCCCTCAAGGTGATTCTCGATGGCTGGAAAGAACGCGGGTGGCCGGAGCTCGTGTTGTACTGCGGCGATGAGCCGGGTTCGAACACAGGACTCGTGCCCCGTCTGAAGATGGTCAAAGAATGGGTGCCTTCCATCAAGCTCACCACCGCCGGCTTGGAGCCCGATGCGCTTGGGCAGTATTACGATGTCTGGATTCTCGGCGAGGCCGGTGTCGATCGTAAAGCCGAAAGTAAAGCCCAGGAGTTGGGAGCAGAGCTGTGGGCATATAATTGTACGGCACCCAATACCAACATGCCGTTCTCGCGCGCGTTCTATGGTTTCTGGGCGTATAAGACCGGGGTCAAAGGCGTCGCCGAGTGGGCTTACTATGACCTGCCGAACTGGACCGCGGATGATCTTGGAGATACGTATGGCAGTCCTGGTTCTCGACATTCTCGTGTTGCGGTCTCTTCCAATGGCCCGGTGCCTACCATCTCCTGGGAGGCCACCCGTGAAGGGATCGACGACTATCGCCACGCCCAGATGCTGCGCGACCTCTGCAAGACGGCCGAGGGACAACATAAAAAGATCGCGGCCTTGGCCGAGGGACTTCTCAGCGAGAAGGACCGCGAAGCGATCATCGACCGAGAAGACGAGCAGTTCCGCCAGCACAATCCCAAGAAGACGTACGTTTGGTGGAAAGCGACCACACCCCAACAGGCGCTGGCCGAGAAAGTCTTCCTGGCCTCCCGTAAGGCGGAGAAGGAACTTGAGAAAGCTATGAGCGGTTTGAAACTCATGATTGAGCCCATCCCCTTCGACGGCATGATCACACGTACCGGGATTAATTATCACATGCAAAAGTGGTCGCGCTGGACCCCGCCGCTGGGCCCCGAGGGTACAGGCGAGGATCCCATGCTAGTCACTGAGAACAAGCGCAAGGTCATCCTCAGTTATATTATCGCACTGCAGACCTCCATGAAGGCAACCGCTAACGTGCTGCGGGAAGCTGGTTAATGACAAATACCAAGGACGCCCTCCAGTCCATCCGGATGGATGCGTCGGTGAGCAGCGGAGATTGGCATCTCTCTCGTGAGACCCTACGACCATCCTAGAGTCCGCTGCAGCGCGCAGGGAACCAGGGGATTGCTGCGGCAGCCGATTGCCCAATTCTGATTCCGAAGCCGTCGCCCTGCATCGCTTTCTCAGCATACGTTTCTTTGCGCCATCGGGACGGGCGCGCGCTGGCCGTACGTTACACGATCGGGCAACAGTGCTTCCTCGAGCCAATGTTGGTGCGGGTGCCGTTGCGGCAGCGTGGCGACTTTACTTCTAGCCGTCGTGAGGGTAGAACTGGCGATTAGAAAACGCGTCGCGGATGCTACCGTTCGAACAATTTACGATTGGGTTACTAACCGTTAATGGCGAGAGTACCCAGCTGTGAGACAAAATGGAAACCCTCTGTCATTGTGAGGCAAAAAATGAGAACCGCGATCATCGAATTGTTAGCCGTCTCCGTATGGCTGATGTGTTCCTCATGGGCGGTTCTGTCAGCCGAAGCGGCTGACACCGCACGTCACGAGATCGTCCTGGCCGACATGAGCCGATGCAAACCAGCAGCGGCCCTGACCGACCTGAACAAGAAACACCACTGGCGCCTGGTCTCGTACACCACCGTCGCAACAAAGTTTAATGGCATCATGATCTGCGCCGGACAGGCCAGCGAGGCGCCGCCAGTGGTACTTCCCCTGGACGTGAAAGGCTGGTACTCCGTGTACGTGGGCTATTGGAACCCGATTTGGGCCTACGACAGTGGCACGGCCATCCGGCTAAAGCTAACCGGCGAACCGAGCTTTATGCCCATCGTCGATCCGGATCAGGGGACCGGCTATACGGGAACTCGGCTGACCGAAGCTTTCTGGAAAGATTCGGACCTCACCGGTCGGGACCTGGTCATCGGCCAGAGAGAGAAGAAGGCTTTTGTCGCATACATTCGGCTCGTCCCTCTCAGCGACGAGCAGGTCCGTGACATCAAGGCGGACCGTCAGAGGAAATCGACACGGTTCATCGTCGCGGCTAACGATGGCGATCTCTCCGGCAGAAAGATGACCACCCGGGAAGACATCGTGGAGCTGGTTGAACGGTACAGACACTCGGACGTAGCCAAGCTGATATGGAACGTAGCCTACGGCGACATGACCAACTATCCTTCCAAGGTCGGCTACCTGCTGAGCACAGGAGAGGATGGAGTCGGCAACCACGCTGAAGAAATGGGCATCGACAATTTGAAAGCCCTGCTTTCCAAAGGCATCGTCCCGGCACAAGTGGCTCTGGAACACGCCCATAGTCTGGGAATGAAGTTTGATATCTATTTTCGCATGGCCATCCAGGGCAGTACTCCACCGTTCCAGCTGCACCCGAAATCATTCGTACGTCGGCACCCGGAGTTTCGGATCGTATCCAAGAACGGAGTTGCCGTTTCAAAGGCCAGTTACGCCTTCCCGCAAACGCGGCAGTTCATGCTGTCGCTCATTCGCGAGGCGACCGAGCGATTCGATGTCGACGGAGTTCAGCTTTGCTTCATACGCGGGCCAGAGTATATCGGCTATGAACAACCCGTCGTCGATGATTTTAAAAAGAAATACGGCGAGGACCCAAGAAGCGTGGCCGAGGATGATCCCCGGCTGCTGGAGTTACGGGCCGGCTACGTCACGGAGCTGGTTCGCGGCGTGCGTAGGCTGATCGATGAGATCAGCAGCAACAAGGGCAAGAAGATAGAACTCGATGCAATCGTTTACTGGAGCATCCCCCTGAACTTGGCCTGGAATATGGACGTCGAAACGTGGATCAAAGAAAACTTGTTGGACAGCGTGACTGGCGCATCGGGCAAGCTCTACGATCTGGCAAAAGCACACGGTTGCAAGCGCTACTGGGGTTTGGGAGGACGCTCGCCCGAAAACTACATCCGCAAGAGTTTGGCTGCCATGCGCAACGAAGCTGACGGCCTGTTCGTCTGGGACATGGACGATCAGCAGGACCATCTCTTGGACTGGCAGATTATCAGACGGGCTGGCCACAGGAAGCAACTGGAAGCGTGGGAAAAACGGCTGCCCGAACTTCCCCAAGCCTGGACGACGACCCTCCAGCTGTTGACCGTTGGTGGTGTGGACGTGACGCAGACCACCACCAACCCCAACGGCCGGATACTCTGGCTTTACTCCGGCGGATAGTAACCGCATTGTGCGGGCACAGAATGATTCCTCGCATCGCTGCTCTGACAGGTCCGCTTGCTGGCGACCTTCTCGGTATTGCCGAGCCATCCTGTGACGCCGTGCAGTGGATACTCGTTGGCGAGCTCCGTTTCGCGGAAAGACATTGTGCATGGCCTCGTCAACTGCACCGCATTCGTGGATCGAAGGCAATTTCGACGGTGACAAGATATTGCACCAACATCGCGGGCACGGGCGGCCCGTCGCCCAAACCGCGACAACGGCGAAACCAACCTGATAGGGTCATCACGTTTTATTGACAAGCGCGAAACAGTCCACAAATGGCAAATGAATATGTGGCGACGCCTCACGGTGTGAATTAAAATTAATGTCAATCACGTGTAAATGGTTCATTGACACATACATTTCGTATTGCAATTGAATCGGATTGATCTTCATGGCATAGCTTCACTTGGCCACATCAGAACACTCCCGAGGGAGTTTTTTGCTGACGATAAAACGCAGAAAAACATTGTCGTTTTCGCTGCTGTAACCGCGCCAGTTCATTTCCATCGATAAACGTGCACCTCCAGCGCGGCGAACTTGTCGGACATTTTTTTCGCGCGTTGAGACATCACGCGATCCTCAAAGAGCACCATCGGCTGAACCGGACGATCAAAGACCCATTTGGCCAAAGTGAGGTCAGGCTCCACATTGACCGCGATCAGCGTATGCACGCCGTCACGAACGATCTCGCGATAGTGAATCGCCGGGTTCTCTTGCTCGAGGCGCACCGTATTGGCCGACTGCCCGGCGGTCAGAACGGGGGCCAGGTGGCGGACCTCACGAGCAACCTTGAGGACTTCGGTCCATTGCCGCGGATGCGTGGCCACGTCGTCACAATACTCCGTATCGGGGATCTCAATGCCAGGCGAATAATACAACAGACCTTTCACGCCCTTGGTCAGGGCCAGATAGTTCATCGCCCTGATCTCCTCACGGGACGGCCTGAACCCGCCGTCCAGTGTGACGACCTTTCCCCTGCCATTGTCAATGCGGTAGTCAAAGGCCTGCGAAATGAACCACACGTGCTTTCCTTTTCCCTCCGCGGCCGCGGCCTCAAATGCTTCCTCGATCGTTCGGACGATAGGGGTGATTGAATTATCCGGCAAGAGGACATTGAGGATCGGATAGGAGTAGACATAGTAGGCGTCGCTGGTCTGGCCCGACCAGGTATGCATGAAGACGACCGGGTGCCGACGGTCTCTTTGCTTGATGAACTCGTAGGCCCTGGAACACGTGTCCTCCAGGGCTTCCTCGCTCTCGTCCCACCATCCCAGCATGGCGGGATGGTCCTTGGTGCCCAGGACGACGTTTTCGAGCTGCGCGTGGTCTCCTTTCGCCAGGGCTCGCGACGCGAACCCGATATGCTTCAGCACTTTCATGCCATACTTCAAGAACACGTCCAAGCGGTCCGAACCGATCCCCTGACCCTCCAATTTGTAATTGATACCGGCCTCGGCGGCCTGAGCGAGATAGCCGAACTTCTCCCGCGAAGGGGACACGGATCCACAGTAGATACCCACCGGGAAGTACGGCTCTCCGCTCACTCGGAAGATTTCCTTGTCGAACGTGGCCGCAACAACCACGGGAGTGTCCACGCCGAAGATCCATCGCAGGCGATTGCTTCGATTGCCGGCCCGGTCCGATACGGTCACGTCCACACGATGGATACCCTTCGTAAGGGGCTTGGCCGACCGGAACGTGAAGCCCTGTGAGGTCACGACCGCGTCGGGAGTGACGTTTGCTCCGTCCAGGAGAACGTTGGCGGACGACGTATCAAGTCCCGAGCCTGCATCGGAAAATTTCGCCGAGACGATCACATCCGAGCCGGTCGTGGAATCCGGTGCGGGCGATGCCAGAGACGCCGTCGGTGGCGTCGTGTCCACACGCTTGTTGGG
>Ga0310342_100003640_pt1 | contig 10176 bp, 4 predicted proteins | sample S15DNA20500_MG_FD_206155 | JGI IMG/M metagenome (GOLD analysis project Ga0310342, IMG submission 206155) | Marine microbial communities from station ALOHA, North Pacific Subtropical Gyre - S1503-DNA-20-500_MG | ecosystem: Environmental > Aquatic > Marine > Oceanic | place: Pacific Ocean: North...
GGCTATACGGCGGCGAACGGGTTTCCGTTCGATCCGAGGAGGAAGACCGGGCTTCAGCCCCGACCTAATCCGGCTGGGTCCACGGCTCGGCTACGAGGATGAGGACAAGGCGGGCCCTCATTTCGTCGACTCCCCGGCCTGGTTCTCAAACGCCGTGGCGACGCTGGCTACGCGGTTGGCCAAGCGGTGGATGATGGCGGCCACGCGCGCGATAGCTGCGTTCGCGCCGGTGACGTCGTTGGCGGCGATGGCCTCCTGTACCTCCGGTAGGGCCAAGGCCCCATATCCATCACGTTGGTCCGTCGCTACGAGCACGTTCTTGTAGAACGGGCGTTCCGCGAGCAAGCCATCAGCGAGGAGCAGACGCAGGCTGCCTGAGAGCGTCCGGTTCAACGCTCCCAGGCGCGAGGGATCGGGGTCGGATGCCGTCAGAGCCGCTCGCGCGCGATCAAGCGCGACCCCGGTCGTCCGCAGCTTGGCGACGGCTTCGTCCAGGGGGCCGGTGTCCAGATCGAGGATCGAGGCGGGCAGCGTCGCGGACTTCTGGGAGATCCAATCAGCGAGGGCGGTGTAGTCGAAGGGAAGCACGGTCGCACAGGCCGCCCGATTCAGGAGAACGGCCAGCAACCGGGTAACCCGGGCGTGTGATTTGAACCCGGGGTCGCCGTATCGCTTCATCCACCCGTAGGTGTCGTATCGCGAGTGGTAGACCCCGTAGGGGCCGCTGGACGACAGGTCGACGACGGGCAGGGCGAGCTGGTGGAGGAAGGGGACGAAGTCACTGCCACCACCGGGGGGCTCCAGATTCGCGCGCCCCTCGGAGTCGAGCAGCGTTGCCAGGTGGTCCACGCGATCGTCCATGACAGCATCGAGTGCTCCGGCGACTAGGAGTGACAGCTCGGGGGACCCGCGCACGTTGAGCTTTGATCCGGAGACAGCTGCGTCCACGTTGACGTAGGCGACCGCGTTCTTCATCAGGCGGTCGTGATGATGCTCGAGATATTCCACGCTGCCGAGCATCCCGTATTCCTCGGCGTCGAACGAGCAGAAGGTGATGCTGCGGGATGGCCGCTGCCCGTCGCGTGCGAGTTGCCCGAGGACACGAGCGGCTTCGAGCATAACGGCGGTGCCGCTCCCCGGATCCACCGCTCCGTGCACCCATGCGTCACGGTGGTTGCCGACCAAGATCTCGTCGTTCGGGAAGAGGTAGCCGCGCAGGGTCGCGACGACGTTCCACACCTTGCGAACGCTCCAGTCAAACTGGACCTTGACCCTCAGCTTGACGCGCTCGGTCCCCCCTAGGTGATACGGGAACGGCAGCGCACCCTGCCACCCTTCGGGGACGTTTGGGCCCCGAAGGCTCTCCAATAGCGGGTGCGCGTCCTTCGCCGAGAGCGCTGCGGCAGGGATAGTGGGCAGCGTCGTCGCGCTCTCGATGTCAATGCGGTGGGCCTCGCGGAAAGCCGGTACGCCGGGCGTCAGCGGATCACCGGGACGTTGGGCGATGTCCAGGATCGATCCGCGCTGCACCGCGCTCGCGGGGCGCCACGGGCCCTCGGGGTACACGTCGCCGCGTACGAATCCGTCGTCTTTCGGATCGGAGTAGATGAGCAGCGCCGCACATCCAGCTTGGGCGGCGTTCTTGACCTTGCTGCCGCGGAACAACCCGCCGTAGCGGGCGATGCCGATGGCACCCTTGATGGGGACGCCGAGGTCCGCGAGGTGGCGAAAGTCCTCCTTGCGTGCCTGATTCACGTAGACCAGGCGGCCCAGGACATCGCCGTCCGGCGAGTAGGCGAGGTGCGGCATGAGGGCCGCGCTCGTGTGCGTGTCAAAGTCCTGGTTGAGAGGCTCTTCCGTCAAGGAGCAGCGATAGGCGTATGGCGTCAGCAGCTCGACCGTGATCTCAAGGGGTCGTGGGAGGAGGACCTCGTACTCGTCGATGCGGCTCTCGAGCCCGGCGAGGATGAACTGCTTATGGACATACTGCGCCGTGAGGAGGTCGGCGGCGCTGCCAGCGTGGTGCGGGCGGGCGGCCAGCTCCTTGAGCGAGTCCGCGAGGCGGGTCGTGTTGACCATGTGGACGAGGGCCTGCTCGGCCATGCCGAGGGCGGGCACGAGGGTCGGTGAGATCCCGAGGCGCGCCGGGGTAAGCGGGAGCGGCCCCCCCGGGGGGGCCGCCTCGAGTTCAGCGTCCGGCCCCGAGCAGGCGGCGACGAGGGCCACGATCGTGACAGCGATCAGCCTACTTGAGGAGCGCTGTACGGACGATCTTGCCCTTGGCGGTGGTTGCCTTGATTCCGAACAGGTGGCAGATGGTCGGGACGACATCGATCGTATTGACGGCAATGCGGATCGTCTCCTTCCGCTTGAATCGGTGTCCTTGGAAGATCAGGGCCACGCGCGTCGCGTCGTGGGTGCCGTCGTCGTACCCGAGTGCCCCCTTGGCGTCCAGCTTGCGGTTGCGTCCGTGGTCCGAGACGACGACGAAGGTGGTCTTGTTCGCGAGCTGCGGGTCCTTCTGAGCGGCGTCCCAGAGCGCGCCGATGGCGAGGTCATTGCGCTTGAGGACCTCCTCGTAGTTCTTGTAGCTCCGGTTGGCGATGGTGGCGTCTCGGAGCATGACGCAGAGGAACTTCGGTCGTGCACCCAGGAGAACGGAGGAGGCGGCGCGGAGCGCGCGGGCGTCACCCTCGCCTGGCTTGCCCGTATCCTTGCGGAGCAGCTCTTCGAGGACGAATCGAGCGACCGCTGCGCGCCCGGACGCGCCCGGGTCGACAGCGGTAGCGGATCCCGCGCGACTGGTGTCAATCGCCTCCAGCAGCCGGATGAGCGCTGTTTCGTCTGCTCTCGTCGGAGGATCGGTCACACCCATCTCGGATAGCTGTTCTTTGAGCGTGGGAGACAGGACGACGTCGGGAGCCAGGGTCGACGGTGCGTAGTCGGGCCCGTATTCCGCATGGTCCGAACTCCCGAGGAGGGTCTCGCCGCCTCCGCCGCTGACGACGAACCAGACCTCCGACGCGGGTAGCTGGCCGTCCTTCCGCAGGATCTCACCGATTGTCGGGTGCGGGCTCGGGAGGTGCCGCTCCCGTGGCTGCTCCTCCAGCACTCCCGTCATCAGCGCGCGCTGAGCGGCGATCGGCAGCTTGGCTTCGATCTTGCAAGAGGGCATCACGACGCCGGCTTCGGCGATTCGCTTCAAGTTCGGGGTGTTCGTCTCGTGCTTTAAGGTGTCCTTTGTTCGGACCCCGCCCCCGAGGACGATGAGGACCACGTGTCCGGGATCGCCGGCCTGGGCGGCGGCGGGTACGACGAAGAGTGCGATGCAGAGCAGCCGGGTGATCATGACGGGTGCGACATGCTAACTGTTCAGCCGAACGAGGGCGGCGGGTGTGTCCCCTCAGTACACGAGGTACTCGGGACTTTGAAGCAGGGCAGCCAAGACCGCTCGATGTCCCCCTGGACCGGCGGCCACTTCGGCGAAGGTCTTCGCTTCCGCCGGGGTCGGTCCGCGTCCAAGGAGGCGCCGGAATTGATCCGCGACCCACTGTGCGGGCTTCTTCGAGGCCGGGGCGTCTAAGTAGAGATCGGAGGCGCGGGCGACCAGCGCCGCGAGCAGGGAGCGCATCCCGTTGGGCACGGAGAGATCGGCGGCGATCCGTCGCAGGCGACCCTCCTCAACGGCCGTGGGCTGGCGGTTGAAGGCGTCGACGATGAGGCCGCGGACAAGCTGCCCGCTGTCCTTGGTGCGAGGGGCCTCCATCTGGCTCTTGTAGTCGGCTCCCAGGAGCCAGCCCCGTCGCATGGTCTTGAAGTTCTCCGGTGACATGGCCAGGCGCATGGCTCCCCGGGTGAGTTGCCTCGCGGTGAGCTTGAAGTCGTGTCCGAGGTAGCGCGCGGACTCGTATCTGATTTGCCAGCGGAAGAACGCGGCCTGTTGGGAGATGATCTCGATGAAGTCCTCACGTGAGGTGCCGCGTTCGCCGAAGACAGGGACGCGTTCACCGCCGACCATGCGAATGGCATTGCGCAGGAGGTCGTCGTCCAGGAGCGCCTGCTCGCCGATGAAGACCAGCAAGGTGCGGCGTGCGAAAGCCTCCGCGGAGGCGTACTTCACCCGGACCGCATCGGATGTCGCGATTTCTACGAAGACGTCCTTGAAGGACATGGATCCGTCGGCGACTTCCTCTGCCGTATCCCCATACTTCTCCAGCAGGACCGCGCCGCTCTCGGGGCCCAGGAACCGGACGAGGAGCTCGGCGAGCCACGCCGCCCAGTGGTCGGCTGTGTTGAGGAGTCGATCGGTGGTCGTCTCGCGCTTCTCGGACAGCGCCTGGAGCATCTCGGAACGGTTCGGGGTTCTCCCGACGGTGATCAGGTAGAGGCGCCGAATCTCCTGAATGTCCTTCGGGGTGCCCACGAGGCGCCCGTCCGACGTGATGCAGCCGGTGCCCTCCAGCTTGGACCGGTCCGCCCACTCTCCCCGGTACTTGTAGCGGCCGAGGATCGCGTTCGCCTCGACGTGGTCGCGTTCGCTCTCGAGCACCATCTGTGCGACGCGCTTGCGCTGGTCGGCCAGGCTCACACCGTCACACCATCGGGCGAGGTCGAGGAGCTCGGTGGGCGAGCCCGCTTGTGCGAGTCGCGCTTCGAAGACGTCCTTGAGGTTGACGTTGATGGATTCTCCGTCGAGCGTCGCGAGTCGCTCCCGTCCGATCTTCAGCACCCGGCGACCGCGCCCCTTGGTGCGGAAGTGGAGGAAGACCGGGTCCTTGTCATCGACGACGAAGCCGGAGTGTTTGGCTCCATCCTTGAGGACAAGTACCTGCGGGGCCGGTCCCGGGGAGGGCTCGGGCTCGGGTTTTTTGTCCGTGTGTACCTCGGGCTGCGGACTAGGGGGGGCGACGTCCGGAGGTGGTCCTGTGACTCCCACCGCGGTTGTTCCGTGAGGGACCGGCGGTTGCTCAGGTCCGGGGACCTGGGCGCTCGCCTGCGCGTTTGTCGATGGAGACGGATTCGGAGTGGGTGTCTCGGGCTTGAGCAGGATGGAGATCGCGGTCCCGCAGAGCGCCAGGACGATCACGGCGAGGCCAGCGATGACAAGTCCTTGGCCACCGCCGCCGAAGCGTCCGCTGCGCGGAGCGGCGGTCGGGGCCGCCGCGACGGCGTCCGCCGCCTTGCTATCGGATTGGCGAGGGGCAGCCACTTCGAACTGGGTCCGGACAGAGCCCAGGCGCAGCTCGTCTCCCTCTTCGAGGGCTGCGGGGCTCGTGATGCGGACGTCGTTGACGAAGGTGCCGTTGCTGCTTCCGAGGTCGGTTACCTGCCACGACGCGCCGTCCTGCTCGAGCCGCGCATGAAACCGCGAGATGCTCTTGTCTTGGAGGACGAGCTGGGCGTCCTGGCCACGCCCTATGACCACGGCGTCGCCGTCGAGCGGGAGCACCTGATCTTCCAGGATCTCGTTCTTAATGCGGAGTTGGGCCATCTTGCAGCGAGGGGACGTCAGAGAGGCCCATCATTGTATGGATCCCGGCTCGGGGCAAAAAAAGAGAGACCCCGGGGGAATGGACAAGGCCCGGGGTCTCAGAATTCCGGACGCGCTTCAGGAAGGGCTACGGGACCTTTTCCGTCGGTCGATGATCCGAAAATTGTCAGGTTGTTGAGCGGGGCCGCGGCGCCAGTGCGGCGTTGTGCGGCTGCGTGATTCGCTCGAGGGGGGCTGCGAGAGCCAGTCCCCCTGACGCCTCCGGCCAGCCAGAGTCGACGCTGGGATCATAGGCAGCGGAGTGATGTGGGTCAACCGCTGCTGGGTGCTTCCTACCCCAACTCGATGACCCATAAAACGACATGATCACTATCGGTGTACACCTCATGCGGTGCGATGGCGCGCCTGGGGCACTACATGCAGCCCCCTCGCCTATGGGTGATCTTAGGTCACGTGTGAGGCGATCAGCGTCGGAGCCGCAGCATGACGGGGCGATCGAGGGGAACGGTGACCGCGAATTCATTGGCGGTTCCGAGCTCCTTGCCCGTGATGACGTCTGATGCGGTCCAGGTCCCGTCAATCTCGAGGGAGATCGGAACCGGGGCCGATTCGAGCAGGCGGTCCCACGGGAGCTCGATGGAGCCGGCGATCACGTTGACTTGGAGCGCGACGATCAGATCCTCGCCGTCGCGCCGAACGCGGGCGGTGATCGGCCACGTCGGAGCATCGGGGCTTCGGCTGAGGCGGATGGCGGGGCGGATGCCGGCGCGCTGGAAGACGGCACGGACCTCGTCGCGGAGCCATGAGGCGCGGTCCGGGGCGAAGATTCGGTCCCTGACGTAGTCGAGGATCAGGAGGTTCAGGTACAGGGTTCGGCCTGGCTGCCCGTCTGCTGGGGTGCCGACCAGCGTCGTCGGGACTCCTCCGTCCACGTGGCGGGGTGTGGCTCGTACAGCTTCGATGCCTGGCTCCGCGATCGGATAGGGGAGGCTCGGACGGCGGGCCCGAGGCAGGATGCGATCACCGTCCAGGAGCACGTGGTCGTTTTTTCGCCGGATGCCGAGGACGTCGTCCAGCGCGGGCTTGGGGCGCCGCACGAGGTGCCCCGTGTAGAGGCCTGTTTGGCAGTCGGCCACGACGAGCCCACCCCCGTGATAGAAGGCCTTGATGCTCTCGACTTCCTGGGCCGAGAGCGCGATGCTGCGCGGCAATACGAGCGCCTTGCAGCTACGGCGTACGCCGTCCTCGAGTTGGGACGGTGTGATGAACACGTACCGCAGTCCGAGATCCTCGAGCAGGGCGACCCACGACTCGCGGGTCCGCGCCTGCGTGCTGTGCGTTAGTTCATGCGACGTCAGCCGATTGACCCATGACAGGCCGTCGCGCTTGGTGTCGTTCAACCAGTGCAGCCGCACGGAAGGCATGCTGCAGAGAATCGCGACCTGGGGCTTGCGGGCGGTGCTTCGGCGCCACGGCGCGAGTCGGTCGCCGGCCATCAGCTTCAAGGCGGGGGCGAGGGCCTCGGCCCACTGGGTGTGGCGCTTGTATTCGGAGTCTTCGAAGACGTCTCGACTCGAGTAGACCACCATCTCGTGGTCGCCCTGGAGGTAACGGTGCCATGCTTCATGGACGCTCGTTCTTGGTGAGCGCTTTTTCGATCGAATGATGGTCGACAGGAAGCGGACGTTGCGCTGGGCGATCGAGCCGGCGAGGGCGCGGACGGCCCCGTGGTCGTAGGTCTCCACGACCTGGGCGAACTGGAGTAGGCGCTCCCAGTCGAAACCACCGAAGGCGTGCGGCATCTGGCCGCCGAGGAATCCGACCGGCACCCCGGGCAGCTGGTCGCGAGTGACCTTGGCGAGGTCAGCCATCGCGCCGGCGAACGTCGCGTCGGCGAATGTCCGGGTGTCGTTCCACGGGACCAGGGCGCGGGGGGACGCGTCGCCGTGGAACAGCAAGTCCCGGGTCACCTGGGTCGGGCGAGGGTGGAGCGCCTCCGGGGGCTCGGCCTGGCCCGTATCGCGGCCGAGATCAACGGTCGGCGGCAGTCCCCACGCCTCGCCGATGCGGGCCGCTGCGCCCCAACGGTTCTCAAGGAACTGAACGAATGCGCGCCGCGATGCGGGGGAGTCGCACCAGTCGATCGGGTTGAGGCGGAGGGTGAACGAGGGCTCATCCCGAAGCGACACGAACGCTGGCCGGTGTGGGCCGAACCTCTTGAGGCGCTTCACCAGCTCTGTCCTCGCCCTCGCCATGACCTCGGGGTCGTGGAGACACGCGGGTCGGTGATTGCGTGGGGGCGCCTCGAAGCTCGCTTCTCGGGCCCGCTCCCATGTCTTGGGCCCCACCGCGAGGACGTCTCCGCCCACCATCTGGTCCACGTACCAGGGGAGGCCTAACTTCTCGAGATGGGCCACGTTCTCGCTCGGCTCAGCGCTGATACCGTGAAACCCCAGTTCGCGGAGGGCCTCGACGAGGGCCGCGTTTCGGGGATGGTCCCGGTGGAGCCACAGCCAGGCACGGAACCCGGGGTCTGGCGTCGGCTGCGCCAGCGCAGAGCCGAGGATGAAGAACCACAGCAAGGGGATGAGCTTGGGGACAGAGGTGGCGGGCATGGGAGTCGCGATAGTACGGTGCTGCCCTCCTCTTCGTCCCCCCGTGGCGGGAAGGCGTCGGGGATTCGTGCCGTCCAATGGGCGCGCGTGGGGGTTGCATGCCGAGCACAAACCTCGGCAATGCTGCTCAACTGTTTGATTCATAATGACTAACGGCAATCGATGGGTGGCAATCGGGTTGGTCGTCCTGGCTGCGGGGACGGGTTACCTGGGATTCCGTCTTGCGACCCAAGCGGGAACGGACACGTACGACGGTCCCCTGGATATCGGGCCCCCCCCCACTTCCACGCCCCGGATATCAGGAATCGGCTCCTCCGCGGGTCCCATTCGGGTGATGACCGACGGGCCGGAGAGCGCCGAGCGGGGTGAGACTTCCGCGCCGAAATCACGCGCCCTGGCGGTCTTCGAGACTGATGTGGAGGCGCAGCCCGTGATCGGTCTCGTCACGAACACGGACAGCGTCCCTGTGAGGGACGCCCGAGTGGAGGCTCGATTGATGACGGCGCGGGCGAGCCGCTCGCTCATCGGAGAGGTCGTAGCGACGACGTCCACCGATGTCCGCGGCCAGTTCTCTCTCTCCGGCTTCCAGCGGCTCGGCGAACAATACGTGCTCGACGTGACGCATCCCGAGTACGCCCTGGTGCGAACCCCATCGATCGATCCCCTGCGGCCATCGACGACCATGCGGGACATTGTCCTCGGCAGCGGCGCTCACGTCGCGGGGACGATCTCGAATGAAGGCGGGACTCCGCTCGCCGGCGTGGAGGTGACGGCGTACGACCTCGAGCTCGTTTCGCTGTCAGTCGGGGGAAGCGAGGAGGGGCGCGCGACGAGCGATGCGCAGGGGCGTTACGAGATCAAGCACCTGCGAGGCGGGCGTAAGCGCGTGGTGGCGCGGGCTCCTGGTCTGGCGAACGCGGAGGTGCCTCTGTTGAAGGTGCGGGCGTCGGTCGAGACGCTGGATTTCAAGCTCGCGGCTGGCCACATCCTCTCCGGGCGGGTGGTCGACGCGGACACGGGTGCAGGGATCGGGGACGTCCTCGTCCGCGCGCGCCCTGTGGGAAGCTCGCCGACGCCCTCACGCGGGGGTTCCTCAGTGCGGCGTCGCCCTGGTGGCGGATTCCAGACCGGAGAGACGACGAAGACAGCTCCGGACGGGAGTTTTCGGATCGCTGGGCTGACTCGTTTTCAGCACGTCTTGTCGGCCGTGCGTGGCCGGGAAGAGGTCGGGACGATCAACGCGATGCCGGGTGACGAGGCCGTGGAGTTGCGCATGCGGATCCAGGGGGCGATTGCCGGCAGGGTGATTGACGCGGCGACGGGAGAACCGGTAACCCGGTTCTCGGTGACCGTCTCCCGTGGGCCCCGTCCGGCTCTGGTGTCAGCGGCTGCAACCCGCCGGATCGCCGATCCGGATGGCGCCTTCACGGCCCTCGATGTGGCACCGGGAATCCACCATGTGGTGGTTGAAGCGCCCGGCTACGCGACGGGCATGGCGGGACCGGTGGAGACGGGCCTGGGGGATCGCGTCGGCGGAGTCGAGGTGCGGCTTGAACGCGGGATCGTTGTCCATGGAAGGGTCGTTGACGACGAAGGGGAACCGATCGCGGGCGCCGGTGTCTTGATCGTCGAGGAGGTGGAGGTCGGAGCCTCCGCGACCCATCCCGGGATCTTGCCGCAGCGGCGCATCGACGCGGCTCGCTCTGCCGGGACCACCTTCGCGGACGGGAGTTATCTGTTGGCGAATGTCGGTCAGGGGCGATTCCACCTGACGGTGGGGAAACTCCCCCAGCACGTCTCGACGGATACGGAGTCGTTTACCCTGATCGGCGGCGAAGGCACTATCGCGCTATCGGAGGTCGTTCTCGCCCGGGCGGCGACGGTGACAGGGATCGTCTTCGATGACGCCGGTCGGCCAGACCACGCCGCCGTCGTCACGGCTTTCCCCCAGGTGCGCATGAGCGGCGGGCGTCCGTCCCCCGCTGGGACGGACGCCCAGGGGCACTACCGACTCGAGGGATTGCGACCGGGAACCTGGCGGATTGCCGTGACCGTAGCCCGTGGTCGGGC
>Ga0310342_100003641_pt1 | contig 10176 bp, 9 predicted proteins | sample S15DNA20500_MG_FD_206155 | JGI IMG/M metagenome (GOLD analysis project Ga0310342, IMG submission 206155) | Marine microbial communities from station ALOHA, North Pacific Subtropical Gyre - S1503-DNA-20-500_MG | ecosystem: Environmental > Aquatic > Marine > Oceanic | place: Pacific Ocean: North...
CAATATCGAGCTGAGACACCGTATAGGCGACCCAGTCCCCGTCAGGACTGACCCTCGGCGCCCCAACAGTGCGCAACTCAAACAAGTCGTCAATTTCTAACAACCGCGTCTGTGGTGTAACACTGGTGGCGAAACTGCTGAACAGCACGAGTGCACAGCTTGTCAGAATGATTCTCATTGAGAATTCCTTGATATGAAAGTTGTGGTTTTATACCAACCGAGCCGCAGTTTCGAGGAAGATGTCGACATCAGACTCCGTATTGAACAAGGCTGCCCCAACACGAATCTGTCGGCCCCCTTCCCGAAAGGTTAATTGAATATTGGCTTCGTCAAACAATTGTGTGGCCACTTCGGAATCAATTGGGTTCTCAAACGCAACGATTGCTGTCTGATTACCCTCCGGGGTGACAGGCCGAAGCCCTAACTCAACCAAACCCTGTCGAACCCGTTGAGCCAATGCAACACCGTGTGCATGAATGCGGTCTATGCCAATCCGTTCTAAATACTCTAGACCTGCACCGAGTTCATAGAATGCCGCAAACGCCGGCGTCGCATACTCTAATTTCCTTGCTCCTGTATGAAATTCGTACTGATAATTTGGGAGCTCTCTTTTGACCTGCAGAAATCCACGGCGATCAGGAGGAACCCGGTCGAGAATCGATTCCCGCACAAAGCACGGAGCTATTCCATACCCGCCGAGCAACCATTTGTAGGTACCGCTTGCAAAACAGTCGATTGGTGTCTGCTGCACATCGATTGGCACCATCCCAGTAGCCTGTATCGCATCAGCATACAGGTAGGCCCCTTTTGAATGCGCCAGATCTGCTAAGCCGTCCACGTCATGCAGAAACCCATTTTGATGTGCGACCCAAGCCACCGAAATTAGTCGAGTGCGATCATCCACGAGAGGTTCAAATGCCGATACAGGGACAGCACCAGCCACGGCCTTGGCGACCCGCAACTCAATACCAAGTTCTTGCTCAAGATGACGATAAAGGATGTATGAAGTAGAAAAATGCAACTCATCCAGCACAACATTGTCGCCCGCCTTGAGGTCGAGCGCGTGGGCGATGGTGTTTTCACCATCACTGGTTGCCGACAAAAATCCAATTTCCTGAGGACTGGCGTTGACCAGTTTCGCAAATCGATTCCTGACGGATTCCTTTTGTTCGAGCATCGCCCCAAGTGGAACCGGCTGGCGCGCCTTCGCGCGGTTGAATTGACTGACGGCTTCAGTCGCCGTACGTGGGCTCGGTGTAATGTAAGGGGCATTCAGATATGTGCCAGTTGCCACTACTGGAAAATCATCTCGCACCCCAAGAGGGTCACTGCCGCCTTGAGCCTGAACGTTTTGTCCTAACGCGGTTACCGTCAAACCTGCTGATGCAGTTTCAAGAAATTCACGGCGATTCATCATCATGCCTCACTAGAAAATCGGAAAACAAGGAGTTCAGAAGCCTCACATCTTAAAAAAAGAACAGCCGTAAAAGAAACACATAAATCAGGAACGAGCTTAACCATCCCACAAGACAGACACCGGCCGCACGAAAGGTGCTTGTATAATCGAGGGCCTGTCGAACCGCTACAACCATCGTAACCAGGCTCCAGATTCCAATCCCAACCATTACAAGTGTTCCAACCTGAGAAACACCGATCCCAAATCCAGGGACAATCCCTATGACACGAATAAGACCAGGAGCCTGCGCAAATCCCATCGTCCGTAACAGTTCTCCATGATCGGCGCGTGTTTGAGGCTCTGGCAACACGCGGGTGCCAATAAAATAGTTCAAAAAAGCCCAAACAACCCAAAACAATAATGCGAAAATCACCGAAAGAAGAAGATCGACCAGATTTGGGGTTCCCAGAGCCCCCATCATGCCAACGCCTCCAGCGAGAGACGACAGACATACAACACCCATCGCCTGGCCGGTAGCACTCGTATCGGCCTCTACTTCCTCGTAAATCTCGACATTAAGCTTCGCTGCACCGGTTATTCGGCCAATAAAATCTGTCACGTCATGCCTCCTTGATTCGTCTCTGACTCACCCAAAAGCATCATAGCTCACACGATGAAGCATCCAAAATCGGCAGCCTTCAATGACCTTGATGCATTGTTCTCATTCGCTCAAGCACCTACAATAATCCGAACACATAGATCGTTTCACAAAAAGCCAGGAACAACTGCCATGAACGATACTGTTTCGCTGAAAACAATTTTGCAAGAGATTGCCGAAACGCTCAAAATTACTCAACCCTTAACAATCCTGGATGTTGAAACCACTGGACTCTCATTCAAGGCGGACCGCATTATCCAAGTAAGCTTTTCGACCGTAACACCCTCTAAGGAGGTCTCTACTCGAACTCGCCTGATTAACCCAGAGATGCCAATTCCAAAAGCGGCGACCGCGATTCACGGCATTACAGATGCGGATGTCGCAGATGAACCGACCTTCCAACGCATTGCAAAGTCTCTCGCGGAATCATTACATGGACATGACTTTATCGGCTACAACTTCCGCTTCGATCAAGGGATGTTGAAGGCTGAGTTTGACCGAACCGACGTTCCATCGCCTGTTGTCGACACGGCGGTCATTGATCCCTTTCGATTATGGCAATATCTCGAAACACGCACACTCTCAGATGCGGTTGAACATTTTTATGGAACAAAGCCGGAAAACGCTCACCGCGCAGATGTGGACGTAGACTCTACAGCCAGAGCATTTGTCGGACAGCTCCGCACAAACAAACTTCCGCTCTCCATTCAGGATCTTCATAACATCACACAGCCACGGGATTGGCTGGACCCTGAGGGCAAGATCATCTGGCGGGACGGCGCAGCAAGACTTAATTTCGGTAAATATAGGGGCCAACCACTAGAAGAGGTTCAGAAAAAAGAAGAAAAATATTTCGACTTCATTTTGAAAAAAGATTTTTCAGACAAGGTTAAGAAGATCATCGCAGCGGCAGCCAAAGGTGATTATCCTAAAGCACCATCCCACCTCGACAACGACTAAGGCGTAGCCTCTCCGCACACATTAAGAACACAGTCGATTCAGAAGCGGTGCGTGTAGTTAATCTTCGTTGCGGCACCCCGGGACAGTGTCACGAAACGATTACGAGCGTTCATTGGGTCAGCCTGCCAGTCTGGGTCGTATTGCCAGTTATGGGTGTAGACGAGGAAAAAATCACTACCCGGCGTCACAATCCAGCGTAGACGACCAAACAAGCCGACCACGTCACTGACAGAGTCATACTGCACGTTACTCGTTATGGACGCCCAAGGATTAACGTGCCATTCGCCTGACATGCGCACCAGGTCAGTTGAAAACTCTCCTTCGGGGAGGTTTACCTTGTCGTGACGATAATTCGACGAGAGCGTAATTCCTTGATAGGGACGAACACTCAGATTGAGATTCGTCGAGGTTCGCCGGCCAGACCAAAACTCTCCAGCGCTAAACCCGACGTTACCAGAAACGACTCGCTGACTAGCTGTGCGGGCATCTATCCGAAAGTCACTGTAGCGATACTCCCCTGTCGGCAAAAGTACGCCATCACTGATTTCAAAACTCTTATCGAGACGCTCAAAACTGTTATTCGCGCGAACGCCTAACCGGTCACCGCTTTCAAACTCCAGTTGGAACAAGGTGAGTTGCACCTTCCGCGTCTGTAAAACATTATCAAGTGTAAGAAGATGTTCGTAGCGAATCTCATTCTCTATCTGACGAACCTGTCCCCACCTCGCCGGTCGTGGATTCCAACTAAATGATGGCTGGAGCCGTCTAAACCCATTGCGTGGTGTAAAACCAACGGCAGGGCTATAGTCGTCTCCGAACTCGCGATAAGAAACGTGCGCACGCCAAATATCATTGGGGTAATTCAGTCGAATTCCTCGAGCTGATCGGTCCCCAGCATTCGCAGTTCCCTCTCGCTTGGGATCATTGTGCACAACATAAAATGCCTCGAACTGCAGATTTTTGTCGCCAAGAAAACTAGACGTCATCAGGTTCAGATCTGCAGCAATTGTATGGCGATCAAGTGGAGCCAGATCCTTGTTTAGGGTGCCAGTCGCCCGTCTTGTATACAGCATTCCGACGGTTGACTGACGCCAGAAATTCCGCTTTACCCGGCCAACAGTAAAGTCCTCAGTTCCTAGCTTGTCACTGCGAGCAGTCCTCACCTGAAGAAACCCAAGGTCGTATGCACCCGCCTGTCCGGTTAGTCGACTACCGAATACAATAGGCACTTCTTTTCCACCAGCCAAACCAATATTGCGACTAAAGAAGACGGAACTCCCTAAACTCGACGACGAAATATCAAAGACACTCGCGTTTTCGAGAAAGAAATCTCGCTGCTCTGGATAGTACAGTGGAAATCTCGTAAGGTTGACTCTTCGGCGATCCACTTCTGTTTCAGCAAAGTCAGTATTAATGCTAAACGCTGCTTTCAGACTAGGGGTGAGATTGTAATTCAGATCGAATCCCAAATCAGTTGGCGTGGTGGCTTCACCACTCACATCCCGCCAAGCCGCGGTGCCGTAAGGTTTCACTTCAAGACCAAGTCCCTGCGAAATGTCATGCAGTCCCGTAAGCAGCCCCGCGTGAACTGCTTGAAACATGCCTTGATTCCGACGATAACCAGACCATAGTAGTTCTTCTTGCTTCCGACGAATGGTGCGCTGAAAATTAATGCCCCACGTATCAAGCGACTGATCGAAGTTCAGTGTGCGAAACGGAATCTCAATTTCAACCGACCAGCCCATCTCACTTTGGACGGTCTTCACATTCCAGATGCCGTCCCATTCTTTCGACAAGCCCCACCTTCCACTGCTTGCACGCATTAAACCGTCACCCAATAATCCAGCCGGGTTCGTTTCAAAAAAATAGCCCGTGCGACCATCCAGGAAGGTGTCGAACATCCACATGAAGCGATCATCACCACCAAGACCCCGGTCTCGTTGTTTTTGATGACCAAGAATACGGTCTGGTTCACTGTCGTATAACATGGCGCCGATATAAAGGTAATCTTGGCTATAGACGACAAATACATCGGTTCGTTCTGTCGGTGCACCACCTTCAGAGGGTTCCTGTTGTACGAACTCACCTGCCGGTTCTGCGCGATCCCACGCAGCTTCTGCTAACACTCCATCAACTGTTATATTTTCGCCTGGCTCGAGTCGTAACGCTTGAAAGGAACGCTTTGTATTAGCGTTGCCCGGTTGGTGGGCAGCAACTGACGAGACGACAAATAATCCAAGCAGCCAAAAGACGAGAACGGCAGACGATAGACGTAGGGGTAGAAGAGTAAGACTAGTCATGTGTCACTGGTCACAAATCCGGATGTGGCGGTGACAAAAAGTCTACCAGCCCTCCTCCGCAAGAAAATTATTATATCTTGGTTTTAAAGTGAATACTCTTACGACGAGTAAGATGATAGAACCCGTACCGAGACATCGTTGAGCCCTTTCCAGAATCTCCATATCCGGTCCAAGGCAGCGCTGGATCCAAATAGTCGCATCGGTTCTGAAAAATAGTGCCGCTTTCTAGCAACCGACCGAATCGCTCAGCCCGATTGCGATCAGTCGTCCAGACCGAAGCCGTCAATCCGAAGCGAGTTTCCCTCATGCACCGAAGTGCTTCTTCATCATTCTCAACTCCCCGTACGGGCACGATCGGTCCAAAACTCTCGTCTTGCATCACTGAAGCCTCATTCGGCACATTAGAAATCAGGGTGCCTGGAAACACATTTCCACGATGTCCTGGCACCCGGCGGCCTCCTGTCAATAGGCGTGCGCCACGGTCAATTGCGTCACTCACTTGCCTCTCAACCTCTTCCAAAGCCAACCGACTCACCAAGGGACCCAAGGTCGTGGCTTCCTCTAGCGGGTCACCCGTCCTATACGCTTCAATGACCTGTTGGGCACGGTCAAGGTACTCTTCAAGATGGTGCCGATGGACATATACCCGCTCCACGGCGCAACAGGATTGCCCAGCGTTGTAACATGCACCGTCAACAGTATTAGCCACTGCAAACTTCACGTCAGCATCTTCGGCAACGTAGGCAGGGTCCTTGCCGCCAAGCTCAAGTCCCACATCAATGAACCGCTTTGCAGCCTGCTGATAGACTGCTGAACCTCCTGTCACGGACCCGGTGAATGAGACATGAGCCACACGGGGATCTGCGATAACAGCGGCTGTTGTTTCGTGACTCAAAACAAGACTTGTGATCAGACCTGTAACCTCCAGGTCTCCAAACGCTTCAGCAAAGGCTTGACCTGAAAGTGGCGTTTTGGCTGAATGCTTTAATAGCACCGTATTGCCTGCAAGCAGTGCTGGAACCACTACATTAATAGGAATAAGGAGTGGATAATTCCAAGCCGCGATATTCAAAACCACGCCATGTGGGACGTGTTCGATACGACGCTCGAAACCATCTAATTCCGGTAAAAAATCTGGCGTTAGGCTCTCTTCAGCGATCGATATCATGTATTCAGCACGCTCAAAGGCCGTGTCAACTTCACGCTGAGCTTGCACAATCGGCTTGCCCATTTGTCGTGTGACATCTCGCGCAATTACTGCAGAGTTTTGCTGAAAGCGTTTAAGTCCGGCTTGGACTTGTACAATTCGCTCACCAATCGGCACCTGGCGCCAATGTTGGAACGCTACGTGGGCACCCGCAATCTTCTTCTCAAGAGTCTCGCCCTCGTCATTTTGAACGCGGCAGACAAGTGATTGATCGTAGGGATTTATGATCTCGAGCGGCATTCCCATCACTCGGGTGTTACATATGCACTCGTAATGCCGCCATCGACCACAAAACTGGATCCAGTCACAAATGATGATTCATCCGAAGCCAGATAGAGGACCGCCTGCGCAATCTCCTCAGCTTCTCCAAATCGGCCAATAGGAATATGGACGAGCCGGCGTTGTTTTTTTTCTTCTGTATCAAGTGCTTTCATCAATAATTCAGTGCGCAAGGGCCCGGGACATAAGGCGTTGACCCGTATATGCTCACGGGCATGAACGATAGCCAACTCTCGACTAAGAGCAAGCACTCCACCCTTACTAGCCGTATAGGCCAACTGGGGCGTTGCCGCGCCCATCAATGCAACAAAAGAGGCGGTATTAATAATAGAACCGCCTCCAGATCGTCGTAGTGCAGGAATCCCAAACTTACATCCCAAAAATACACTCTTCAAGTTCACATTCATGGTGAGGTCCCAAACAGCTTCGTCTGTCTGAATCGCATCATGATCGTCCTTATGCATAATGCCAGCATTATTGAAAAGCACGTCGAGCCGTCCATAGGACCGCTCTGCAATCTTTACCATCGATTCGCATCCTGATGCGGTAGACACATCAGCCTTACAAAACGTTGCAGCTCCATCCTTCTCCTCAGTCAACCTGACCGTCTCCAGCCCAGCTTTCTCGTTGAGGTCAACCACAACAACTTTCGCTCCCTCAGCAGCAAACAAAAGAGTGGTGGCTCGCCCAATTCCACTGGCGCCGCCGGTGACCACTGCTACCTTGTCGTTAAGTCTCATTCACTCTTCCTCGGAAACGTCACACAGAATCACTAATGTATTATGAACGTTTATTGGCAATAGACATGTCACCCGCCACGGTTACAAGGGAGTCAAATAATCGCTGTTGCCTAGCATCTTCGTCAGCTGTCAACTCAGGGTGCCATTGCACAGCCACCAACCAAGGATGGTCATCCTTTTCTACAGCCTCGATTGTGCCGTCAGGTGCATGCCCCACTACGGTTAACGTCGAAGCAACTTTATTTATTGCCTGATGATGCCATGACATCGTATCGCATTCGCACGTTCCAAGAATTTTTGAGACCTTGGAATCTGCTTTCAAAATGACAGTGTGCAGCGTGGGTTCTTTCGGTGGTGCTCGATGGGACACCGTGTTTCCAACAACATCTGGCAAATGTTCGTGAAGCGTGCCACCCATGACCACGTTAAATACTTGAACACCACGACAGATAGCTAACGTGGGAATCCTTTGCTCTAACACACGATGCGCAAGTGCGAATTCTGTTTTGTCTCGCTCTGCGTCAACCATATAAAAGCTTGAGTGTGGTCGTCCACCGTAAGCCCCATGATCGATATCACCTCCACCGCAAAAGATTAAGCCATCAACACGCTCGAGCCAGGCATCAAGATCTTGCTCTCCAGGAGGCAAGAGAACTGCGCTCGCACCGGCTCTGCGCACCGCATCGACATACTCGGAAGGTAAATAGAAATGTCCTCGGTCATCTCTACCATACATGGACAGGCCGATTGTGGGACGTGTCATTGCCGCTGGCTAAATGCGCTCGAAATAGCGCTTTCGTTCCCAATTTCCAACGGATACATCGTAGGCCGAAGCTTCGGTCTTAAAAAAATGAGCATAGTGTTGAACGACTCTATCTCCAAACACAGAACGTGCGAAAGGGCTTGTCTCAAAAAGTTCGGTGGCCTCCTCAAGAGAACTCGGGACACTCGGTTGCTCAGTCGCAGCATATAAATCCCCAGAAAAATGTGGTGGCGGTTCAATTTTATTTGCCACACCGTCCAACCCAGACGCTAAGGACCCGGCAAAGACAAGGTAAGGATTGCAATCAGCACCTGGCAACCGACATTCAATCCGTAAACTCTCACCACTGCCAACCACTCGAAAGCCAGCAGTTCGATTATCGTGACTCCAAGCCAACCGTGTTGGAGCCCACGACTTCTCTTGATATCGTCTATAGGAATTTACGTTTGGCGCGTAAAACACCATGACGTCAGGCACATGAGCGATCCATCCACCCAAAAACCACTTGAATATATTCGAGCAACGAATTGGACCAAGGGTTTGGTCACCAGTGAACGCCGTGCCTCCATCTGCCCGTAAACTCAAGTGCACGTGACAACTCGACCCTGCCTGATCTTTGGCGTACTTCGCCATAAAGCTAACACTCATACCTAATGAATCAGCTATTTCTTTCAGACACTGCTTGAAAATGATGTGGCGGTCCGCCATCTCAAGGACATTCGCGTAACGAATATTCAATTCATGCTGACCTAGGCCCCACTCGCCCTTTGAAGTCTCGACCGGTACACCAGACCTCGCAAGATGCCGTCGTGCTGGCTGATTAAACCGTTCGACACGGGTGCCCTGCAACGCGTCGTAATCTTCGAGGTACCACCCAGTTGGTTGTAGACCATCATAGTGCTGCGTGTACGCCTCGCGATAACTGTCCTCAAACATGTAATACTCAAGTTCGGATGCGCCCAAGGCATCAAACCCCGCTTTCGACGCAGCAGCCACCTGCCTATTCAAAATAGCCCTCGGTGACTCATCGATCGGTGCTGCGGTTGCCCCATTATGAAGATCGCAAATCACCAGTGCCGTCTTTTCAAGCCAACTCGCGACCCGTAAGCTCGAAAGATCAGGCACCATGTGAAAATCGCCGTACCCACTCTCCCAGTTTGCGAGATCGTACCCAGCAACGGGGGTCATCTCCATATCAACAGTCAGCAGATAATCACAACAGTGCGTGCCCTGACGCTCAGCGGTCTCCAGGAAAAATGTTGCATCAAACCGCTTACCCATTAACCGACCGTAGAGATCTGGAAAACCAACAAGAACTGTATCGATCTCGTCACTGTTCACCAACGCAGTGAGCTGCTTAAGAGTTAAAAAGCCATCTCGTGGTAGGGTCACAACATCTCCAATGTGCTAAAAACACCAGTGGGTTCTGATAACTGGTTGCGCTTTTCAATCAGGTACGGACATTCAGCCATCACTCGTTTTCTGTCAGTACAGTTTCGAACACTTGAACAGCTTGGCGCATTTCGTCCATGGTCCCCAGTGAAATCCTGGAGTAGTGATTACCTATGGGTCTAAAATCTCTCCCCACCAAGACGTCCAACTCGAAACAGGCGTCGCGGAACGACTTGGAGGTTTGTCCAACGTTCGCCCACACGAAATTAGTTTGTGAATTCGTTACCTCACGACCAATTTGACGAAATGCATTCAAGGTAAATTCTCGCACTTTTCGATTCTCTTCAATTTCCCAACTTCTATGGGCAGAATCTTGTAATGCTGCCAAGCCTGCAGCCGCACTTAGTACAGTCACGCTGCCAAATCGAGCCGTTCTTCTCATACGCTCAAGAGTTTCAGTTTGCCCAAGTGCATATCCGAT
>Ga0310342_100003643_pt1 | contig 10174 bp, 9 predicted proteins | sample S15DNA20500_MG_FD_206155 | JGI IMG/M metagenome (GOLD analysis project Ga0310342, IMG submission 206155) | Marine microbial communities from station ALOHA, North Pacific Subtropical Gyre - S1503-DNA-20-500_MG | ecosystem: Environmental > Aquatic > Marine > Oceanic | place: Pacific Ocean: North...
CCGGAAATACTTGCGCTCAGATATGGCCACGCCTCAAAAAAAGGAGTACAGTGCTACCCGACTTGAGCGAAAGGATCTCCGGAAAACATGAAGTACATCTTTTTACTCCTGATATTCGCAGCCCTCTGGATACCCTCGGCGGCGGCCCAGAATAGCGGCGATGTGATCTCCGTCGAGTTACTCAAAATTCGATCGCCCGAAACCATTGCGGCCCAGGTTACCGCTTTTGCCTCTGATTTTCCCGCGAATCTTATCGGTAGTCTCGTGCCGACCCGCTACGAAGTCGCAGCCTTGCGTGTCGTCTATCATGCGATCGACGGACGAGGGAATGCAACGGGGGCATCCGGATTCATCGGCGTGCCTATCGAGTCCAACGAACGTTCGCCGCTGGCCGTCTATCATCATGGGACCTTCACGGAAGACGCGCGGGCCCCATCCAACCTCGGCTTCGAATCGATCCTGGGATTTGCCTACGCCTCGGACGGGTATGTGGCACTGCTTCCGGATTATCTTGGATTAGGGGCCGGCTGCGGATTCAATAGCGGAGAAACGGCGGAGACTTGTCCTTCATGGAACGCGTAAAACAGATAGTCATCATCGCGATTTTTGTGGCCTGTATCGCCGCGATCGGGTACACGGCCGCCCAGTGGCGGGCGGTTGAAGTCACTTCGAGGGAGGTCCCGGACGCTCGGAATGAATGTCCAACCTGCCAGGGCACCCGGGTCGAACATCGGGAAGAAAGCTGCCCCAAGTGTAAGGGCTCCGGGCGGCAGGAGTGGAAATTGGTGAAATCGAGCCTGGGCAAGAACAAGCCGTTGTGTACGAATTGCGCAGGCAAGGGCACACTTCAATTCGAGGAAGATTGTTCTACCTGCAACGGGGAGGGGTACGTCCTGGAATTCGCAACCGTCTACAGTGTTCGGGAAGGATATTCGATCTGGGAACAGGGCCTGCAAATCATCGGAATCAGCCCGCCGCTGAATCCAAAGCCGTACCATTACCCATTCACCGGTATTTATCCATCCATTGTGGAATACGTAGCATCAAACAGCCGGGCCGGATTCCAAGGCAAGGTCACGAAATTCTCCAGGGCGCGAATGATCAACGATATCTGGACGCTTTCGGTCGTGATCGAGTATGTAGACGGTCAGGGTACAATTACAAAGCAGTCGCGGCGTATCTATTTCAAAAACCGCTCCATCACCAGCAGTGACCGGCTGGATCATTGAAGCGACCGTTTGGCCCGCGTATCTCACACTTTTTCTGCTACGACCGTAGATCACTCCGCGCCAGTAGTCCCGCTGGTCGCTCTCCCTCACGTGTGAGTATATCAACTCCCCGCGCCCCAGGTCACGGCCTGGCGCCCCATGATCGACTCGACGCGATCGCCAATCCATCGCACCTGCGCCCGATCCAGGTCATGCTCAAGCGTGAACGACTCTTCGTGGATCAACTCGGAATCCAAATCCAGAAACCGCGGAATACGGCCCAACCTGGGTCTAAATCTTTGTGCCCCTGGGTATTTGGGCGCCCGGACTGTTCGTTTTTACTGCGCTCGCAAAGGTCGCAATCCGAATCGAGATGGGCACAATGCGGGCAAGGTAAAGCAGATGGGACCGATCTGACCGATCCGTCCGATGTGATTTTTGATTTCTGATTTCTGATTTTTAATTGTATGAAGAGGCTGGAACAGGGCACATGCCCCAAATCGAAAATTAAAAATCTGAAATCGAAAATCCCTCCCATGCCTCTCGTCGACTCCGCATCCATCGTCAACGCCGCTTACAAATGCGGTAACGCCATCGTACAACTCAACACCAACGGAGGAACCTACGACCTGATCCGCGCCGTCGTAGAAACGGCGGAGGAGGAGCGGGCCCCCGTCATCCTCGGTGCGTACGAGGCAAATCTCGCCTATCGCGGATTCGAGTATGCAGGGACTGCGATGCGGTATTTCGCAGAGCAGGCATCGGTTCCGGTGGCCATTCACCTGGATCACGGCTCATCGATCGAAGCCTGCCGCCGTGCCATTGAGGCAGGTTTCACCTCCGTGATGATCGACGGATCCAACCTGCCGATCGACGAGAATGTGATTCAGACCCGTGCAGTCGTAGAGATAGCCGAGGCGGCCGGCGTCAGCGTGGAGGCGGAAGTCGGAGAGCTGCAAAAGCTCAACCCGGATGGAAGCGTGACGGAGGTGAAAAATCTGTCGAATCCCGTGGAAGTCGAACGAATGGCCACGGAGACCGGCATCGATATGCTCGCGGTCGGTTTCGGTACGGCGCACGGTTTCTACAAGGGCCGGCCGGAACTGGATTTCCAACTTCTGGAACGGCTGTCCAAGGATTGTACGATTCCGCTGGTACTGCACGGCACGACCGGTCTGGCGGATGAAGTCGTACGACGATGTATATCCCTTGGACTGGCCAAGGTGAACCTGGGAACGCTGATCCGGACGAGGTACGTGGAGTTGACCGGGGAGGTCATTGCCGAGAATCAACACGCCGGGCACCCCTGGCGGGTTTCCAGGGAAGTTCTTGAACGAATCAAAGAGCCCATGCGCCACATCCTGAGAGTTGCAGGGTCGGCAAAGTAGCCATTTGGACATTTTTGATTTTTGATTTTTGATTTTTGATTGTATGTATCAGGAAACGTGCGTCCTGCTCACCTGCCCCCAATCGAAAAATCGAAAATCAAGAATTCAAATGACGACACATCCTCTCTATCTGAACAACAAATGGATCACCACCGACGCATCCATTGACGTCCACAATCCGGCGAACCATGAATTGATCGGCCGCGTTTGCGCGCTGGACCGACCGGGAATTGCGAACGCCGTATCCGACGCTCACAAAGGATTCGAAGAATGGCGGAACCTCACCGGCCAACAACGAGGCCAATATCTGTTTGCGGTCGCGGACCATCTCGAGGGGCGCAAAGATGAAATCGCCCGCACCATCACCCTCGAAAACGGCAAGCCGCTTCCCCAGGCCCAAGGCGAAGTGGGTATGGCGGCGGACCATCTTCGCTGGTTCGCCGAGGAGGCGCGCCGCACCTACGGCAGGATCATCCCCCACCAGGTGCCGGGAAAACGGCATCTCGTCATCAAGACGCCGATGGGCGTCGTCGGCGCAATCTGTCCCTGGAACTTTCCGCTCGTCCTCGCTTGCCGGAAGATGGGTCCGGTGCTAGCTGCGGGATGCACGTTTCTTCATAAGCCGGCGAGTTCCACGCCTCTTTCGGCGGTTGCGCTTGCTCAATGCGTCGAGGCGGCCGGTGTTCCTCCCGGGGTCTACCAGTTGATTCTCGGATCTGCTTCCGATATCGGCGCAGAGTTCCTGCAGAATCCACTTTGCCGAAAAATCACATTCACCGGTTCGACGGAGGTGGGCAAGAAACTGATCGCAGGCGCTGCCGAGACGGTGAAACCGCTTTCCCTGGAACTTGGCGGCCACGCGCCGGTGCTGGTGTTTGACGATGTGGATCTCGACGAGGCGGTGGAGGGCGTGCTGATCACAAAATTCCGCAACATCGGCCAGTCGTGCATCGCATCCAACCGGATCTACGTGCAGGAAAAAATCTACGAGGCGTTCCTTGCAAAATTCGTTGAAAAGACCAAAGCCATGAAGGTCGGAAACGGACTGGATGACGGGACCGAGATTGGCCCGCTGATCGACGAAGCGGCCGTGGACACGGCGCTACGTCACATCGATGACGCCGTTGCCAGGGGAGCCCGCCTTCTCTGCGGCGGAAAACGAATCAAAGGGCTGCCCGCCAACTTTATTGAACCGGGCGTTCTTGCCGATGTCGTGGAAAGTGCAGTTTGCATGCACGAGGAGACGTTCGCACCGGTGGCGGTATTTGCCGCATTTTCGACGGAAGAAGAAGGCGTACAGAGGGCGAACAACACGTGCTTCGGACTGGCCGCATACCTGTTTACGCAAGATCTCAACCGGACATTCCGGGTGTCCGAACGTCTGGACGCCGGCTCTATCGGAGTCAATGACGGCGCCCCCTCCACCAGTCAATGCCCATTTGGCGGTATCAAGGAAAGCGGGTGGGGCCGAGAGCTCGGATCCGAAGGCATAGACGCATTTCTGGAAATCAAGCATGTGTCGCTGGGCGGAGTTTCGTGACGGCCTTGCGGCCTCCGGCCGTGGGGTTCGGGATCGGAGTGTTCAAACTGTGAGCGACGGAATTGGTTTCAGATGTCAGCAGGACCCCTGGCTGGGCCAGATTTTTCACGCCATCAGAGCAATAATGGTGTCAGGTTTCAGGATGGAAATTACTGCCTTCCAGCGCGTTATGATCCTGAAACCTGCACTCACAAACGTAGCGCATGCATTCCCGACCACACTACGACCCACCACCTTATTACCAAACATACATTTCGTACGATATGGTCGAGGGGTTCCTATTTCTTAAGGACAACTCACTTAGCCGTGAGGACACCGCCCTGTGATCCCCCCCCAAAAAAACCAAAAATCAAAACCAAAAAAGCTTCCATCAAACCCTTGCGCACGCACAAACGGTCTGTTAGATAACGGTTCAACTTTTGCGAACATCCGGCCAAATCGGCTCGCAGAAAAGGAGGCCCGAAAGGTCCTGCGAGTGCGAATGTCGGATGCCCAAATTGGCCATGGCATTCCTGCTGGCTTGGCGTAGAACGCGCCACGGTTGAGTGCCAATTCGCGCGGTGGTCCAGGGAATTCGCGTGCCACAAACGGTGTGAGAGACCTCCCTACGCGCAGCGGATACATAATGTGAGTAGCAGATACGCAACGGGCATTGAGGAAGTCCGGGGACAGGCCAAGGCCCATGTCCTTGAGATGCCGTCTTTTCACTCTATACAGGGTGAAATCGAGCAAGCCCCACTGCGATCGAACTGGATGCTTCCCTGCGAAAACGAAGACACTCGTCTCGGGCTGAGCAAGGAATTCGTTCAGTCGCTCTCCGATGTTCTGAAGTCGCTACCAAACCCGATTCTTGAAGTCGGGCCAAGGCACAGCAGACTTTCGCAAGTTCTTTCCGATTATGGTGCGCCGGTACGCACGGTTGGGGCCCATGCGCCGCGGGAAAAGGCGACGACGAGATTCAACGTGGAGCTGATGCCTGACGACGTGGCGCATCCAACTGTGCTCAATGCGTTCGCGCCGCCGGACTCGGGACTGCATCAGGATATCATGCACGACTCCTCCGTACAATCCTATCTTGTGCTTACGGCGAGAATTGCCGGCGTGTGTGATTCGTTTGCCTTGTGGAATCAACGTGGCTGGAGAGCGCAACAGTTACCCATGCTACAGCGCTGGATGCTGACCCGGCACGATATGTATGTCTGCGACGGTCGCCCCCTCGTTCGCCTCGGGGAGATGCCTGGTTGTTTCAACGAACTGGTCCCACGGCCTCAAGGTAGTTCTACCACCCGGTAGAATTTCACCGTTTCCGTTTGATTCGAATCGCTGATTTGTGTCGGCCGGCCATTTCCACAAATAATAGGCTCCATGTCCACCCACTCGCCCAGGTCGGTTGAATATTGACAGCGATACCGGTGGCCGAAAACCGCGAGGAATTCGATCGACTCATGGGTCCGAATTCGAACGCCGCCGCCATACGCGATCGGAATTCCGAGATAGGCACCGTTTTGCATAAGAACGCCAGCGTCAATGGGTTCCACGCACAAAACCGATCCCATGCGCTCACGCCCTAGCGGATAGACCGTCACGTGAACTTTTTCTCCGTTGTTGCATTGCCATTCAGGCGGCAAGGGTGCGTTGACGCCAGGGAAATTGGCACAATCAGGCAAGCCGTCGTTGTTGCCGTCAACCTGGTCATTGAAGCCGGGACAGGCATCGCACGCATCCCCGACACCGTCTTGATCTTCATCCTGTAACAGCGTCACATTCGCGGTACAGCTACTCTGCCGGCCGAATTCATCCGTCACGATCAGGGAAACTTCCTGCATGTAGGCATCATGTTTACATGGGATCAATTCCGGATCTACGGCCAATGTGATCGTAGAGCAGGGATGGAAACTGCCGTCATCGACGCTATCGGCGGAGACCAGGTAGTTTCCGTTGCCATCCGGTTCCAGAACGAGGTCCGCGCAGACCGCTTCCGGACCGGAGAAATAACACAGCGCCTTCTCAAAGGCAGAGATACCGATCTTCTTGCCGATGATCCGTCCCGGGATGTCGTCCGCGGGAGGATGGATGCCGCCCCAGATCCGGGACAGGCTGGTCTGGTCGGACGCGTCGGCATAGGTGGCCCATTGTAACGTGATGTCGACCGACGGACCGTCTTCGAACACGAGGAATTCGTTTTGAGGCGCATGAAATTCTCCCAATCCGCCGGGGAAAAAAGGGTCTCCAGTGAGGCGTGCAATGAGTTCCGCTGCCGCCCGCGAATACGTCGAATGCCCGGAAACATAACCGGCGAACGGCGGCGTAACGAAGGATGGCCGCTGGTAGGGCCACCAGTTCGAAGCGAGAATCCAACCAACGCCGGCCACGTCGTTTGCCGGATTGGAGATAAACTCAGGCCCCAGCCAAGCATAGATTTTGATCTTTCCAACATTCAAGCCGTAGAATCCCGCCAGCGGATCTCCCGGTTGAATGACCTCAATGTATCCCGGCACCAGGGGAATGCCGCCCAAGTGATAGTTTAACAAGCCCGGGTCGGTACACTGCCCGAGATCGGCCATCAACCGGAGCGCGGAAATCGGCCTGATATAATCATACCACCCCTTGATCCCCCATGCCGAAACGGCGACATCGTGCATTGCCCCGGCCAGGATGAAGTTCGACTTTGTATCCCACTCGAGATCGTCAAGAATTTCACCGACACCTTCAAAGCGTTTTTCGAAAAGCGGGTGGTCATTGACATAATTCAGGATGGTGAACCAGTGGCCGGGCGGGGTCTCGGAATCCGGCCCGTCCGCCCAGAATTCGGCCAGGACCCTGGTATAGTCTCCGCGCGGAACCACCTGGGGCTCATACGGTAATCCTGTATAAGGATTCTCATCGTGCCCTTCGCCGATGTCTCCACCTTCCAGATATCGATAGTAGTCGGGATAGTCCTCAAAACTCTCCGGCAACGACTCGAAGGGCATATTGCCGAACGATGCGGGCGAAATATCGATCTCTACGCCGTCGGACGGGTCCATGTGAGACGACCAGATCGAAACCATAGCGAACCCCCACTTGTATTCATCCGATAATCCGCCGCCTGTACTGACATCGAGATAAGGTGGCGGACCGGGATCGTGATAAACAGGATACGCATTTCCGTTCCGGCTGTAGGTGGTGAGATTCTCCGTGGTGAGAGAAAAGGGTGTGACAATGCCCCACTCCGGACTGAGGAACGGAGGCGAGTTGATGGGAATCACATTCCCTCCCTGGTCGATGAACACTTCCAGCGTCAACGGCTGCCATCGGTTGGGATCGATGATGTTGGGATTTCCCGGCACAAAGGGGACCAGGCTGGGGTTTACCGGAAAGTAGTGGAGGTTTTCGTAACTGCCCTGCTCGTTGGCGCCGTCCTGCAAGCCGAATTCAATGATGCACTGCCCGATGTAGTTTCCGAGTGCTGCAGGGGACCCACCGGCGTAGTCCGTGAATGTGACCAGCGGATCATAGCCAAGTTCCTCCATCAAGGCAACGAATGAGGGGAGTGACTCGGCCGCTCCAGGCGAGAATTGAAACCGATGCGTGAGGATGCGGAATGAAGCGTAGCTGATAGCCTCCTCCTGGGCGGCGTGACTGTTCAAGGGCACCGGCACCCCGTCAAACAGGCAGGTGAACCCACCTACGGTATTGCCAAGTAAATACGGCCTTGCCTCCGAATCATAGACAGCCCAGGCGTCGTACACGGCAACCGACGTGTGAAAGAGATTGCGTGCGTGTACGGTGGGACGCGCAAAATCATTTCGTATCGCATCGAGCAGCACTTCATTCCATTTCCTGGCAACGGAATGCTCGGCCGGGGTGGTGGGAACGAATGAGAGAAATCCAAAAACGACTGACAGTGATAAAAGCGCCCGCATTATGCTACTTGCTTTCTGCTGTCGAACGGCGAGGGAAACTCAGAAACGATTCCGCAAGCGAATCAGAAATCGGTCGACGACAGAGCAGCGATTCGGACTGCTCCCGTGACCATCCACGCACGCAACGTTCTTCCGATATAACCCCATTTTACCCTTTCGGAAAATCAACCACGAAAAATTAACATAACAGAGTACTCCTCTAATGTCAATCAGAAAGAAGGCTCTCTACGGGTGGATTTTGCGGAGCCCCGTAGCACGGATATCCGATCCGTGTAGCAAAGCCAAAAGCACCCAACCTCAGCGTACGTGTTTGAACAAGGAGCGGGGAAGTATTGAGCACGAGGGTGCGTGTGCTCTCTTCGTGCGCTTTTTTTCTCCTTTTCTTGTTCCGACACGGACCGGAAGCCCAGGCCACGGCCGCGGATTCGTGAATGCTTATACAGAGGGCCGGCCGAACGATAATCGTTCTCTCCTTACTTCCCGACATCGTATAAAAGTAATCAATGACGGCCGGGTACACGATTCCCCGGGAGTCAAAGTTTGACTGCGAAACCGCAACAAGTGAAAGACTAGCGTATGACGACCCCTCTTCGATTCATCCAGGTAGGCACCGGCGGAATGGGCCGCTACTGGTGCGAAATGGTTTGGCCCCGGCTCATTCAGCTGGGAAAAGCAATACCGGTTGCGGCGGTGGATATCGTTCCCGAGCAGCTCGTACATGCGACAGATCTTCTCGGGTTGGACGCTTCCAAATGCTACACCGATATCGCGCGCGCTTTTGCCGAAAACGATGCGGACTTTATGGTCGTCGTTGTACCTCCCGCGCACCATGAGGCGGTGGTGGACATCGCGCTCCGGCACGATTGCCACATTCTATCCGAAAAGCCAATCGCCGACACCATCGCGGCCACTGCTCGCATTTACAAAAACGTCATCGCCGCCGGGAAAAAAATGGCGGTGACCATGAGCCACCGGTTCGATCAGGACAAACAGACCCTGGAACGCCTGGTTGCATCCGGCGAATATGGCGCCGCCAGCTACATCGTCGGGCGAAATACGTGGAACTGCAGGAAGTATCCGGCCTGGGGTGCATTTCGTTACAAGATCCCCCACACCCTCCTTGTCGAAGGCACCGTCCATCACTTTGACATTATTCGCGCCCTGACTGGTTCGAACGCGAAAAAGATATTTGCAGTAACCTGGAATCCGCCCTGGAGCGAATTCGAGGGGGATGCCAATGCGCTCATCACCCTTGAAATGGAAAACGGCATCAAGGTGATGTACGAAGGCAGCAAAACGAACACGACCGAGCTCAACGGATGGGGTAAAGACTACTTTCGGGTGGAATGCGATCTAGCCACCGTGGAGCTGGATCAGCGCAATATCCGGGTGCTGCAAGACACAGATACGGGCGAGAGAACGATTACCGAAAAACAGCTCGCATTCCAGGAGGTATGGAAGAACCCATGGCTTGCAGAAATGTTCTGCGACTGGCTCCGGGGCGACCGCCCCGATCACCCTGCCGACCTGGAGGACAACATCCAGTGCATGGCCATCCTCTTTGCCGCCATCGAATCCGCCGAAACCGGCCAGCCCATAGAAGTGCAGGAGTTTCTACAAAAATTCCTGGGGTAAACTTTTTAAACAGAAGAAGACGAACCCCTCTGTTTTCTTCGTGACTTTTTGTAAAAAAACGCGGAGAGGATCCGCGGTTACATCAAAGTTCGTCCACCTTTACGAATCGCTCCTCGCGCGCGGATTTTATCGCGGCGAGACAAACGCGGGTCGCGAGGACCGCGGCATCGACATCACACACCGGCCCCCGTTCCCCCCTGATTTCATCCACGAAAGCGTCCAGCATCAATGCATGCCCCTTGTCCGGCTCCGCGACAATGATCCTGCTGTTGTCCCCGGCCACAATAGCATCGGCGCAGGCGCGCGTCCTCTTCTCCACCCACTCCGACAACCCGCCTTCCGTTTCCAACTCCGGATAGGGATCGTTGACAAGCGGATAGGTTACTCTCGCCGGCGCACCTTCAATCCCCGCCGTTCTGATCTCTACCATGTGGTTGTTCACCACGATGCCGCCCTGCCCTGTCACTTCGTACAACTCCTTCGGATAACCAAAGGAAC
>Ga0310342_100003644_pt1 | contig 10173 bp, 10 predicted proteins | sample S15DNA20500_MG_FD_206155 | JGI IMG/M metagenome (GOLD analysis project Ga0310342, IMG submission 206155) | Marine microbial communities from station ALOHA, North Pacific Subtropical Gyre - S1503-DNA-20-500_MG | ecosystem: Environmental > Aquatic > Marine > Oceanic | place: Pacific Ocean: North...
ACAACCGCCATTAGGAGCATTTGATGCTCGTTTTTATGGAAATAAATCTGTTGTAAATAACCGTGGAATAATTGATATCATGAATCCCAGCGAATCGCTTGCCGTATCATACGATATTACAAAAATTGATGAAAAATGGATATTGAAAATCCCTGAATCGGAAATTAAATATTTTTTAACCGGGAAAGGATATATCACCCTTGAAGGTAATATCGAAAGGTTAATATTGGAAAAAGTACAAAACAAGTTAACTCCTGAATCGTTTCTGGAGATCAAAGTTTTTCCAAATCCATTTAATCCGGTAACAAACATAAATATTTCATTATCAAATAGTGAGATTGCGGAACAATTTGTATCTATCAATATTTACGATCTCACTGGAAAAATCGTAAAAGAAATATTTAATGGAATAATGATGAAAGATGAATACAAAGTCCAATGGGACGGAACAAATAATTTTAATACTCATATCAGTGCCGGAGTTTACCTTTTAACTATAAATACTAATAAATTCAAACATACTGAAAAGTTATTACTATTAAAATGAGCATAGGGAGTATTGTATAGCAATTTGGGGCCGTAGCTCAGTTGGGAGAGCGCAGCGTTCGCAATGCTGAGGTCGTCGGTTCGATCCCGATCGGCTCCACCATATATATTAACCGGAAATAAATTTTATATTTGAAGATTTGGTCGTGCTGGATGGGGAGGTAGCGGTGCCCTGTAACCTGCAATCCGCTATAGCAGGATTAAAGACATGGTGCGGCAATTTTCCCGCTTTTAGAATAAAATAAGTGATGTTGAAATTTCAATTCGTCGCGATGGTTTACCTGTAAATCCCGTCAGGCCCGGAAGGGAGCAGCGGTATGCAGTCTAAATTAGGTGCTGGCGGACACTGGAATGGAGTTAACTGTTTTATCATAATTGCGTAAGGAATTGTCCAGCCCTGGTGCACGGCCATATTTTACTCATTCTATTTTTTAATTCATTCTTTTTCATATGTAACTTACCTCTTGGATTTCAGAGTAAAATTTATCATTTAACCAATGACTCATCAGATACTTTCTCTAAAATGGCGTCCCCGAACTTTTTCAGAAGTTGTAGGGCAGGATCACATCATGCATACACTTATAAATGCATTTAAGTCAAACATAGTGGCTCATGCATACATGTTTACTGGTCCACGAGGTGTGGGCAAAACGACAACTGCACGAATCGTTGCCAAGGCTTTGAACTGCCAAAATAATCCTGGAACCGGTTGTACGGAATGCACAAATTGTCATGAAATATCCGAAGCACGTAATTTGGATGTGCTGGAAATAGACGGAGCCTCTAATCGGGGAATTGATGAAATCAGAAACATAAGGGAACTCATCAAGTTTCCACCTATGAATTCACCGAATAAGGTAATTATCATTGATGAAGTACACATGCTTACAACACCAGCATTTAATGCTCTTCTGCGGACTTTGGAAGAACCTCCTCCACACGGAAAATTTATTTTAGCGACCACGGATATTCAAAAAGTCCCAATGACAATTATTTCACGTTGTCAGCGATTTGATTTTTACCGCCTGTCATCTAAGACAATTTTAGACCAAATGATTAAAATTTTACAATCAGAATCCATTCAGGCTGATAAAGAATCATTACAAGCTATAGCTGTAAAGTCAACCGGAAGTATGAGGGATGCATTGAGCACCTTGGAACAGGTAATTGCTTATTCTGAAGATAAGATTAGATACAAAAATACGGTAAAGGTATTAGGACTCATACCTGTTGAAATCTATTTTCGTATCATGAAATATTTGAATATAAAGGATACTAATTCTATGGTTAATGAATTGAAAGAAATTCAGACGTCAGGTACTCCTCCCTCAGATTTTATAAATGGACTAGATGAACACATTAGAAATTTACTTATTGCATCTCAGAAAGGTGGAATCAATCTTTTGGAAGTGAATGAAGAGTTGAAAAATCAATACCAAACTGAAACGAAAGATTGGGATATTCGGGATTTGCTCAGGATTTCAGACATTTTGGAAGATTTATCTGTTCAATTAAAACAGGCTACCCAACCTGATATATTAATAGAAATGGCATTTTTTAAATTATTGGAAATGGATTCTTCACTTCATCTGGATGAACTTATCCAAAGGATTAATAGTTCAGATTTATCCGGGAATCAAAAAAAAATAAATACAGAAATAGTAAAGGAAAAAACAAATACTGCTAAGCCTACTTATGAAGTTGAAGAACCTGAAAAAACGGAAACTTCTTCAAATATAAAAGTAAAACATGAGATATCAGAACCAGAATCTCCATCGGTTTTGATTGAAGGACAAACAGAAAAATCAAAAGTTGATGAGAACCAAAATTACGAAGAAATTTCTGATTCAGAGTCAGCTGAAGAAACAACAAAACCAGAGCCAAATGGTCAGGCTGAGTTAACCTTAGAATTTATCCAATCAAAATGGACTGATTTTGTTCATTATGTATCTTCCCATAAGCCATCGGTGGGAACAATTTTAGAAAGTTGTATGGCACAAAATATTGATAAAAAAGAATTACATGTTTCACTGTTTGAACAGCCAAAATTTAATTTTTCTGTATTGGAGCGTAATAAACGCTGGATTTCTCACTCATTGGAACAAATAATCTCCCATCCAGTAAGTATAAAATTTATCTTTGAAGAAAAGCAAAATAAATCGGGAAATAATACGAAAAATAAATCTAACAAGAATTTACTTCATAAAAATGGAAAAGCGATCATTTCACAAATTATAGATGTATTTGATGGAGAAATAATTAATTAGGAGAACACATGTTTAATAAAGGCAATATGTCCACCATGTTGAAACAGGCAAGAGAAATTCAAAAAAGGATTGAAGAGGTTCAATCTGATCTGGAAAATATTACGATAAATGCCGAATCTGGAGGTGGTTTGATCACTGTAATGATAAATGGGAAACAGGAGATTTTAGAGCTAAATATATCACAGGAAGCCATGGAAGAAGATAAAGAGCTTCTTGAAGATTTGATCATATCAGCTATAAATAAAGCACTCAATGAATCGCAGGAAGAAATGCAAACAAGAATGAACTCCGTTACTGGTGGTATGCTGGGAGGATTAAAAATACCGGGGATGTAGCCATGAACGGATTTCCTAAATCAGTCGAGAACCTCATCTCAGAATTTACAAAATTTCCTGGGATTGGTAAGAAAACCGCTCAGAGATTAGCATTTCATATTTTATCATCTGCCACGGAAGAGGCAGCCAGGTTAGCATCTTCCATTGTTGATGTGAAAACTTTAGTGGAAGCCTGTACGGTTTGCGGAGGTATATCCGATGAAGACTTATGTAAAATATGTAAAAATAATAAACGGGATCATTCAGTCATTTGCGTTGTGGAACGTCCGGAAGACATATTTGCATTTGAACGGACAAATAGTTTTATGGGTGTGTACCATGTTTTAGATGGTCTCCTCTCTCCGTTGGATGGAATTGGACCAGAAAAATTAAATATTCAGACTCTCAATAACCGTTTGGAAACAGGAATGGAAATTATTTTAGCAACAAGTGCCAGTCTTGAAGGAGATGCTACAGCGCTTTATTTACAAAAAATATTTCAGGATAAAAAAGTGAAAATAACCCGTTTGGCTCGTGGTCTTCCGGTAGGTGGTGAATTGGAATATACAGATGAAGCCACATTATTAAGAGCACTGGAAGGGAGAACAACATTTTAAATCTTCCAAACATTCTTACACTCACCCGGATTTTATTGACGCCGGTATTTATTCTATTATTGTTTGTAGAAATTCCTTATGCTAACCTATTTGCATTACTCATTTTTATCATTGCATCTATTACTGATGCGTATGACGGTTATTTTGCCCGAAAACACAAAATGGTTACTCCTGAAGGAATGTTTCTAGATCCATTAGCAGATAAAATCCTGGTTTCATCTGCTTTCATTTCTTTTGCAATATTAGGAATTGTAGAATACTGGATGATAATTTTAATTCTTTTCAGAGATTTGTTTGTTACCGGTTTACGTATGGCAATGGTTCGAAAAGGGTTAAGTATGGTAACCAGTAATATTGCCAAAGCAAAAACGGCGATTCAAATTGGTATAATCATTTTTATACTCCTATTTTTGGGATTGAGAGGACTTCCTGTTACGGGAATAAAATGGTTGCTGGAATTTATTTCATGGAAAGAAGTGATTTATTATCTGATGTTAGGTGTGACTTTATTTACTTCTATTACAGGGTTCAGTTATCTCTATGATAATCGTTTGACCATAAAACGATTTTTAAATTGAGGCACTCTTGACGGGTCTTGCCATTGCCCGGTTAATCAGTTCGGTTGGATATATCGGACGAGTACCACTTGCTCCGGGAACAGCAGGAAGTTTTGCAGCATTTTGTGCATGGTATATCATTTTTCCCGATTTAAAAACTCTTTATTTTATTTTTCTCACCTTAATTCTTTTTTTTATTGGTGTATATGTATCAATGTTAACCGAGAACCAACTTGCTGTCCATGATCCGGGTGAAATTGTTATAGACGAATGGGTTGGTCAGTGGATTTCGCTTTGGTGGCTTGAACCATCATTTTTCTGGGGCTTATTTGCTTTTGTTATTTTCAGAATTTTTGATATATGGAAACCATGGCCTGCGAATAAACTGGATTTAATTACTCAAGGCTGGGGAGTGATGTTGGATGATGTAGCTGCTGGGCTATACGCTTTATGTGTTATACAAATTATAAAATGGAGTTTGGGATGAAAGTCGTCATTATTTCCATAGGTAATGAACTTTTATCAGGTTTTACTATTAATTCAAATTCTGCCTGGATGGGTCAGAAATTATTAAAATCAGGAATCATCGTTTCGAATCAAATTACGGTGGGGGATAATTATGAACAAATTCAATCGGTTCTGGACCAATGTATTTCAACCGGTGATGTGATCCTGATGACGGGAGGTTTAGGTCCGACCCATGACGATATTACACCATCAGTCTTATATAATTATTTTAAAGATAAACCTGAATTTGATACAGATTATTGGGAAAAAATCGAAAACTATTTTAAACTACGCAATCTATCGGTACCAGTAATAAATAAAAATCAGGCATTGAAATCAACTATAGGAAAAATGATCCCCAATCTATTAGGTTCAGCAAGGGGGCTTCATTATAGCGTAAATAATACTTCAATTTATGCCATGCCAGGAGTTCCCGATGAGATGAAATCAATGATGACCCGATATGTCATCCCCCGTATATTAAAAGGAAAAAAAATAGCACTTCATGTAAAAACTTTAAGAACAATGGGTAAAGGAGAATCTTCAATAGCTGAACAAATTCAACCACTTATTGAGCCTTACTCTGATTCCTGTTCCATTGCTTATTTACCTCAGATTGCCGGTGTAGATATTCGAGTTTCAAGTTCAGATAATAAACAATTGGAGGAACTGAAGAAAAAACTAAAAAAGGAATTAGGGATTAGTCTTTACGGAGAGGACGATGATTCTCTAGAAAGTATTACCGGACAATTGTTATCCGAAGAAAATATGACGGTAGCCGTTGCTGAATCCTGTACAGGGGGATTACTCAATTATCATTTTACTTCTGTGTCCGGAAGTTCTAAATATATGAGGGGAGGAATAGTTGCTTATAGTAATGAGATCAAAAGAGATATTCTTGGGGTACAGGAAAAAACTTTAGCTAAATTTGGTGCTGTGAGTAAAGAATCAGCATTAGAATTGGCACAGGGGATCAGACAGAAATTTTCTTCCACAATAGGAATTAGTGTAACCGGAATTTCTGGACCTACTGGAGGAACACCTGAAAAACCTGTAGGGTTAGTGTTCATCGGATACTCAAAAAAGAATTGTGATTTTGTAAAGAAATATATATTTCATGGTGACAGAAAAGCCATTAATTTTAGAACAACAAAAGTAGCTATTGATATCGTTCGGAGGGAGTTGATTTATGAGTGACCATTTACTCCGAACTTTTATTTCTGTAACTGTCCCGAAAGAAATTTTATCCCTTCAGGAGATGCTGAAAACAACGGTAGATTTCAAAGGTAAAAACCTAAAATGGGTCAAATCCGGGCAAATACATCTCACATTGAAATTCATCGGTTTTACACCACCGGATGCGGTGGATGAAATGAACGGTATATTGAGTGAAGTGGTTAAAAGACATGCATGGATGGAATTAATTGTTACTGGGACCGGATGTTTTCCAGTTCCTAAACGACCAAGAGTCCTGTGGCTGGGAATGGCTGGAGGGATAAATAAATTGAATAATTTTGTATCTGATATTAATGTATCTCTGGAAAAACTCGGTTTTCCTATTGAAGAAAAAGAATTTATCCCACACATAACTATTGGAAGAGTATCATACCCGCCAAAATCTACGCCGGACATTTCTACTTTTTTACAATCAAAGTTTGAATCGATTTCCATGTCAATAACAAGGATTCGATTCATGTGTAGTGAGTTATTTCCAAATGGACCTATTTACAGCATTTTGGGAACGCATTTTTTAACAACAAAAGGGGAAAAGGAGTAACCCATGAAAAGTAATAATCAAAAAGGTAAAGCATTAAATATGGCGATTAATCAGATAGACAAGCAATTTGGCAAAGGATCTATTATGCGGTTAGGAGAACAAAAACCTTTGGATGAAAGTAATTCCATTTCAACCGGTGCACTCTCCCTTGATATAGCGCTGGGAGTGGGTGGAGTACCCAAAGGAAGAATTATTGAGATTTATGGTCCTGAGAGTTCAGGAAAAACAACGTTGGCGCTTCATATTGTTGCGGAAGCACAGAAAAAGGGTGGTAATGCAGCCTATATTGATGCAGAACATGCCCTTGACCCTGAATATTCTAAAAGAATCGGTGTGAATATTAAAGAATTATTAATATCTCAACCGGACACCGGTGAACAATCTTTAGAGATAACGGAGACTCTCGTCAGAAGTGGAGCCATTGATGTGATTGTAATTGACTCTGTTGCCGCATTGGTGCCTAAAGCAGAACTGGACGGTGAAATGGGTGATATTCATATTGGTCTTCAAGCAAGGCTTATGTCCCAGGCACTAAGAAAATTGACAGGAACCGTAAGCCGTTCCAATACCTGTGTAATATTTGTAAATCAAATTCGCATGAAAATTGGGGTCATGTTTGGCAATCCTGAGACTACACCTGGTGGTAGAGCACTGAAATTCTATACGTCTGTTCGTATGGAAATCCGGAGAATCACTTCAATCAAAGAAGGAACAGAAGTTGTAGGTAACCGTACCCGGGTAAAGGTTGTGAAGAATAAAGTCGCTCCTCCTTTCAAGATGACGGAATTTGATATCATGTATGGTGAAGGTATTTCTTATGAGGGAGACATCATTGACCTTGCCCTGAAGGGAGATATTATTGAAAAAATGGGAGCATGGTATTCCTATGGAGATACTCGAATTGGACAGGGAAGAGAAAATGCTAAAACCTACCTTAAAGAAAATCCCGATGTAAGTAGTAGGCTGGTTAAGGAAGTAAAAGCATTTTTAGGGGTTGAAGAAGGAAACACAGATTAAGTACTGAAAATTTTATTTTTGGCTTTTACAAAGGAATTATCGTATTCAGAATCGGATGGATAATCCCGCTCTAAATGCAGCACTGCACTTATTAAAATTCCGTGCCAGAAGCTGTTGGGAACTTAGGAACAGGCTGCAACAGAGAAATTTTACCCAATCAAAAATTAATGAAGTTTTAGATTATCTTATTGAATTGGGATACATAGATGATGAAGAATTTGCTGATCTTTTTGTTAAGGATAAAATCAAACAAAATGGTGTCGGGCCTATTTATTTGCAATCTGAGTTATCAAAACATAACATATCCGATGAGCAAATTAACAAATCAATTGAAAGAGGATATAGCAAATTCCCCTTGGATGATTTAATAAAAAATCATATTAGAAAACGAAAAAAAATACTAACCCATGAAAATATTTCAGTTAAGAAAAGAAAAATTATTCAATTTTTACAGAGAAAAGGATTTACCTGGGAACAAATATCTCCACATTTGAATAAAAACTTTCCTGATTAATAACCAATATAAATACAATAGTGTCTTTGCAATATCCACCATTTACTTCATTTGATATCGCTGTTTTAAAATCTATTCTTTCTCGGGAACCAACCAAAAAAGAATTGGATTTTATTGGGCCTGCTCTCAAACCATTAATTTCTAGCCGTTACTTTATTGATTTTTCCCAGAAGCATCCATTTTATCAGGCTTTAAATAAAACGCAATTTGATAACGAGCATGGATTGAAGTATTCATGTTCCAACATAAGCGATATATCAATATTAAATATGCTACTTACACAAAAGGCAGCTCATAAAAATATATCCTGCATCACAGTAAATTACAATGATAATAATTTAATTTTATCTGTCCAAGGTCTTTTAAAGAAAATTAACGAAATTGATTTTTTGCCGAGTAGTGTGCTTATAGGGAATTATCATCTTAGGGATGATTTTGAGAACGAGGATTTCATTTATTCGATTGGCACTGGAAAACGAAAGGATTCAACCATAAAAATTATCCCAATTGATTGTTCTGTATATTTAGTTAAGCATGAATCAAAGTCCACTGTAAAACAATTCAGACAAATGTATCGCCTTATTCATGAGATAAACATGAATTCGAAAAAATTCTCAATTATTTTACTTAATGGCTATACACCTATTTTTACCCTCTTATCAACCGTTATGGATCAAGAGGGAGGTTTAGATTTGCAGTTTAACCGTGAATCTGATATTTATGATATTTTGTTTCATGCCCCTGATTTTGGATTAATTGTTTTTGGCAATAAAGGAATATTTCAAAAAATACGATCAATAAATGAGAACCAATTTCAGGTCATCAAACTAGGACGATATACTGATCAGGATTCCCTGATAGTCAATGTAAGAAATAATCACCATTTTTTCTTTCCTAAAAATACATTTTCCTTCCTCTGGAGATCAGACAATACCGTATCTTCAATTCAAGATGAAAGAACTCAAGATATTAGTGAATTTAGAAGTTTGAAAAAACTGAAAGGAAATGAATCATTCATTACAATATTAAAACATATATACCTTGAAAATAAATTGTATAAAATTAATCATGATAATTTGTGTGAAGAAAAAATAACTAACAATGTTGTATCTTGGAAAGATAGAAATATCAATGGAACCCTTACAATTTCATTTTCCGAATATAATCACTTTTCAAAGATTTATCCCAAATCTGCTGGAAAAATTGCATTTTCAAATGCGGTAAGATCGGTTCGTTGTGTAGGAGCAGATCCCATCGGCGTCATGATTCAAAATACTTTTTCCACGAATCCTGAATCTCTTGCGGATTCTGTTTTTCTTAATCAAAGTCAGGAGATAGCCATAGAACATTTTAAAATAAGTGTTATATCCAAAAGCATTAACCTAGATTCAGAAACAATTTCTCAGGATATTTCAGTTATTGGTAAAATTCCTGATAAAGGTACTATCTTGTTTCCGGGTTTTAAGAAAATAGGTCATTTTATTTCAATTTTAGGTAGTCATAGAGGTGACCTTACTGGATCAGTTTTTCAACAATGTTTTCCTAAAAAAGTAGAAAATCAATTTGTAACAATTGATTTAACCATGGAAAGTAAATTAGGAGAAGTTCTTCAGTTAGGAATTGAAAGCAATTTAATCCAAACCGCTACAAATGTTGGGAGGGGTGGTTTATCTACAGCCATAGTTTCAAATTTGGTAAACTGTACAAATGAATTTGGAGCTCGAATCCACTTGTCCCGAAAACTAAAACCTGAAGAACTTTTGTTCGGAGAAACTCACGGATTGATTTTAATATCTCTTAGGGAAGAAGATATAATGGAATTTGAACGAATTTGTATGAATATAGGTGTTCCATGCACTACCATTGGGAGAGTAACAAACACCGGAAGATTGACTTTCAACGATTTGATTGATATTTCTACTGTAAAACTGAAAAATATTTATGAAAAAAAAATTTCCTAAAGTCAGGAATGCTGAACAGAAATTAATAGAAGTTCGAAATATCTATTGCGTAGGGAGAAATTTTATTTCTCATGCAGAAGAGTTAAATAATCCCAT
>Ga0310342_100003645_pt1 | contig 10172 bp, 8 predicted proteins | sample S15DNA20500_MG_FD_206155 | JGI IMG/M metagenome (GOLD analysis project Ga0310342, IMG submission 206155) | Marine microbial communities from station ALOHA, North Pacific Subtropical Gyre - S1503-DNA-20-500_MG | ecosystem: Environmental > Aquatic > Marine > Oceanic | place: Pacific Ocean: North...
GTCGATCCGCTCAAGCGCACCGCCGACGGAGAACGGAGTAACGCGAACCTGCAACGCACGGCAGCGGATGCGTACTACGAACTCCACGACTACGACGACGCCAGCGTGTACTACCGGCGCGCGCTGTCCGCAGCGAGCCCGGCCCGCAAGTACCAGTACCACATCGCCATCGCCAGGTGCTACGCCCGATCCAGTGACTTCGACAAGGCCGCGTCAGAGCTCAGGAAGGCGGGCTACACGCGCTTTAACAACTTCGACGACGACCCTGCCTTCGAGCGCATGCGCGCGCAACCAAAGTGGGCGCCCCTGTTCGTCGACCAGCCCGGCGACGGGAAATAGCGTTCCCTACTTGCCGCCCACATCCGCATCGGCGGCGTCGAAGGGGTCCAACCGAGCGGTCGTCGCGCCCAGGACCCGAACGGCCTCAAGCATCTCGATGAACGCGGGATGGGCCTTGTAAAACTGCGCCTCGGGGGCGGCGCACAAGATGACGAACGCGTGCCCGCGGTCGTCGAGGAGGATCGCGGCCAGCGTACGCACGAGGGTGCCCCGCCGCACGCACCCAGCCTCGAACCGCAGCCCCTTGCGATCCCCGATCCGAGCGGGGTGCGGCCCCTCGACGCGCAGATCCTCGGAGTGTCGCTCCATGCAGGCGATGACCTTCATGGCGACCCCCTCCTCGGTCGCATCAGCCGCGACGTCATCGAGGTGGAGGACGTCGACGGTCGCCCGCAAGCCCGGGCGAAGCATGGACACGACAACACCCCTGGTCTCCCCCGGGGTGACCTCCCAGGCCAGATCCGGCCTCAGAGCCCGAAAGCCGGTTGGTTCATGTATGAACTCCAGCCCTAAGTCCTGCCCTTCCGGGACGTCGTCGCCGCGGGCATAGCCCATGACCTCCAGCTTCGGAGCGCTGAGCGACACGAGGCGCGTCGACCCGAGCTCTTCACGAATGATATGACCGGACATGTCGAGCCACGTCTCGAGCGCCTTCGCGCCCTCGAGGCGGCGCAAGACCAGCACATCACGAATACGCCCACGCAGAGTGATCCGCTCAACCCGTCGCTCGATCCCCACGCGCCCGAAGTTCACGTCCCGTGGGCGAAACACCCTGAAGATCGGGTAGGCGCCCTCGGGGGGAGGCTGACTAGCGAGGCGGCGCAGGAGCATGCCGGGGAACTGCACCTCGCGGCGAAACAGGGCGGTCCCCTCCTGGAGCCGACCCGCCCGACGCTCCTTCATCACGAGAGACTGGCCCTCACGCGACCCGCTCACGAGGCGTCCGGAGCGGCCGCTCGACATGCGATGGCTGAACGCGATCGGGTTCAACTCCGCATCCACGAACTCGCCGATCGCCAGGTCCACGTCCGGCTGCGCGCCTGGACGCGGCATGAACACAAGACGGTCGTCGAGGGCGTACCCGGGGACGCCCTCCCGGGCCTCCCGGCGCATGGAGATGGTGCGGTAGCCGACCCGCTTTCCGTTGCGGTAGAGGAAATGGAAGCTGTCGTGGTCGGAGAACCGCGAGAGCGTCAGCAGAGACTTCTTGGCCGCAGCGCGACCTGGATCACGGGCCACCTTGATCTCCGCAATCTGTCCCCGGCTGAGCTCCATGCTCCCGCCGTCAAACGCGATGGTGACCGACTTCTCGTCCTGCTCGATGATCGCCCCCTCCAGGACTGCTCCAGTCTTCAGCCGGATGAGGTCCTGGGCCGGGGCCAGCGCTCCGAACAGGAGCGCGAGGGCCAGAGCGGCCGCAACGTGACTTCTTGTCATAGGGTTACGTCTCCGTCTCGCAGGGATCATCGACCGGATAAGTCGGCGATCTGGAAACATTTCGGCACCCCCCCCATGAAGATCCACCCCCTGACCGATAGGGTTCCCCGTTCCTGCCGGACGAACGGGCCTTCACCGATCGTCCAACGCGGGGCAGCCCCCACGGGAGTCCACTCATGATGTCCACTCGATGCCTCGCCCCCACCATCAGCATTCTGCTCGCGATCTGCGGCTCCGCGATCGCACAGAGGGACGCGGACACCGAGAAGAACGTGCTCCGGCAGGGGGAACATGTCCCTTCCGGTTCCATCGCGATCATCGACGGCGTCCCGGTCACCAACGCAGAGTTCTTCAGCGAATTAGCCCAGCAGCAGACACGTCCCGCGGGCATGGGCTTGACCGTAGTCGAGGCTCTGATCGACGAGCACCTCATCGTCCGGGCCATGAACGAGCAAGGGATCTCCGTCAGCGACGAAGATGTACAAGCCCAAATCGACTCCGTCAGGGCCGCCCTCAAAGCCCGCAAGCAAGATCTGGACGAGGAGTTGAAGAGGAACGGCGTCCCCATGGACCTGTTTCGCAAGAAGATCCGAAGAGTCGCTGCGCTGGACAAGCTCGTGCGGGCAGGGGGCCGCCTCCCGGCGGGCAAGCCCATCCCGAACCTACACCGGACCGCATGGCTAAGCGATCAGCGCAAGAGCGCCAAGATCGTCATCCCTCCTAACCGACTTCCGAGGGGCGTCGTCGCGACGGTCGACGGACACCGCATCACCGCGCAAGCGTTCGCTCAGGATCTCCTCGTTAAACTCGATGACAAGGAGATCGCGAAGACGATAGAGGACATCCTCCAAGAGAAGCTGATCGTACGATTACTCGCCACGCGTCAGCTGCAGATCACCGAAGCCGACCTCCTGCAGGAGTGGGCCTACCGCAAGAAGAAGTTCAACTCGGACCCGCGCTACAAGGGGGTCCCCTACGAGGAGATCGTCAAACAGCAGACCGGCCTCGACCCTGCGACCCTGCGTTCCTCCCTCGGCTTTCGGGTCAACACAGCGCTCGGGATCATCGCACGCACCTGGTTCACCCCCACCCAGCTAAAAGACGCCTACACCCGGCACATCCGGCGCTTCGGACCTCAGCTGTCCTGCGCCCACATCCTCATTGAGGCGACCGATATCGAGATCCGGCAGAAGACCGGCATCCCGAGCTTCGAGGTAGCGAGGGCCCGCGCGGAGCACGTCCTCCTCGAGCTAGACAAGGGCGTCAAGTTCGACCAGCTCGCGCGTATCTGGAGCAAAGACAAGGCGACCAAGAGCAAGGGCGGTCGCCTGCCCACATTCACCCCGGGACGTAGCATCTTCGAGGAGTCCATCGTCGCGTGCGCCGAGACGCTCAAGATCGGCGAGATCTCGAAGCCCGTGCGCACCCGCTCCGGCTGGCATCTAGTGAAACTCATCCGCAAGGACCCCGCACCGCCACTAGAGGACCCCTCGGTCCAAAGCGACCTGCGGCGCGTCCTCGCGACGCAGGTCTTCAGCGAGGCCTACAAAGCCGCGAAGATCGGGATCGACTTCTCGCGGGACTGACGGCCGCCGCAAGACGCACAGCCACGCTGCGCGCCTATGCTCGGTGGAGGCTGCGCCGAGCAAAAATCGCCTGCAGCTGCCCCCAGCGACGCCCGAGAACCCGAACCGCGCGCAGCAGCGGCGAGAGCGCTATGACCGGGTCGCCCCCCACCAGCGCGAACGGGATCCGCAGCACCACGAGGACCGGGGCGAGAAGCACCCGGAGCAGATCCACGATCAGCTTCACGACGGTGTGCGACAGGGAGACGCCGTGCTTCTTCGCGAGCAGGACATCCGACTGCCCATATCGCCGGTATTGACGATACAGATCCCGCAGCGTCTCACGGTGGGCGTGATAGACGACGGCCCCGCCGACAAGCCTGAGTGCGCCGTGGGGACGGTGCTCCCTCAGCCGCCAGCAGAAGTCCGCGTCGCCCCCCGAATAAAGCGCATCGTCGAAACCCACCGCTCGAGCGTCAACCAGCCGCACCCCGAGGTTGGCGGTCTGGAGGAACGGGCCTCGCGGATGGCGGAGCGTGTGCGCCTGAGAGAGGACGTTCTCGCGCGCTGAATAGCGGGCGACCAGGGACTCCTGGCCAGAGTCGGCCAGGACCTCGCCGCCGACCATGAGCACGGTCGCGTCACGCAACTCCTCGAGCATGCGAGCGAGCCAACCAGGAGACGGGCGGCAGTCGGCATCGGTAAAGAGAACGAACACGCCGAGGGCGACGCTGAGCCCTCGATTGCGCGCCGCATACGCACCCGGTCGCGGCTCATGGATGACGCGGACGACGCCAGGATGCGCCTCCGCGGCCGCTTCAGCTATCGCCAAGCTCCCGTCGTCGGAACCATTCTCGACAACGATAACCTCGTATGCCGAGACACCCTCCTGCGCTGCCAGCGCCGTGAGGCACGCTCGCAGGGTCGGTTCCGCCCGGTAACACGGGACGATTATGGTCGCGTCCACTTCCCGCCCGATCATCGACGTATCCTCGGCAAGAGCCTATCATCACGAGGGGGGAGCGTCGTCTTCCTATGCATGACACAAAGGAAGAAGAGTGCCGCCACCGGCAGATCCTCACGCTTGGGGGACGGCTTCCCGTAGCCATGGTCGCCGCCTGTCCGTTCCCCGCGAATCGGGGAACCCCGATCCGGGTCCAGCAAATGGGCGAGGCGCTGGTCGACCTGGGCTACGACGTTCACGTGGTCACCTACCACATCGGAACCGAGCGGCCGCTCCCGGGGATGACGGTCCACCGGACCCGTCCCCTACGCTTCTACCAGGACTTCAGCGCCGGCCCGAATTACGCCAAGCTCCTGCTGCTTGACCCGCTCCTGGTCGCCCGTCTTCTGGCGGTCGTGCGCAAGCACGGGATTCGCATCATCCACGCCCACCACTTCGAGGGTGCCTTGTGCGCGCTCGCGGTGAAGCGATTGATCGGGAGCGTCCAGGTCATCTACGACGCGCACACGTCTCTCAAGGACGAGCTCCTAGACTACAGCTTCCGTGTACCGACGGTGCTGAAGAAGCTCGCGGCCGATATCCTCGACTCGGGCATCCCCCGCTGGTCGGACCACGTCGTCACGGTGTCCGATCGACTCGGCGAGTTTATCGCCCACACGGGCGTCCCATCTTCCAAGATCACGGTGATCCCGATGGGTGTGAACGCAGGCGAGTTCCCCACGATTCCCACGGAGGAAGCTCGAGCGACCCTCGGGCTCACCGACGAACCCACCGTCGTGTACACCGGCAACCTCGCCCCATTCCAGGGAGTCGACCACCTGCTGCGATCCTTCACGATCGTGACGCAGGAGAGCAAGAAGAGCAGGTTGATCATCGTCGGCCGGCCCACCCCCGGCTATCAGCGCATGGTGGACAAACTGGGCATCGTTGACCGCGTGACCTTCGCGGGTGAACGTCCCTTCGACGAGGTGCGCACTTTCCTGGCTGCCGCAGATGTCGTCGTGCTCCCTCGAGACAACTGCGTCGGGTTCCCACTCAAGCTCCTCAACTACATGGCCGCAGGCAAAGCGATCGTTGCCTTCGAGGGCGGCAGCGGGGAGGTCCTGAACCACCTCGAGAACGGATACGTCGTGCCTGACGGTGACGAGGCCGCCTTCGCCCGTGGCATCCTCAACTGCCTGTCCGACACGGGGCTCTCCGCGACCATCGCCAGCGGCGCGCACCGGACCGCCAACCGCTTCGATCTCGACGCCATGGTCGGGCGCATCGGACGTCTCTACGATTCTCTCGAGTTGACCGGTCGGCCCCACTACGCGAACGCGCGGGCGTGACCATGGCTACCGTCTCCGTCGTCATCACCAACTTCGATGGTGAGCAGTACCTCCCTCAGATGATGCGGTCGCTTCGAGCAACGGGCTATCCGTTCCACGAGGTCATCGTCTCGGATGACGCGTCCCGAGACGGCAGTCGGCTGCTCCTGAGGCACCGCTACCCCGATGTGCAGATGGTCACCAGTGACGCCAACCGTGGGCCCTCCCCCACGCGCAACGCTGGCATCCGCGCGGCTACCGGCGACCTCGTCCTCCTGCTCGATAACGACGGGCACCCGTTCGAAGACGCGATCGTGCCGATGGTGGAGATGCTCCAGGACCGCCCCGAGCTCGTCGGCGTCATGCCGCGCATCATCCTGCGTGGCGACCCGCCCCTCGTGCACTGCGACGGCGCGCGAACCCACTTCACCGGGCAGATGTGGTTACTGAACGGGCATGTCCCGTTGGATGCCGCGCCCCTGGACCCTGAGCCCGTCCAGAGCCTCATGGGTACGGCCATGATGTTCCGGCGGGACGTCGCCCTGTCCGTCACCGGCTTCGAAGAAGACTTCTTCTTCTACTACGAAGACCACGACTTCGGGACCCGCATGCGCATCCTCGGTGGCCCCCTCTCATCGGTTCCCGCCGCTCGCATAGATCACCTCGGCGGGACCGCGGACCTCAGCTTCCGCAAGGGACACGCCTACCCGAACCGGCGCGCCTACCTCACGGCCAAGAACCGCCACTTGTTCGCGCTCCGCAACATTCAGGGGCGCACCATGCTCGTGCTCGCGCCGGTGTGGATTCTCCACGAGATCGCCCAGCTCGCATTCGTCGCGACCAGAGGATGGACCGAGGCGTACTTTCAGGGGCTGCGATGGAACCTCACCCATCTCGGGCGGACGCTCCGCAAACGCGCGAGGATTCAAGGACAGCGCATCGTGAACGACGCCACCATCATGCAGGACGGAGCGCTGCCCCTGCACCCAGGTGTCATGAACGCGACGGGACCGACGGCGGCGATCCGGCGGGCGCTGGAAAGCCTCCTGAACTGCCTCTACCGCGCGCTGCGTCCGCTGCTCAAATAGCCGGCCGAGGAGCGGCCTAACGCTGCTCCCTCAACCCGTTCACCAAGCCCATCGTGTAATCAACCAAGGACCACACGGTCACCGTCAGGACGGTCCAAAGCGCCAGGGGCTGGAGCCAGGGCAGCGTCACGTCTACGGCCGAAAAACCGACGAGCAATACCGCCGCCCCACCCTGGACAACCGCCTTGAGCTTGCCGCTAATGCGGGCCGAGCAATCGAGGCCAGCCCGCTCCCGACCGAGCCGGATGTAGGCGACGGAAACATCCCGCACCGCCATCACGAGCACCAGCCACCCCGGCATCAGCCCTGCGCCGACGAGGCCAAAGAAGATGATCAGTCGGCTGATCGAGTCGCAGTACGGATCGAAAACGGCGCCGAACGCCGATTGCACCCCGAACCGACGCGCCACCAGCCCGTCGGCGATGTCCGAGAACTCCGAGAGCAGCATCAGCGCGAGGGCGGTCCACCACCAACCCTCGATGGTGCCGTAGCACGCGCCGATCGCGAGTGGGATGCGTATCGCGCTCAAGCCCTGCGCGAGGAGAAACGGACGCGAGCTCATACGGGCATCTCCGTTCGGTAGAAACTGAATGACACCTCGTCCGACGTGTACATCGTGTGGCCATCCCACGCCAGGTCCTCGACGCCACGATGGGGCGCCGCGAACTGACGGCGCGTAGCCCGCCCAGCGTCACCCGTCTCCAGAAGCAGGTCGAGATCGAGTTCGTTCAGGACATCCACTCCGAGACGATTTTCAGACTCGTAGAGATAACGCCCGTCCCACTCGAGGCCCTGGGAGAAGCCGCCGTTTCGGTAGCTGGCGACGACATGCTGCGCCATCTCTCCGGCGGCCATCGCTGCCTCATGCCGCACCAAGAAGGTACGGCAGGTCCGTCGGAAATCCGAGATCGCGAGGAGCGTCTCGCCATTCACGGGGACAAAACAACAGGCGCTCGTGCCACCGAGACCAGTAGGGAATGAGGCCAGGACTTCGGCGCGCTGCTGTCGATACGAAGCGTCCAGAGCGATCTGGTAGCAGCGGTTCGATTTGAAATCGACAGCCCATAGGTCCACCCCGTCATAAGCCAATCCGCTCGTGTGGACGGCCTCCGACGGCATGTCGAACCATGCCTCAATCTGCATCCCGTCGGGATCGATCCGGTAGACCCGGGATCGGGTGTTGCGCCAGCAGTTAGCGAACACGATTCGGCCATCGACCCAGGTCATGCCCTGCGGCGTATACCGCTTCTCCCTCAGCGGCACCGGCCCCAGGTCCTCCCATCGCAAGACAGCCCGCCGATCCTTGGCCACCCGTGAGAGACCCCGCTTCATGTCACCTCGAAAGACAAAGGGGAGCGCGAAGAGGACGAACGCGGCTGCGACCCAGGCGTAGATCATCCGGCCGTCCTAGGGCAGCGGGAACGAGTCCGCCAACTCGGCGACCTCTGCCCGCACGCCAGCGGGATCCTCGCCGCCGATGAGGCGGTCGATGAGGCCTGCGATCTGATCCATCTCCGGCTCGCCCATGCCGCGCGAAGCGCTGCAAGGCGTGCCAAGACGAATGCCGGAACAGACCGTCGGCTTCTCCGGATCCGCGGGGATGAGCTGCTTGTTCGCGAGGATCCCGCCGGCTTGCAAGCGCCTCTCCGCGTCCTTACCGGTGAGGCCCTTGCTGCGGACGTCGACGATCATCAAGTGCGTCTGGGTGCCGCCGCTGACGAGCGCGTAGCCTCGATCCGCCAGGGCCCCAGCAAGGCGCTGTGCGTTGCGCACAACGCGCTCCATCAACGCCTTGAACGACGGCTGCCCCACCTCCCCGAAACAGATCGCCTTCGCGAGGAGCTGGGCGCCCGTCGCGTGCGCCATCACGCCCGGGAATACGGCCCGGTTCAGGGCCTTCGCGTGGGCGTGGCGGCAGAAGGCCACGGCGCCCTTCGCACCACGAAGCGTCTTCTGCAGCGTCGTCATCACCGAGTCCGAATGCGGAAACGGTGACGGGTGATGCCCGGACACGACGAGCCCTGCAAAGTGAGAAATGTCCGAGTGAAGGAGCGCTCCACATTCCTTCGCGATGTCAGCGAACGCCTCGAAGTCGAACTGGAACGGGCATGAGCTACCACCCGCGATGATCATCTGCGGTCGGTGCTCGAGGGCGAGCTCCCGCACCTGGTCCATGTCGAGCAGACCGGTCGGAGTCAGCCCGTAGTGGACGATGCGGTACAGCTGCCCGGAGTAGTTCCACTTGAGGCCGTGGGAGAGATGTCCCCCCTCAGCCAGCCCCAGCGACAGGATGGTGTCCCCGTCCTTCAGGAGCGCACGGTAGGTCGCCTCATTGGCGCGCGTCCCATCGGTAGGCTTGACGTTGACGTCCTCGGCGCCGGGAAAGCAGGCCAGAGCCCGCTCGCGAGCGAGCTGTTCCACCTCAGCGACGGTCTCGCAGGCCGGGTAGTAGTAGTTGCGCCCGTCGTTCTCACTATAGAAGAGCGGATAGCGCTCCGCCTCGCGTACCGAGACGCTCGGGTGGTTATCACTCGGGACAAGATCGATGACCTGGCCCCGGTACTCGGTCTCACGCTGTAGAAGCGCGAAGGCCTCCTCGTCGCTCTCTCTCAGGCTCATGCAGGAAGATTACCAATGGGGCCGTAGAGGACTACCCCCCGGCTTTTTCCAACAGGCGCCTATAGACCCGGCGAAGCTGCTCGTTGTAGTCGATGACCTCGTTGTGGAAAGGTCCGACCTTGGTGTGGGCAAGATCACGAGCCTGCCACCAATGCCAGGCCGCGTCTTCGAACCGATCCTGTATCTCGGCCACCCTCGCCATCGTCACATGTGCGCGCCAGATCCGGGGATGCACGTGCAGCGCACGCTGCATCCATGAGCGCGCCTCCGTCCAGCGCTGGGTCAGAAACGCGACCTGGCCGCGACCGACCAGCGCGTGGAGATCTTCCTCGGCGCGCTTCAAAGCGCTCTCGTACGCAGCGTCAGCCGCGACGTAATCCCCCTGCAGCAAATTCACGTCCCCGAGGAGGGCGTTCAGGTCGGCGCTGGTCCCGTCCTCCCCCAACCCCTTCGCGATAACGGCCACCGACTCCTCCAGCCGACCGGCCCGAACCAGGTTCGCCGCCAGCGTCGCGTAAGCGAACAGGTTCGAGGCGTCGTGCTCGATGAGCGAGCGAAGGCGCCCCTCCGCTGCATCTGCGTCACCCGATTCCCACTCGATGGCGGCGAGGGTGACGCTCGCCCTGGGGTGGTTGGGCTCCGTCGAGAGGACCCGCTCGTATTGCGCCTGGGCCTCCTCCCGGCGCCCCAGGTGCTCGAGAGTGAGCCCGTAGTTGTAGAGGGCCCGCAGGTCTTCCTCGTCATCCTCCAGCGCCAGACGGTACTCAGCCGCGGCCTCCTCGTACCGCTCCGCGGAGTAGAGATAGACCGCTCTGTTGAACGAGGTCTCGATTGGCGTCAGCCCCCCGCA
>Ga0310342_100003646_pt1 | contig 10172 bp, 6 predicted proteins | sample S15DNA20500_MG_FD_206155 | JGI IMG/M metagenome (GOLD analysis project Ga0310342, IMG submission 206155) | Marine microbial communities from station ALOHA, North Pacific Subtropical Gyre - S1503-DNA-20-500_MG | ecosystem: Environmental > Aquatic > Marine > Oceanic | place: Pacific Ocean: North...
GGTCCAGCGTGAGGTTGTTTTAGAAGACATTCGAAAGCAGGTTGAGGTCGGTGCCGAGCATATTACTTTTGGCGACCCAGACTTTTTCAATGGAGTTGGCCATTCTCTTGAGATTGTTCGCAGTCTGCACCAACATCATCCCAAGCTGAGCTATGATGTCACTATCAAGATCGAGCACTTGTTAAGATACTCCTCCCACTTGGGTACCCTTAGGGATACCGGGTGCCTCTTTGTTACCAGTGCGGTAGAATCCCTAAATGACCATGAGCTAAGATTATTAGATAAAGGGCATACTCGAGCTGATTTTCTAAAGATAGTGCAACGGCTTCGGACTCTAGAATTACCTCTCTCCCCAACCTTTATTCCGTTCACTCCCTGGACGACTCGAGCAAGTTATTGCGATCTACTCCAAGTTCTGGCAAGTGAAAATCTCGTAGAGTCTGTTTCTCCCATTCAACTGGCGATTCGTTTGTTGATTCCAGCTCAGTCTCTCCTACTCCAACTTCCCAAAGTAAAAACCATTGTAAAGGAGTTTGACCAGAAAAGCCTCAGTTACTCCTGGGAACACGGCGACCTCGGCCTCGAGCATCTCTTTGATCGAGTGCGGCGACTAGTGAAGACAGCGACTTCCCAAGAAATGTCCCGGAGTCAAATTTTTAAGGCTATTTGGAGTTTGGCTCATTGCCGGGATACCCACCACGATGACATCATTCCTCCGATACCCATCCAGATCTCGAGAGCAACCATTCCTTTCTTGGAAGAACCTTGGTATTGTTGAGCGGAACCTATCGAAGAGCAGGTTGCTCTTTTTTAGCCATGATAGCCAACGCCACCAATTGAGCAGTTGGCAACTAACATCGAAATTAACTTCATTAAGTCTAATGACAACTCCCACCATCGTCGCCACTTGGGAGTAATTTCGGTCGTGACCTAAGCTGTTTCTTGATGAAACGAATTCTGCTGCTATTCTCGACGACGAGCTACAATGCTAAGGATTTTTCCGAGGCCGCCCGCAAGCTGAAAGTTGAAGTCGTCCCCGGTACTAATCGATGTCGTGTGTTGGACGACCCCTGGAAAGACGGCGCGCTCGCCCTGAACTTTACTAATCCTTCTGAGTCGGTCCAAATTATCTTGGACTATGCTCGACACCGTCCTCTTGACTCCATCATCTCTGTTGGAGATCCACCAATAATCGTCGGCGCTCTCGCGAGTCGAGCTCTAGGCCTTCCTGGCAACCCACCAGAATCGATTCGGAACTGCCGCAGCAAGTTGCTTTCTAGAAAACTTCTAAAGAACGCTAGATTGCCCATCCCCAACTATCAATGTATAGCAGTATCCCAAAATCCTCTCCAAGCTATCCAGTCAGTCAATTTTCCCTGCGTGCTCAAGCCACTTCCCCTTTCCACTAGTCAGGGGGTCATTCGGGCCGATAACCATGATTCCTTCCTTCGAGCTTTTGACCGAATTCGTCGACTCCTACAATCCCCTCAAATCCGGGCCTCCCAGGCAGACAACTTAGACCGAATTTTGGTAGAGGATTACGTGGATGGTAACGAGTTTGCTCTGGAGGCTCTGCTACGCAATGGGCGACTTAAGGTCCTAGCCCTATTTGATAAACCGGATTTACTTCAAGGTCCCTTTTTTGAGGAAACCCTTTACGTCACGCCATCTCGCCTTCCACTTGAGCTTCAAGATCAGATAAAGTCCTGCTGCCAGAAGGCCTGCCAGGTGCTGGGACTGGTCGATGGCCCTATCCATGCTGAGTTTCGCTTAAATAGGCAGGGACCATGGATCCTAGAAGTTGCTCCCCGAACTATTGGAGGTCTCTGTTCTCGAACTCTGAGTTTCGGCACAGGAATGTCCCTGGAAGAAATCCATCTCCGACATAGTCTAAGAATGCCCATCCCTTCCTTACAACGGGAGACAGACGCCTCTGGCGTCATGATGTTACCAATCCCCGTAAAGGGATATTTCCAGGGTGTCTCCGGAACAGAAGAGGCTCTAGGGGTCAAGGGTATTTGCAAGCTCAGTATTACTGCTAAACCAGGACAAAAGCTCCTTCCCTCACCCGAGGGATCAAGCTACTTGGGCTTCCTATTTGCTCGTGGGGCTTCTCCTCAAGAAGTTGAGCAGGCCTTGAGAAAAGCGCATCAACAAATAAAATTTGAGATTCTTCCCGAACTACCCGTGCTGTGACCCCAAGAGCTAGGGTTTAGTCCTCCCCAACTAATCAAGGCATTCCATCATTGACCATCTAGTTTTTCAATGGCCTTTCAGGGGTAAATATCTTGGTCAGTAGTACTCTACAGCAGAACATCCACATGAAGGGGAAAACCACAGCGGCTAGAAAACTCTATCAAATTGAGAGAAAAACACAGGTAGATAAGTAGTTTAGCGAAAAGATATCGCTCATGGTACCGAACAATAATGAGACTTCGTCAAAAAGATTCTGGGGGGGGGGGAATAGTTTGAAATACCTCGAATTTTCAGACAACGAAACACCACCAATTCAAGATTGAGTGACCTAGGATGCGTAGGAGAAAAAGCCCGCACCAGAATATATCTCCCACCCTTTCTCAAAAGAAACAAGACATAACTATTGTGCTGCTAGATCCCGATAATTTAAAGGGACGTCTACTCCACAAACAACGGTTATCTCGAACAGTAATTTAATTAAGACCTGGGCCGTTTCTAAACAGACTACAACTACTAGCTCCAAAATCTCTCCCCACAACAGCTTAGTTGGACTTATTACCCACAGGGAACAGTAACTGTGAACAGCATGACAATCCAACCGCTCGACCTTCCGGAAAGATTACAAGCAAGTTACCTCGTACCTTAGCCAAACCTACAGTGGAGAGGTAATCAGTTTGACAGAAGGAGCACTACCCACCACTACCTCGATGGATTTGGTTACTGGATCGTTAACATTCAATATTATAAGAAGGCAAGTCCAGTGGGCGAATAGCTGGCACCTAGTTCTTATGGGAGTCTCCAGTACATAGATAGGAAAAGACGTCGAAATTTCTAGGATCCTTGGCGTTCTCAGCCAGAGGCGTGGGTTCGGAAAGAATCAGAGGAACCGTCTCTTCATAGCGACCCCCATGGGACCTGAGGCCTTCCATCAACTGATCTACGTCATGGTATGCGGGGGTACGACCCATCACCACTGCTTGCTCCGAGAAAACCACAAGGTCCCCAATCCGATCAGACGGCAGGTCCAAACTGATAGCTGCCTGACCTCGCGTCCAAACCTCCGCCACCCCCTCGCGTTGACTCAACCAACGGATAATTTCATCCAACAACAGCTCCTCAGAAAGATAAATCATTACCGCGGAACCTAGCGCCCCATGGTGAACAACATACGGATCGGTGATGGGGCAAATGACTCTAATACCTTCACCAAATTGCTCTCCTAACTCACTTTCTAAGTAAATAACGTTAGGCTTGCCATCGGATCTTACCTTCCTATTCATTCCATGATCAGCGGTAGCCCCAATAACTGCCCCTAACTCTAAAAGGTACCCTAGCTGTAAATCAATAGACTGAAGAAAATCAAGCGACTCCGGAGCTGCAGGAGGATATTTGTGCTGTATATAGTCAGTTAGCGACAAATAGAGAAAATCAGCTTGGTTATCTTCCAGCAAGGCAACTCCGGCTCGGAGAATAAACAAACTTGCCTCTGCACTATAAATTTCTATGCTCTTTTGCCCGACCTCTCGAGCCAAATGACTGAGACCTGGTATCCCCAGCATCTGTTCTTTGGCCCGTTCCGCCGAAAAAATTATCCCATGTAGACCCGATGAAAGAAGCTCCCGAAGCTTGTCCTTGGCCGTTAACATGGCAACTTTCCTCCCAGCTTTAGAGGCAGCAGCCAAGATGGTTTCACAACGCAAATAACGAGCTGCGTTCATCATGACCTCTTCACCGCTTTGCGGATCCAGGAAATAATTACCACAAATCCCTGTAACCGAAGGTGGTACTCCGCTAACAATACAGGCATTGTTAACGTTGGTAAAAGTAGGCAGAGCAGCACGAACAAGCCCCCGATAACCAGTTGCAGCCATTCTGGCAAGGTTAGGCATCCGTCCCTGGTCTAGAGCAGCGGTCAGGTAATCATCTGAGCACCCATCCAGACAGATCACCACCGTAGGCCGTGCCGGAGGCTGGTATTGGCGACCATTAATCGAGAATGGTTTTGTTGAGAAAATCATACTTACTCAATTAAGGAGATTCAGGGGAAGGGAGGTCTGTCTCGATGGATTGGTTGGTATGTACGCAGGCCGAAAACTCTCTGATTGCCAGATGAGAAAAGAAGGTCCTCGACACGATCACGAGCAACCTAGTCAATCGACCAATGACTTTATTGCATGAAGGCTCTCCGTCTTCACTCGAGGGATGACTGGTTACTTATGTCTACTCACCACACAGGTGAGACCTGAACGTAGAGCGCCAGCAGACAAATCGAGAAAACAGGGGAAGTTCAAAAGAAACTCCTCGGCGCCAAGTTGATCGGTAACAACAAGGATCAGCACACATTGTCGTGAAGAGTTATTTGGGCATAGCTAACGGAGCGGGATTCCTTGAGATGACTTCAAGTAAATAAACAACCGAATTAGCATCAATTGGCCACTACGCTATAGAAGGACATCTTCTCCCAACTACCTATCCACCCAAGCTGATCATTTCAATTTTTTTATGATCTCCAGCATTATAACCCTCCTCAGAGCGAAGAGCTTCTAGTCTGACCTCTGAGTATCGATCACTTCTTTGCTCCCACACATTCATCATTCGATCCTCGATTTCCTGGTCAGAAGCTCCCTGGCGCAATGGTGTCTTGAGGTCATGGCCTACTTCAGAGAAAAGGCAGGTGACAAATTTACCATCTGCGGTTAGCCTGGCTCGAGTACAACCAGAACAGAAGGGATCAGTTACCGACGCAATGAAACCTATATACCCTTCCCCGTCCCTGAATTGGTAATCAACCGCGGGAGCCCGGCCTTGATTTCGACCCAACTCCTTTATTGGAAAAACAGATTGAATCCTATCCAAAATCTCTTCTTTAGTCAGCATCTTCTGAGACTTCCAACTATTGGAATTGCCAACATCCATGTACTCAATGAACCGAAGGTTAAATCCATGAGTCCGAGAAAACTTAACGAGTTGCAGGATTTCTCCATCATTAACGTCCCGCTCAATAACCGTATTAATCTTGATGGGCTGAAAACCTTGATCCCTAGCCGCAAAGAGTCCCTCCAACACCTTGTCCAAATTCCCTCTTTTGACGATCTTCTTAAACTTATCACGATCGAGAGTATCCAGACTAACGTTGATCCGTTTCAGCCCCGCGGCCTTGAGGGCCACAGCTTGTCGAGCCAGATATGCCCCATTCGTGGTAAGACACACATCTTGCAGACCGTCAATAGTTGCTAAACGGCCAACCAGTTTGTGCAAGTCCTGCCGTAATAGGGGCTCTCCGCCAGTCAGACGTATTCTCTCTACACCAAGCTTGACGAAAATTCGGGCTAGCCTCTCAATCTCTTCAAACGTTAAGATCTCACGCTTTTCAATCCAAACGTACTCGTCAAAAGGCATGCAGTATGAGCAACGAAAGTTACAGCGATCCGTCACAGAGATCCGCAGGTCTTTCAGGGAACGGTGATAAGTGTCAACCAACATGATTTGTCTGAAAAGTACTTTTATCTGCTGACGGACCTATCAGCATTACCAAAAGCAACTGTTATAAAATAGAAATCAAACTTTTGAAGTCAGACCTGAAAAAAGGCCATTCTTCCTGCTGGAAAAATGGCCTTAGAATTCCCAGAAATGGAATGTGCCGGCAATGGGGAGAGGACCTGTTGTCAAACCTGAAAAGATTCTCCACAACCACAAGTACTCTTGACATTTGGATTGTGAAACTTGAAGCCGGAGCCTGTCAAGGTTTCCAGGAAGTCGATTTCTGTGCCGTCCAGATAAATCAAACTCCCTTTGTCCACAAACACCTTGAATCCTTGCACCTCAAAAACCTCATCTCCCCCGTTGGCTTGCTTCTCAAATCCCATCTGATACTGGAAGCCTGAACACCCCCCTCCAACAATCTGTACTCGCAAACCAGCATACTGCTCTTCCTGCCCGTCCAGAATTTCCTTCACCTTACCCTGAGCTTTCTCGGTTATAGTCAACATTGTTTTTTATTACTCCTTTTCTAGAATCAAACCCCATTCCTTGTTTCTTTAAGCATTTTAGCGTTCTTTGAGAAACAATTAACCCCTTGAATTCCCCGCAGCAACTATAGCTCGAGTCTGCAGAACTCCATTCCACGGGGGAACCACGATCGAAATTTTACCATGGCACTTGGACTGACAGGCCAATCTTACCGGAGGGTGGCTCTCTAACTTTTGTTCTCTCGAGGCATAACCGAAATACGCCAGTCGATCCTTTTCAAATTCCGTTATCTCCGACAAATTTTCCCGGCCCGCCAATATTCCAATCCAGCAATAGCCACAGGCTCCACTTCTGCACTGTGCCGGCACTGGCCCGGCAACGCAACGATGGTCCAAGTTTTGAAAATTACGTCGATCGCTACTGCTAGCCATGGACAAATCCTGCCCCTCCGATGCCTCATAATAAGCAGTCGGTTCACCTTCATCAAAGGTCACCCTATATTTTTTTGACCTCCACCATAAAGTTTTCTTTAACTTCCTCTTTGATTTCAGGAGCTTGAGTTGCTCACGAGCAGCTCTTGGATTAGTGATCAAAGAAGACTCGTTAACAGATTTGCTCAAGGATACCGATCCTACTTGCCGAAGAATCATCAAAGCCACCGTAGAGATACCTATCAAAAAACCTGGATCCGTTTTTAATTTAGTCGCTAAACTCCTAGATAACTCTAGAATATGGTTTTCCAAGGACGTTCCTTCTGGCTCAAGGGTGCTTTCTGCATAGTCCAAAATCCCCTTCTTAACTGAATTCCAGTATCGCGCCCCAAAAAAAAATCCTACAGAAGTATTGATCTGATCCTCCAATTGAACCCTTCCATCTAGCTGCAAGTCCTTCACCGTCCTATCTGGATCTTTCGACTGAGCCAAGGCTATTGAGAGCTTCAGCGGCCAGAAAGCGAACCAGATTTGGGTAGCATTGCGATCAACTTCGTGAATTCTCGGAATAACCCGGACTAGAGTCTTAGCCCAGCCACGCTCTTTCTGCTGTCCCAAATAGGTCTCGAAAGGGGTTTTCCTAGCCACAATCATCCTCAGTCAATACCATTTTATGGTCATTAAAAAACAATGGGCCACCTTTGAAAAGATGGCCCATTCAATTGAACACTAACAGCTATCATACCAATATTTATTTAGAGGGTATCGAGATGTTTACGAGTTCCTCTGGCTTTTTCTTAAGAACCATCTCCTCATAGACCTTTCGAACCTCCACAGCTTCGCGAGCTGCTTTTCGACGTTGTTTCTCCTCTTCGGCTGCTGTCTCGGGGCCATCAAATTTGACTCTCACTCTGGCAGCATCCTTTTCGTCAACCTTGAGTTGGTGCTCATAGCTGTCTAAGCCAACCTTCTTACCCTTGGCGAAAACTTCATGTTTACCATGCTCCTTATACCAGTCTGCTACGGTAGCGTTCTTGTGCATGTTCTCAATAATCTTGCGCCAGCCGACTCCAGTATTGTATGCACAAAAAGAGATCTCACCCTCTTGAGTGGCGTAAGGAATGATGCACATCTCTGTCCGACGGAAATCATAGTTGAAGAGATCCTGGAACCACATACCTGCGATAAATAGGAAATTCCAGGGGTCTTCACGGCGCCTTTTAACGTCTTCAATAGTCCGGGTGGGATCTGATTTTCCGTACTTGACGGAGGCCTTGCCTGAAGCATTCCAGGTTTTATCAAATTTTTTGAAGATATCAAGCAACCTAAGACTGGGTGGAGCCTTGAAGGGTGAATAATTTTTTAGCAACGCCAGAGCCATCATCAAATTAGAAAAGTTCTTACTTCGAGCAGCGTCAGTGATCGTCCGCATATCCTCCATGAGTCCCGGAACATTAATAAACTGTGGGACCGGAGCCATTTCCTTGCTTTCTTTATTGATCATGACTGCAGTGCCAACGCCACAGTTGGGATGGCAACCACAACTAAAGGATCCCCATTCCCCCCCAGGTCCGTGCACCAGGTCTGCATAATCGGCAAATCCCCCCATGATCGAAATCGGAAACCAATCACGTAGCGGCTCTGATATCCCCGTTTGCTCCTTCACATCGTTGGCCATGTGGGAAAGAGTATAGCGTTGACGGTGCCGTCGTTCCGGGGTAATTTCCTCATCTCGACCCGTAAAGGAAACCGGCTGGAATGCAATGAATGAAATTTTCTTAGGATTCTCTATGGCAAATTTGATGATCGGGCCTACCTGATCGTTATTAACCTCGTTAACCAGGGTGGTCACCAGTACAATTTCAATACCGGCTTCATGCATGTTATTGATAGCCCGTAGTTTCACATCAAAAAGATTTCCAATCTGGCGGTGACCGTTGGCATCATTTCCAATCCCGTCAAACTGCAGGTATGCATAGCGAAGTCCTGCCTCCGCCGCTTGTCGCGAAAACTCTTTGCTCTTGGCAAACTCAATACCGTTGGTTGCCGCTTGGACACTGTTGTATCCTAACTCCCTGGAAAATCTAACGGCCTTCAGGAAGTGAGGAGACATTGTCGGTTCTCCCCCAGAGAACTGTATAGACATTTGTCGTTTGGGCTTAATTTCCAGGGCGTTGCTCATGATCTCTTGAATTTCTTCCCAGCTCAGCTCATGGACATACCCGACCTGATTGGCATCCATAAAACAAGGATCGCACATCATATTGCAGCGATTTGTGAGATCCACGGTTAACACTGATCCTCTTCCGTACTTGACTGTACTGGTACCGTGATTGTGCAATCGTTCGTCATTGTGAGCCCGAATATCCCGGCCAGGAAAATTACCTTCGATCCATTCCAAAAACTTCACATCCTTGGCCATCATATCTTCAAACGTGCCGTGTTCTGGGCACTCTTTGACCATCCAGACCTCTCCATTTCGCTCGATGATTTGAGCTTTGACCTCACCAACGTGCTCGGTAATCAACGAACGCCAGTCTTGCTCTCCATTAATGATCTTCTCCCGAGCTTCCATCACGCACCCTGGACAAAGTGAGTCGGTCGTTCTTGGAAATCCGAGCGTAGGCTTAGACTTCTCCCAAGACTTTTGAAGAGGTTTATCCGACCAGTTGGGGATGAAAGAGGCACTGGGTTTATATTTGTTGAAGAATTGGATGCTGTTAAAAAGAACTCCAGCCGTGGAGCACACCAAGCTGTCCACATACTTCATTGCTCGTTTGCCTGTTGTTCTAGACATGACTTTCTATCTCCCTAGATATTCTTCCGCGACTAGCCAGGATGCGGTAAAAAGATTAGTGGGCGATTAAACAGAGTCGTTGCAGCTATTTCCTAATAGTTTAAATCAAGAATCTTAAGCTTAATACAATACCAACTATCTCCTAAATTCTAGCAATACTTTGTTTCTACTCTAGGATATTCAGTAAGTTAGGCTTAAATCTATTTTGGGTAGAATACTATACCTTTGTTACTATATAATTCAAGACTTATACCTTAGAGCTTGCCTGCCCTAAAAAAACATTTCAGGGAATGGTTCCATTTAAAGGCTAGGCTGTCTATAATCTACTCCTAAATGCCAATTGCTTTTACAAGATCAAGCCATTTAGGGTTGTTACCACCGTGCTAACACCTAACTGAATTTTCGCACCTAATCTACAACAGTACAAGTCCAAAATATACAATGACTTAATCTAGATTCCCCTCAGAGCAGCTCATCAACTGTCTATCGGGTTGAAGCAATTCAAGCTAGATAACAATCCAAAAAAACCTAAGACCTCAAAAATTATGCTGCTTAACCTAATAGCAAAATAGCTATGATTCCCGATTCTTCCACTGTGGGACTGGTTCTCTTGACCGAAGACGACCCTTGGAGATGCTATGCCTCATGATTGACTTTATTCCTCTCTTCCCACTAGATATTGTTTTGTTTCCGGGAATGAGCCTTCCCCCTTCATATTTTTGAGGAAAGGTACAAGGAATTGATTGGGGAATGCTTGCGAACTAAGAGTTCGTTCGGAG
>Ga0310342_100003649_pt1 | contig 10168 bp, 10 predicted proteins | sample S15DNA20500_MG_FD_206155 | JGI IMG/M metagenome (GOLD analysis project Ga0310342, IMG submission 206155) | Marine microbial communities from station ALOHA, North Pacific Subtropical Gyre - S1503-DNA-20-500_MG | ecosystem: Environmental > Aquatic > Marine > Oceanic | place: Pacific Ocean: North...
AGTTACCCCGTGGCTGCTCACCCAATGGAACAATTGCGCCCTGAATCAACGATTTCGATTTATCCGGCACTACTAAATTTGGATCAATATTCATTTGTGCACCTAATCCATCACAATGATCACATGCGCCATAGGGGGAATTAAATGAAAACATGCGTGGGGTTAGTTCATCCAATGATGCTTCGGGGTGATCAGGACAACCAAAATGTTCGCTAAATAAATGATCTGTACCTTTCAAATTATGTATGACGATCGCACCTGACCCAACTTTCAGGGCCAACTCGATAGATTCTGTTAACCGCTCTTTATAATCTCCTTTTAAGATTAGTCTATCAACTACAACTTCAATATCATGAATTTGATTCTTATTGAGATTAATCTTATCCTCAACTTGGTACAGTTTACCATCGACTCTGGCACGTAAATATCCTTCCCGTCGAATTTCAGAAAAAACACCCTTATGCCCTCCCTTTCTGCCTCTAACTACTGGTGCTAATACATAAATCCGTGTATCTCTATCAAACCTGCAAACTGTGTCAACTATTTGCTGTACAGTCTGCCTTTCGATTGGTTTAGCGCATATCCAACAATGTGGATTGCCTACATGCGCAAATAGTAATCGTAAATAATCATGTACTTCTGTGACTGTCCCTACAGTTGATCTAGGGTTTCGTGCAGTTGCCTTCTGTCCAATTGAAATTGCTGGAGAGAGACCCTCTATGTAATCCATATCAGGTTTTTCCATCAATCCAAGGAATTGTCGGGCGTATGATGAAAGAGATTCCACATACCGACGCTGTCCCTCAGCATAAATCGTATCAAATGCAAGAGAAGATTTTCCAGAACCTGACAAACCAGTGATTACAACGAGTTTGTCCCGAGGGATGTCCAAATCTATATTTTTCAAATTATGCTGCCTGACACCTTTTAATACAATATTTTCAGATGATTTCATAGATGTGTATTTTACTCAATTTATAGTGTGAATCGGGTTCGGGAAATTGGATAAATAATTATAATTCCATTAAATTCAAGGCCAACATCAAATTTAGTTCAATTTATATTCAGATCAAATTTCGATTTGCTTTTCACCCTAGAACACTTCCTAACATTATAAAACAATATTGCCAGCGATAAAGATTATGGATTACATTGCAATATGAGTTCGCTAATAAACCATATATTGATATCTATGCCTCATTTGCAAGACCCCTATTTTGGACAAGGCATAGTCTTGGTTTGCGAACACAGCAATGATGGTGCGCTGGGTTTAATTATAAACAAACCGTTTGAAAAACCAGAATTGAAGGTATTATTTCAAAAACTACTAAAGGATCAAGATAAAATAATCAAAATTATCCCAAAAGTATATTTTGGAGGACCAGTATTAATCGAACGTGGCATTGTAGTGCACAGTAGTTCTTATAACAGTGAAGATAGCATGGAAATAGCGGAAGAATTTTCTATCACAAGTAGCCGTAAAATTTTACAGGATATTTCTGATGGTAATGGCCCAGAACAATATAAACTAATGCTTGGGCATGCAGGGTGGGAAGCAGGTCAGTTAGAGCGAGAAATTGAAAATGGCGATTGGCTAATGCAATCTACATCATACAATTTTGTTTTTAATACAGAAGAATCAAAAATGTGGGAAATAGCTGCAGGTTCCTTCGGAGTAGAAACGTCCCAAATATCAGGTTTGGGCGGTTCAGCTTAGATCAGTAATTGTAATATTCACGTTTAGTTTGTTTTCATGAGTAGACGAGCATTACCCCAACTCGCCGTCATTTCTGCGGCAGTCCTCTGGAGCCTTGATGGGTTACTAAGACAAATGCTATATAATGTTCCTGCTTTTCTCATTATTAGTATTGAACATGTAATTGGTGCGCTAATATTTATTCCATTTCTTATTAAAGGATGGCAAGAAATCTTAAAACTGGGGCAGCGAACCTGGATATCAGTACTTTGGATAAGTATTTGCGGTGGCATATTAGGTACTTTTTTCTACACAAGCGCCCTTAGTTATGTGAGTTATATAAATCTATCCGTAGTTGTGTTATTGCAAAAATTGCAGCCGCTATTTGCGATCACTTTAGCAGCAGTGATCCTTAAAGAACCTTTGTCCAAAAAGTTCTTAGTATTAGCTGTTTCAGCCGTTTTTGGCAGTTTCTTAGTAACATTTGGATTACAACCAATTGCAGATTGGAACGATAAAATGATCATTGCTGCGTTATTGGCATTACTGGCAGCTTTCAGTTGGGGTAGCTCAACTGTATTAGGAAAACACGCCCTTAAACATATTTCATTTCAACTAATTACTTCTCTTAGACTAACAATAACAGCGCTTGTATGTATGGCAGTTGTTGTTGTCTCAAATGATATAGAAATGATCAGAGAATTAACCATTATGCAGTGGAAAATATTATTGGTGATTACGTGCTCAACTGGATCGGTAGCGCTATTTATTTATTACTATGGATTAAATCGTCTTCCTGCATCGCACGCAACGCTATATGAATTATTTTGGCCATTTTCTGCAATGTGTATTGATTGGTTCTACCGCGGGCGGAGCCTGGAACCAGCTCAATTATTTGGGGCCGTTCTATTATTATCTTCAATGATATATTTATCAAAGGATAATTAATAATCCAACATGTCTAAGGTATCCATTAAGGATGATCGCCATAATCTAAAATTAAATTGTCTTCATGAATTCAGCTGGGGATTTGGTATGGCCTTTCATACACTTTATGCAATAATACCGCTATTTTTAAAACAATTAGGCGCACCACAAGGAATTAGTTTATCTGTCGCAGGATTATGGTCAATTTTAGTTGCATTCCCGCAACTATTTACTGCTATTGTTGGTAGGAATATTATTGATATAAAACGTGCTGTTATTGGTGCACATATGTTTGCGTTACCGCCTATATTTTGTGCGGGATTCATTTTTGCATTTATTGCACCAACTGGACCATATGCCTGGGTATTTTATTATACGTGCTTCATATTCTATGGTCTTGGTATCGGTATAATTATTCCAATATGGACAGATTTTTTACATCATACATTTTCCAAAAAAATACGCGGTGCATATTTAGGGATTTCTTTTGCCTGGAATAGTATTGGCGGTTTTATAGGTGGGTTTGCTGTTCGATCGATACTAAACAGTAATATTCCATTTCCGCAAAATTTTGGTTGGGGATTTTTAATTTTTTTCGGATGTATTTCAATAGGTACAGTTCTATTTATAGGATACCGTATAAACACACCTATAACAAATCACAAGGAAAGAACAATAGCTGATTTAATTGCAGAAACAAAATCTATTATAAAAACAAACACCAATTTTCGCAATTATCTCATTGCGAGAATTTTTCTTACAGCTAACTATCCTGCAATAAGCCTTTACGCAATATACACGCAGAATAAGTTTGGTTTTGATGCAAGCGAGGCTGGAATTTTTATTATTATCAATGTAGTAGCGTCAGGTATGGGCAGTTTTATATCTGGCTGGATAGGCGATCGTTATGGACACAAAACTGGAATAATGTTATCATTTTTTTCCTACCTTGCTGCGGTTATTGCAGCATTATTAGCAACAAATATGTTATTTGTATATACGATCTTTTTATTTCTTGGATTTGGATTGGGGTCATTTATGCCATCAACAATGAATTTGATATATGACTTTGCTCGTAAAGGAGATAATAAAATTTACATGGCCCTTACAGAAACATGCTTGGCTCCTTTCACATTTTTTGCAATTATAATTGTTGGTGGTATGAGTGGAATAATCTCCAACGATACAATATTAGCTGGCATCGGTATTTTCTTAGTCGTCGGGATACTACTTCTTATATTCAGAGTTAAGGACCCAAAACACCATTTAAATGACCAGTTGATAACCCACACAATTAGTTAATATATTTTTACTTGCATTTCGATTCGTGCAAAGTAGAAATTCCAATGTAGTCAAACGCTAATGTTTAGGCTTAAATCATACCAAACCATCCTTCTCTCGGTCCTTGTACTGGTTTTAACCGGTTGCAGCAGGGATAACCCCAGTAGACATTTAGAACTAGGAAAATGGTATAACACCAAGGGATTATATGATGAAGCAATATCAGAGTATCGTGAAGTAATTCGTTTGTATCCTCCGTCTCTTCAAAAATTATCTCGAGAAGATTACGATAATCTTACCACAGCGCATTATAGTCTGGCACTAATGTATACAAAAAAAGGCTGGTGGGATTTTGCTTTAGACGCTGCGGAGTCCAGTTTTCAGTTACAGCCAAATACAGATACACACGAGCTGATAAGACTGATCCGGGAGCAGATAATGCTCAATAATAATACTGAGCCTTCCTAGGCTAAAATTTTCTAGATAAATATAATTGTATTAAAAAGATCCAGAGCGGTGCTCTCCGCCATCACAATAAATAATTGAACAATTTATAAAATCTGCTTCAGAACGCAACAATAATGATATGGTATTAGCAATATCCTCTGGTGTAGTGGTGCGTTGCATCGGATTACGTCTTTTGGTCTTCTTTACCCATTTTTCCCAATTATCAGTTATTTTTGTAAGCGCACGCGTAGGCGTGATGCCTGCCTGTACAGCGTTTGCTGTAATACCGTATTTACCCAATTCCCATCCAATCTGTCGTATTATCGCTTCCATAGCGACTTTAGCTACACTGACTGGTCCATATCCATCCATGGCTACATAATTGCCTTCACTAGTTAGGCCCACCACGCGAGAACCATCTCCAAGCAGATCCTTGCTAAATAATTTTTGTGTCCAGTATAGTAAGGAATTGCCCATGACATGAACTGTCATATCCATTTGTTTTTGAGTGACTGGTTTGTCAGAAAAAAAGTTTGTTGTAGTCCCAAATGCAATAGAATGCAGTAATAATTTCACCGGAGCTCCGCCTGTTATTTCAGCTATTTTAGGTATGTATTGATCCATTGTTTCAACAGAGGCTGCATTGATATTCCAAAAATGAACTTTACCATTATTAATAGTAGATATTTTTTGTTTTAGCAACTCAGCCTCTTTTTTAACATCACCACGATCAAAGTGAAAGCCAATAATGCCGTAACCATCCTTAGCTAAACGTTTTGCAGTGGCACCGCCATGGCCCGTTGAACATCCTAATATCAATACCCAATCAGACATTATAACTCCCGATTTATTAGATTGAATTTAGACAAGACTAAGACCTGCACAAATGATGAACACAAAAGAGTAATGTGGGGACAAGGATTCATTTATAAATTCCGCGTGAAATTGGGGAGCAACCATGTATAAAAAATCCTTTTACACTAAAAAAGTAAGGCTGGGTAGATTATTAAAAAACTGGTGTGGAACAGTAGTATTGTTATTGCATTAGATTTTTATTACTAACTTTCAGTCATACTAATCTATGTCTCTACGTTGCGGAATAATTGGTTTGCCCAATGTGGGTAAATCTACCCTTTTTAATGCACTCACTTCTTCATCCGTCCCAACGGAAAATTATCCTTTTTGTACGATCGATCCACATATTGGAATCGTGGATCTACCTGATCAACGCCTTGAAAAACTAAAAAATATATTTAATCCGCAGAAAGTTTCTCCCGCTACGGTAGAGTTCCTAGATATTGCTGGACTGGTGGAGGGAGCTAGCAAAGGAGAAGGCCTGGGTAACCGATTTCTGGGTCAAATCAGACAAGTTGCAGCTATAATACATGTAGTACGCTGTTTTAATGATGATAATGTAACCCATGTTGAAGGATCGGTCGATCCTGTTCGGGATGCAGAAATAATTGAAACTGAATTGCTATTAGCAGATTTAGAATCATTGGGAAAGCAGTATGAAAAAACAGAAAAATTGGCAAAATCAGGTGGTAAAGATGATAAAAAGAAATTTGATGTTATCTCTCGCCTATCGAAACATTGTAATGAGGGACATAGAGCACGAACATTTCGTGCTGATGAAGATGAAGTTGCCATAATTAATTCATTACACTTATTAACACAAAAGCCAATCTTATATGTATCAAATGTTGATGAAAAAGAGATCACTCATGAACAACCGGGTCACATAGTACAAAGACTAGCAGATTTTGCTAATAAGGAAGGCAATTCAGCCATTCGCCTCTGCAGTAAGCTCGAACAAGAGATCGCTGTTCTTTCCGATATTGAAAGAGATATGTTTCTAAAGGAATATAATTTATCTGAACCGGGGTTGTATAAGTTAATTCATGCCGCATTTAAACTTTTAGATTTAGAAACTTTTTTCACGGGAGGGTCAAAACAGGTTCGGAGCTGGACCATCAAAGAAGGAACAATTGCTCCAGATGCCGCCGGCGAGATCCACACAGATTTCCAGCGTGGTTTTATCAAAGCAGAAGTATATAAATATGATGATTTAGTGCGCCTAGGGTCGGAAAAAGCAGTAAAAGATGCTGGTTTGGCTAAATTACAAGGTAAGGACTATGTGGTGCAAGACGGTGATTGTATTTATTTCCATTTCAATGTTTAGATTCTAACATGTGGTTTTTCATGATAACATCCTATATCCTTGTAATCCTCTCAGGTATAGGAATCATATTAATTGGTATAAACCATTATTTAAATATCTGGGCCACACACCACATTACTTTGGATTTATTTGTCAGTATTATTTTCATAGCTACTCAAACGCTGGTCATTTTCTTTTTCGTAGGCGCCGGTGTTAATGTGAAAGAATACACTCAGGCTAACCAAGATATTGGAGACAAATTTTATAAAGGAATTCTGGGTATAAAACGCAAGTTGTATCCACCAACGCTTATGGTCACCATACTATTTATGATAATGGTAATACTAGATGGTGGTTTCTTTTTAGGAAAAGTAAAGGAATGGTGGTTTCATATAGTATACGTACTTACTCTATATTATTATACTAAAGCTACTGGGGCGCAACACAAAGCATTTATTGGCAGCACAAATATTGTTTTGGCTATGACGAAAACAGAGAGACAGGAAAAAGAACAGGAAAACCTGCCCTTATAAATTTTTTCTTATAACAATAAATTATTCGTCATCTTCGTCATCTTCGTCATCTTCGTCATCATAATATTCTTCATAATACTCAGGTGGATAAGCATACATATTTGAATAATCCCACTCTTCGTTTTCTTCGTTTTCTTCGTTTTCTTTTTTAACCTGTGGCGCTTCTTGTTTTACAACGATTACTTTAGGATCTGTTGATCCGTCATTATCATGTTGTTCCAATGCTTTATTCACCAGGCTTTGATCCTCTGCACTTAAACTTGGTACTGGCGTACCCAGCAGATGCTGTCGGAACATTAAACCAATTAAACCTCCAAAGAATAATACAAGGAGGGCAATTATTGATCCATCTGATCTTAATTCGTAGCCACCCCAAATATTTTGTGCGAGACCGTAATTTAGGAAAACAGCTAAAGATAATAATACAATAAATACGATCAATATATTTCCCATAAGTGTAGGAGTAGTTGATTCAACCACTAATATATACAGCATCCAGATCATTAATCCGCCAATGATAAATATAATTCCAGTTATATAATCATTGGATAGCAGGGATTGAATAAAACCAATCAATGATCCCACTGGAATTAAAAAGCCGACGCCTGTTTTAATGCTATCGGCCATTAGCAAACTAGATAATTATTGTAATTATTGTTTACCATACTAGGAATTCTGTTGAGAAAATTGAATGTATTTCTATCGAAAAGCAAGATATTTCGACATTCTCTATTATATATATAATGAAAACGAGTTTCTTTTTTCATATGAAAGGTTGGTTTCCTTAATTTGTACTAAGTATCAATTGCATATATGAACAAACGGGATAAAAAAGTTAGGGTTGGTATTATAGGTGTAGGACACCTGGGAAAACATCATGTAAAACATCTTGTTACAATCGGCCACGTAGAATGCATAGGGTTCTACGATATAGATGAGTCAAGAGCAATGGTTATTGCAAATAAGTATAATGTAAAAGCCTATGATTCACTAGAAGCATTACTAAGTGAATGTGATGCCGTTACAATTGTAACGCCGACAGAGACACATTTCAATGTTGCTTCAGACTGTCTCACTGCAGGAAAACATATATTTATCGAAAAACCGATCACTAAAACTGTAGCTGAAGCAGAACGTTTATTGACATTGGCTAATACTAATAAGGTATTAATTCAGGTGGGGCATATAGAAAGATTGAATCCAGCATTGATTCCGTTGAAAAACTATTCCATATCACCAAAGTATATTGAAATCCAGCGATTGGCCCCATATGATGTACGTGGTACCGATGTTCCTGTAGTATTGGACAAAATGATTCACGATATTGATATATTATTGTCTCTTGTTAACAGTGAAGTTGAAAGTATTAATGCAAATGGTATCTCTATATTAACTGATTCAGTCGACATAGCTAATGCTAGAATCCGCTTTAAAAATGGTACAATTGCTAATATAACTTCTAGTAGAGTTGCACAGGATCACGTTCGCAAGACAAAAATATTTCAACAAGATCTTTATATAACTATAGATTTTTTACTGGGCCTAACTGAGATCTACCGTGTTATAGATCCGGATGAACAAGATCCGGATGCTATTAAAGATGTGCGATTTCATTATGGAAATAAGACGAAAAAAATTGTATATGAAAAGCCGAATTTACCTTTATTCGATGCACTAAAAGCAGAGCTCGAAAATTTTACTAACAGTGTGAGGGGTATAGCTTCTCCAATTGTCGATGGACATGCTGGAAAGAACGCTTTAGAATTAGCATCAAATATTCATGATCTTATTCTTGAGGATCTCCATTAATGAATATTGGCAACTTTTTTTTTAAATACCGCAGCTACACCCCCATACCTCTAGCGGTGATAATTATTTATAATGCTCAATACACAAATTCATATGTAGTTCTTGGTCTCTTATGCATCATTTTTGGTGAATCAATTCGATTTTGGGCAGTAAGCCACGCTGGAGGGATAACTAGAACTACTACGGTTGGGGCAGCAAAGTTATGTACGTCAGGTCCTTTTGCATATACGAGAAATCCGTTATATATCGGAAATATGTTAATGTACAATGGTATAGTGCTGATAGCAGGCGCAAGTAATATTTTTTCCATGCTTATGCTAACATGGTTGTTTTTTATCATCCAATATTTCCTGATCATTAATCTTGAAGAACAAACATTGACCAGAATTTTCGGCACCGCATATCTAGATTATACGAAAAATGTTCCTAGATTATTTCCTCGATTATTCCGTTGGAAATCAGATGATAATAGACAACCTATGACATTACTTAAAACGTTGCGTAGTGAAAAACGAACACTTCAAAATATTGTCCTTTTTCTGATAATTATTTATACACGTTACCGTTTGCTGGAACAATGATGTTTTATTATAATGACCAGTAAAAACCCTCTGAAAATATTTATCGTCGCTGGCGAAGAATCTGGTGATCTACATGGATCTAAATTGGTCCACGCCATTAATAAACATACCACAAACATCCAGTTTACTGGTCATGGGGGCGACCGAATGGCTAATGAGAATGTTCAGATTATTGAACATATAGATGATTTAGCAATTATAGGTTTCGTTGAAGTAATCAAGCATTTACCATACATGTTCAAAGTTATGGGATCAACGGTTAATTGGTTGCGAGAAAATAACCCGGATCGTTTGATTCTTATTGATTACCCAGGCTTCAATCTGCGTCTTGCTCGTGAAGCGGTTCAATTAGGTATACCTGTAACCTATTTTATATTACCTCAGGTATGGGCATGGAAAGAAGGAAGGGTATCTATTCTGAAGGATAGTGTTGATCAGTGTTTATCCATTATTCCATTTGAACAAGAATGGTTCGAGAATAAGGATGTTGAAGCAAATTTTGTTGGACATCCTTTTATCGAATTAGAACCACCTAAACAAACAATTAACCAATTTCTTTCTAGACATAATCTAATTTACGATTCCCCTATACTAACTCTTTTACCTGGAAGCAGGCAGCAGGAAATAAACCAACATTGGCCTATCTATATCAAAACAGTAAAAATGATAAAATCAAAAATTTCGAACATCCAAGTAATTGTCGGCAAAGCCCCTGGTGTAAATTTACCAAATT
>Ga0310342_100003651_pt1 | contig 10168 bp, 6 predicted proteins | sample S15DNA20500_MG_FD_206155 | JGI IMG/M metagenome (GOLD analysis project Ga0310342, IMG submission 206155) | Marine microbial communities from station ALOHA, North Pacific Subtropical Gyre - S1503-DNA-20-500_MG | ecosystem: Environmental > Aquatic > Marine > Oceanic | place: Pacific Ocean: North...
GGTGCCCTCGTCACCCACTACCACCAGGACCATGTCGGCGGCTCACTGTTCGGCCAGAGCATCCAGGGACTCGATCGGCTGATGGAGCGCAAGCCCGTCAAGATCCACGTGAACAAGCACGAGGCCGAAGGGCTCAAGCGCGTGACGGGCGTCTCCCAGAGCGACCTGGTCGAGCACGAAGGCGGCGACGTCGTGGAGGTCGGCTCGCTGCGAACGCGCCTGATCCATACGCCCGGCCACACCCCCGGCTCGCAGTGCTTCCTGGTGGAGGAGGCGGAGCAGCCGGGCCAACTCGTCTCGGGAGACACCCTCTTCCTCGGCAGTTGCGGCCGGGTGGACCTGCCCGGCAGCGACCCCGAGGCGATGTACGAGAGCCTGAACGGGACGCTCAAGCAACTTCCCGACGAAACTCTCCTCTTCCCGGGCCACCTCTACTCGACCGAAGGCCAGTCCACGATGGGAGAGCAGAAACGCACCAATCCCTTTTTGAGGGTCACGTCCCTGGAGATGTTCCTGAGCTTCATGGGCGCCTAGGCACCTGCGCGACGAGCGGTTTACCCCAGGCTCCACGCAGACTTAGGCAGGCTCGGGGTAGACGCTGACGAGGTGCGCCGGAGAGCGCTCGTCGCTGGCGATCCGCCTCGTCGGGTGCCCTCGAACGGTCCACACGCGCGTTGAAATCGCGCGAACCCTCTTGTAGGGTCTTCCCGCATTTTCGGGAGGCCCGCACCGGGTCCTCCTTCACGACTCGACCCGCGCCGAAGGATTGGCAGAGCGCTCCTGACCGCACTCCTCGCAGCCCTGCAGGAGCCGCAGCAGGAAGGCCTCCTTCCCAGGCGTGGGAACAGCATCGCGCGTGCTGGACACCCAGCAGGCCAGACTTCCCACCAACCCCCGGAGGCTCCCCCATGAAGGTCATGGTGTGCCTGAAGCAGGTGCCGCATCAGGACGCGAAGCTCAACGTCCGCGCTGACGGCATGTGGATTCAGGAAGACAACATCAAGTTCGAGATCAACAGCTACGACACGTACGCGCTCGAAGAAGCGCTGCGCCTCAAGGACGCAGACGGCGACACTGAAGTCGTCGTGGTTTCCATCGGCCCGGACCGCGTGACCCAGGCACTCCGCACCGCTCTCGGCATGGGCGCCGACCGCGCGGTCCACGTCAACGACCCCGACGCGGAGACCTCCGACACGTTGGGCGTGGCGAAGATCCTCGCTGCGGTCGCGAAGGAAGAAGGCCCCGACATCATCTTGACGGGACTGATGACCGACGACGGCAACGGCTCAGCGGTGCCGCCGATGGTCGCAGAACTGGCGGACATGCCGTCCGCCACGGGCGTCGTGCACACCGAGACCGCCGCCGGCTCGATCACCGTGGAACGCGAACTCGAGGGCGGCGCCGTCGAGGTCGTCGAACTGCCGACGCCGTGCCTGATCGCGATCCAGACCGGCGCGAACCAGGTCCGGTACGCATCCCTCAAGGGGATCATGCAGGCCAAGAAGAAGCCGGTCGACGTCAAGACGGCCGGCGACCTGGGCCTCTCCGGCTCGATTGGCGAAGCTGCCGCCAAGGTTCAGATCGACAAGATCTACCCGCCCCCGAAGAGCGCCACGGCAGAGCTTCTCACGGGCAGCAGCGACGAGATCGCTGCTGGGCTTCTCGGCAAGATCAAGGAGCTCGGCCTCCTCTAGCAGGGCCGGCTTCACACCTGAACAAGGAGAACTCCGATGAGCAACATCCTCGTCGTAACGGAAATCGATAAGGGACAGATCCGCGAGTGCAGTTACGAACTGCTGACTCTGGCCCAGAGCCTCGGCGGCACCGTCAAGAGCCTCGTGATCGGCAGCGGCGTCGGCGACACTGCGAGCGAATTCGCGGGCAAGGGCGGTGGCGAGACCTTCGTGGCGGACGACGCAGCCTTCGCCAACTACAACGTCGACGCCTGGAACAAGGCGATCCGCGCGGCGGTCGATGCCTCGGAGGCCGATATCGTCCTGATTTCAAACACGCCGAGCGGCTGGGACGTCGCGCCTCGCATCGCAGCCGGCCTCGACGCGGCCTTCGTGAGCGATTGCTTCAACGCCGAGCTGCAGGACGGCAAGCTGGTGACCTTTCGCCGCGTGTTCAACGGCAAGCTCGACGCCCAGCTGACCTGTGGCGAGGGAAAGGCGGTGCTCAGCGTCCAACCCGGCGCCAACGAGCCCGCTTCGAGCGGAGACGCCGGCTCGACCACGCCCCTCTCGGTCGATCTCTCGGGCGTGCGCGCGAAGTTCAAGGAGGTCAAGCAGGCCGAGTCGACAGGCATCGACCTCACCAAGGCCGACGTCGTGGTTTCCGGTGGACGTGGCGTGGGCGACCCCGAGAAGTTCCCCGAGGTGATCCAACCCCTCGCCGATGCGCTCGGCGGTGCGATGGGCGCCTCCCGCCCCGTGGTGGACGCCGGTTGGCTGCCCCACGCTCACCAGGTGGGTTCCTCGGGCCAGGTGGTGACTCCGAAGCTCTACATCGCCTGCGGCATCTCAGGTGCAATCCAGCATCTCGTAGGCATGAAGAACTCGAACTACATCATCGCGATCAACAAGGACGCGGATGCGCCGATCTTCGAGGTGGCAAATCTCGGTGTGGTCGGCGACCTGTTCGAAGTGGTTCCGGCCCTCACGGCAGCGGTGAACGAAGCCAAGGGCTGATCTCGAGCCCAAAACGGTGCCAATCAGAGCCCGCTGCGGTGCGCCCGCGGCGGGCTCTCTGGGGAGTGCCCCCCGCGAAGCTACTGCGGCCGCACGTTCACCGGCACGGCGCTCTGCAGGGCGAGACCCGTGACGCTGTCGTAGCGCCAATCGTCCGGAATCAACCGCTGCACGTTGCTGCCCTTCTCGCTCGCCGGACGCGGGTCCTTCGGGTTGCCCCAACCGAACGCAAAGGCAATGGTGCGCGGGCCCACGTCCGGGCTCGCCTCGGCGAAGCCCTCGACCCGACCGTGATCGTTCTCCACCCAGACCGCGTCACCGTCCTCGAGGTTCAACTCGTGCATCGATTCGGGATGCATGAGGACCGGGTTGTAGGCGCGCTTCGCACGCAGTGACGGCAGATTCTGGCCCTGCGTGCAGTACACCTCCTTCATCCGGTACGTGATCATGCGGAAGCCGAAGTCCTCGTCCGGCGCGTAGCCGCCGCCCGCGATCACCGGCTCGGCCAGGACCTCGCTCAACTCGGCGATCACTGCCGGATGGCCGGCCGCCATACGTTTGTCCGGATGGCCGATCATGTTGGGGATGACACCGCCCGCCGTGGTCGTGCGACCCTCGAAGGCGATACCGCTCGGGTGCTTGCGCATCTCCGAGACCGGCAGTCGCGCGTGCCTGTACATCTCGTCGAGGAGTTCATCCGTGGTGGGCTTGGTATCGATGGTGAGCTTGCCGACCCGCAGGGGGATGCCGAGCCGCATCGCGAGTTCCCAGAAGACCTCCCATTCCTCGAGCGTCTCCTCGGGGCCCCCGATCAACGGCGCCGTGTAGTGGCCGAACGGGAAGGGGTAGCTGGCGTCGTTCAGCTTCGCGACGTCCGCCCGCTCGAAGGGATGACGCACACCGAAGACGTAGTCGGCCGACTCGGCCGTCGCCGATCGGAATAGATCGAGACACACGAGCAACTCGAGGTCTTCGAGGGCCTTCTGGGCAGACGCCTCCTCGGCGAGCACCAGGGCCGGGTTGCCCCCGTTCACGATCAGCGCGCGGATCTGCCCCGGCCCCGGCGTCAGGATCTCGTCGGCCAGGGTGTTGGTCGGCATCTCGAAATAGCTGCCGAAGAGGCCGTTGATCGCCGAAATGCCGCGGATGCGCGACTTCGGAGGCGAAGGGAGCGGCACGGCCTCGAGACTCGAATCGAAGCTGCGACCCAATGCGCCCTCGGTGCGGTTCATGCCCCCGGGCCGGTCGTAGCGCCCACAGAGCCCGTTGAGGGTCATCACCAACTGGGTCGTGAGGTTGTGATGGACCGCCATGTGGAGACCGGTGCCACTGTTGGCGCCGCCGGTCCGGGCGGTCGCGAAGATCACCGCCGCTTCTTCGATCAGGCTGCCGGAGACACCGCTGCGCTTCTCCGCGTACTCGAGGTCGAAGGCCGTCAACGCCTCGTGGAGTTCCGCGATGCCGCTCACGTACTTCTCGCAGTAGTCGTGATCCTGGAGTTCGCGGTCGAGGATGACCTTCAGCATCGCGGCCAGCAGCGTCGCGTCTTCGCCAGGCTTGACCTGCAGGTGGACGTCGGCCTGCCGCGCCACGTCCGAGCGTCTCGGGTCCACGACGATCATCTTCATGCCGCGCTTGCGGGCCGCGTTCATGCGAGCCGTGGGGCTCGACTGGGGCATATTGAGCTGGTGCGAGGCCGCCGGGTTGGTCCCGACCCACATCACGCACTCCGCGCGTTCGACATCGAGCAGGTTCACCGGGACCGGCCCGCCAAAGAAGCGATTGCCCGCGATCGTCAGGCTGGGCGAGTCGATCGTGAACGACGTGTACATCTTCGTCGAGCCCAGGGCGTCCAGCCAACGCCGCACGAACCAGGGGCCACCCGCCGAAGTGCGGTGGCCCCCGCAGCCGGTGTAGACCGCCACCGAGTCGGGCCCGTGACGCGCGATGATGTCACCGAGGCGGTCGGAAACCTCGTCGAGGGCCCTGGCTTTCGTGAGCCGCGTCCAGCCGCTTTCGTCCCGCCGCTCCGGCGCCAGCAGGCGGTCCTCGTGATGAACGCGCTCCACCTCGGCCCTGCCCTTCTGGCAGGTGTAGCCACGGGTGACCTCGTTGTCGCGATCGCCGCGCACGGCCACCACCCGGCCTTGCTCGACGTCGACCTCCATCCCGCAGAAGACGTGACAGAACCGACAGAAGGTCTTCTTGGGCTCGATCATGCCGACCCCAGGGTACCAGACCCGCGTCTTCCGCCGGGGTTCGGGGCTGCCACAGGACGGGCGGCGTTGCCTGCTCGTGCAAGACGCGGACTTCGATCGAGCGAGAGGCGCATGCAACCACCCTCGCGCCTCGCTCGTCGAGGCCGGGGAACCCGAGCGCGATCTTCCCGCCCTCTCAACGTGCGGGCGGCACCGGCCGATGAGTAGAACGACCTCGCGGAGACAGCTTGCTCGGCTATGATCCGCGGCCGGAAGATTCCCGAAGACCTTGAAAGAGAAAGAGAAATGGCAATCGATACGTCACAGTTCCGGAACGGGCTCAAGATCGAGCTCGACGGCAACCCCTTCGTCATCACCTACTTCCAGCACGTCAAGCCCGGCAAGGGCGGCGCCTTCGTGCGGACCAAGGTCAAGAACCTCTTGAACGGCAAGGTGCTCGAGAAGACCTTCCGTTCCGGAGAGAAGTGCGAGGAGCCCGACATCCGCGAAGACCGGATGCAGTACCTGTATGCCGACGGGGAGTCCCTGGTCTTCATGCACACCACCACCTACGACCAGACACCGATTCCCACCGAGGTGGTCGGCGACTCCGTGAACTTCCTCGCCGAGAACGCGGAGGTGGACGTCCTCTTCTGGAGAGGCAACCCGGTGAACATCGAGATGCCCTCCTTCGTCGAGGTCGAGGTGACAAAGTCGGACCCCGGTCTCAAGGGCGATACCAGCTCCGGCGCTTCGAAGCCGGCGACCATTGCCACCGGAGCAACCCTCCAGGTACCGCTCTTCATCAAGGAAGGCGACAAGATCCGGATCGACACCCGAAAGCGCGAGTACGTCGAACGGGTCAACCGGTAGGCGGGCCGGGGTGACTCCTCACGGGCCGAAGCGGGCGATCGTCCTCTCCGGCGGCGGTGCACGAGGCGCCTACGAGGCGGGCGTGCTGCGCTTCCTGCTCGATGATTTCCCCGAGCGGACCGGCCTCGAGCCGAACTTCGACATCGTCTGCGGGACGTCCGTCGGCGCCATCCACGCCTGCTACCTCGCGGGAACGGCTGAAGGCTCGCCGGGGCGCGGGCAGCGGCTTGTCGATATCTGGAGCGACCTGAAGGTCGACGAGGTCTTCAAGTTCACCCCGAGATCCATGGCGAGCCTGCCGCGGAAGCTCCTGAGCGTCCGGCGGCTGGCGGGGCAGCTCAAGGCCGGACAGCGGCCGGATCGCTTGTTCGGCTTGCTCGACACCGAACCACTCGAGCGGCTGGTCCTGGACGCGATCCCTTGGCAGAACATTCGCCGAAACCTGAGAGAGGGATTGGTCGAGAGCGTCTGTGTCGCGGCGACGCAGATCGCCACGGGACGAGCCGTGGTCTTCGTCGAACAGGCCCGAAACGACCTGCCCCACTGGACCACCGAGACGAACATACGTATGCAGCCCATCCGGCTGATGCCCGTCCACGCCCTGGCCTCTGCGGCGATCCCACTGCTCTTCCCCGCAGTTCGGGTGGGCTCACGTTACTACGCCGACGGAGGCCTGCGGCTCAACACGCCCCTCGCACCCGTCGTGCGGATGGGAGCGAACCGTATCCTCGTCATCGGCCTCAGCCACGGGGTCAGCCCCACGGTGAGCGAGGCGCTTGCCCAGCAGCGCACTGCCGGATTCGGCAACCCCATGTTCCTGTTCGGCAAGGTCCTCAACGCCCTGATGCTCTCTCCGCTCGACGCCGATCTCGCGCGCATGCACTTCATCAACGAGATCATCGATAACGGCGAGGAGGCGTTCGGCCCCGACTTCCTCGACCAGTTGAATACCGCAGCGTCCCGGCGCGAGACCCGCGCCATCCAAAGGATCTCCGACCTGACGATCCGGCCCTCGACCGACCTCGGCCTGCTGGCCGGCGCTCTGGTCAGTGGGCAGCAGGGCGACCTCCAGCTCTCGGCCTTCCACCGCCTGTTCATGAAGGCGTTCAGCTCCGACGCCAGTTCCCCGGAAGCCGACCTGCTCTCCTACCTGCTCTTCGACGAGAATTTCACGAAACCCCTCGCCGATCTCGGCCACGCCGACGCACTGGCCCGCGAAGAGGAACTGGTGAGATTCTTCTCGGAATAGCTCGCGAGCACGCCCACCGGCTTCCAGGCAAAAGCATCGCGGGGTTCTTCGACTAAGCTCCGGGCGTGCGTGGGGATCAACTCGCAAGGCAGTGGCAACTCGTCCAGCACCTGGCCCGAAGCCGGGCGGGAATGGGACTCGATCAACTGTCGGAGGAACTCGAGTGCGTACGGCGGACGGTCTACCGCGACCTCGACGCCCTCATGTACGCGGGCTTTCCGGTAATTTCCGAGAAGCGCGACGGACACGTCTACTACCGCTTCGTCGACAGCTTCAAGCTCGGCGACGTTCCGTTCACGGCCGACGAGGTACTGGCCCTGGCGTTCGGCGAGGATCTCCTCCGCGGCCTCGAGGGCACCGTCTTCCACGACTCGATCCAATCCGCCCTCGTGAAGATCCGCGCAGGCCTCGGACCCGAACTCAGCACCTACCTCGAGCGCCTGGGTGAATCGTTTCGGGTGCTGCCCGGCCCGCACAAGCGCTACATCCAGTCGAAAGAAACGGTCCAGGTGCTGAGCGACGCGGTCCTCAGTCGCAGAACCGTCCGGATGCGGTACCGCACCGGGCGAACCCGCACCGAGAGCGAGCGTGAACTCGACCCCTACCGGGTCTGGTACCGGGCGGGCGGGCTGTACGTCATCGGACACGATCACCAGAGCGGAGAGATCCGCACCTTCGCTGTCGACCGCATCCAGGAGATCGAGGCGACCGACGCGAAGTTCGAACCGGCGGACGACTTCGACTTCGACGACTACACCGCTTCTTCCTTCGGAGTCATCGTCGAGCCCGCAACACGAGTGCGCATCCGTTTCGAGCCGCGCTGGTCGACGTACGCGGAAGAACACACCTGGCATCCGAGCCAAGAAGTGGAGTCACTTCCCGACGGCCGCACGCTCCTGACCATGGAGGTCGGTGGGACTGCCGAGTTGCGAAGCTGGGTGCTGTCGTTCGGCGACGGAGCCGAGGTGCTCGAGCCCCCCGAACTTCGCGCGGAGGTCTTGCAGGAGTTGCGAGCCGCCGCTTCCCGTTACGAGGGCTAGCGCCCTCCGGATGCGAGGCCCTCGCAGGAGATCGCCCTGCGCGACTCGGTCGAAACGAGTCACCCCTAGCGGCTCTATCGAGACGCCGTGTGAGGCGGCCAGGGGATCCGCGACGGGAGCGACGACCTCTCCGCAGGGCTCGATATGGGCTAGCGGGAGCAAAGGGAGTTAGGCTGTGCGCCCGCCCGAACCCCCGGAATGAGAGCCTCGATCCTGCCCGCACAAGCGCTGCCATGAGAGGACTGTTGCCGCTCTCCGGGCAGACCCGTCAGAGTTGCCGCACCGCGCTGCTCGCGTCGGGATGCTTGCTCCTGGCCTCCGTCACGCTCGCCGCTCCGGGGCTCGCCCAGGCCGCTGAAGCCGCCGACCCGGACGCCATCTTCCTCGTGAGCCGCTTCACGGTTCGCTACCAGCCCGAGCATCCGGATCATCCTTCCTTGGACACGCTGCTGCCGCTGGTCGTACGGCTGGGCGTAACCCCGACCGGGTTGACCGCTCCGAAGCCGGGCGTGTCGGTGACACGCGTGCGAGTGGGTAGGACGAGCGGGCCACGCCCCTACCACGCCGACGCCATCGGCAGCATCGCCGCCTCGCTGCTGGCCGCCTTGCAGCAGCAAGGGCTCATCGGCGTCTACGTCGAGCCGGATCCGGACGACATCGACGTCCGGGGCGCACGCGACCTGCGCCCCGAGGGCGACACCGTGATGGGCCTCGTCGTCTCGACCGCCCGTGTGCGTGCGTTGCGCACCGTCGCCAGCGGCAACCGCGTCGAAACCGATTGGCGCATCGACAACGCGGTTCACGACCGCATCCGACGTCTGTCGCCGATCCAACCGACCGGTTTGGACAGCGACGAAACCACGGACCTACTCGACCGGCACGTTCTTGACGACTACCTGTTTCGGCTGAACCGGCATCCCGGCCGCCGTGTCGACGCCGCTCTGGCGCCCGCAGAAGACGGTTCGGGTATCTCCCTCGACTACCTGGTCACCGAGATGAAGCCGTGGTACCTGCAGGGCCAGGTGTCGAATACCGGCACGAAGGCAGGCGGCGAGTGGAAGCAGACCTTCGGCTTTGCACATCTCCAACTCACCGGCCGCGACGATATCCTGGGATTGAAATACTTCCGTGCCGGCCTGAACCAGTCGAACGGCGCGAGCTTCTCCTACGAGGCACCGTGGTTCGAGTCGGAGCGGCCGTGGTGGTGGAGCACGTCTGCCGACGGCCCGGACTGGCTCTCCTGGTGGGATCGATCCGAGTGGCCCTGGTTCGGCAACGACGACGTGCGCTGGCGCATCTGGGGGCACTACCTCGACTACGAGACCGAGATCGACCTCTCGTCGGCCGGGTTCGCCAAGGAGAAGGTCAAAGGCAGCGACTGGAATGTCGGCGCACGGCTCATCTACAACGTGTTCCAGTACCGAGCATTGTTCATCGACGCATTCATCGGGGCCGACATGCGAGGCGTGGGCGTGGACAACAAGGCAGCGGTCGTCGACGCCTCCCACTTCTTCCTGCTGCCCCACATCGGCCTCGAGGCGGAGCGGGTCGGCCCGGTCTCGGCGTTCTTCGGGTACCTCACGTTCGAGGGCAACCTCGTGTCCACGGGCTCGTCCTCGCTGGCGGATGGCGACGATCCGGCCCGGGGGCTCGAGGCCTTGGGGCGCGCCAACCCCGACGATCTCTGGTACATGCTGCGCCTCGACACAGGACTGGCCCAGTACCTCGAGCCGCTCCTCAACCCGAAGTCCTGGAAGGACCCATCCACCGAGTTGAGTTCGACGCTGGCCCACGAAGTCGCGATCAGCGCGCGCGGGCAGTACGCATTCGGCCACCGGGTCATCCCCCAGGCGGAGCAGGTGATCGGCGGGCTCTACAGCGTGCGCGGATACGAGCAGTCGGCCTCCGCCGGCGACGACGTGATCGTCGGTTCGTTCGAGTACCGCTTCCACCTTCCTCACAGCCTCCCCGTCGCCCGCGAGCCGATGCGCCTTCCTCTCCTGGGCGACTTCCGCGTTTCGCCCCAGCAGGTGTACGGCCGACCGGATTGGGATTTCATCCTGCGCGCCTTCGTAGACGCCGGTTACTCGAGGAGCAACGACCGTCCGAGTTCGGATG
>Ga0310342_100003652_pt1 | contig 10168 bp, 7 predicted proteins | sample S15DNA20500_MG_FD_206155 | JGI IMG/M metagenome (GOLD analysis project Ga0310342, IMG submission 206155) | Marine microbial communities from station ALOHA, North Pacific Subtropical Gyre - S1503-DNA-20-500_MG | ecosystem: Environmental > Aquatic > Marine > Oceanic | place: Pacific Ocean: North...
ACCGGGTAAATGTCAAATATCGCAAAGGTGGAACATGCCACAAACGCAAAACATCATCGGGCTTGTCTACGACTTTGATAAAACCTTGAGCCCCAACTCCATGCAGGATCATACTGTCCTTCCTTATTTGAAACTGGACCCTGCCAAGTTCTGGCTCGAGACTGATCGATTGGTCGCTGAAGATTCGTTTGAGGCGGAACTTGCATGGATACGGCTGCTATTGGAAAAAGAGGAGTTCCGACAGCTCTCTAACAAGGACCTACAGAACATGGGACTGAAGCTGAAGTACTACCCCGGCGTGCCCGAGATCTTTCAGCAACTTGAAGAGGTTCTAGACAGGCCTGCATACAGGGAGTACGGCGTCACTATTGAACACTACATCATCACCTCTGGACTCCGAGAGATCATAGAGGGTAGCAACCTTCGTCCCTACGTCAAATCCATCTTTGGGTCTGAGATTGCGGAGGACTCCAAGGGGAAACTTAGTTTTCCCAAACGGGCCATTAGCCATACCCAGAAGACCCAATATCTCTTCCGTATCAACAAAGGTTACTTGAACCTGCAGACTGATGTGAATGACCACGTTTCTCATGAGGACCATCGCATTCCGTTCTCCAACATGGTCTACATTGGAGACGGCCCTACGGACGTTCCTTGCTTCGCTGTGATGAGTCAGCAGGAAGGGCACACATTGGCCGTCTATGACCCGTCCGATACCAATTCCTTTGCCAAGTGCATGCAACTGAGGAAGGCTAAGCGGGTGGAGGAAATAGCAGAAGCTAACTACCAAAAGGGCACCCACCTCTGGCGATTGCTTGAATACGTCATCACAGAGATTGCCGATGGTATCGTTCAGCGTAGACGTGATAGCCAGGAAGTATCCGTTATTGCAGCACCCAGCCACTAGTTCTGATTCATTGGGAGACCATTTTCATGCCGTTGCCATATTTCATAAATAGATTCACTGAAATCATGCAGTTTTTAGCAAGAAATCACCAATAAACTACGTATAATCCACAATGGTTGTAATCGGCTTGGCCCGTTTTTAGGTATCGAATCGAAACCGATTCTAAGCGTCAGGATGTGGATATGAGTCATATCATTGATGTCATTGCTGAATTCTTGGTTTGCAGAGGGCACACCAGCATCATCGATCATCCTGGCCTCTTGGTGGAATACGCTGGGGCTTTTACCGTCATCGCAAATGGGCACAATGAAGCGATTAACGAGGTTCCCGGCTATTGTTTTTCAATCCTCTTCAACCGACACCCTTTCGCTTTGCTGTCCGCAACGGGCGAAGGGAGCATGGGCACCGGCCTTATTGCCAACCCCGACTCCTTTCGAGGAGCCCTTAATGAGGAGATACGCAAGGCACGTGTGAACGCCCGCCTCACAAACATCGAAGCGAGCGAACTTTTTTAGGGCGCTTCTCCTATCCCTTATTGCCACGGAACGATCATTGACCTAGTCTGGAGCTATTGCTATTATTGCGCCCGTGCAAACGTGTTTCTACATTAAGTATGTCGAAAGGAACGGTTATGCAAAATAGAATTTTGAGTTCAAACCGAGCGTGGTTGTTAATGGCTGCAACGACCATTGTTTTAGTCTTGGTGGCTGCCTGTTCAAGCGGTGGCGACAATAGCAGCAGCATAACAACTTCTAGTGTGGCCGCCGTTGCACCACAGCAACCTGCTGCCGCTGCTGCGCCACAAGGTTCTACGGATTCGACATCATCCGCGGCAGCCGCGGCTCCGGCCCCCACAGCGATAGCAGCTGTCTCAGCACCGACATCCCCGGTGTCAGAACCGAAAATTACCCGCGTGATTATCGGCAACCCGGCTCCTTCCGCCGAAGGGAACAACCCGAACATCGAGCTTGGTCCACTGACCACATTTCAGATCGGACCTACGTTTGAGTACCTAATCGGATACGATCCAGCAACCGGTGACCTGGTACCTCAGCTTGCAGAGTCCTGGAGCGTGGAGCCTGACGGCATTTCCACTCGATTCAAGCTCCGCAAGGGTGTCCAGTTCCACAGTGGTTGGGGTGAGTTCACCGCAGCTGACGTGGTCTTCACCCACGCCCAGATTGTCCGGGATGATTCACTTCATGCCATCTCCCGTCGATACAAACTGGCCACCATTGAAGTGGTGAACGACTATGAGATCGTCTTCAAGCTTTCCAGGGCGAATGCTGAAGCATTGAAACAGATATCTGAACAAGTGGGCGGGCTTGAGATTGAGAGTGCCGCCAACTTTGCGGAAAGCGGACTCCCGGACCTGACCACTTCACCTCTGGCTGGTACCGGTGCATACCAGTTCAAGGAACGAATCCAGGGGCAGAAGGTCGTCTTTCAGCGTGTCCCCTATGACCACTGGCGCTATACCCCGGACTTCCCGGAACTTGAATATCGATGGATGGGAGAAGCCTCCACACGGCTGGCAGCACTCCTGACCGATGAGGTTCACATCACCCAACTGCCTGAAGACCTCATTCCCCAGGCAGAGGCCGATGGTATGAAACTCATCAGTGGTGCCCTCTCGGGCCAACGCGTGTTCCTCAGTTTCAAAGGTGTCTATCTGGACAGCAAAACCGCCTGCGGCTACCGAAACTGTGACAGTCCTTTCTTGGACAGAAATGTCCGTCAGGCGCTGAACCGCGCAGTCAACCGCGATGAATTGAACACAGCCTTCTTTGGCGGCAAGGGCCAAAAGATGGTCATGAACCACATTCCTCCCACAGCCAGCTACTGGAACACAGATTGGGATCGAGACTTTGATGCGAATTGGGGATTTAATCCGACCGCTGCGCGCGCTTTGCTGGCAGAATCCGGTTACAACGATGATAATCCCCTGGAAGTAGGCGTTGAGGTCACCACCCACTCCCAATACGGCCAATCAGCGGACGTGCTTGAGATCATTGCTGGGTATTGGAATGACATAGGTGTCAAAGCGAACCTCCTGACCATTGACTATGCAACAAACAGAGCAAACACCCGTGCCTTCAAATACACAGACCACGTAAGTTTTGCGGCCACCGCTTCCTTTGACATCCAGGGCTGGCGGGTCTACAACTCCCACGTCGTGCCACGTGGAGGCTCGCTGGAGTTGATCAACACCGGCGCATTGATCGACCAGCTTCAGGCCGAGATGGATTCTGCGAAGCAGAACGTCCTTCTCCGACAGATCGGAGACATGGCGTTCAACGAATACATGGGAATCTATCTCTACTGGATCCCGGCCCAGCTCGTCATCAACCCCAATTTCGTGGCGTCATACAACTTCCCGGGTTCTCTGTCCGCAATATGGACCCACTATGAGTTGTTGAAGGCCAATTAAAGTCGGCCTAAGTACAAGATTCTAGAAATCTCGATGTCCGGGGTGCCTACCAAACGTAGGTGCTCCGGACATCGCAACAACAGGGAGGTCGATTCATGTTGACGTTTGAAGAGAATCAGACTCTGGCACGGATAGGTCCCGGTACTCCAACCGGCGATTTGATGCGCCGCTACTGGATACCATCCACCCTCAGTTGGGAACTTCCTGACCCCGACTGCCCACCGATCCGTGTGCGACTGTTGGGTGAGGATATGGTTGCCTTCCGTGATACCGATGGTATCGTCGGTGTACTTGATAACTACTGCCCCCATCGTCGCGCAAGCCTGTTCTTCGGACGGAACGAGGAGTGTGGGCTACGCTGCGTCTACCATGGATGGAAGTTCGACACCGAGGGTAACTGCGTCGACATGCCCAGCGAGCCCGCAGAGAGCAACTTCAAAGACAAAGTCAAGATTGCTTCCTACCCCACCTCGGAGATGGGAGGCATCATCTGGGTGTACATGGGACCAGCAGCGTTGAAACCACCGCTGCCTGCCTTTGAGTGGACTCAAGTGCCTGAAGACCATCGTGGCATCACCAAGGTAGTACAGAAGTGCAATTGGCTCCAGGGACTTGAAGGTGGCATCGACTCCGTTCATATCAATTTCCTGCACAGAAACTTCCGCGGTTCACAAAATGGCGCCATGGACCGGGCGCGGGCCCGCTCTCTAGCCGCCACCGTAGAAGTGGCACCCACGGATTACGGATACACCTATGCCGGCATCCGGGAGATCAGTGACTATGAGGGCAACTACGTCCGCTCATACCACTTCATCGCACCGTTCTACCAGCTTCGGCCAAACCAACTAGGCAAGGCGCAAGGGAAAGCCTCAGGCCATATGTGGGTGCCCATTGACGATGAGACCACACTGGTATGGAATTTCAGCTACCGTTTCGATGGTGAACCCCTGAGTGAAACTGAGCGCGCTCAGATCGGCACAGGCAATGAATTTGGTAAGGACATTGTGGTAGAGAATGGATTCCAGTCTAAGGCAAGTGCGGGAAACGATTACTTCATAGATAGGGCAGTACAGAAAACTGAGACCTTTTCTGGCATCCCAGGCACTAACACCCAGGACCGGGCAGTGCAGGACACCATGGGCCCCATCTGTGACCGGACCAAAGAGCACTTGGGCACGACGGATAGAGCCATCATCATGGCACGGAAGATATTGATGGAAGCTGTGAAGACGGTTGAGGATGGCGGAATACCGCCTGGCCTTGGCACCAACGTCTATAGCCTCCGACCGATTGAAAAAGTGTTGCCGACTGGTACGGCTTGGCAGAGTGCATTGGCCGGCGAATTGTACGACGGTGTCCCTTACACCACGGAGTATGTCCCTGCATAGCAATGGACACGAATCCATAGTAAGAGAGCCTCTTCTTTCCCAGGAAAAACGAGGCTCTCTTCGTTAGGTACACTTCAACATGATACCCCTGGAATCCATCAATCAGCCTTATTAATGGTGGAATCCGGATCCATGATGGATAATTACTGCTCACCGGGACCGAGACGGCCAAAACCGAGAAGAGGTACTATGCGCGTTGGATACATCCACATGATCGGCGGGGCCAGCGGTGATATGCTGCTGGGTGCGTTGTTGGATGCTGGCCTCACAGTGGATGCCATGCAATCTGAATTGGTAAAGCTGCCAATCCCGAGCTTCACTATTATGGCGAGGCAGGATCAGCGCGGAGGGCTGCAGGGACTCCACGTAACCCTACAAACAAGCACCGGTGAAGCAGAATCCGTCAGGATGGGATGGGGTGATTTTGCATCCACTATCTCAGACAGCTCCTTGTCCTCCACTGTGGCACAGCGCAGTCTGGCCGTGTTACGCAGGTTGGAGGAGGCGGAGCGAAAAGTACACCGCAGTGGGGCGGAGGAACTGTCCCCGCACCCTCATGAGCTTGGCACCTTGGACACTCTGATCGACGTTGTTGGCACTGTGGCAGGCTTGGAACTCCTAGGCGTGGAACAACTCTACGCAAGCGCGATCCCAATGGGGTCTGGGGTATTCGACGCAGCTCATGGCCCATTGCCTGCTGCTGCCCCAGCTACCGTAGAACTAGCGGCCATGGCAAATGCACCCGTGATCACACCACCGAATGGTTACACCGGGGAGTTGGTAACTCCAACGGGCGCAGCGCTTATCACCGAATTGGCGCAGTTCACTCGGCCGTCCATGCGGTTGGACCACGTGGGCTACGGATTGGGAACAAGAAATCCTGAGAGTTACCCAAACGCCGTGGCGCTGTGGCTTGGAGAACTGGATTCGGTAGAAGTGACTAGTGGGTTAATGATGCTGGAAACGAACATGGACGATATAAGCCCGCAGGTTCTCGGATATGTCCAAGAACAGCTATTTATCTTGGGTGCATTGGACGTTTGGTACACCCCGATACAGATGAAGAAAAATCGCCCTGGGGTCTTGTTAAGCGTTCTGGTTCCAGAATCCTTAGAAGGACAAGCGGTCACACTGCTCTTCCAGGAGACATCAACGCTTGGGGTTCGCAGGCGAGAAGTCCAGCGTCATATTGTTGATAGAGAGATGCGAGAGGTTGAAACCAAGGTCGGACGAGTACCTGTCAAGGTGAAGTTTCTGGAAGGCGTAATAGTGGCCGTCACACCTGAATACGATGCGTGTCGAGCAATAGCTCTCGAGAAGGAGATTCCCCTCCAAGAGGTGTTGGCTTTGGTAACACAAGCTGGTAGGCAGCAACTCATTGGAGATACATCGATATCGTCGATTTAGATTGTTAGTAGTATATCGTTTACCAAACTAACCGCTACTGTTGTATCTGTATCATCTTTTAGGCTATCCTATCTATAAGCGAGTAAAAATACGTGTCCAAGCTATGAATATTGACCTGTGAGGATGTTATCCGGTTCCCATCAATTGTGAACAGACTATTCTCTGGCCCGTTCATTGCCAATCACGATTCCCTAAGTCGATCCAAGGAGGACATGGTGCAGAATGGTACCGCTGCCCAGGCTAAAATCAAACAACTTGTTGATAACATATCTCGAGTAATTATTGGCAAGCAACAGGCTGTAGAACAGTCGGTCATCGCACTAATCTGTGGCGGTCACCTTCTCATAGAAGATGTGCCAGGTGTCGGCAAGACGATGCTGGCCCGAAGTGTGGCTCGCTCCACCGGCTGTACGTTTGGTAGAATCCAGTTCACCCCGGACCTACTTCCAAGTGATATCACTGGCGTGACGATATTCAATCAACAATCTGGCGAATTCGAATACCGACCCGGCCCGATCATGGCCCAGATGGTGTTGGCAGACGAACTCAACCGTACTACTCCAAAGACCCAATCTGCGTTATTCGAAGCCATGGAAGAACATCAAGTGACTGTTGATGGTGTTACTCACGCTCTCCCTCGACCTAATATGGTACTAGCAACCTTAAACCCCATTGAATATGAGGGTACCTTTCCGCTGCCGGAAGGGCAGTTAGATCGATTCATGCTACGGATATCCCTGGGGTATCCGTCCCGGGATGATGAAATTTCCGTAGTGAGCCAGCAAGCCCTCCAGCACCCTATAGAGGCGTTGGAGCCAGTTGTTTCCTCTGACGACATTCGAGAGCTTCAGGACATCGTGAAGCAGATTTACACAGATCACACCATTACAGAATATGCCGTTGCTCTGGTCACCGCCACGAGAAACCATCCGGATGTTGACCTTGGCGCGTCACCCAGAGGCTCTTTGGCACTATTTCGCACAAGCCAGGCCTTGGCTTTAATCCGAGGGCGCGACTATGTCTTGCCCGATGATGTGAAGGAAATGGCGATCCCAGTGTTAGGGCATCGCGTTATCGTTCCGCCTTCATCTCGAATGCGCGGAGTGAATGGACAGATGATTGTTGAAGCAGCTTTGGAAGAGGTTCAGGTTCCAGGTGTGAGAACAGGGCATCAAGCCCCTGCAGGATAGTTGGGCTATGCATTACCGCCCTACGAGATTCCAAATTGTCTTACTACTATTAGTACTGGCTTTGTCCTATGCTATGGCGACCGGATTTGCTATTTACTACAGCCTTTCGTACTCACTTGGTTTAGCTCTTTTCGTTACCTATATTTGGGGAATCATCAGTCTCCGGGGACTGGAAGTCCGTGTGCAGCGTCGGCTCGGGATTCGTGAAGTAGGCGGTACGTTTACCTCGCAGATCAGTGTTACCAACACCGCTACGCCCAAACCCATCCTGGAGATTTCGGAGTTGACCTCATTTTCAAGTTCTCCACCCGGGCGTGCTATTGGCCTGGGTACCCACGCCACACACTCTTGGGTTAATCGTATTCCCGCCCGCCGCAGAGGTTTCTTCACCATAGGCCCTATTCAGATCACGGCCACAGACCCCTTCGGAATGTTCCGCCATAGTAAGCAGTTCGAAATGGTCCAGCAGGTGTTGGTCTACCCAGCTACGGTTCCGTTACCATTATTTTCGTTCCCCAAGAGTGGATCTCCGGGTGAAGGAAGGTTTCGTCGACCTACCGCAAGTACCAGTCCAACCGTGTCCGGCATACGTGAGTACGTACCAACGGACACGCTTGGGCGCATCCACTGGCTCTCTACGGTGCGAACCGGCCATTTAATGGTCAAGCAGATTGATCAAGACACAGGTAGCGATGTCTGGATAGTATTGGACCTTCAGAAAGATGCACAAACGGGTGTGGACGCTGAATCAACTGAAGAATATTGCGTGACACTGGCAGCATCCATCGCCCGCCACTTCCTTGATTCGGGTCTATTTGTTGGACTCTTCGCATATGGCACGGAGCCGTTGTATGTTCCACCAAACCGGGGCTATGGACACCAGGATCGCATCATGCAAGCACTGGCCTTGGTTAAAGCGGAGGGAAAATCCCCTCTAGCAGAAGTACTGGAAGATGGCCGGAGACACGGACTGGATCAGAGTTCGATCGTAATTATCACTCCCTCTGTAGACCCTGGGTGGCCAGCATCCGCGAGTTGGTTGTTCCACCACGGAGCACAAGTCACCACTGTCCTGATCGACCCCAGCTCATTTGGTGGAGCCGGAGGTGTTGAACCGGTTGGAGAACGTCTGTCTGTAGGCGGCGTTCGCACGTACATAGTCCAGCGAGGTCAACCATTGGGGGATGCGATGGCTAGGCCCATGTACGCTCCCACGTTCACACCGAGGTACAAGCCTGAGGTATCGGCATGACCACGAAAGTTACGACACTGATGCCAACATCGGTGGTTAATGCCGATCATCCGGTTCTCCTAGGGCTGCGGAAATTTACTCCCTCTGAGGGATGGTTGATCCTCGGGATACTCTTGGCCACATTGCTGACAATTGCAGACATGGTTACTGATGCGGCATGGGCAAAATCCCCATCACTGTACGGCATTGTCGTCATGGGGGTAATCATGGGTCTCGTAGTAGCCAAACTACCAGGGCAACCAATAGCGTGGAATATAGCAGCGATAGTTCTGGGATCCGGGTTTGTCTACTGGCAGATGTCCACAATAACAGAAGCAGCAGGGTTCTTGGAACACTTCCAAGTGCTTAACAACCGCTTGAATGAATGGCGACACGCCGCGAGCGAAGGAGGAATCAGCACAGACACCATCCCCTTCGCACTCATACTGGCTTCTTTGTCCTGGATCATAAGCTATATATCAGCATGGGCAACATTCAAACAACGCAACATTTGGTTGGCCGTACTGCCTGGCGGGATTGCAATGTTCTCTAACCTTAGTTATCTACCGGACGAGTTTGGCCCTCAAGTATTCCTGTATATGGCCTTGGCAATGTTGCTGATCGCGAACATTCATGCTCTGAACCAGACCAAGGAGTGGCAACGGATAGGTTTCGTGTTCCCTAGAAAACATGGGTTTTACTCAGTATATAGAGGGAGCTTATACGTCCTACTCGCACTTGGGATAGCGGTGATACTGCCGGCACGTTCAGTCCAAGCGCCTTGGTTCGACACGGCATGGGAGTGGGCCCGCGCACCAATAGATTCTATAGAAGCCGACTTGGATCGGCTCTTTGCAGCGTTACCCGATCGGAAGGGAGGCCGGTTTAGGGTCTTCGGTGACTACCTGCCCTTCGAGGGTCCTATTTTTCTCAGTAACGAACCCGTATTCCTATTGGATTCACCTCACGCCACTTACTTACGGGCTAGAACATACCCCACCTATGCGGCGCAAGGGTGGACTGTTGATGATACGGAAGAGTTACCCCTCGCGGAAACCCCACCTCGCAGACAATCTAGGAGGGACCGATCTCGTTTGGAGCTGGAATACACGGTTGCTCCTCTTTTCAACACACGTAACCTTCCCGTGTCTAATTTTCCCTTAAGGAGTGAGTCCGAATTGAGCGTGCAGGTGCTGTCTCCCAGGCAATACTGGTTACCTTTGATAAGCGATGATTCTCAGTCGTTTGAACTCCCTGACGATCTTACCGATGCATTAGTAGCGCTACAGGCCACTGAAATATACAAAGGAGATAAAGAGGATCAGGTGGAAACGCTCATTAGAGCGATGCCCGAGGATGCCATTATTACGGAACTTGTGTTCCAAAACACCAGAGATGGAGGTTCAGAGCGGGCCTATCTAGTACCGGATGTTACCAGCGAAGGAGTTACCACCAATCTTTTCGCTGCACTGCAACAGGATGAAGGAGTGCTGTCGTGGGTAAGAGTCATGCGTCTTCCCCCTGATCCGCCGGACATCGTAGGAATGATTAGTGCCAATCTTCTTGCGGTTGGAGATCAGTATACCGTGACCTCATCGATTTCTGAGGCCACTC
>Ga0310342_100003653_pt1 | contig 10168 bp, 8 predicted proteins | sample S15DNA20500_MG_FD_206155 | JGI IMG/M metagenome (GOLD analysis project Ga0310342, IMG submission 206155) | Marine microbial communities from station ALOHA, North Pacific Subtropical Gyre - S1503-DNA-20-500_MG | ecosystem: Environmental > Aquatic > Marine > Oceanic | place: Pacific Ocean: North...
GTCCTTTGATGGTTTTTTCACATCGCCCTTACAGGGCTTCTTCGCTTACAACACTTTCATTCCTGGGGCTCACGCCCCAGGCTATTTCACATCACCCCTTCGGGGTTCTAGTCCCCGCACCAATGCACACAATACTCTCCAAAACTCCGGCCACGTGAAACGCGCTGGTCTTCGACCAGCGCCTCAGCTGTGCGCTTCTTCGTACGCCCGGATTTTTTCTTCGTGCGCGAGGGTAAGGCCGATGTCATCCAGGCCTTTGAGCAGGCAGTCCCGGCGAAAGGGATCGACTTCAAAGGAGTATTCCAGCCCCGCCTCGTCGCTGATCGACTGGGACTTGAGATCAACCGTGAGTTGGTAGCCGTCCTGAGCCTCGACCAGCTGGAAAAGCGCGTCGACCTGCTCGACGGGAAGGGTGACGGGAAGCATGCCGTTCTTGAAACAGTTGTTGTAGAAGATATCGGCGAAAGAAGGAGCCACGATGGAGCTGAAACCGTAGTCGGAAAGCGACCATGCGGCATGTTCCCGGGAGGAGCCGCAGCCGAAGTTTTCGCGGGTCAAAAGGATTTTTGCTCCCTCGAACCGCGGCGCGTTGAGTTCGAGCTCAGGGTTGGGGGAGCCGTCTTCGTTGAATCGCCAGTCGAAGAAAAGGAACGGGCCGTAACCCGTTCTCTCGATCCTTTTCAGGAACTGCTTGGGGATGATCTGGTCGGTGTCGACGTTGATCCGGTCCAGTGCAGCGACAATGCCCGTGACTTTAGTGAATGCTTTCATCAGTTCTGTGCCTCAACTACTAAAGACTGGTCCACTCCCGGATGTCAGTGAAATGGCCTTCCACGGCTGCCGCTGCGGCCATCGCCGGACTGACCAGATGGGTGCGTCCCCCTCGTCCCTGTCGTCCTTCGAAATTTCGATTGGAGGTGGAGGCGCAATGCTGTCCCGGTTCCAGGGTGTCGGGATTCATTCCCAGGCACATACTGCATCCGGATTCTCTCCAATCAAATCCCGCTTCTTTGAAGATGGTGTCCAGGCCCTCTTTTTCAGCCTGTACCTTCACGTTCTGGGAACCTGGCACAACCATGGCTTGGATGCTTTCGGCCACCTTTCTTCCCTGGACAACGCGGGCGGCTTCTCTCAGGTCTTCGATCCTTGAGTTGGTGCACGAGCCTATAAAGACACGGTCGAGCTGGATTTCCTGTATCGGGGTGCCGGCCTCCAGGCCCATGTAATTCAGGGCGGCCTGGGTTGCCTTGCGGCTATTCTCATCGGCCAGGGAATCAGGGTCGGGCACGGTTCCGGTCACATCGGTGACCATTCCCGGGTTGGTTCCCCAGCTCACCTGAGGGGCGAGAGATCCTACATCCAGTTCCAGTTCCCGGTCAAAAGCGGCTCCCGGATCGGTGGGCAGGGTTCTCCAGTCTTCCACCGCCTCCTGGAAGTTCTTCCCTTGAGGAACTTTCGGGCGATCCTCCAGATAGACGTAGGTGGCCTCGTCCGGCGCGATCATTCCGGCCCGGGCTCCGGCTTCAATAGACATGTTGCACACCGTCATGCGCTCCTCCATGGAGAAGCTGCTGATGGTGTCGCCCGTATATTCGATAACCGAGCCGGTTCCTCCTCCCGTCCCGATGGTCCGGATGATGAACAGGATGACGTCCTTGGCCGTCACCCCCGGAGGAAGCTGGCCCTGGATCCGAATCTGGAAAGTTCTGGGTTTGGATTGAAGCAGGCATTGGGTGGCCAGGACATGCTCCACTTCGCTGGTGCCGATGCCAAAAGCCAGGGTGCCGAATGCGCCGTGGGTTGAGGTGTGGCTGTCTCCGCAAACCATCGTCATGCCGGGCTGAGTGATTCCCTGCTCGGGTCCGATCACGTGAACGATTCCCTGATTGGGACTGTTCAGACCATAGAGCGGGATCTCGAATTCCTGGCAGTTGTGTTCCAGTGTCTCGATCTGTTTGAGGGCGATCATATCGGTGATGGGAAGCGATCGGTCCCAGGTGGGGACGTTGTGATCGGCTGTGGCGTAGGTGAGATCGGATCGCCGGACCTTTCGACCGGCCAGGCGCAAACCCTCGAAGGCCTGAGCCGAGGTCACCTCGTGCACCAGGTGGCAGTCGATATACAGAAGGGCCGGCTGGCCCTTCTCTTCATGAACGACGTGCCGATTCCAGATCTTTTCGAACAGCGTTTTAGCCATCTTGGTGCCTCAACTCAGTCTGAAACAATCCGGGCTTCAGGAGCCGGTTGCCTTGTGCTGGACTTTCCCCTTTTTCGGGGAAGCGGCCTCGGATTCATTTTCCACCTCACCCTTTTTCTCGTAGAAAGCTTTGTTGACGGCGTTCAGATAAGCCCGAGCACTGGCATCGATCACGTCAACGCTGGCAGCCTTGCCCGAATAGCTGCGGTTGTTGAAGCGGACGTGAATGAAGACTTCACCCAGAGCATCCTTGCCTCGCGAGACTGAGTTGACGGAATAATCCAGCAGCCGTCCCCGCATGCCCGTGATTTGATCAACGGCCTTGTAGATGGCGTCGACAGGTCCGTCGCCGAAGGCCGATTCAACAAATAACTCCTCGCCCTTCTCCAGTCTGACCACCGCCGAGGACATTTCCTGGTTGCCTCCGGAGGCCTGGACATAATTGACCTTGTAGGTGTCGGGGATGGTCTTGAGCCCATCCTGGATGATGGCAATCAAGTCCTCGTCGTAAATTTCCATTTTCTGGTCGGCCAGCTTGGTGAAGAAGAAGTAGGCTCTCTCGAGTTCTTCTTTATCCAGCTGGTATCCTAGTTCTTCGAATTTTTTACTCAAGGCGTGTCGCCCGCTATGTTTGCCCATCACCAGGGTGCTGCTGATGATTCCCACCGACTGGGGAGTCATGATCTCGTAGGTGAGTGCATTTTTCAGGACTCCATCCTGGTGAATTCCCGCTTCATGGGCGAAGGCGTTCTTCCCGACGATGGCCTTGTTGGACTGGACGGAGGATCCGGTCAGGTTACTCAGAAGCCGGCTGGAGCGGTAAATCTCCTCCGGGTTGACGTCCGTGTGGTAGGCCAGCCGGTCCTTTCGGGTATGCATCGTCATCACGATCTCTTCTAAAGAGGCATTGCCGGCACGCTCACCGATGCCATTGACGGTACATTCAACTTGCCGGCATCCGTTCTCCACGGCCACCAGCGAGTTGGCTACCGCCAAACCCAGATCATCGTGACAGTGACAGCTGAAGACGGCCTGGTCCCGGTTGGCGATCTTGGAAAGCAGTTTTTCAATGAAGGGTCCGTACTCCTGGGGTACGGTGTAGCCCACCGTATCCGGAATATTGATGGTGGTGGCCCCGTTTTCGATGGCGGCCTCGAAGATCTCGGCCAGATAATCGATATCGCTTCGGGTGGCATCCTCGGCTGAGAACTCCACATCCGAGCACAGGTCGCGAGCCGTCTTGACCGCTTCGATCGCCAGTTCCAGGGCCTCGGAGCGGGACTTGCGCAGCTTGAACTCGAGATGGATGTCCGAAGTGGCGATAAAGGTATGAATACGAGGTTTCTGGGCCATCTTAATGGCCTCCCATGCCCTCATGATGTCGGCTCGATTGGTCCGTGCCAGAGCGGCGATGGTGGGTTGTCGAACCTCGGTTGCTATGGCCTGAACGGCTTCGAAATCTCCATCGGAAGCAATGGGGAAACCCGCTTCAATAATATCCACATTAAGGCGCTCGAGTTGGTGTGCCATGGCCAGCTTTTCCTGGAGGTTCATGGAACATCCCGGCGACTGTTCTCCGTCTCTCAAACTGGTGTCAAAGATGAAAACTTTCTCAGACATAAATTCTCCACTGGGGCGACAAAACCCGCATTTCAGTCTACCAAATGCATAGATGTACTTCTACGCTCCAACGTTTCGGAAAAAGACAAAAAATTGGAGCCAGGAGACAGAAGACAGGAGTCAGCGTCCGGAGTGTGGGAGGCGCCTCAGTGTGCCGATTCCGGAGAGTCGGGCTAATTAGCGGCCGCTACAACGGTCGTGCGCCCTTGATGTGTTGGCCAGGATTGAAGAGTTACGACAAAGAAAAGAATTTTCTTCTCTGTGTCTTTGTGTCCCTATGGTGAAAATCTCTTCTCTGGGCCTTTGTTGTGAGGCCCCGTCCGCACATCTATATTTATACATAAATGCTTGACTATTTCCGCATAATATGCATAAATATGCAGTTAGGAGACTGGAAATATGCAGGTCAAAGTGTTGTTGGATCCCACTTCTGAAGCCGATGCCGGGGGCGTGGCTCCGGATTTGATCGCCTCGGTCACCTTTCGGGTTCCCCTGACGGGATTACTGAAGGTGACCCAGGAGACCAAGGGAAAGCAGGGAGACGTGGTTCTGGTGCGGATCAAGACGGTGAACCGGAAGTACTCGTTGCTGGAGACGCGCGACGGAGAAGAGTTGCCGTTGAATGATGGTGACCTGGTCCTGGGTGCCCTGGGCACCCGTAAGGCTCTGCAGGGATTCTCCGGGGGGCCCCCTTCAGAAATGAAGCCGGGGATGGAACTTTTTTTGCTCAACCGGGGGGGCGTTATTGGAGAATGTACGGCCTTTCATCGGGACCTGGGTTGGCCGACTCAGGTGGAGTACCTGGGAACGGTTTCCCATAATGGCCGCCCGGCCAACCTGGCGGATTTTGCACTGCCCCTGGTGGATGAATCCGACTCCTCGGTCCCGGTGGTTCTGGTGGTGGGCACCTGCATGAACGCCGGGAAGACCACCGTCTGCAAGGAACTCGTCAAGCTGTTTGCGCAAAAGGGATTTTCGGTCAATGCCGGGAAAGTGGCCGGGGTGGGCTGCCTGAGAGATCCCATCGTCATGAAAGAAAGTGGCGCCGGACACACCTTGAGCTTTCAGGACTTCGGTATCCCTTCAACGGCCCATGTGGAATCGGTGGCGCCTATTGCCCGTTCGATGGTGCACTACCTGTCCGAGTCAAAGCCCGACTTCATCATCGTGGAAATGGGGGATGGGGTTTTGGGAGGCTATCAGGGAGCGTCCCTGTTCGACGATTCGGAGTTCATGTCCAGCTGCGTCTCGATGATCATGTGTGCCAACGACTTGATGGGTGCCTGGGGAGGCCTGCAGTGGCTCTCGCAAAAAAATCTCCGCAAGTACCCCATTCTCATCGCAGGAACCGTCACCGACAGTGCGGAAGGGATCCGCTATGTGGAAGACAACTGGGACCTTCCTGCCGGCAATGCCTATGACGGGGCGGGTAAGATCTGTACCTTTGTTCTGGAATCTCTCATGCCATGGCTAAAATCGGAATAGCCGGCGGTTCAGGCTATGGCGGAATGGAACTGGTTCAGATTCTCCTGGGTCACCCCCGGGCAGAACTGATCTGGATCTCCTCCGAACAACATGCCGGCAGGAAAGTCGGCCAGGTCTATCCCCACCTGCAAGGGCTGATGGAGCTGAGCTTTTCCCCCCTGGAGGAACTTTCCTCTGTAGATCTTGATGTCCTCTTTTTAGCATTGCCCCACGGCCAGGCCATGAAGATCGTCCCTGGGTTGCCTGAGGACCTGGTGGTGATCGACCTGAGCGGTGATTTTCGTATCGCCGATCCCGAAGTCTTTGAAAAGTTTTATCACTTTCCCCTGGAATCTCCCCAGCAGCAGCAGAAGTTCGTCTATGGGTTGACCGAACTGAATCGCGAAAAGATTCGCGGCGCCCGGCGAATCGCCAATCCCGGTTGTTTTGCCAGCGCCACCCTGCTGGCACTGCATCCCCTTTTCGAGGAAGGGTGGATCGAGGGACCCGTTTTTGTGGATACCAAAACGGGCTCTTCCGGAGCGGGCCGTTCTCCCGGGGCCACCACCCATCATCCCTGGCGAGCCAACAGTCTGTTTCCCTATAAGCCTTTCTCCCACCAGCATCTGCCGGAGATCACCCAGGCTCTGGGCAATCCGGATCACCCCGTGATCTTTCAGACCTACTCGGCTCCCTTCGTGCGAGGGATCTTTGCCAGCCACTACATGCAGCTGAACCAGGAGGCGACGGCCGAGGATCTGGCCCGGCTCTATCAGAATCGCTATGGATCCGATTTTTTCATTCGCTGGGTCCCGGATTGCCCGAATGTCAATTCGGTGCGTCACTCCAATTTTGTGGACATCGGGGCCGCCGCTGAAAACGGATTTCTCATCGTGTGGTCGGTCCTTGACAATCTGCAAAAGGGTGCCGCCGGGCAGGCCGTGCAGAACATGAACTTGATGTGTGATTTTCCGGAGGAAGCGGGCCTGGAGAGTGCGCCGGTGCTGCCGTAAGACCGTGGCTTCGCCACGGTTTCGTTTTTTCGTTCTTTCGTTTTATTGAACCAACGAATACACGAATAAACGAACCAACGAAACAACGAAAAAACGACCATGAGCGACAAACTGAAAGAACAGGAAGACCGGTACCAGCTAAACACCTATGCCAAGTTCCCCTTTTTCATTGACAGGGGCGAGGGGTGCTACGTGTTTGATGAGAAGGGAACCAGGTACCTGGACCTGTACGGAGCACATGCCGTGGCTTCAACCGGTCACTGTCATCCCCATGTAGTCGAGGCGATTCAGAAACAGGCGGCGCAGCTCATCTTTTACTCCAACGTCTCCTACAACTCCGCTCGCGCCCGAGCGGTGGCCAAACTGATAAAGCTGGCGGGTCCACCCTACTATCAGGTCTTTCTGGTGAATTCAGGCGGCGAAGCCAACGAGAACGTCCTCAAGCTGGCACGGGTCGCCACCGGGCGTGGTGAAGTGATTTCCCTGGAGGGATCCTTTCACGGCCGCAGCTACGGTGCCCTGTCGGCCACGGGAATCTCCAGGTACCGCGAGTATCTGAACACCCCGGTGCCGATGCATCGGGTGGTGTCTCAGGAAGAGGTGGTCCAGAACATCTCCGAGGACACGGCCGCCGTCTTGATCGAGCCCATTCAAAGCATGGGTGGGGTCCAGGAGATCGGGTCCGATCGCCTGAAGGAAATCCAGGCGGCCTGCCAGGCTCACGGTGCGCTGTTGATCTTTGATGAGATCCAGACGGGAGTGGCCCGAACCGGATCGTTCCTCTACTCCGGGCATGACGGCATCTATCCGGACCTGGTGAGCCTGGCCAAGGGAATCGCCTCGGGGTTTCCGGCAGGTGCTGTCCTGGTGACCGAGCAACTGGCGGCGGGCGTCCAGAAGGGGGATCTGGGAAGCACCTTCGGAGGCGGTCCGCTCTCCTGTGTCGCCATGGAGGCCACCCTGGAGGTCATCGAGAGCGAAAACCTGATTGAAAACGCAGCCCGCATGGGCCGCTATTTCAGAGAAAAACTGGTGGAGATTCCGATCGTCCAGGAAGTGCTGGGCAGGGGGCTGCTGGTGGGCGTGAGATTGGCTGAAGGCATGACCGCCAAGGAGCTCCAGGGTGTCCTCCTGAAGCAACACATTCTGGCCGGTTCTTCCCTGGATCCCCAGGTGCTTCGGATGATGCCTCCATTGACGATCACCACCCGGGAGGTCGACCTTCTGGTAGAGGCCGTGAAAACGGCATGATTCTGGTCGTCAAGCTGGGCGGATCGGTCCTGGGTGAGGCCGAGCTGCAACGGCAACTCTGTCATCAGATTGCCCGGCTGGGACAGGATAAGCATGAGCTGGTGGTGGTTCACGGGGGTGGGCAACAGTTGACCGATCTTTCCCAGCGTCTGGGTGATCCCATTATCCGGCACCAGGGGCGCCGGGTCACGGACGAGGCCACCCTGGAAGCGGCCAAGATGGTTTTTTCGGCCATCAACCGCGATCTGGTCTCCGAACTTCTGGCAGCGGGAGTCCTGGCGGTTGGGATCGCCAGCTATGACGGCGGACTGGTCCTCTGCAGCAGAAGACCTCCCACTTCCCTGACCGAGGTGGGTGCTTCAGGGCCTCGAGGTGTCGAGCAGATTGATTTCGGGTTGGTGGGAGAAGTCGAGAGTATCGATCGAACGGTCCTGGAACGGTTCTGGGAAAGTGGATTCACCCCGGTCATCAGCTGTCTCGGTGCTGACCTTAATGGACAGATCTTCAATATCAATGCCGATACCCTGGCGGCGGAACTGGCGGTGGCCTTGCAGGCGAGCCGTTTGGTCTCGGTGTCCGACGTGGAGGGGATCTACCTGGATGTTGACGATCCCTCCAGCTGTTTGCAACAGCTGACAGCCGGCCAGGCCAGGACGCTTCTCGAGGACGGGCGTCTGACCGATGGAATGGTCCCCAAGGTGGAGACGGCCCTGAGCGTTCTGGCACAAGGTGTGAGCGCCGTCCAGATCGTGAGCGGCCTTACCGACAACACGCTGGTGGATGCGTTAAAAGGAGAGGCAGGGACGACGCTGACGGCGGACAGTTGAAGAGCGCTGGTCTTCCACCATCGCGTTCCACGTTCCAGGTTCCACGTTCCAATGAGGCACGATCTTCCAGCCTGTTGTAGGGGCGTACTGAGTACGCTCACAAGATAATCTTCATCAATGGCTAATCCAGGGCGCACTCGGGGCGCCCCGGCTCAATCTATCCGGATTACCTGGGTTTCGAGACATTCTGAGATGTGTGCCCGGCCTTGTAGCGGCCGCTCATATGAGCGCGGTCTGGGTTTATTTAGGAACGTTGGGTTCCTCACCCCAAGGTGCGAGCCCGTCTACCTGTCAAGGAGTTCGATCAAGGCCCGGGCGCGGGCCAGCGGCCCTTCCTGCTCGAGCAGTTGCTGGCGGGCGCTGGGCGGGAGATCCAGGAATTGAGCCAGTCCATTGATGAGATCCTGGTCCGGGAGTTCGGGTGGGGGCGGCTCTGAATCAGGAACCATCGACGCCAGCAACTCGGTCAGCTGCAGGCGCTGCCGGCGGAGGGCCGCCCTGTCTTGATCGTCCAGCAGTTCGGGCAAAGCCTCCACCCGGGCCAGCCGGTAGGGCCGGCTGTCATCTTCACCGGTGATGCGAAACTTCACCAGCCCCTTCAGCACGATGGCATATCGTCCGTCCGGCAGCTCTTCGACCTCGGTGATCCGTCCTACGGACCCGATCGAAAAGACCGGCGGTCTTCCTTCGTAGTCCGCCTGGTAGCCGGGCTGCAGCAAAATCATCCCGATGAGGCGGTCGCCCTCCAGTGCATCGGTCACCATGGCGCGGTATCGGGGCTCGAAGATGTGGAGCGGCCGGGACATGTTCGGAAACAGCACCGCGTCCGCAAGCGGGAAGATCGGAATGGTGGGCGGCAGAATGACGGCTTCGGACGCCGTCTCCGATGGGGTGTCTTGCGCCCACACAAGACCCGGCAGGCAAAGCACGGCGGCGATCCCCATGGTGCAGGCAAGTCGGTTCACGTGAGCGATGGTAAGTCCCGGAGGGTGAGATGGCAAGTGGGGGGCGCTTCATGATCTTGCCAAAGGCCGTGGGAACTTCACCACAGAGACACAGAGAGACAGAGATGACAAACTCCTTGCGCTCCTTCGGAGCGAGGCCGGATGGGTGAGTGTAGGGGCACACTGAGTGCACCCGCAGCAAGGACGGTGAAGTGGAGTTCCGGAGTGTGGGAGGCGCCTCAGTGCGCCGAATCCGGAGAGCCGTTCGCAGAGCGGCCGCTACAAGATCGTACCGCCCGGTTTCGGGTTTGGGAATTCGGATTTCGGATTTTCCTGCCCTGGCTTGCTCTACTGGTCTACTGCCAACTCAGGTCTTTCGACCGCCAACTCCCCCTCCAGCGCATGGGCCAGCCTGAGGAGCTTAGCTTCCTCGAAGTGGGGTGCCTGAATCTGCAGGCCGATGGGGAGGCCCTCCTGGCTGAAGCCGCAGGGCAGGGCCAGTCCGGGGATGCCGGCCAGGTTGGCCGTGACCGTGTAGACATCCATCAAATACATCTGGAGCGGGTCGGTTGTTTTGGCTCCCATCTTGAAAGGGAGTGAGGGGGTGGTGGGTCCCACCAGGAAGTCCACCTCCTTGAAGGCCTCCAAGTAATCGTTTTTCAGCAGGGTCCGGACCTTGCTGGCCTTCAAAAAAAAGGCGTCGTAGTAGCCCGAGCTCAGGGCATAGGTTCCGATCATGATGCGGCGCTTGACCTCTTCACCGAAGCCCTGGCTGCGTGCCGATCGGAACATGTCTTCCAGGTTGCTGGCGTCGGAACTGCGGTAGCCGTACTTGACGCCGTCGTAGCGGGC
>Ga0310342_100003654_pt1 | contig 10165 bp, 5 predicted proteins | sample S15DNA20500_MG_FD_206155 | JGI IMG/M metagenome (GOLD analysis project Ga0310342, IMG submission 206155) | Marine microbial communities from station ALOHA, North Pacific Subtropical Gyre - S1503-DNA-20-500_MG | ecosystem: Environmental > Aquatic > Marine > Oceanic | place: Pacific Ocean: North...
CCGCGGCGCCCACCAATGAAGTGGTACATCGAATGTCGAATCAAGCATTTTCCAACTCGTGCCCGAATCGATAGACACAATCATTCGAACCTGGCAGGTGGTTTGTTGTTTTCCCATCACGGCGATGGGCAGGATAAGCTCACCGTTCTTGAGTCTCGTCATCGTCCCGACAGCACGCGGCTCGCCGACACGACCGGGGTAGATTACCTCGGCATCGGACCACGTCTGACCTCGATCCTCCGATCGCATCAACAACAGATCACCAAGTCCTTTGGTCTCCTGCTCTGCCGTTTGACGAGTGAACACCATCAGCAACGAATCCTTGTTGCCTCTGGCTAACGACGGATACCGCGCGCGTTTCTGCGCATCGTAAATGGAAACTCGTTGCACGCGTTTCCATCCGGCAGGTACGGTCGTGACGAGCAGGCCTACCAGTAACAAAAACGTCAGCCCCATTGTAAATCGACTACGAATCATGTGAGTCTCCTTTACTCAGTGTTGCCCAACAGAAACCGGCCGAAAGGGAGCTTATCTTTAACCGAAATTTGGTCTTTGGTAGAAATTGCAATTCTCTTTTTGGGTCATTTCAATTATCCAACACGCTGTCGAACACCATCCTAAGAGATTGGCATCTCTCTCGCGAGACCCTAGAGCCCGCTGCAGGCTGGAGCGGGCGCAGAAAATCAGGGTATTGCTGCTGCAGTAGCCTGGTGCAATCTAATTTCCACAGCCGCACTGGCAGGGGCTGGTTGGTCATCGATTGATGCTACATTTCGGCAAAGCCTTCTGCAGCTCGGCAACGCCAGCATCAGTGACTTGGGTGCCACCGACGAGAGCGTATCCGCCTACTACCACATCCGTCTGACCTACCACAATCACCGGTGGGACTCGCTCACGCCCGCGAGCATCTGGCCCAACGAGATTTCCGGCAAGGACGACAGCTGGCGCGGCGATTACCAAACGGCGACGTACGCCGACCCGGGTCTGAAGTTCTGGACGGCGGAGATGGTGATTCCCTGGTCCGCGATCAATCGAAAATCGCCGTGGCCGGGAGACGAGCTGAAGGGCAACCTCATCATGTGCACCGACCGGCCCGTCACGCACGGCAGTATGCAGCTCACGTCCTGGTCTCCCATGCGGCGCAACCGCCTGATCGCACCAACCCAAGGGGTCGGATCGTCCGGCCTCGCGGAGTCCAAGTGGCGAAAACTCGCGCATGAAACTACAGAATGTTGTGACAGACAGCACGGCAAACTTGATCCGCTGACCTGTCTCTTCGTCAGGTTGTCGCACCTGACCAAGCGGCTCTTGAAGCACAGCGATTGTAAGAGCTAGAGGAGCTTGAATCTAAACCTGGAATCGGATGCTTCTGAAGGCGGGCCAAACGCCACTCCCGAGAACTTATCATTACCATCGGGTTTGCTCTTCCGCGTTGCCACCAGGTAGGTAGGGGCTGGCCAAAGAACCTATCCAACCGTGACACGTCAGACCATAGGTTCTCTGGCCCGGGGCTACCTCTTGGGGCAACGCGGAAGAGCACAGATGCAGGTAGTTTAAGACCATACCAACACCGTACGACACACGGGATGGGATCACGATCTACCACGGGGATTGCCGGGCAGTGATGCCAGAGTTGCCGCAGGTAAGCCTGGTGATAACCGATCCGCCTTATGGTGTGGATAAGGCCTCCTGGGACACAGCCTTCTGATATTCACGCTCCAGTATAAAAACGTATTCGTTAACATACGGCACCTTCAACGCGATCCCAGGAAATACAGGACCGACAGATCTCCGATGCACTTAGACCACTCTGCATGGATAGGAATTTTAGTCTCCCCGCATCAAATCCATTCATTAGCTTGCGATAGGGACTTAAGCGGAGATCCGTCATGGGGCTTTGCGATCAACCGGTGGACCTTCACTACGAGCGATGATCGTTGTCAGAATGGTGATCGTACCGAACGTCACCAAGTATGATCGAAAATTCATTATGACGAACCCGCTCACCTGCCTCTTTGAGGAAGGTCGCCGGGTTCCAGGAAGGTTCCTCTCATCCAGGTTATGCCCATCTTGGCACCCCACAACGTGGGGGCACCGTCGTCAGTGTAGGCAGCGACGAATAGGCGCCCGTCATCGAGCTCAATCCACGCTGAGTAACCCTGGTCAATTCCGGCTACTGAAGCCTCAACCTCGATCATATGGTCCAACTGGTACTGATCAGGAAATTCGCCGACCTCGGCCGACCAAGAACTGGTGTATTTGCCGGTCTGCGGGTCGTCCATCGTCAGGCTGAAACTGCGCCAGATGCTGTAGCCGGTTATCTCGGTAGAGTGCATTTGCGCCGGGAAGAATCCTCCCGGCCAAGTGGTCGCCGGAGATCTAGGAGTGACTTCATTCCCAAACGCGAGTTGATGCATACTGGTCGTGGTCGGTGTCCATCTTTCCTTCCAGGTATCGGTATCCACTTGGTCGGTCTTGATCTTGAGCTGGCCGTCAACATACAGTTCAGCAGTACCGCCGTCTCGCACCACACGATAGGTGTGGAACTCGCCTGGGGCTACCTCCGCCCGAATTTCCGGAGCGTGGGCCAGCTCCACGTGGTCGGTGTATATCCGGACCTTTCCGACAAACGGCACCGACACGGTTGCCGCTCGCCCGCTGTTTGCCACTACTTTGACTTCCACAGTCAAATCAATCTTCGTGTCGGTGGAATCGGGCTGGCGCAGCAGATACATGGTGCACTGCCCGCTCACCCCGTCGTTGTCAATGTGCAACGCTCCGTCCTTCACTCCGACGGTGTCGCGGTCATTGAAATGAACGCCGGCGGCCCGATAGGGCGTGTTGTCATTCACGTCACCCACCCAGGCCCACAACGCCGATCGCCCCACCTGGGAGCGGAAGGTAACCATGACACGCCCGTCGCGCAGGAACCGGGCACAGGGATACCCCACGATGGCAAAGGGCAGGTCCTGCACCTGCCAGGTTTTTCCCTCATCGCTGGAGAACGCCTTGATTGCCGGGAAATGGTCCATCCGGGCCTCGCGCCCAAAGAGAAATAACCGGCCGTCGGGGAGCCGGAGAAAAGCCGGCTCGCAGATACTATGTGGAGGATACGCCCGCAGCTGGCCACGGGATTCCCCCCGTGCCCCCAGAGCTGATCCATACTTGTCGCCGTCGGTGACCTCGGTGGCACGGTAGAACGTGATCGATTCGGAATCGAGGCCGTTCCATTTGAAGGGCTCGCTGTAACCGATCAGCGTCGAACCATCACGGAGTCTTATCCTACCGAAGTCCGTCCATTGCAGATTTGCGTAGTCGATAACCGTTCCGTCCGAAAGCTTCTGGATGTGTTCACCCGGTCGCACTGCGTCCAGTCCCTTCGTATATGGAAAACGAGCCGGTTCACTCCAGGTGCGGCCCAGGTCATAGCTAACGCATATCGAGCATCTTCCCATCAATTTCCACTGTGCTGATGTTGGCTGATGGGCGCCTCCGGTATGTGAAGCGTTCTCGAAGACGGTTAACAATTTGTTCGGGCCGATCTGCACCAGCGTTCTGGGAAATCCGAAGTGCAAGCGATCCTTGCGGCAGATGGTAACGTGCCTGCCCTCCAGACCCCAGGTCGAGCGCATGGACTGGAACTTGAAGCCTCGACCGGGCCCTACCACCAAGTCGTTCTTGGCCAGTGGATGGGGCTTGATTGGCTCATCTTCTGGTGACGGTTGGGCTTGGACAATCACCTCGTCGATGCCGGCAGCGCGGGGGTGTTGCTCGACGCGCATTTCGCTCAGGCCTGTCACCGGGCTCATCAACGAAACCTTCTCTGCCAGTAGGTACCAGCGGTCATCACCTCGCCCACTCACCCACACAGTCATCTGCTGAGTGTCAAGATCCATGTGCAACTTGAAGTCGTAAGGGGTATTAGGCCGTATCCATGGGCCATAGTATTCAAGTTTCCCGTCGTTCAGATAGGCATGCATCAGACCGACCTCCGCCGGCTTACCGCTGCTGCGGCCATCGTGAATGCCTAGGCGCACTGCCGGCTTGAACTCGCCATTGACGATCTGCCCCAATGTGATGAACTGCTGGCCACTGGGAATCGGGTTTTCAGGAATCCTCGCGAAAGTAGCGTAAACGTGAACTCGATTCGCCAGCCGCGTGAAACTAACGCCGTGCTCGCGCACCTCCGAGTTTGCCGTAGGCTTCCCCTGGTCATACTCAAATGACCAACTACTGGCAGCAGACTGCTTTGTGCATCCAAGTGTGAGTCCGACCAGGACCAATACCTCCAACCAGAATCGCGATTTCCGCTGGACCATGCAAATCTCTCCTTTGTCTTCGTCGCAATTACCGTACTAACAACCAGAAATCTAAAAACCGCTTGGGTTAGTACAACGGTGCTAGGTGATGGCCAAAAGTGACCGTTTAATGACTAATCTTCCCGCATGAATTAATAAGCGCAGGGATGTTGAATTCGCTAACTCACGTTTAATCCTGACACCGTGCTCACGGCAAAACCTGCTTAGAGAAGGCAACCAAGTCGCACACCCTATCAGTAGAACGCGGATTTTTCTATCCGGGAGTCGTTCACGCGTTGCACTTACGATGACTGGCAAAATATGACCTTTGAGACATGGTCTTGTGTTGACTCATTTGCCGTAAATATGGCCGTCTAGATTACTTGGTCTGGCGCTACTACGGAACTAGGGAAAAACGCATCGTGTTGCTTTTGGAGTTCGAGTCATTCGAATATTTGGGATGCTGATTGTCCAATGCAATGAGAGAAGTTCTAATCCTTCAGATGCCCGCTTGCAACGTTTCGGAGGCGCTTTTGACAGTTTTCTGGAGCTTCTAACCGGAGCAGTGGGACTGACTGATGACTGATAGGAAATTTATTTTTCGTCAGGAGTGGACTGGGAAAGCATTCCAGGTGGAGTAAGCTGACTGGTTGCGTCACGGAGTACATCGCCGGCGGGTGGCAGGTCAAAGGGCAGCAGATAGGTCCCACGGATCCAGGGAATGCCAGGCGGGGCCACGCCCCGGCCCCAGAGACACGGTTCATGGGCGCTAGGCTTCGGTACGGTAGGACTTTTTTTACTCTCGATATACACGCAGGATTTGATCCGAGGTGATGTGGAATTTATATTGAGTGAACGTTCGTGATGCCAACGAGTACAGGGAGAGCTGAACCATGAAGCGATTCACAGTGATCGGATTTGGCGTGTTCTTGGTCGCACAGTTCACCATCACGGAGAGACTCGCGAGTCAGAATCCAACTGCCACCGAAACCGTCGGCACCAATCTCGAAGAAATCAAAGTGTTGCGCAACAACGCAGCGCGGCGAAAGCGAAGGCTCGTACTGCATTCGGACGGGTATCCAATGATGGCCGAACACCGCGGGATATTTGAGCCGACGGCACCTCCGTCTCTGTTCCCTCAGCTCGCAGGAACACAAACAGGCGCATGCACGTATTCTCTGGTCCACCAGTTCCCTGTCGCGCGGTTATATCGCTCAAAGATCGCCCAGGAGTGGCCACCCGGAATCATCGAAAAGATGTACGGCGACGGGCCGGATGGCCTGGATACTTACATTGAGCTGTGCCGCAACAATCACCTCGAAGCATTTTGGGGGATGCGCACCAACGACACGCACGATGCGTCCGGCGCCGCCCACGGTTTGATGCGGTGGAACAGCAATCGCTGGAAGCAGGCCCACCTGGAATTCCTGGTCGGGGATCGCGGTACTCCCATGCCGTTCGGACGCTGGAGCGCGCTGGACTACGCGAGACCGGAGGTCAGAGAGAAGGTGTTTCGAGTGCTTGAGGAGGTTTGTCGCAATTATGAAATCGACGGGCTGATGCTCGATTTCTTTCGGCATCTACCCACTTTCAAGACGACCGTTGGGGGAGCCGAAGCGACGACCCAGGAAGTCGAGATGCTGACAGACCTGTTTCGACGGATTCGTCGTATGGCGGATGAGGTGGGCGCCCAACGGCGCCGCCCGATATTGATCGCTGTCCGCGCCCCGGATTCACTCGGCTATGCCAGGGCACTGGGGTTGGACATCGAAAAATGGATGAAGGACGACTTGATCGATATCTGGATCGCCACCGGTTACTTCCGACTCCAGGACTGGTCAAAGACGGTTGCCAGCGCGCACCGATACGGCGTTCAACTTTGGGCGGCGATCGACGATTCGCGGATCGTGCAACGCCAGGACCGCAACGCGCTGGAAATCTATCGTGGCCGAATTCAAAACGCCTGGAACGCGGGGGTGGATGCGGTGTGGTTGTTCAACTTCTTTTATGGGAGGGACGATGCACAATTTGAGCTACTGAATGAAGCGGGCGATCCAGCTACCTTGGATGGGAAGGACAAGGTCTACGTCGCCGAAGCCAGAGGATTCAGTGCAGTGAACCACTACCTCAAGGACGGCGACCGATTCGTTACGCGGCCGCGGGTTTTTTCGCCGGCCGAGCCAGCCACGTTGAAGCCGGACCAATCAGTGATGGTCAGACTTCAAGTTGGCGATGACATCGCAACGATTGAGCAGACAGCTGAAAAGACGGCTCGCGCAACGCTGCGGATACAAGCGAACCCGGGCAACGGCGCAGACGAACTCGCAGTCCGATTCAACGATCATGCGCTAAGCAATCAACATTACACCGGCGACTGGATCGAATATGACGTACGGTCGGCTATCGTCAACAAAGGGCCTAACCAAATAGCAATTCACCGCGGTGCGGCCGCACGGAGCGATCCCGTGCTGCGTGACCTGCAGCTTGCCATTCGGTACACGCCGCAAGTTACGGCCGACTCGGCAGCACCAACGAGGAACACCCAGCGGCGCCGGCCGTAGAGAATCGCCCAGATAGCAGCCACGCGGCACAGCGTTTAGCACCAATGTGCCTCCCACCGACGCGCTGTTTGATTTGAACGCAGACAACGTGGTCGGTGAAAAGAGATTGGCGAACCAATGGTACTTTCCATCCTGAAGCTGCCAACCAACGGGCCGGACCCAAAAGGCCACGGTTCCCTCGGAGTTTTCGAACAACTTCTGGCCGACATCGTTGAGGCTCACTCCCTCTTTCAGGAGCAGCCCTTGACCTCGGCGGCCCGCGGAAAACTCTACGTCTGCCTGCTTCCCTTTGTTGAAATGGATTTCGACCTGCCCGCGGGCCAACTACGGTATCAGCGTCTTCTGGAATGGGACATAAAGCCCGACGTCCTGACGATCCAATGCCAGCGAATCACTCGCGATGCAAACCGTCGCCATAGCAGCGACAAAGACTGCGACTCGAAAACGCTCCATTTTCTTCATGCATTTCATAACACTGTTCTTCCCTTTTACCCCTTCAGGGGTACGATTTATCTAACACTCATCTCCCACGGCTTCCGCCGTGGGCTGGCATGTGTTTGGTCATACCGCCGCCACTCCTACTCAATTAGAGATGGTTCAGGGTAGTTTCAAACGGTTACAATTTTCTTAGTTTTCCTAAAGCAAATTTTGGACGTTCGGTCATTTCCAGAGCTGTACGTCGGAAGAAGACATAGTTGCCTCCGCCGCAACCGGCAAGGAGATCGGGCCTGCCGTCCTCGTCCAGGTCCGCCACGCCCCAGTAAGGGCCATGCTTGACCAGTCCAAACAACGGTTTACCCCAGTAGCAAAGCACTTTCGGAAAGTCGAATTTCGGTTCGGACTTCGTCCCGATGTTTCGCAGAAATTCCGGCTGACACTTGGTGTTGCTCGGCCCGGCATGACAGATTAGATCCAGCAGGCCGTCACCGTCCCAGTCAACAACCAACGATTGCGAAGTAATCGACTGAGGTGCTTTCATGGGACTTCCGTCAGGTAGGGTAATGATTCGATCGCGGCGCAGCCGAAGTTTTCCCTGGTCATCGCGGTACTGCACAAAGAACCCATATACGTCGGCGTAATAGGAGGCATTGTGCGTGCGGCCGTCGGCGTGAACCATGTCCATCAGGCCGTCGCCGTTGAGATCTCCATATCCGGCGCGTGCCCGCCAGCCAAATGGCTGAGTGGGATCTGGTGGACGCTTTTGTGTCAGCAACAGCGCCTCGGTTCGAGCGATGCTTTCTGGCGTTTCGGGGTGACCGTCGACAATCAGTTGTCGACGAGGCCCAAAGGCCGGTTTGTGACGTGTCCCGACATTCTTATACCAGAACACGCGATTGGTGATATTAGGTACCATCAGATCCGGCAAGCCATCGGCATCCCAGTCGATGTAAGACGAAAAGGGATAGCCCATATTATGGCCAAACTTTTGCGCACCCGGGAAGACATTGCTGACGAAGATGCGAATCGGGTTGCCCTCGGACAGAATCTTCTGCGGTGCTGCAAACGCCGGTCGACGACTGTTTCCTTCATTGACGATGACCTGCGGCCAGCCGTGCCCGCCACCAACGACCAGGTCCCAGTCTCCGTCACCGTCCCAGTCACAAGGATAAGGCGAAGCCTGGTCGCCGGCCACAATCACCGCGGATTCGCTGAAGGCCTCTTGCCGGACGAAACGCGGTTCGGCTGCAGGGGCTGAAATTTCTTCATAGAAAACCGGATGCATATTCTGCTGGCCCACCAGCAGGCCCGGCTCGGCCCCGCCATTTACGGCAGAGACAAACTGACAGCGCCGCATATCAATGCCGGGTACGGCTTGTTCTGGGCCAAAGGTTGGTGGACTTCCACCAAGATTTTTGCGCCAGCCGATCTTGTTTTCACGGTAAAGCCGTTCCGCTTCGGGGTCCTTGACCAGGCAGACGGAATCCAGCAACCCGTCATCATCCACATCATAAAAACAGGGACGGCGACCGCTGCTGATTTCGACAGGGTCAGCCAATTGCAGGGGCCAGCTATCAGGATTCATGTTTTTATAGAAATGGACGGTGGCGTTATAAGGTGAAGTTGGTGAGGGGTTGGTGTCCCAATACATATGGCCGACGACAATGTCCAGCGCCCCATCATTGTTAAGATCAACCGCCCGGATCGGTCCCCACCACCTTTCATCGCCACCGGCAGCCGGGTTATGGGGAAGCGAGATTCGGCCGGTACTAAGAAAACAAGGCATTCCGCCATCATCGCGATCGCCCGAATTCAGATAGACATGCAGGTACTCGTCGATGTCCCTGGCACCACCGAATCGAATCGCACGGCTGGTTGTCGCATAAAGCAGATCCAGCTGGCCATCCCGGTCTAAGTCCACGAATTCGGCAGCCAGGTAGGGTCCGGTAAAATGACCAAATTCGCGCGCCTTGATCTGGCTGCGATAGCGGATACGGACAAGGTCGGCGAACTCAAATTTGTCGGACGACCCCACCCGCGGGTAACAGAATATGCCGCCCTTGGGCGCCTTGGGTTCATAAGGATGGGGCCAGAACCCCACCAGGTCGAGCTTGCCATCACCGGTAAGGTCGACCAGATTGCTCGGATAACGAATCATTGTCGGGCGGGCCGTCCCGCCGTTGTAGCGCAACAGATCACCGGCGCCCACCATGGGCACATATTTCGGGGGAGCCAGCGGAGGGCGTTTTGTGGCCGTGCTGAATCGGATCGCATATTCTTTGTGAGCAGGATCTTCAATCAACCAAAGCACGCGTCCCTTATCGCCGTAGGTAAAATCGCTGCTTAATGCATGAGGGACCACCTCTCCGGTCTTACTGTTGACCACCTGGACACTATTTGGATTGAACATCCCACCAGTGTCGTGGGCCAGGGAGGCAAAATCGATCACCGGGTCCAAAGGTGTATTCTTAAAGGGTAACGCCGAAGTCACTGTAAACTTAATAGAGTAGGTTTGCTCGGCAAAACTCTCCACAGTGAAAACACCGGGAGTAACCCCTGTTAGTGTCACGAAGAGCATTGCCAGTCCGAACGCGTTTGGTCTCATGGGTTAACCTCGTAACCGTGTTATCAAAGTTCTTTAACCTCACCCAGGACGAACTTGGGCCGTTTATCCATTTCGAGGGCCGCACGACGTTAGAAACTTGCATCGCATTCATCGGTATCCTCCAGACTGGGCAAACATCCAGTATACCGGTCGCGGCAGCCAAAGCAACTTTTATCCCCAGCAGCCGCACCCCAGCAGCTACTGACCTGCGCAGTAAAAGCTGCGCACCGCCGGCCGTGTTACCAGTGGTTTGCCACGCAGTT
>Ga0310342_100003655_pt1 | contig 10165 bp, 8 predicted proteins | sample S15DNA20500_MG_FD_206155 | JGI IMG/M metagenome (GOLD analysis project Ga0310342, IMG submission 206155) | Marine microbial communities from station ALOHA, North Pacific Subtropical Gyre - S1503-DNA-20-500_MG | ecosystem: Environmental > Aquatic > Marine > Oceanic | place: Pacific Ocean: North...
CGGGAACCTCGACTTCGCGCTGGTGAAGCCGATCGACACCCAGTTCCTGATCTCGTTCGAAAAAATGGACCTGGCAATGCTCAACCAGGTCCTGCTCGCGGTCGGCCTGCTGGTCTACGCCCTGTCGAACCTGCCGGCGGGAGCGGAGGTAACATTCTCCGGAGTGGCGTTGTACCTGCTGTACATCCTTGCCGGAGTGACGATCTTCTACAGCCTGATGATCTCGCTGGCCAGCACCGCGATCTGGTTCGGCCGTAACCAGGGACTGTACGACTTCTGGTTCTACATCACCGTTTTCGCGCGCTACCCGAGAAGCATCTACCAGTCGGAACCTCCATCGGTGGCCGGCGGGCTGATCCTGTTCACCTTCACCTTCGTGCTGCCGGTCCTCGTCGTGGTGACCGTTCCGGCACGAGTGCTGCTGGGCACACTCGGTGACCAGGCCTGGTTGGCCGGTGTCGCGCTGGCCGCCGCGGTGGTCGGCCTGGCCGTCTCGAGGACAATCTTCACCTGGTCACTGCGGAGCTACCGTAGCGCCAGCAGTTGACCCGGCCAGCGACTCACTCGTCGTCGAAAGCGAAGACGTCGTCCTCTCCGTCGTCGAAGATGTCGTCTTCGTCCAGTCCCTCGATGTCGAGTTCCTCGTCGGACTCACTTTCGTCGACGAACGGATCGTCGTCCTCGTCGTCCTCGTCGTCCTCGTCGTCCTCGTCGTCCTCGGAGGCAAACGGGTCGTCATCGACCATCTCACCGGTCTCTGGATCAACATCCAGGGCGGTTTCTCCGCCGCCAGGAGTGGCCAGCGCAACCGATCCTCCCTCGGCCGATTCACTGCCGCCACCGAAAATCAGTGCCAGGAACGGCATGAACGCAATCAGGGCGAACACGACCAGCGTCAGGATCAACATCACCAGCAGGACTTTGTTCTTGAAGACCTCGACCTGGAAGGTGCCGTACGTGCCGTCCCACATCGGTCCCCCGACCACGATCCACATGAACCAGAAGGCGGGGATCGCAGCCACGAGGGCGACAGCAAACAGGGGCAACTTCTTCACGCCACAATCTCCAAGACCGGCCGGAACGAGCGACACATCACTCCGGTTACCTCTCGGTAATATTATGTCTCGAGAGAATCGGGAGGCAAGTTGCCGATCAGCAAAGCTGCCCGGCCGACGCCCATCTGGAACGAGTGTGACGATTGTGCCAAGCCTGCCACCGTGGTGGATTTGGCAGACGGGTCTTGGCAGGATGTCTGCCCGTCACCGGGCCACCTGATGAACCGCTCAAAATCACTCGATGCCCAGATTGTCGCCTGCGACCGCTGTCCACGGTTGCGTGACCACTGCGGCGAGGTGGCCCGGACCCGCCGACGTGCCTACCGCGACTGCGACTACTGGGGTCAGCCGGTTCCGAACTTCGGCGATCCCCGGGCCCGACTGCTGGTGGTCGGCCTGGCCCCGGGTGCCCACGGCGCCAACCGGACAGGACGGATGTTCACCGGCGACCGCAGCGGCGACTGGTTGTTCCGAGCCCTGCACGTGGCCGGATTCGCCAACCAACCGGTCGCGACCGACCGCGAGGACGGACTGGTGCTCGAGGACTGCCTGGTCACCAACGCCTGCCACTGCGCTCCACCTGGAAACCGCCCGGCACGAGACGAACTGCTGGCGTGCCGGGAATGGTTCGAACAAACCGTCGAGCTGGTGCCGGTCCGAGTCTTCCTGGCACTGGGAGGCATCGCCTGGCGAGCCGTGGTCGACCTGGCCCGTGACCACGACTGGTATTCCGGGCCGATTCCGAAATTCTCGCACCAGGCCGAAGTCCGGTTGTCCGGGAACCGCTGGCTGCTGGGCAGCTACCACCCCAGCCAACAGAACACCTTCACCGGAAGGCTGACCGAGGAGATGTTCGACAGCGTATTTTCCCTGGCCAGGGAGAAGTTGGCCGAGTGATCCGTTGGTCCCGGCTGAGCAACCCCAGCTTGCAACCTCGCGGCATGCTGGGGTACAAATGCACCCGCTGGGTAACCGTCGAATGCGTTCCGCGAAAAGGGAAAAGTCATGAGTGGTCCGAATCGTCGTCGCTTCCTGAAATCAACACTGGCCGCCGGCGCCACGTTTGCCATCAGTGGCACCAAGTCCTCAGGAAACATCCTGGGCGCCAACGAGCGGCTGCGGATCGCCGTCGCCGGCCTGCACGGCCGCGGCCGGTCGCACTACGGAGCCTACGCCAAGATGAAGGACGTCGAGGTGGCCTACGTGGTCGACCCCGACAGCCGCCAGTTTGCCCGGGCCATCAACGACGTCAAGAACATCTCGGGCACCGCGCCCAAGCCGATCGGCGATGTCCGCGAGGTGCTCGACGACAAGGAACTCAACATCGTCTCGATTGCCACGCCCAACCACTGGCACTCGTTGATGAGCATCTGGGCCTGCCAGGCCGGCAAGGACGTCTACGTCGAGAAGCCGCTCTCGCACAACATCTCCGAAGGACGCAAGCTGGTCGAAGCGGCCAGGAAGTACAAGCGGATGGTCCAGCACGGTACCCAGCAGCGATCCAGCAGTGGCCGGGCCAGTGAAATCGCGGCGTTACAGAGCGGGAAGTACGGCAAGCTGACCGTCTCGAAAGGTTACTGCTGCAAACCGCGGTGGAGCATCGGGAAAAAGACCAACGAGAAGCCACCGGCTGAACTCGACTTCAATGTCTGGCTCGGTCCGGCACCCGACCAGCCCTACCACGGCAACCTGGTGCACTACAACTGGCACTGGTTCTGGGACACCGGCAACGGCGATACCGGCAACCAGGGCGTGCACCAGATGGACGTTGCTCGCTGGGCCATCCCCGGGGCCACCCTCCCCAAGCGGATCCTCAGCATGGGCGGCCGGTTCGGATACGACGACCAGGGCCAGACCCCCAACACCCAGGTCACGGTGATGGAGTACGACGAGGCACTGTTGCTGTTCGAAACCCGCGGGCTGGTGGGTAAGCACAAGAGCATGGGACGGATGGTCTCCAACGAGTTCTACACGACCGAGGGCGTGATCCGCGACGCGGTCTTTTACCCCAAGGGCGGCGGCAAGCCCGTCAAAGTCGAGGGACCGAAGGTCGAGGTGACTCCGGGAGGCGCCTTTGGCAGCTTCATCCATGCCGTCCGCAGCCGGAAGGTCAGTGATCTCAATGCCGACGTGCTCGAGGGACACTACTCCAGTGCCCTGTGTCACCTCTGCAACATCTCCTACCGGCTCGGCGTCAGCGTGCCCTTCAGCAGACGTGACAAGGTCCTGGGGGACAACCCGCAGGTGATCCAGTCGATCGGGAAGGTCCGCGACAACCTCGAGGTGGTCGGGCAGAAGCTGGCCGAGAGCAGCTACCACCTGGGTCGACCGTTGAACATGGACCCCAAGGCCGAGCGTTTCATAGACGACAAGGACGCCAACACGCTGCTGTCTCGCAACTACCGCAAACCCTTCGTGGTTCCCGAGACGGTCTGAGCGATCCACCGGCGATGAACCAGCCACGGACGTGTCCGCTGTGCGGCGGTGGATTGGCCGAGTCCTCCGATGAAGCATCTCGCTGGAAATGCGAGGCGTGTGGAGCCGAATGGCTCGACGTGGAAGGGAACGAGGCGAACGAATCCGGACTGGCCGACTCGGTCGCCTCGGTCGGTCGCTACCTGTTCTACGGCCTCTCGCTGCCCGAACGAGCTGTCCGCAGCTCGATCGGACTGGCCGCCGGAGCGGCTCGTGAGACGGCCGAACTGCTCGTGCCACGAGCTTTCCAGGACTCGAAGACCTACGGCATCGTCGTCCGAAATTCGCTGCGGTTCCTCGCCACCGATGTCGGCGGGGTCACCTCCCAAGCCGACAACGACGACGAACCGGCTGTCGAGGGCTACCTGGCCCGCAAGGCGGTGGGGAACTTCGTCGATATGGCCGGCTGGGCCACGCTCTCCTGCTCGCCGGTCTGGCTGATGGCCGTCGTCAGTGACGTTGCCTACGGTGCCCGGAGCTATACCCGGGAACTGGCGAGCGAGTTGAAGGAGAAGGGACTGATCGACGAGGACTCGACCATCAATTCGGTCGATGACCTGCTGGGAGCAATCCAGGGAGCCACCGGCGAGGCAGCCGGGCTGTTCGACACTCCTCCCCTGTCAGTCGCCGACCTCAAGGCCACTCTCGAGGCCACTCGCGAAGCAATCAACGAAGCCGACATCAAGCAGATGATCCCCGAGAGTGAACTCGAAACGCTCTGGAAAGAAATGAGGCAGGTGGCCGGCGAGGAAGACGTCGGACTGCTGGGCGTCTCGGGAGCCGTCACCATGCTCACGCTGCAGAAAGTCGGTACCGTGGGCCACGGGGCACTGACCGGCATCCAGGTCGTCGGCGGACTGCTCAACCGACAGGTCATTGGCCACTACGTCGAATCTCTCTCGACCATTCGCGAACAGGGCTTTTACAACACGCTCCGCGACACCGCCGAACCCTACATCGATGCCGTCTGGTCCAACTTCTCGATCGACCGCGAAACCTGGACCGAAGCCCTGCTCAGTGGCCGGGCAATCGGACAGGGATTCAGCAAGGTGGCCGGCTGGTTCGGCGGTGCGGACGGCGACGACAAAACGAACAACACCGATGGAAACAGTGGAGACAAGGACTCATGACCGACCAGGCACTCTGGGCCCCCTGGCGACTCGACTACGTCAAGACCGCGGGTGAAGACGAGGGCTGTTTCCTGTGCCGGTACCGTGATGCCGGCCCATCCGAAGACCGGACAAACCTGGTCATCGGCCGCAGCGAGCGAACCATCAGCCTGCTCAATCGGTTCCCCTACAACAACGGGCACCTGCTGGTCGCTCCACTCGATCACATCGGCGATCTCGAGGAAGCGTCTGGCGAAGTGTTGGCCGAATGCATGGCCGAGTTGCAGAAGTGGACGAGACGACTCGGCGAAACCATGTCACCGGACGGCTTCAACATCGGACTCAATCTCGGACGAGTTGCCGGGGCCGGTCTGCCCGGCCACCTGCATTGGCACATCGTGCCCCGATGGAACGGAGACACCAATTTCATGCCGGTCGTGGGCAACGCCAACGTGATCCCCCAGTCGCTCGAATCGCTTTACGGGCTGTTGGCCTGCGAGTCGTCCAACAGTTGAATCGACCGGTGGAATTCGAGCCGTTCGCTCCCTATCATGTAGCCCGGTTCTCCCGCCTCCCCTGCACTCCCGCGGACCTCTCCGCGAACTCTCCCGCTTGCACCTCGACAGTCCGCCCTGGACCGGTTCGATGGCCCCGCCCGCTGCTTTCAACTGACACAAGCCACACGTCACGACCCGACTGATCATGCTGATCTTCATCGTCCGCATCCTGTATTTCGTGGTCTGTGCCGGGGCGCTGTACAACTTCATCAACCAGCCCACCTTCGACCTTCCCTACTCCACCGCGATCCTGCTGTTCGTGACCCTGCTGTTTGTCACGCAGTCCTTCACGGTCATCGACGTGGTGATCAAGCAGAAGCGGATCGAAGTCATCTCGTCGATCTACTTCGGCCTGCTCGTCGGAGCTCTGCTCAACTACCTGATGCTCCAGGCCATCGAGCCATTCCGGCAGCAACTCACGTCGATCAAGCTCACCGGCGATGAGGCCAGCTCGGCGCTCGAAGCCAGCTCGGCGCTCGACGTGATGTTCATCATCGAACTGCTCTTGCCGCTGATCCTCAGCTACATCAGCATCTCGTTCCTGCTTCAGACCAAGGACGACTTCCGGTTCGTGATCCCCTACGTCGAGTTTTCTCGGGAACTCAAGGGGGGGCGGCCGCTGGTACTCGACAGCAGTGCCCTGATTGATGGCCGCATCGCCGACGTTTCCGAGACGCTGATCATCGAATCCCGGTTGATCGTCCCCTCCTTCATTCTCAAGGAGGTCCAGGACATCGCCGACAGCAACGACAAGAACCGGCGGATCCGCGGCCGCCGTGGACTCGATGTGCTCGACAAGTTGCAAAAGAGCGCCAACGCCGAGGTGACGGTCTACCGGGCGGCAGGAATCGAGCGGAAAGACCTCAGCAACGATCAGCGGCTGGTCGAACTGGCCACCGAACTTGGCGGCCGCATCATCACCAACGACTTCAATCTCAATAAAGTCGCCTCGCTGCAGGGCGTGACCGCAATCAACCTCAACGACGTCGCCAACGCCCTGAAACCCCGCTTCGTCCCCGGCGATCTTCTACGGACGAAGATTACCAAGGAAGGTGAGTCGGCCGGACAGGGCATCGGGTTCCTCGACGATGGAACGATGGTCGTCTGCGAGCAGGCTGCCGTCCTGATTGGCACCGAGATCGAGGTGATCGTGACCAGCGTGCTGCAAAACAGCGCCGGCCGCATGATCTTCGGACGCCAGTCCGACTAGAACTGCCTCACATCTGATCGCAGGTGTCGATGCCCAGCAGGTCCAGGCCCTGCTCCAGGACCCGGGCAGCCAGATCGCACAGCGCCAACCGGCTGGCACGCCTCGCCGGATCCTCTTCCTTCAGCACCGAACAACTGTTGTAGAACGTCGAGAAGGCGTTGGCGGTTTCAAACAGGTAGCCGGTCAGCACGTTGGGTCGCCGCTCGGAGGCGGTGATGTCAACCGCGTCGGCGAAACGATTCAACGCCATCGCCAGGGACCGTTCGGCGGAATCCTCGAGAACGATCGCCGGACTCTCGGCTCTCAACCTTTCGCGGTCGATTTCGCCCCGACGAAAGATCCCCAGGATACGGGCACAGGCGTATTGCATGTAGGTGGCGGTGTCACCATTGGTGGCCAGCATCTTGTCCCAGCTGAACTGGTAGTCGCTCTCGCGATTGTGATGCAAGTCGGCGTACTTGATTCCGCCCAGCCCGACCGTTTCGGCGACTGCCGCACGAATCGCCTCGTCCAGCTCGGGTCCGTCGGGCTTGCCGTCATCGTTTTCGTCGACGATCCGACGTGCCCGCGTGACTGCTTCGTCCAGAAGGCTCTCCAGCCCCACCGTGTCGCCGGAGCGGGTTTGGAAGGGTCGACGGTCCTCCCCGAGCACCGTGCCGAAGCTGACATGAGCAAACTCGGTGTCGACATGACCCCACAACCTGGCCGTTTCGAACAACAGACGAAAGTGCTCACCCTGTCGCGCGTCCACGACATAGAGCATCGTGTCGGCATCGAGATCGGTGGCGCGATACTGAATCGTCGCCAGGTCGGTGGTGGCATAGGTGAACGCACCGTCGGATTTCCGGACGATGAACGGAGCGTCGTTGCCCTCGATGAAGACACACACCGCCCCCTCGCTGGTCGAGGCGAGGCCCTGCTGGCAAAGACTCTCGACAACCTCGGCCAGCATCGGCTGGTAGTGACTCTCTCCCAGCGTGAGATCAAATCGGATCCCCAGCCGTCGGTAGATGCTCTCCATCATCTCCAGGCAAACCGGCAGAAATTCCTCCCACAACGCCCGGTTCCCGGCATCGCCGGCGTGCAACTTGGCGGTCTCGGCACGCGACGCTTCGGCGATAGCCGGATGAGCCGCCGCGATGCCGGCCAACCCGGTATCCGCTTCGACCGCTGCCACCTCCGTCTCGGACGCCTCAATCGCCTCGGCCAGACCCGCCACCTCGGCACGCAGCTTCTTCGCCTCGCCCTTCTTTGACTTGTCACCCTCGACAATGACCGCCTCCAGGGCCTCCAACTCGCCGCGACGCTCCGCCAACCTCTCGCGTTGGCCGGGCAACGCTGCCTGGCGGTCGTGATAGCCGGCGATGCGGTTGACCAGGCGGTACAGCCGCGAGAGTTCCGCAACAGGGTCGGCGGCATAGGCATCCCCGTCGAGGAAATTGCGGTAGCCCTGGATGATCATGCCGAATTGCGTGCCCCAATCGCCCACGTGGTTGTCGGCGGTCACGCGGTGACCCTGGAAACGGAACACCCGGGCCAGGGCGTCACCGATCACGGTGCTCCGCAGGTGCCCCACGTGCATGGGCTTGGCGACGTTGGGACTCGAGTAGTCGATGACAACATGGCGGGGTGTCTCGACGGCATGGTGCCCGAGCCGGGAGTCGGAAAGCATCCGGGACGTCTCGGCCACCAGCCAGTCGTCCCGGATCCTCAGGTTGATGAACCCCGGCCCGGCTATCTCGGGCGGATCACACAATCGATCGACATCGAGCGCGTCGACCAGGGCCAGGGCAACTTCACGAGGATTCTGACCGGTGGCCTTGCCCAGCGGCATCGCGCAATTGGCCTGGTAGTCTCCAAATTTCCCGTCCTGGGCAGGGCGGACCATCGAAGTGTACTCGGAAGGATTCTCGCAGAGCCCCTCCAGCGCCTGGTGGAAACGACGTCGGAGTTCGGCGAGCACGTTCATGCCGGATCGGCATCCGAGTCGTCTGAGGATGCAGCTGGAGGAGGTGCAACGGCGGCGGCCTGCCAGTCGACCCGTCCTGCGTCGGCCCAGAGGTGATCGAGGTCATAGAGGGACCTGGCTTCGGCGTCCTGGAGATGGATCACGATGTCACCGAAGTCCAGCAGGATCCAACTCGAGTCGTTGTCATAGCCCTCGATTCCCAGTCGCGTGTCACCGTCCTCCTTGAACACGCGGGAGATCTCGTCGGCCACCGCCCTCATCTGCCGTCCGCTGGTACCGGTGGCAATGACGAAGTAGTCGACGATGGGAGTGATGACCGTGAGATCGAGCACGAGGACGTCGCGGCTGCGATAGTCCTCGGCAATCCGCGCGGCCTGGCAGGCCCGGGCCGGGCGAGTCTCTCGGGTCGTGGCGTCCGTGCCTCCCGTGGTGGTGCTGGTCACGTCGTCCGCCACGGTCGGTCCTAGAACAAGCCGAGAGCGTATTGAACGATCAGCCCGGCAAAGACGACCGACACCATGCTCATCAGCTTGATCAGAATATTCAGGCTCGGTCCGCTGGTGTCCTTGAACGGATCACCCACGGTGTCACCGACGACTCCGGCCTTGTGTGCATCCGAACCCTTGCCGCCAAAGTTGCCCGCCTCGATGTACTTCTTGGCGTTGTCCCAGGCACCGCCGGAGTTGGCCATGAAGATGGCGACGGCAAAGCCGGAGGTGAGTCCTCCGGCGAGCATTCCCATCACGCCACCGACCCCCAGCACCAGGCCGACGACTATCGGCACGGCCAGTCCCAACAGCGACGGCAGCACCATCTCCTTCTGGGCCGCCGCGGTACTGATCAACACGCAGTTGGCATAATCGGGTTTTGTCGTCCCGTCGAGGATTCCCGGGTTTTCGGAAAATTGGCGACGCACCTCCTGCACCATCCCGTCGGCAGCCCGGCCGACGGCCTTCATCGTCATCGCGCAGAAGACAAACGCCAACATCACGCCCATGAACATGCCGACCAGCACGGCGGGATTCATGACCGAGACGTCATAGAGCCGGACGAAGTCGGGAATCGTGGCCGTTTCGTTGTTGACCAGGTAGCCCATCGCCACCGAAGCCGCGATATCAATGTCGCTGACCGCTTCGCCTGCCTCGGTGCCCTCGACCTGCTTGACGAGGTCCTTACTTCCCTGTGACGCGCCAGCCGGCATCACCAGGTAGGTCTCGACCTTCTCTCCGTGCTTCACGGTCAGGGCCCGCCTGTTGAGCTTGATCAGTGTTCCGCTCTCGACCTCGACCACCTCGGCCTTGGACCATCGCTCGTAACCCACGCGGACTTCTTCAACGTAGGCGGCCAGCAGCGCCAGGGCCGTCAGCGCGGCCGAGCCAATCGCAAATCCCTTGCCGGTGGCAGCGGTCGTGTTGCCCAGGCTGTCCAGGGCATCGGTCCGCTCACGAACCACCGGGTCCAACCCGGCCATCTGGGCATTGCCACCGGCGTTGTCAGCAATCGGGCCATAGGCATCCGTGGCCAGGGTCAGGCCCAGGGTGCTGAGCATTCCGACGGCTCCCAGGCCGACTCCGTAGAGTCCCATGGCAAACTTGCTGGCATCCCCGAAAGCGAAATCGGTGCTGAAACCGAATGCCAGCAGGATGGCGGCACCGATCACGACGATCGGCACCCAGACGCTGTAAAGACCCTCGGCAATCCCGGCAATGATGATTGTCGCAGGGCCACTCTCGGCCTGCTTGGCAATGGCCTGGGTCGGAGCGTACTCGTCGCTGGTGGAATACTCGGTC
>Ga0310342_100003656_pt1 | contig 10162 bp, 11 predicted proteins | sample S15DNA20500_MG_FD_206155 | JGI IMG/M metagenome (GOLD analysis project Ga0310342, IMG submission 206155) | Marine microbial communities from station ALOHA, North Pacific Subtropical Gyre - S1503-DNA-20-500_MG | ecosystem: Environmental > Aquatic > Marine > Oceanic | place: Pacific Ocean: North...
TGCCCTACCACTCACACAGCAACTTCCAGTCCAGCCTCTGCTATTGCGACTACTGCCTGGAGAAGTTTGAGAAGCGATTCGGCTGCCCCATGCCCTACGCGGCGGATCCACATACGCTGCCGCAGGCGGAAAAGGAGATGCTCGAGGCCTGGAGCCTGTCGGTGGGCCGAATGATGGCCGACGTGGTGATCGAGGGCGCCCGGTTCGCCCGCGAGACCCGTGGGATTCCCGTGCTCACGCATGGATGTTCCATGGCGGGATGGCCGGAACTACGCTTCATGGATAATACCGACGGGATCCTCTACGAGGCAGGAGGGGAATTTTTGCACCGTCTCGAAGCGGCCAGCCTCGGAGAGTCTTCCGGCTTGGCCGTCTGGCAGTATTGCGGAGGGCTGACTGCCTGGTCGCGTCTGCAATGGTTTCAACGCGAAATCATTGAAGAGGCCGTGACCAGTTTCGCCTCCGGCGGCGCAGTCAATATCGCGTGTGGGACCAACCTCATGCACGGTTACCCCGACCACATCCACCACGAGCTGGAAGACTTGTTCGCGGTCTTTGAAGAGCAGACGCCTCTTTTCGCCGATCTTCATCCAACACGATTCGTCGCGATCCCCTTCATCCTTCCCATGCGTATCTATGAGCGCTTGGAAAGCCATCGTTTTCGCGCCGAGCCGATCGAGGTACGGGATCGATCGCCGGACATGATCATGGGATGTGCCGTGAACAATCCCACGCAGCAGAAGTGCATCGAAGGCGCGTTTTCATCGCTGGTCGCCAACCATCTCCCCGTGCAACTCACACAGCCCGAAAGTCTCGCTGACCCCGAAGTCCTTTCCCGTTACCCCATTGTCTACCTGCCGAACATCGGATACCTCACCGAAGAAGAGGTCGCCCGAGTGACGGAATACGTCGAGGGGGGAGGACGACTTCTGGCCAGCTACCGCACAAGCCTCTACGGCCCCGATCCCGACGCGCTGTTGGACAACTTTGCGCTGGCCGACCTGCTCGGTGTCGATCGCATCGACTGCCCAGATCACCAGCGGAAAAACTATCACGACCACCTGTGGCATTCCGGAACCTTTGACATGTACGCCCGGTCAGTAGAAGGCCGGTGGCTGGCGAACACCTTTTCCGAGTCCATCTGGCCCGTCAACCGTTTCGAGTTCGTCGCCGCCCGTCCCGACACCGAGGTCGTGGCCAACCTCGTATTCGGGGGTCGCGAGGACGAACCACTCTGCCCCGCGGTGACCAGTCGCAAGGTCGGCAAGGGGCGGGTGGTCTACCTTTCGGTGGCGGTAGAACAGTTGCACCGGGAATATCGGATGATCGCGATGCGCGATCTGGTCGGCGCGATCATGGATTGGCTGCACCCGGAGGGACGGCCACTGAGAATCAGCGGACCGGACCAGTTGCTGGCCATTCCCAATGAAAAATCCGGGACCAACACCCTGTTCCTGGTCAACCACACCGGCGAACGGATGGAAGGACTGCCACAAATATGGCCGCGTCTGAGTCGGCAATTCTCCTATGTCCCGCCGGTGCCCAACGTCCAGTTGCGTTGGCGCGTTCCTAGGCCACGGCGATTTTGGAATGTCGTCACTGGCGACGATATTGATTACAAGATGGAAGCAGACGAACTGATTGCGACGCTGGGGCAGGTCGGACAGTACGCCATCATCGCCGCAACGTCCTGAACCAATACGACAAAATGTCCAGATACATTACCGTCAGTACGTTCAGCACGGTACCCCCCGCCGTAACGGATGGCACCTCACCCGACGACGCCGTGGGGCATGTCATCGCTCACTGGCAGGCACAGTTGGCCAGGGTGCTTCCGCAGCGGCCGGACCTGATCCTTCTTCCCGAAATCGCCGACATGCCGACGGGCCACCAGGCAGATCTGGCCCCCTACCTTTGCTCGCGGCGGGGACAGGTACGCGAATTCCTCGCCGGGGTCGCGCAGAAGCATCGCTGTTACATCGGGTACACATCGCTGCAGGACGGTGAGGGCGACGTCCGCTACAACACCATGCTCCTCCTGGATCGCAACGGGCGGCTTGCGGGAAGCTACAACAAGCGGCACGTGGTGATCGATGAGCACGAGGATTGGGATGTCCAATACGGCAACGACGACGTGGTGATCGAGTGCGATTTTGGGCGGGTGGCGTGCGTCATATGCTTCGACATCTATTTCGACGAAGCCCGTCGTCGCGTGGCCGAAACCCGGCCCGACCTGGTATTGTTTTCATCGATGGTACACGGTGGATTGCTCCAGAAGAGCTGGGCCTATGACTGTCGCGCTCATTTCGTTGCCGCCCTTCACATCATGCGTCCCAGCGCGATTATTGCACCCACGGGCGAATTGATCGCCACCACGACCAACTACCTCGACCACGTCACGGCCTCGATCAACTTGGACTGCGAGCTCTATCACCTGGACCACAATCGTCCCAGGATCGAAGCGGCCCGGGCAAAGTACGGAAGGCAACTTGCATTCTGCGACCCGGGCTACCTGGGCGCGGTCCTGCTCTCGAGTGAATCCGACGAGCGTACCATGACGGACATCGCCGATGAATTCGAACTGGAATCCCTGGACGACTACCTACATCGATCGCTGACACACCAACGTGAACATGGAGATCCGGGGCAATGCTAACACGCTATCCGCACCTGGATGATGTGCTCGATTTGCAATTTTATCCCGTCCAGAACAGCGATCCGGCATCATTCACGACGGCACAGATCGAGCAATTCAACCACCAGGGATTCATCGATCCCATACCACTGTTCGAGAACGATGCCCTGGCCGACCTGCAGGCGTACGTCCGCCACCACGAGGTGGATTTGCGACGGATGAAAGAGGAAGCGAACGGCTTCATCTCCCTGCACCACTGCGTCCCGGCATTGTACGACTTGGTGGGGAGCGGCCGAACCGTCGCCCATCTTCAGGATTTGGTCGGCCCCAACGTGATCTGCTTTATCAGTGACCTGATCAATAAGCCGCCCGGTCAGACACAAGGCGGAAGCTTCCACCAGGATGCCACATTCAATGCGGTCGATGCCCGCTCGGTGATCGTATGGCTGGCAATCGAAGATGCTGACGCCGAGAACGGATGCATGAATTTCATTCCCGGATCACACAAGGGCGGCGTCGTCGAGTGCGATACACACCATTATGTTGTCAATCCGGCGCAGTACGGGTCGGCGATCCCATGCGAGGTGCCAGCTGGCTACGGCGTGTTTATGAGCGATCTTCTGATGCATTCGTCTCCACCGAATCGCTCAAAGGATCGATACCGTCCAGGCTTCACCGCATCCTACATCTCTTCGGACGTGCAGCCATACGAGCAGATCAATCGCTGGGCAGTGCAATGCAGCGGCACCGATTCGTGTGGTTACTGGATGCCGCATACACGCCCAGAAGGGCCAAGGCTGTTCTAATAAATTGCCTTTGCAAGCTGCTGTGTAGACCCTAACTCCTGGTCACGCGGAATCACTGACCCATTGTTGGCTCTGTCTCCTCCGACCGATCCGTCATCAATGGGTTGTCATACTCGGAATGGATCGACGAGGAATCTATAATGGTCGATCCAGATCACTGGATGAGGAACGCGTCATGAAGCAGATCACTCCGTTCAAACTTACCGACGCCCAGATCGCGGACTATCGGAGAAATGGATATATGGTAATCGATAAATTGCTCTGCGCTGAAGAGGTCAATGCTTTTCTTGCGCACGAGGAGACGCGCCCGAAAGAGCTCGATCACCGGTTGAACACGCACGTGACCGATCCACAATGGCACTACCTAGCAACACATCCCAACGTGGCGGGCGTGGCCGAACAACTGATCGATGGCACGCCCCGCATTGTTCAGACTATGTACATGCCGAAGAAGGCGGCGGAAACCACTGTGGGCACGGCAATGCATCAGGACTCGCACTACATTCCATCGCAACCCAACACATTGATGGCGTGCTGGATCGCCATGAGCGACACGGGGCCCGACAATGGGGGACTCTGCGTCGTACCCGGCAGCCATCTTCAGGGTCTACGCACAACGCACCAGTCGACCGGCGATGAACACCTCAACTGGAGCGCCGAACACCTGATGCGCGACCGTGAAGGCAAGCAGTGGACGGAGAACTTCTATTCATTCGAAATCGATGATCTGGACGCTGGCTCGATCCGCAAGCTCGAAATACCGGCCGGCGACGGTGTCTTTTTTACCAGCATGACCATCCATGGATCATTTGCGAATCGATCTTCGAGCCGAGACCGGCTTGCTTGGGCCATCCATTACGTCAAGGATGGAACTTGGATCTTTCGGGCGGATGTGCAGAACACGGTGGCAGTACCCGAACTGGCACGTACCACCGATTCGGAAATCCAAACCGACGGTTAGTCCCCGGCGCGTCAAACCAATGCGGCCATGGGGCGACACCGCCAACCGAATGAAATGGGACACCCAGGCATTTGCCCCTTGATGATCCAGCCGTCACGACGCATGGCCGTCCGGTGTCCCGGACGGAAGTATTACCCCCTCAAGGACCAGATCATGGGAGGCACCCCCTTCTTTCCAGCCTGCCGCGGAGCACGCGCTGCTCTGAATTGAAATGTGTGCCTCTTAAGGATCTGCAACGCCGCCGTCTCGCTGTATCCCCCCTCCACCACCTTGTCCAGCAACTCGGACTGAGAACGATCACCCTCCTTGAGTTGCGAGGCAAGCCAATCCATCGGTGGCGCCGGCCGTCGGCCACGTCGGCGCAACGCCGGCACGCTAGCGAGCACCACCGGCTCAGGCATCGGTCGATTCGGCGAAACATAGGATGGTCGCACGGGCCCTTTGAGACGCGAAGGGTCGATGCCGTAGCGTTTCAAGGAGACGTCGATTTCGTTCAACTCGTTCAGAATTGTCGCACGGCGGGCGTAAATCTCTGATAACGCATCCCGAAGAAGTTCGGCAGGTGATGTCGTCATGAATGCAACCTTCCATGGTGCGTTGGTGTAAGCAGAATCCTTCAACGATCGGTCGGCACCGCCGGCAAGACCCGTCAGCACATCCGGGACACCAAAGAAAACAGGCAATGCCGCAAACGTCGAGTGCAGCATGGAGTCCGAATGCAGGGTTGCCAACTTACTCGACGCATTGAATCCGATCGGAAGCTCGGACAAAATGCGCTGGCCACTAGAGTTATTTACCCCTGCAGTATAGCACGCCCACGGCACCGGCGGAACGCCCCGGCAATATCGACAGAATCTGCGAGGGGCAAATCACGACAATATCCATCTGGCCCGTGGCATCACCGTTAAATTCAGGTTCAAGCGTCTTTTGCTTCGCTCATTTTCAAGTGGCCCGCGACACGCTGTGGCCAAAGACATTTCAGCAACCCGCGGGTAGGTCTACCAAACGTCTTTTTCATGTTACGTCTGTTCGACGGCGGGGGCCGGGGCAAAATGATCGAGCACGGTCTTGCCTGTGCAAGTCATCCTTTTTTCTGCATTACAGATAGAACGGATTCGACCAAGCCCGTCGACCCTGTTTGTCGGTGACGGTAAGCCGGCCATAGGTCCCCTTGAAATCCGAAAGGTCCAGTACCGTGCTTGTCACATCTCGCCTGGCGTTGAAGTACGCGGACATGGAACTGCGACCCGAGACGTACACGCTCCGTACGGGGCTGGTACGCACCGTCAATTTCCGGCCACGGGCGAACTTCATGTCCAGGATATTTGGGCCCTGGCTGGCGTAGAAGCTTCCGGAATGCAGCGCGGCAAGCAGCGAGGCAGGGTCGGATCGCCGCGACCGCACCATGACCCAGTTACGCCCCATATCGGGCGCGTCGGACATGGAGTGAGCGTCGTCGGTCGCAATGGCATGGTAGCGATGGTCCTGGCTCAGCAGACGATCTAGGTAACCGGTGCTATCGCCTTTCCCGTTGTGTACCGAGCAGGTGGTATTAAAGATTTCAATCGCGTGGGCAGCCTTCAGTGACAGGATATCGCGATCGGTCAGGTCATACCACGCCGGATGCGCCGCCGCCACGTACGCACCGGCATCGCGAGCTCGCTGGGCCAGTTTCGGGCCGCTCTCCCGGCGACCGGTCTGCGCAAAGTCGAACGGTAATCCGACGGCAAGGATGTGCCATTGGCCCCCGAGGCTCGTCTTCGGCGCGTGAATCTCGGCGCCAATGATGGTCGTGAATCCCTTCGTCCGAAACGTCGTAGTATCGGTGATCGGCCAGCCGTAATTCTCCAGGAAATGATCGGTCAGACTGATGAAGTCGTATCCGTGCCGCTGGTACCAGGCGCACACCTGCGCCGGAGACTTTTTCCCATCCGAATTCGTAGAATGGGTGTGAAGGTTGCCGCGGAACCAGCGGCCCGGTTTGCCGAAGGGTAGTGATTTCATGGCTTCTATACTACCTTATTGAAGAGGAACAAGCGAAGCGACGCTCTGCCGTGGCCGTGGATCCCGGTCCACCACCATGGCCAGACATCGCTAGACGATACCTTGTCTCAGCGGCATAGTTCTTGGAGTCACAACCTCATTCACTCACCTTTGGTCGGCGCAACTTTTCTGACAAGCGAATACCACCTTGGCCAAAGATAGGCTTTCGTACCATGAAAACCAAACCCCATTACACCATCATCCCCAACTACGATCCCGCGTCACTGTGGATCGGCCATTTCCAGCGAGCCAGAGAGAACGATGCCGACGGCACGATCTACGTGAACCTGCTCGAGCAGATGATCGATGCCCATGCGGAGGCCGAAGTGGACTGGATGGTGCACTAGATTTTCGAGGGGTTTCGAACACCGCAGCTTACCTGCACTTCAGCCGATCCCTATCCGGCCGGCGACCATCCAATCGTAGAAGGGCATTCCTGGATCTATTCCATCTTGGAGGCGATCGAAGCGGAAGGACGCAACCTGATTCAGGTCCTGTTGGATCGCTGTCAACAGCGGAATGTGAAGTTCCTCGCTGGCCTCCGCATGAACGACCGGCATGCCGGTAGCGGACAAAACCAGAGATTCTGGCCACGCGTGCAGCGCATGATGGATGAACATCCCGAATGGGCGCTAACGGAATTCCCAGGCGGCCTGGACTACCGCTACGAGGGCGTCCGCGACGCCGTGCTGGCCTTCATTGCTGAAACACTTGATCGCTTCGACGTAGACGGTATCGAATTCGACTGGATGCGCTGGTGCCATGTGTTTCCCTCCTCGGAAGCCATCGCCAGCGCGCCGCTTCTAACCGACTTCACTCGCCAGGTGCGAACCATGCTGGACAAGGCTGCTTCAGACCGCGGTCGGTTCGATGATCGTCGTCTCTTCCTGGGCGCCCGAATCCCACATACGCTCGAACAATGCACCTACCTCGGCTACGACATCGAAGCGTGGGTGAAGGAGGGAATAGTGGATTACCTTGCACCGAGCGATTTCTTCTTTATCGACTACAACATGCCGACCGAGGACTTCGTAGCTCTTTCCGAGACGGCGGGCGGCGCGTGCAAGATCTATCCCAGCATTCACCCCGGGCCTTGTTGGGAGAATACCGCCCACAACGGTCTCGCCAACTATCGCGCAGCAGCAAACAATTTTTATGCCAAAGGCGCCCACGGCATATCCCCCTACAACTACCAGTCCCACTGGTCGCTGACGCGGCGCAATGACGTAGATGTTTCCGAAGCCATGAAGAACCTTGAACACCGATCGGTCGCTGAATTCCACGAACCCCTGTGTGATCTCACGCAGTTGAGGCGAGACGAAACGATCGCATTCTTCTCGATTGTCGCGAAAACAATCCACAGGACTCGTATAACTTCTTCCTCGCCGAGGATCTTGCTGCGGCGAACGTGACGGCCACGCTCACTTTCGTGGCCACGCAGATGATTGACACGGATCAGCTTGAGATTCGTGTCAATGGCGAGGCCACCGATGCGAACGGAATCGAACGAGAATATTTCGTTGGGCGACCTCCCAGCCAGGGTCGACCGCTGGGACGACATTTCGTCTACCGGTTGCCGCTGACAGCACCACCGGCGACCTCGGGCAACAACACGTTGACCGTCCGACTCGCCCATCGGGGCGGCATGCCTTCGCGCATGATCAACGTGCAGGAGTTTGAGGTTTACGTGCGGATTGGCACATCGCGAGAATCCGGGACTGGGTGACATCACCGCAAACACCATATTCAAACACTCAAGCAGTTGCAATGCATCATGCACAATCCTTTGTCGTCATAACGCGAGCAAAGTGCTCGCGATCAGATTGATACCTTTCAGCAATCGTGTGATGCCGACGCACCAATGACATGGGCACCGACTCGACCGAGACAAGCATTGTGAAAACGGCGCCGGTGCAGAACACGCTGTCATACCTCGGCATCACGTTCTCATGCGTCATCGCAAATCCGCAACGCTTTCGGAACGTGACATGTCACTTTATCTGGCCACAGCCTTATGCATGCCAAAGCCGCTTGCCGGGCCGGGCAGATCACGTACCCCCAGCAACGGCGATGCTCCTGGATGGGATTTTGCATTGCCCACCTGAAACTTCGATCCAGGATTTATGGGAGAATCTCAACCAACGAAGGGTCGGAAAGAAGTTATCGATGAACACACGACGCAATGACGCGAAGTCGAGATCCACGAATGGACGCGGATAGATACGCATTGCTTCTGGCAGATTCGTGCTCATGGGCATCGATTCGTGGCGCGCTCGAGATATGCAGGCGACGTTCATGTTAGGGAACTGAAGATGCTGGCCTTTCTCGTCCGACGCCTTCTGCTGATGGTCCTGACACTCGCGGCCATCTCGGTCGTGTCCTACATCGTCATCGAGTTGCCGCCCGGCGACTTCGTAAGTTGGCGTGTCGAGCAGATGGCGGAGCGCGACCTGGCCAGCCAAGAGGACATTGACGCTTTGCGTCAGCGTTACGGCCTGGATAAATCAATTTTCTACCGATACGGCCAGTGGGTCACGAAGCTTGTGCAGGGTGACCTGGGACACTCGCTTTCGTGGAACCAGCCGGTGTGGGAGCTGTTCAAAAGCCGCTTTCCCATGACGGTTCTCATCACGGTATTGTCTTTGCTGTTCACGTGGACTGTCGGTATTCCGATCGGCATCTATTCCGCGGTACATCGGCACTCGCTCACCGACGTCTTTTGGACATTCGTAGGATTCATTGGTCTGGCCACGCCAAATTTCTTGCTTGCTCTGATCTTCATGCACCTGTCATACACTTACTTTCCCGACCTTGAGGTAGGGGGCCTGTTATCGCATCGCTACGTGTCCGCACCCTGGAGTGGAGCGAAGCTTTTGGATCTTCTCGGGCACCTGTGGATTCCGGTGGTCATCGTCGGCACAGCGGGAACAGCGGGTACGATCCGTATCCTTCGCGCCAACCTGATTGACGAGTTACGCAAGCCCTACGTGGCAACGGCCCGCGCCAAGGGGCTCTCAGAGACGCGGTTGATTCTCAAGTATCCGGTGCGATTGGCCCTGAATCCCTTCTTTTCCACGGTGGGCTGGGTGCTGCCGTCGCTGATCGCCGGCGAAACCATTACCGCCGTCGTCCTAGGCCTGCCCACCGCAGGGCCACTGTTCCTTCAGGCCCTGCAGCGACAAGACATGCAAGTGGCAGGCGCCTACGTGATGATCATCTCCACGCTGACCGTCATCGGCACGCTGATTTCGGACGTCATCCTGGCCATCGCGGACCCGCGGATTCGATACCAATGATCCAGCGGCACACTCATCTCGATCAATCTGCAAATCACGCCGTCTTCGGCCCATGGCGATTGATGTGGACGCGTTTCAGGCGGCATCGCGTCGCTCTTGCCAGCGGTATCATTGTCGCCCTTTTCTACCTTGTCGCCCTTTGCGCAGAGTTCGTCGCCCCTTACGACCCCAATCATCGCGACATCATGCAGACGGGGGCACCGCCCATGAGGATTCGTTTCCAGGATTCATCCGGAACGTTTCACCTGCGGCCTTTCGTTTACAACATGCAGATGCAGCGGGATCCCGTGACGCGGGAGCAACTCTACATCGTCACCGATACGACGCGTTACCCTCTGCGGCTGTTCGCGACCGGCGACGACTACCGGTTCTGGAACCTGTTCGGAGGGAACGTTCACCTGTTTGGTGTCGATGGCGGGCA
>Ga0310342_100003659_pt1 | contig 10158 bp, 5 predicted proteins | sample S15DNA20500_MG_FD_206155 | JGI IMG/M metagenome (GOLD analysis project Ga0310342, IMG submission 206155) | Marine microbial communities from station ALOHA, North Pacific Subtropical Gyre - S1503-DNA-20-500_MG | ecosystem: Environmental > Aquatic > Marine > Oceanic | place: Pacific Ocean: North...
CAGTCCGAGTGTAGCGGCAGATCCGGGCCGGGGCCATACTGTATTGAACCCTGGCCCATTGTTAGGTACTAGTATCACCAACGTGCGGAAACGCCTGTTGAATTCACTCAGGCGAATTGCCGCGTGATTTGTTGAAGGGATTTCTGGGCATATGCCGGCGACACAGAGAGAATCCACGGGGCGAAATTTCGTTTTCGCAGTGATCTCCGCTTTCGTTGCGGGCGCCTTTTTTTATCTCACCCTCTGCCGATTCGGATATCCCGTACAATCCGTGGAGTACGTGGCGCACGGATTGGGATTGAATCCGTTTCCCGGCATTCGTCACACCCTGTGGAGCCGTTTGCTTACGCTCTTTGTGGAATATCCCCACGGTTCACTGGCTTTCAAAGCGAATCTACTCAGCGCGGTGCTGGGGGCTGTTTCGGTTGGGTTGATGGCCTATGTCATGGCCTGTATACGCCACGATCGTTCCCGTGAGGAGCAGGTAATCCAGAGTCGACACGGGAGCGCCGGCCTGATCTCCGGAGGGGCTGCCGCTACGTTTTTGACTCTCAGCACACCGTTTTGGTTTATATCGACGCGAGCAAACCCAGCGGCACTACATGCGATTCTCATTCTCGTTCCCATCGTACTCTTGCTTCGGTTCCAGCAGACATCCCGGTTCTTCTGGTTATTGCTCATGGCCATGGTGTACGGCATCGGTGCCACCGAATACGCGATTCTCTATCTACTTCTTCCATTCTTCACGGCCTATGTCCTCGTGGCCCTCTCCAGGACGGAGTTGCTGACCGTTCGGAGGGTTCTGGCGATCAGCTTTTCGGGTTTATTGGGGTACAGCTTTGTTGTTTTTGCCGCCTGGCAATTTGTGCGTACGGATGCCGCAAGGTGGCAGGGAATGGATTCTCTCGGGGAAGCGACATTCTGGTTTGTAAAGGATCAGATATTGTCTTTGATCAAATCGATTCCCGGATCCGGATGGCTCCTGATTTCTGTCATGTGCGTTATTCCCTGGTTTCTCATTATGGGGATTCCGCTTAAGGGCGAGGCTCGACGCACAACACCCGTATTCGGATCCATATTTCTGCATGCCATCGTCACGATTCTTGGGATTCTGATCCTTTTCGAAGTATACGTCGGGCCCTACGAAATACTCGGTTTGTCTCATCTCGCCGTTCTGCCTTATGTGCTTGCGGCAATGTGGTTCGGCTATCTCGCAGGCTATTGGTTTCTAGTTTCTACGATGAATGAACATTCCGAACCCGATTCCCCGCGTCCGCCCGGCCCGTTTCTTCGGTGGCTTTTGCCGATCCTTCTGATTGTCATCTTTGTTGGGGCCGGATTTCGAAATTTCCGCGTGGTGAATCCAGCGTACGGGAGAGCCGAATCAGGAGTGGCGAATGCGATCGTCGATGATCTCGCCGGACACGAATGGATACTGTCGCAGGGCTTGCTGGACGATTCAGTTCTGCTTGAGGCGGCGAATCGCGGCCTTCAACTGCGCCTGATCAATCCGGAATTTGCGCACCTGAAGCCCTACGCACGCTACTACCGCTCGATGTTTGAGGAGCCGAAGTTACGGGCCATTGCCGAGGCCGGAATTGTCCCCTTGATTGCGGAGTGGATCTCCCTTGACCGGAATCTGGATCAAAAGCTCATAACCTTGATCAATCCGGACCTGTGGTACCAGGCCGGATTGGACCCGGTGCCGCAGTTTGCCTCGTTCGCGGGAACGGCGGACATCGCAAGTGAGGGTCTGCCCGCGCGACTGGAGCAGCAACTGCGATTTTGGGAGGAGACCCGGAGCCTTCTGGACAGCGAAGTCTCAGCTCCGCAGCCGATTCCTGTTCGTAACGCGTGGCTGAGAAGATATCTGAGCAGAATCGCGAACAATGCGGGCTACGCTCTCGACCAAATCGGTCGCTCTACCGAAGCGGAGTCGGCGTATCGGTCCGCGCGAGCCCTAGACTCCAACAATATCAGCGCCCTGGCAAACCTCGTAAGCATCGCGCAACAGAACGAGGCGACAGATGCTGACGCCGTGCAGGAAACACTGTCAAAAATTATTGAAGATCCCGAGCGCCCGATTCACCTCCAGCTCGTGTCGCATAGCTACGGATACCTGCGCAATCCGCTGGAGTTGATTGCACAAGGCCACATCTGGGCCGTATCTGGATTTCCCTTCCGGGGCATACCCGAGATACCGCGCGCGATCGGGGGCGGGACCGAACAGCAGGAGTTCATGCAGCTCATTTCCACCGGAGATGAGGAGCCGCAGGAAAAGCTGGAGGCGGGCGAAAAGTTCTATCTTGCTCAGCTCAAAAAGAATCCAAAAGACCAGGGTGCGCTTTTCGGTCTCGCGAGAAACGCGATGCGAAGGGGTGACCTCGACCTCGCCCGTTCGACGTTTTTGCAACTGGGGAAGCTAGGGATGTCTCCGCCTGTCGTTACTACCCAGCTGGCGCTGGTCGAAATGCTTGCGGGCAATCGCGAGGCCTGCAAAGAAATGCTCTCCGAGGTCGTCGAACAATATCCGGCTTCGCAGTTTCCCGTATGCCTGCTCATGTTCCTGGCGCTCGAGGATGGGAACAACTACAGTGTGGATCGCCTCGCCGGGAAGTTGAAGAAATTCGATCAGAAACGCCCGGTCGTCTATTTTACGCTGGCAGCCCTTTCTTCTCATAACCCCGAAATCGCGGATCTGCGCGAGAATCTTGAAGCACTGACTGCCTTTCCCGGATTCGCCGTGAGTGCGCTGGAACGGCTTGTGAAATTGGATCTTGAAGAAAAGCGGAGAAATGTACTGCGGGACCACGTCCACCGTCTTCTCGCAGTGGATCCCGACCATTCCTTTGCGCACCTTGCCCTTGGCAAGCTTCAGTTGCGCCGGGGGAATCTTAAACTGGCGGAGACTTCTTTCAGAAAAAGTATCGAGCTGGACCGGACCGCTGACGGCCTCAACAGTCTCGGCTGGATACTTACGATTCGGGGCCGGCATGAGGAAGCTCTTGAGCTGGCCGACCAGGCCGTGAAGCTAACACCTGACGACCCGCACATACAAGATACTCGTGCCATCGCGCTGATGCATCTCGGCCGCCTGGAAGAAGCGGAGGCGGCCCTGCGTGTCGCCGTTGAACTGAATCCAGACTGGGTCGCCTTTCAGCTTCACCTTGTTGAAGTGCTTGAACAGCAGGGGAGGATAGAATCTGCGAGAGGGATCCTGAAAGCACTGATTGTGCGAGAGGATCTTACGGCGGACCAAACGGAAGAGACGACAACGCTGGAGCGACGACTGAAAAATGTCCCCGCGCCGAATCATTAGCCCATGTCCAGGCGCGGTACGGACCCGCATCAATTAACGTTTGGAAGCTTGAATGCGCGGCTTTGGGGAGCAGGGGGCGGCACGAGTTGCCGGAAAGCCTTGTTGTTTGAAATCGCCTTGAACCGGGAATCACTCCTCAGGATTCGCCGTGCGCTCTCACCTCCGGCTGCCACCGCTTTTTGGAGAGATTTGAATCCTTCCTCCACTTTTCGGCTGGCGAGTTGCGCGGCTGCCAGCTCGATCCAAGCGCTGAAATCGTTGGGAGCCCGCTCCAGCATGAGCTGGTAGGCTCGCTGGGCGAGATTCCACTGCCGGCCCTTCATACTGATTTCCCCGACTTTCCGGAGAAAATCCGTGGGCACTCTCTTGTCGCCCAGGATGCGGTTGGCAAGATTTTGAAATTTTGACGCCTGGCCAAGGTCGCGATAAATACCGAGGAGCTCGGCTGCGACAGTCAAATCTGCGCCTTTCGACAGCTGATCTTCCAACTCTGCTCTCCGAAGATCCTTTTCTCTCGTGGAGATGAGCTGATTGCAGTAGGTGCGAACTTTTTCATTCCCTTCGTCCTTCTTGAGAAACTCCTCGATTTGCGCAATTGCATCGTCGAACTTTCGTTGTTGAACGTAGGCATCGGCGAGCCGAAAATTTGCCTCCGGGCTCAGATCATACAGCGCGATGGCCTGTTTGAAGGCGTGCTCTGCCTCCGTGTAGTTCCTTCGGAAAATGTAGAGTCCGCCGATTGCGCTTCGTAACTTGGAAAATGTCTTTCGTGCTACGACGTCCCGTTTGAACTTCGGGTTGTTCTTCAGGCGGTTCGTATACCATTCCCAAAAATCGTGGTCGTTGGCGACAATCTCCGCGGGGATATTTGGAAGCGGATCCTTATTGATTTTCATGATCAATCCGTGCGGGGACAGGTACGGATACATCCAGGGGATTACGTAACTCTCCTCGATGTAGAAGGAGTGCTTGTGCTTGTTTTTCGCAAAGATATTTTTGGACAGGATTCCGTTGATCAACATCACACCCTGGACACCCTGGACGCTTACTCTGCCGTCTTTCTCGACGACCTCGGCGCCCGGGGGAATGCGACCCGCCCGCACGTCGTCCACATATTTTCTGAAGGCATTATTGCTGTCGTCAACGGACGGGATCCAGATCCGGTCACCATAAAGGTCGCGCATCACTGCCATATAGGTGTTGTCGGCGAGCGCGTTCTGCGTGATAAGATAGACATCCTCCCGCACTTTGGCGCTGTAGATCATGTAGGTCGGCACGAATCTGCCGGGGTCAGTACCGCCGAAGAAGATGGCATCCAGATCCATTTCAGGCGGGTAGGTTTCGCTCGGAGGAGGCTCCTCACCGTCCTTGATTTCTTCTCGAATTCCTTCGATGCCACGAAGTTGATAATTGCCGAACTGCCATCCGAAATCGTGGCCATTTTGCTCTGCCCCGCCACACTGAGCGACGAATTTCTCGTCAAAATAGTTTCTTGAAACCAGGACCAGCGGAAGCAGGAAAGCCAGCGCGATTCCAGCGTACTTCACTACCGGACTTCCCTTTAATTTCGTGTCTATGAACGCCAGGAGAAAAATAAGGCCGTAACTGATCCACAAAGCGTAGAGCGCATGCGATTGGATATATTGAACCCGGCCGATAAAGAGTGTTTGAACGTCAAGGTCCGGATATTGGAACAGCATGAACACGAAGGTAAGACAGAAAAAGGAAACGTAGGTCGTCAACAGCCAGGACACCTCTCTCCATTTCATAAATCCGGTACCGACAAACCCGATTGCCACGAAGATCCCCATGGGCCAGGTAAACTGTGAGACCACCGAGGTGAAGCCTTTGAAATCGAAAATTGTCGCTTTCAGCAGGAGAAAAAAATGATCAGGATTGGCGAATGCATGGCGGATATTGTTGATCACCAGGATTTTTTCATACTGTCCGCGGCTGAGCGCGTGCCAGAAGCCTTCCTGGGTGCGGGGGTATCCCCAGTTCATGGGCGGGTTCTGGTCGGAGGCGATCGGCAGGTACAGATAGAACGAAACCCCGAGAATTACGAGGCCGGCGGTTATGCAGAATCGCTTCCATTCGGTCAACACGGAGCCGCTCGTAAAAAATGCGATGGGCCCGGGAATCGCGACCAGTGCCAGCGCACCGAGGAGAAAAGTCATCTGCTGTCGCTGTGCCTCCAGGCCAATCGCGCCGATTTCTGCCGCGTTACGGAGCAGGACGATGGCAATCAGAACACTGAAAATGGCGGAGCCGGCGGTAATGAAAAATCGATTCCACTTTGACGCCGTGGAGCCGCTCGCGAAAAATGCGACCGGTCCGGATATCGCCATGAGCGCAATGGCGCCATAGACAAATCCCATTTGCTGATTTTGTAGCTCTTCGGTGGCCCCGGTACTGACCTTGACCGCCTTATGAATCAGAACGATGGCGATCAGGATAAACCCTCCGACCAGGCAATCCCGGAATAACTTCAGGTCACGGAAAGCGATCGCGAAGATCAGGGCGGGCAACGCGAACAATAGCGTTTGGTGATTTGTCAGTCCGAGGCCAAAAAGAAACGCAACCAGGTAGAGCGTTGCGCTTTCATTGGGGCGGCACATCCATCGGTAGGTCAGCAGTAGGATGAGCGAAAGAAAAAAGGCGTTCAGGCTGTACACCTCGACAATGACCGACTGCGACCAGAGCACGGAGGAAAAAGCGAGAAGCAGCCCTCCGGTTACCCCGCCTACCCAGCACAGAAGGCTCTCGGTTTTTGTGCCCAGGACTTTGGTGATGCCGGACATGGCCCGGAGCATGTCATACCCGGATCGACTGACGAGCAGCGCCAGGCAGGCACAGGCCAGTGCCCCGAACACCGCAGACATAAATCCGACGGCCCACGCCGGGTTCGGTTGGTCGTAGTACTCAACAAAATGAAAGATCCACTGGAAGAACCATGCCAGTAGGGTCCAGATCGGATATCCGGGCGGATGGGGGACCCCCAGGTAATCTGCGGCAACCACCAGTTCTCCTGAGTCTTCCAACGTTACCGTCGGGGCCAGGGTAAGTGTGTATGCACCGAGGGAGATGATCAGCGTTGTCGCAAAGGCAACCCAGTCGCTTCGCCGAAAAAACGGACCGTTGGGATCGGCGAAACCTTCGACGTCAGGAATATCCTCCGTCGCGGGTTCCGGGAGATTTGATTGAGGTCTATGCTTCGCCATGCGATGCCAAAATCCGAGGCTCCATCGCGTTCATGGAAAACCAGCTACACTAGGGGTGGTCCCGCCCAAACGCAAGAGTCGATCCCAGTGACGGACATTCGAGTTCCGCCGGCCGTTCAGTCAGAACATGCGAAAATCTCTCCGAGAGGAATTACAGAAGAATGACTAATACGCAAATCCCGTAAAGGCAGATATTTACGATTGTCGGAATGTCGGTTAGCAGCACTTGTTCCGGTCGCTCGCCACGGTCCAGGCGGTAGACGAGGTACAAGTATCGAAACAGTCCGTACAGAACGAACGGCAAGGTAAATCCAAGACGGTGGGTACTGAACTTGGCCACGGTCTCCGTAGCCAGCGTGTAGTTGGCGTAACACACCAGCGTAGCGGAAGCGATAATTACAATCAGTTGATCCAGGAGGTGTTCGTCGTACTGAGTGAGGCTCTTCCTGGTTTCGTGACCCCTTGTTGCGTCCGCGCGAACGAACTCCTGTCGGCGTTTGCAGAGCGCCAGGAAGACAGCAAGCAGAAAGGTGCATACCAGCAACCAGGGCGAGATCTGGGCCTCAATAACAACCGCCCCAACAATCGCTCGAAGCACGAACCCGGCTGCGATGACGATAAGATCGATCATCGCCAGTTGTTTCAGTAACAGCGTATACGCAAGTTGCACCACTACGTAGCCGCCGAGAATCAGATGAGGCCGTCCGGGGAGTAAACACCCAAGAATCAGGCCGCCGAGAATGAGCTCGATGCCGACCGTGATCGCCAAACGTTTGGAAACGCGTCCGGCTGCAATGGGGCGGTGCTTCTTCTGAGGGTGATGGCGGTCAGATTCGATGTCGCGGACATCGTTGATCAAGTAAATGCCGCTGGATACAAGGCAAAAACAGATCGCGGAAGCAAGGACCACCATGAAATCGCCGGGAACAATCTGCTGTGTCCTGTCGCCCAATGCGAATATAAAAGGCGCGAATACAATCGCGTTCTTAATCCACTGCTTCGGCCTGAGCGCGCGAATCAACTCCTCGACCCGGCCGTTCACAATGGTTGATCCTCTTGCGAGAGAATGCTGCGCGGGTGCGCCGGACCAGCCTTGCGTCGAAGGCCGGCGTTATACCAGATTTTCCAGACCATCCAGAGTGCCTCGCGCACGATGGACGAGTTCATTTTCGAATCCCCGGAACGTCTTTCATCAAACACGATCGGAATTTCCTGAACGGAAAAACCGAGTTGCCAGGTCAGATGTGTCATTTCGATCTGAAAGGAATATCCGTTGGAGCCCACCTCCACAAGGGGAATCGTTTCCAGCACCGCGCGCCGAAAACATTTGAACCCACCCGTGGGATCGGAGAACTTCATACCGGTGATGAGTCGAACGTACAGGGACGCGCCTCGACTGAGTATCAGGCGGTGCAGGGGCCAATTGATCACCCGGATGCCATCGATGTATCTGGATCCTAATACGAGGTCGGCATGTTCGACAGCTTCAATCAACCGGGGTACATCCATCGGTGGATGAGAAAAGTCCGCATCCATTTCCAGGATATATTGAAAGTCCCGTTCGAGTGCCCACTGGAATCCTGCGATGTATGCGCGTCCCAATCCTTCCTTCGCTTCTCTGTGCAGCACGTGTGCCCGCTCATTGTTCGCCTGCAGGCGAGCGGCAATTTCGCCGGTACCGTCGGGCGAGCCATCGTCTACGAAAAGGATTTCACAACGTGACGTTGAATCGAGGACCGCATCGGCGATGGCTTCGACATTGTCTCGTTCATTGTATGTTGGAATGATGACCAGCGCGTCTCGCATACTTTAAGTAGCTTATGAAATGGAGCACCCAAAGTAAAGTCGTTGCCCGAGAGCCCGAGAGCCCGAGAGCCCGCGAGCACTTTCTCGGTTGACTTGCCAAAGAGACATCTTTTTTGTTTAAATGGCCGGGTCGTGGGTACTGTCGTTCGGCTGAGGTTGCGGTGGCGTGAGCACTCGACTCTCCCCTGCCTGCGTCAGTAGCGCGAAGTCGGCCGCCGGTGAGCCGAGGCGAAGTGTTCCTGGATCATCATGCTCAAACCAACCCGTATTAAACATGATCTTCGTTCGGTCTTCGGTGTCGATTTGAGATCTCTCGGCGCATTCCGGATCGTGCTGGGCGCCTTGATCCTGACCGATCTGGCGCTACGCGCGCGTTTTCTCGAATATTACTTGTCCGATGCGGGTCCTTTTCCCAGGCACGCAATTCCCTATGTGCCGATCCTGCGATCTCTCTTCTTCAGTGGTGACGTAGCCATGCAGGCGGTTCTCTATGGTGGGCTGGTGATTGTGACGCTGATGTTCACCATCGGTTACAAAACGAGGAGCGCGACGGTCGCCACGTGGTTTCTTTTTGCCTCACTCCATAGTCGGTGCCCGATGGTGCTAGACGGGCAGGATTACTTGCCGCTTCAGTTCCTCATCTGGAGCATGTTCCTGCCGATGGGTGCGTGCTATTCGATAGACGCTATACGGCGTAAATCGCTGGAAAGCGATTCCCCATGCCTTTCCCCCGCGTCCGCGGCCATCCTGCTTCAACTGATCGCAATGTACACGGTAACAGCTCTCGCCAAGTCCGGCTCTTCGTGGGCGGACGGTACCGCATTGTGGAGGAGCCTCGGTTCGGATGATTGGGTTATGCCGCTCGGGGCGTGGTTGCGGCAGGATTACAGTTTGACGAAAGTACTGTCGCACGTTGTGTTGTGGTTTGAACTCCTGGCGCCGCTGGCATTTCTAGTTCCGTTCAAGCAAAATCTCATTCGTGCCGTTGCCATACCGGCATTTCTTTTTTTTCAGATCGGCATCGCGCTATCTATTAATCTCAGGCTTTTTCCTTGGATGAGCACCGCGGGATTGTTGCTGTTTATCCCGGGCGCCTGGTGGGACCGGCTTGGGTCGCGGAGCCGGCCACGCGAAGCGGACGAGGCGGAACTTTCGGCAGAACTCCGTGGGGGGTCTAGGCGCTCCGTCGTCATTGCTAGAGAACTGGTTGTGGTATCGCTGATGATCCTCGCGGTCATTCAGGCACTCGATTGTATCGCAAGGAATCGTTCGATTTCCCATCTTGCTTCCTCTTCGGTGCCCAATGCGCTGGCGCGACAGATCGGTGCGACTCAGAACTGGAATATGTACGCGCCCGATCCAGGGTCCCATGAATTCAGGATCAAGGTCGCAGGTATTCAGGAAGGACGGCGCGTCATTGACATGCTCGATACGCCCGGCGCTACCGCATGGAAGAAGGCGAGAGGATTCCACAGGACATACAGATTTCAGTATTACCTGGAACAATTGTTCGTCAGACGGGACAGTCATCCGGAACTATTGGACGTGTATCTCCACTGGATCTGCCGCGAATGGCACGCGAGCGCAAACCCTGAAGACCGCATCGATGCAGCCCGATTTTTCGCCGAAGTGAGGGATCTCCGCCCCGTAGAGCGGCAGCCCTCGAACATGGTATTCGTTGCTCAGTATATTTGTTTTCCGGATACTGAATCCACGTCCACCTTGAATGCCAAATGACTTTCGGGGAATCGTACGGCATACGCTCCGCGGTTGCAGCCACTGGGCGCCTGATGGTACGTTGAGCTGCCATGG
>Ga0310342_100003660_pt1 | contig 10158 bp, 6 predicted proteins | sample S15DNA20500_MG_FD_206155 | JGI IMG/M metagenome (GOLD analysis project Ga0310342, IMG submission 206155) | Marine microbial communities from station ALOHA, North Pacific Subtropical Gyre - S1503-DNA-20-500_MG | ecosystem: Environmental > Aquatic > Marine > Oceanic | place: Pacific Ocean: North...
CGCGCTTTGTCCTAAGCACAGATATTCCAGATACATCCTAAAGAGCTTCGTAAGACGCATGACCCACATAGGGGAAGGCCTACTCGGCGCTAAGAGGATGAACAAGAAGGAGGTTCTGAGCTTTGCTGTGCACATTACTGACTTTTTGACAGCCCTACACATCGTCATGTTTCAACACACAAACACCATCGTCCGGGTATCCACGACTGAGGAATACTGCGGCACAGAAGACCTCAATAGCTACGGGGCTAAGATTGGGCAAACGACCATTACAATTCACTAAGAAGGTCAGAGCGGAGCTCATACGCTGCCGTGGTGACTTTCAGTACTTTTCTAAGAAGTACCTCAAGATCGTGGATAAACACGGCAAGCTTGTCCACCTTGTCCCGAACCGGGCGCAGAGGTCGTTCCTTGCGGCCCATGAGAAGAACCCGTGGGTCTATGTCCTCAAGGCCAGGAAGCTTGGCCTGACAACCATAATCGCGGCGTATAACTTTTGGTGCACTCTCTTTACGCCCAACTACTCAGTGCTTGTGCTGGCGCATACCGACATCGCCGCTAAACAGATATTCCGAATATATACGCGGTTTTACGATAACCTTCCGGCTTTCCTGTCGTTCTCAATCAAGCTCCTCAACAAGCACGAGCTGATGCTTGAACATGGCGGCTACATCCACGCTGCGACTGCTGGGTCAGACTCTGCGCGTGGTTCTACCTACCAGTCGATCCACTGTTCAGAGTTCGCGATGTACGACAAGATCGACTCGCTCATTGCTTCTGCGATGTCCACTGCTGGTGAGAATGCGACCGTGGTTCTCGAAACGACTGCCAACGGGCTCAACGAGGCCCATAGGCTGTTTTACGGTGACAATGGTTTTGAGAAGCTTTTCATTTCTTGGAAGGATGCAGAGGACGCGGTTTCGGATAAGAAGCCGCCATGGATCCCAAAGGAGATCAAGCAGATCTCGGACCAGTACGGGCTCAAGAAGAAGCAGATGTACTGGGCTGTCGAGACCTACACCAAGAAGTGTGCGGCAAACTGGAATACATTCCTACAGGAGTACCCCCTAGAAGCACACCTTGCCTTCATCTCTGCTGGTCGGAAGTTCTTTAACCGCATCTTCCCACACGTCAAGGCTGCGCCTGGCTACCATCAGTACCAGGAGAGGCTCAAGTACTCGGCCTACGTCATAGGTGTCGATAGCGCATCTGGATCAGACCATGGGGATTACTCGTGTTTTGTCACAATCAACTGCACCGATAAGAAAAAGCCATCCATAGCTTCGGTGCTGTACGAGAGGATCCCCCCGTCAGCCTTCGCGCAAAAGGTTCTAGATGAAGCTAAGAAATACGATGCCCTTGTCTGTGTGGAATCCAACGGGTACGGACTAAGCGTCATCGAATACCTGACAGGGCACGAATGGGGGAACCTCTACCGAAGAACGAGGTACGATAGAGCGTCAAACCGATGGACAGAGAACCTTGGGTTCAACACCAACGTCTCCACACGCTCCGTTATGCTCGCTAGATTGCAAGAGTACATCTCTATGGAATGGCTCGATGTGGTCGACGATACGCTTAAATCCGAGATGAATACTTTTGTGTTCAACAAAAACGGGAAGCCGGAAGCGGATGTGGGCAAGCACGACGATTGTATTATGGGGACTGCCCTAGCTTTGATGGGGATGGATCAGTGCGAGCCAGAGGTCGAGGTGAAGAAGCGGGAGAAGCCTGGGAGCATCTCCGAAATGTTGCAGTTCGAATTGCAGACTGGCAAATTGTACCGGAAGTCTAGTCACTTCTTCGAGCAGGAAGAGGAGGCTCTACCCTCACCCTCTGAGGTGTTGTACAGAAATTAATCCGCCTAGCGGCGTAAAAGGAGAAAACGATGGGAAAGTTTCTAAGTGATGAAGACGCGAATAGGCTTGAGGGAGCTCTACAAGAGATCTCCGATGGCAACGACGTTAGCTTCGACGCCGAAGAAACCGCACCTGTTGAGTCGTCCGAACCTGTAGAGGACGTTAACCAGGAAGCAGAAGGCGAGGCCGATAGCAGCCCCGAAGCCGAAGAGACCTCCAGCGATAGCGGCGATTCCGCAGGAGAGGAGGAAAAGGGCAAGGGGTCAATGCACCGTGTTCCTTATGACAGGTTTAAGTCTGTCGTGGATGCCAGGAATCAGTTCCGTGGTGAGAACGATGCGTTGAAGTCGCAACTGGGAGATCTCGAGCGTCAAGTCGCCGAGTTCCAGAAGCAGCCTGCACACCGGCCAGCACCGGAGAGACAAGAGGACGACCCTTGGGATTTTGACAACGACACGCCACTGGATCCCGGTGACAAGCGATACTCCGTTCTGGAATCCCGCCTTAACAACATGGCGGTTTACCAGGCAGAGCAGCAGCTTGAGCTGGAGATACAGAGCGTTCAGAACTCATTTCCCACCGTCCCGCGTGAACTCCTTCTCCAAGCTGTCGTCTTGGATGGGGCTAGCGATCTGTCGAGGGTTGCTGAGAATTACTCAGCACATATCTCATCTATCGAGGAAGGGGCTATAGCGCGACATTTGGCGCAAGCTCCCCCGAAGGCTGCACCGGTTCCCCCTCGGGCTCCGAAGTCTTCTGGGACATCGATAGGGATATCAACCTCACAGAGTGAAGACCAGCCCCGCCCAAGGAACATCGCAGAAGCTTCAAAGGCTCTTCATGAGTTTCTGAAGCGTGAGAATCCTTTCGCTTAATTGGAGATAGAAAATGGCTGGAGCCACAAGAAGTACATTTGACGCTATTCTTAAAGAATTCTACGTCGGTGGAGTCATCGCTCAGCTCAATAATGAAGTGCTTGCGCTTGAATTATTTGAGAAAGCGATTGTCGATTGGAACGGAAAACGAGCAATCATTCCGGTTCATGTAGCCCGCAACGACTTTAACTCGACTGCTCAGTTCGTGCCTGAGTCTGGAACGCTGCCCACGGCAGGGAACCAGTCTTATGAGCAACTTCAGATCACCGCTCAGTACCAATACGGTCGCTTCCAGATTACTGGTCCTGCGATGGCTTCGGCAAAGAGCGGCGGCAAGGGTGCGTTCATCAGCTACACAGATGCTGAAATGAACAAGCTCGTTGCCGATGTTCGCAACACGGCAAACAGGGTCTCCATGACCGGTGGCGCCTGTGTTGGGTACATCTACGAGAAGAAGGTGTGGAATACGGGTGCTGGTGCTCAGGTGCCTGGCGCTGCTGGTGGCACCTTCTTTGGGCAGTTGGACTTTGCGTTTCGCGGAGACTACACGGTTTTGGAGGCTGCACGCGCTAACGGCATGGCGACGGCAAGTAACACCAACTTGTGGATCCCAGTGGACCTCGTCCGCATGGATACCTACAACACGGTTGGTGCGGATGCTGTCCCTTCCAACAACAACTTTCTCATAACTGACTTTGACTCTGCTGCTGGCACGGTCAAGCTCGCTTTTGGGACAGACAGCGCCATCACTGCCGGAGCCAATATCGGTCCTGTTATCGTTGGTGGTGCTACTCTTCCTGGCGTGAAGGACGGAACGGCAGTTGCTGTTATTATCCGTAACGAACAGGCTACGTCAGCAGCCGGGGCAGTCGGCCTCGACATGTCGGCGTTTAACTCTGCCAATGCCTACACGTACTGGATCGAGGAGCCTGTTGGTGTTCAGGGGAACCTATCCCTTGCTACGCACTTCAGCGTAACTCGTAATGCGAAGGACTCATTAAACTTGCCACAAGTGGCATCTAATGGGTCAGCTCCCCCCTTGCGTTCTTGGGTCTTTTGCGGGTCTAAAACAAACGCCACGTCCCTCACGGGCGCGGCGCTAGCTATAGACCGGATCCAGCATTCTATCGACTCTGTCAAGGTAGACGAGCCGACGCTTGCTGGTGGTGGACCCGGACGTGTTGGTGGAGCTCACGAGGTAGATGTGATGCTAATGCACCCGCGTCAGCGGCAGCAGTACATTGCGCTACTCCAGGGCACCATTGGGATGCGGATCATGTCAGGCCAGGGCGGAGGTCCGACGCGCAAGGGAGATGCTGGGTTCATGGACGTAAGCTACGGAGACATCCCCATTAAGGTCTCTCGAGCTGTGCCAAATGGATCGATCTTCTTCGTTAATAAGACCTCGTGGAATCTGGCGCAGCTAGAGTCTGGCAAGTTTGCCGATCTAGACGGTGCTATCCTCAGCCGTGTCAGTGGGCAGGACTCCTGGGAGGGTTTCTACCGTTGGTACTGGAACTTGGTCTGCAAGCAGCCAAACTGCAATGTGATCCTAACGGGTCTTGAGTTGGCTTAAGGGTTAGTGGCGACGTGGAACTCCTTTTGCAAATACTGCAAGCAACGGTGCTCCTGTTGGTGGGGTTCTACGTCGCCATGCTGATCGGTGAGAAAAGACGAGAGAGGGTGCAGCATGTCGCTGACGCTCCAGAAGAGCGGTATGTCGATGTTGTGCCCTCCTCTCTCATATATGGAGGGGAAGAAGATGGCGTTGCCTGATCCAAGACAATTCGCAGCCAAGAAGCTCATTAGTCGCGACAAACCAGACCCCTCTCAGTTCTTTGGAACTGTCCTAGACATAGCGAAGTTGTTCGTGGATCCCGCCGCCGCCGCCACCAAGAAGAAAAAGAAGAAGGTCGCGGCTCCAAGGCCTGGCGATGAGGAGCCGACGGAAGAGGAAGAGGAAGAGGAGACAGGCTCGGCCAATCTCGGTGAGGTCGTCCGTAGGCGACCGCCCAAAAAATAGGAGGGCTCAATGGCTGTTACGTGGCCGACCGACATGATCGGGAAGATTCGGGAGTCGAAGGTTAGCAAGACCGATGACCGGCGTGCCTGGGATTTGTCTCTACTCTTCCTACAGGGAAACCAGTGGATGCAGCGGGACAAGAAGCTCAAGGAATACGAAGCTCTCCGCAAACACAGAGAACGCGGCGACAGGCTCACCGTGAACCTCATGCTCAACATGTACCGGAACATCCTGTCCCACCTAACGCTCTCCTACCCATCTGTGGTGGTGATGCCATCGAGCCCGTCCAACGAGGACGTACTCAAGGCTAAAGCCTCTGAGATGGCACTGCGCTATCATTGGGAAGTAGACTCGATGAAAGATACCCTCGCGGAGGGATGCGAGTGGCTTCTAACGACCGGGACGGTTGGCTACCACACTTACTACTATTCCGAGAAGAAGCGCGTCCATACTGAGGCAATCTCCCCGTATGATCTTTTCTTTGAGAAAGACGTCACAAACTTCGACGAGAGCGAATGGGTCGCCATACGCACCTACCATACCAAGGGAAGCCTCAAAGCCTCCTACAAGGACAAGTCAGAGCAGATCGAGAAGATGTCCGGGTTCCAAGACGACATGGGGATGCTCGGGGAAACACACCCCAAGGACCGCATCGAGGTCTTTGAGATCTATTGGAGAGACGGACGACACGCCATAGTGGCGGGGAACGTGTACCTCTTCAAGGAAGACAGCTACCCCATGGAGCCACACCCGGTCCAGTTTGTCAGGTATACCAAGATACCCATGAAGCTATGGGGGATCGGGCTCCTCGAGCCACTCATCGACCTACAGTTCTTCTACAACAGGTCGAGAAGCCGGATCATGATGAACGTAGACCTTATGGGAAACCCTAAGATCTTAATCCCAAAGTCATGCGGAGTCTCACCAAACGCATTCACGAACCGACCCGGGGAGAAGATCAGCTACAACGCCGCAGGAGGCAAACCAGAACAACTCACACCCGTGCCCATCCCGGGCTACGTCATCGACAACATTACACGCATACAGTCAGAAATGCAGGACGTCGCCGGCATACACTCCGTAAGCCTGGGCAAGAGAGCTGTGGGAATAGCTAGCGGCAAAGCAATGAACACCATCTCTGGCAAAGACATGAGCCAGTTGCAGATAACGCAGTCGGGGATCGAGAAGGCAGTCAAATTCATCGCACAGCACGTCCTCACACTGATGAAACAGTACTACACCGAACCCAAGATGATGAGGATGATGGACCAGGCAGGAGCCGTCATCTTCAACCAACTGCAAGCCACCAACATCGTGGACGACCCAGAGGTCGCCATAGAAGCAGGCAGCCTCTTCAGGAACGAGGCCCTCGACAGAGACGCTAAAGTCATCGAACTGCTGGAGCTCGGACTCATCGACAAGGATCAGGCCCTACAAGAAATCAGCTTCCGAACAGGGAATGCCTTCCTCACCGACAAGATCATGGCAATGTCTCACGCACAAGATGTCCTGAGATGGACTGTCATGGGAGATAGCACAGAGATCTACAACACCGACGACGTCAGGGTACTTGTTAAGGTTTTTGGGGATTTCATGAGAACTCCAGAGTTCTACAGTCTGCCAGACGAACGACAGAACTACATAGGAGAGATGTTCGCCGCGCTGACAACAGAGTCCCAAGGACCAGAAGCCTACGCAGAAGCAGTCGCCAAACGGAGGATCTGGCCAAGACCAATGCTCCCAGGAACCGACAGCAACGCAAGGCTACACTCGGTGCTCGGATCAGAAAGCCCGGTCAGCAAACAGCAGCTACTCGAACAACAAGTGGATACGATGGCGCAAAAACGCACCGGGGAAGACATAACGTCTAGGTCACAACAAAGGAAAGAAGCCCTGATTAGCCCGGTGGGAGGTGGGTACTAAATGAACGTAAGCGAAGTCGCGACACTCTTTAGAAGCTATACCGATGAACCAGACGCCACCTTCCTGACAGACGCTGACGTGTCGACATACCTGACACAAGGATACAACGAGCTCAGAAGCTTCGTCATGGCGGTTAACCCGTCCATCTATACGGCATCCGCTGACCTTGTCTTTACTGCCGCCGATTCCTATGACCTCACCACAGGAGCCATCCAACTTCTGGGAGCTACCATTACCGTCGGATATGATCGACTGATGCAGATACAGACGCTGGCAGACGTGAGCTCAACAGGAACCACAGTAGGCACAATCTTTGAGCCCGTGGCAGACCTGTCAGCACTGGATGAAGCAGTCCATGCGTATATGCTTGAAGGGTCTACCATCAGGCTGGATAGCAAATACACCGCCACGCTGAGACTCAAGTACGTTCCAGAACAGTCAGCGACACTCTGGAGCAACCTCGCCGCAACAACATACATCGACGATCTCACGATGTACCATGACATGATCGCACTCTACGCTTACTCCCAATACGCCATAAGGGACTCGGCACAGAGCGCGCAGGTCGTTCTGCAACTCAGACACAGAGAGTCACAGCTCGTAGACTACATAGCACACCGCGTATTCCACGGGCCACAATACGTCTCCAAGACACTTGCATCATACCTGGATGGATGATGGCAGTCCCGTCTACAGAAGTCGAAGTCCTAAAGGACGGAATCGAACAAGAGAGCCCGTCTAAAGGCGCATTCGCGCTCAACATGATCTACCGGAGGAACGCATGGGAAGTGAGAAAAGGCTTTGGGCAAGTCCTCCAGAGGACCACCACCTTCGGCCTACCGACATTCGAGACGGCATCGACACAAGGCATGGGGATCCGGGGACATCTAGGGTCGTACTTGTTGGAGACGGACTTCGGTCATCTTCAGTGCTTATCGATATTCTCGGCACTGGTGAGGACCGGGGACACGACGATATATTCCTCGGGGACTAGCGACTTTAACAACTCCTATACGGACTACGTCCTGCTGCTCGAGATCGACGACCTCACCACAGGAGCTCGCTGGGAAGAGCCCCTCTACCACCACACATCGCAGAACACCGGCTTCGGAACGGAAAAGGCAGCGAACAATGCGTTCGGAGCGCAGATGTCATCGCAGCTAGCAGCCTCCTACGTGGGCGTGCCGCCCCCCTTTTGGCACGGAGTCTACGAGACGAACGAAGACAACGACCGCACAGGGTTCCGTTCCGGCCTCACAAGGAAGGCGTTCTTCTTTCATGAGTGGAAAGACGCCCTATACTTCGGAAACGAAGACACCGGCATATATGTCTATCGGCCAATCGCAATAGGGAAAACAGAGAGAAGGGCACTTAGGAACACGGAGCAAAGCCATAGAGGGTCGTTTTACTCGGAGCGGTCTTTTGTGCGCCCACTCGTCCCAACCCCCAACCCCGTCCACCAAGCAGCGTTTGCCTACATGGGGAAGGCAGACTTCCCGGGAGAGGTCGTGGATGTGGCAGTCATTGACGATAGGCTCGTGGTGGCATCCGAGAGAACGCTTTACTTCTCAGATGAGAACCACCCCGGTAACTTCATCGCCATCAATCAGGTCTCCGTGCCGGGTGAGTTCCCGGTGGTCGCCATCGAGGAACACCTCGGACACCTGATGATCTTCACGGAGCGAGAGACCTACATGTTCCGGTCAGCAGGAGGGGCGCTGTACGGAGGGGGGCAGATATCCCGCGTGGATGAGAACGTTGGGTGCCTCGGGCCAAATGCCGTTACCATGTGGGAAGGAAACCTAGCATGGGCTGACAGGAATGGCATTTACGTGACATCTGGAAACCTTGTGGTGACCAAGATAAGCGCCGGCATCGACTCATTCTTTAACGGGTACTTCTCTTCGCCGCTCACCTCATACTACGATGGGCTTGGATTCTCAGACACCTCTGACAAGCAGCCACAGACAACGTTCAGGGTCACTGACAGAAGGGTTCACCTCTGCTACAACGCTGAGCTCGGTGCGGTCTTCGCCACATTCCCAGACTCCAGTAGCACCTTCTGCTTCTCCGAAGGTCGCTGGTCGTTGTGGAAAACGGAGACACAGGCAACGAGTGAGGTTATCCCCGCAAGGACAGACAACAAGGTCGTCGCCACGAAAACCATCACTAACCCGTGGTTGCTGTCTACCGATGACGACCTACTCATGGTTGGAACACTCGACGAGCAGACGTGGACAGACAGCGCCGATGACAGCGCAGGTGCTCCCATTGGTATGAACCTCGCCACAAGCAGCTACTACGTCATGCGGTACGGACGTGGTGGCGCCATCGACAGGAACGTGTTCGACGAAGACCAGCGCAAGCCTACGGGCTACTATCGTTCATTCCTATTGTCGGCTGGTAGGGCCAGGTCCGAAGCCATAGTGGGCGCCCCTGAGCGCGTGCCTACCGGGTACGCTTTCCCTGATGGTGACTGGACTATCGGCGCAAGTACATACTCGACCGTGAGACCAGAGGATGAGATCTATTGGATCCCCGTCTCCCTGGTCACCAACGATGCCACAAAGAGCAGTGTGGAACAGTGGAATATGACGATTAGGTTCGACCAGGATGCCTGGGAGCCTGTGCTCTACGCGAATAATTCAGACATCGACTTCTTTGTGCCGTCAGAGAGGGTCAACACCAAAGAGGGGTACAACCCCGGAGCTGGAAACGCAAGCGGCCAGGTGCGCCTGTCTGGCAGCAACATCAACATAGACTTCGACGAGAACGAAGACCCCTTCACCAGGAGGATCTACCTCACAACGAGCATCAAGAACCTCATGATGTACATCCCGATGAGGCGAAAGGAAGCGGCAAAGGCTGGCTCCCTTAGCACCATGGTCTGGGACATCTCCACAACCTCGCCGCCAGTCATCACCAACGCTTCGGGCTCGCTAACACTAAATACCAGATACTGGCAGGAATACTTCCTGGGGACCAACGACGCACGAAGGGAAGACAACGTAGCCATGACAGTGGACTGGGCCTACAAAACCAAACAGGTGAACATCAACGAGCAAACAATGGCAAAGGCACGAGGGTTATATATCAGAACGCTCTCGCATGGACCGGCAGATACATCCAACAGACTCGCAGACGACTACGCATTTGGACTCCTGAATACGCTGCTTGCCGCTGACGAGAAAGGGTGGATATCACAGGTCGTTGACTTCACAGGGGTTACAGGGGTTACAGTCGAATCCATCGATAAGATAGCAAAGAAGTCATCCATACGAACCAGAGTCAGAGACTCAGGGTCAACGATGGTCAATAAGACGTTCGGACAGGCCGGTGTTACCTATGGGTCTGACAGCGTCACAAGTGATGGGAACTACCTTATCGACAGCCAAGAGGTCGACATCATAGCCACAAGCGACAGCGTCAAGGGGTTCACATTCTCGTACATGCTCTTCGGACACATACAGAATAGAGC
>Ga0310342_100003661_pt1 | contig 10158 bp, 8 predicted proteins | sample S15DNA20500_MG_FD_206155 | JGI IMG/M metagenome (GOLD analysis project Ga0310342, IMG submission 206155) | Marine microbial communities from station ALOHA, North Pacific Subtropical Gyre - S1503-DNA-20-500_MG | ecosystem: Environmental > Aquatic > Marine > Oceanic | place: Pacific Ocean: North...
GTCCTCATCGCCGGCAAGGGCCACGAGGACTACCAGATCATCGGGCGCGAGCGACTGCCGTTCTCCGACTGCGACGAAGCGCGCCGCGCCCTCGAGAACCGGGGAGACACGTGAACGCCGACCCCAAGCCGCACGCAGCGGCACCCTTCAGCGCGACCCAGGCGGCCGCCTGGACGAGCGGAGACGTCATCCGCGGACCCGCCGACGCGACGTTCGCCGGCGTGTCCATCGACTCGCGAGAGATCCCGACGGGCGGCCTGTTCGTGGCAATCGTGGGCGAACGCCACGACGCACACGGATTCGTCGAGACGGCGGTGGAGTCCGGGGCGACGGGCGTGCTCGCCCTGCGCGACCGCGAACTGCCGGACCTCGGGCCTTCCGTGACCGTTGTCGCAGTCGACGACACGACAGCGTCACTTGGCGCCCTCGCGGCAGGCCACCGCTCGCTGTACGCCGGCCCGCTCGTCGCCGTCACGGGCAGCAACGGCAAGACGACCACCAAGGAGATGTGTGCCGCGATCCTCTCGCAGCGCGCTCCGTGCCTGAAGAACCGCGGAAATCTGAACAACCAGTTCGGCCTGCCGCTCACGTTGCTGCGGCGCAGCAGCAACCACCGCACCGTCATCGTCGAGATCGGGATGAACCACCGCGGCGAGATCGCGCCGCTGGTTGCGATCGCACAGCCGACGGTGGGACTCATCATGAACGTGGGCAACGCACACATCGAGCATCTGGGCTCGGTGGACGAGATCGCCCTCGAGAAGGGCGACCTCGTCGCCCCCCTGCCCGCTTCCGCGACCGCGGTGCTGAACGCCGACGACGAGCGGGTCGCGCGTCAGGCGCAGCGCACCGTCGCGCGCCTGGTCCGCTTCGGGCGCAGCGCCGACGCCGACATCCGCGGCGAAGAGTTCCGACAGGCCGACGACGGCTGCGTCCACTTCGCGATCGCGTGCGACGCGGGCCGCTGCGACGTCTCGGTGGCGGGCCTCGGCGAGTCCGCGATGTCGAACGGGCTCGGCGCGGCCGCGGCGGCCATGGCCGCGGGTGCAAGCCTCGACGACGTAGTGAGCGGCCTCGCTTCGTACCGGCCGGTCTCCGGCCGCCTCACCCGGATCGACCTCCCGGGCGATGTCGTCGTGATCGACGACACCTACAACGCCAATCCGCAGTCGATGGAGAACGCGCTGCGCGCTCTGGCCACCCTCCCCGGTCGCACGCGACGCATCGCGGTGCTCGGCGACATGGGAGAGCTCGGCGACTCCACCGCGAGCGCCCACGTCGCCGCGGGGCGGCTCGCCGCCGAGCTCGGTCTCGACTACGTGGTGGCCGTCGGCGCCCAGGCCGAGCGTATCGCCGCCGGCGCCTTCGAAGCGGGCATGCCAGCGGCCCGAGCCCTGCCCTGCGACCGCTTCGAAACCGCCTGCGAGCGCGTGTCCGAGCTCCTGCGTGGCGGCGACGGCGTGCTCGTCAAGGGATCCCGCAGCGCGCGCATGGAGCGCGTCGTCGAAGCCCTCGTGAAGGGGAAGAGCGACTGATGTTCTACCACCTCCTCTACCCGCTCGCGTCCGAGTTTCAGGCGTTCAACGTGTTCCGCTACATCACGTTCCGCGTGGGCGCGGCGACGCTGACGGCGCTCTTCATCTCGTTCGTCGTGGGACCGCCTCTGATCCGGATGCTGGAGCGTCTGCGCGTCGGCCAGCCCATCCGCGAGATCGGACCCGACCATCAGAGCAAGGAAGGCACCCCCACGATGGGGGGACTGTTGATCCTGCTGTCCCTGCTCGTATCGGTTCTTCTCTGGTCGAACCTCGACAACGCGTTCGTCTGGACCGTGATCGGCGTGACGGTGGGCTACGGAATCCTCGGCTTCATCGACGACTACGCGAAGGTCACACGCGCCAACTCGTCCGGCATCACGGCGCGGATGAAGCTCTTCTGGCAGACGGTAATCGCGTTCGCCGTCGCCGTCGCGATCTACAGTCAGCCCGCCTTCGACGCGGTGCTCTCGGTTCCGTTCTTCAAGAACTTCACGCCTCACCTGGGTTGGTTCTACATCCCGGTCGCCACGTTCGTCATCGTCGCGGCGAGCAACGCCGTGAATCTCACCGACGGGCTCGACGGGCTCGCCATCGGCCCAGTGATGATCGCAGCCGGCACCTTCCTCGTGCTCTCCTACGCGGCCGGACACACGGTCATCGCCGACTACCTAGCGATCAAGTCGGTACCGGGGGCCGGTCACCTCGCGATCTTCTGCGGAGCCCTCATTGGCGGCAGCCTCGGCTTCCTCTGGTTCAATGCGTCGCCCGCGCAGCTCTTCATGGGAGATGTCGGATCGCTCGCGCTCGGCGGCGCGCTCGGAACGATCGCGGTGCTGATCCGCCAGGAGTTCCTGCTCGCGGTCGTCGGCGGGATCTTCGTGATCGAGACACTCTCGGTGATCATCCAGGTCGCCTACTTCAAGATGACCGGTGAGCGCGTCTTCCTGATGGCGCCGATCCACCACCACTTCGAGAAGCTCGGCTGGCCCGAGCAGAAGATCGTCGTCCGGTTCTGGATCATTTCGATCATCCTCGGGCTCATCGCCCTTTCGTCGCTCAAGTTGCGGTGATGCTCGAACTCGACGACAAGCGCGTCCTCGTCCTCGGTCTCGGGGTGTCCGGGCGCAGCGCGGCCGCCTTCTGCGCCGAGCACGGCGCGCGGGTCGTCGCCGCCGAGGAAGGGCCGCTGGCTGACACGGTTCCCGACCTGCCGAGCTCCGTCGAAGTGTCGGCCGGCGCGCCGTTCCCCGATCCGGCCGACTTCGACCTCGTGGTCCCGAGCCCCGGTGTCCCGCGCGAGCGGTATGCCGCGCGCGCCCGGCGTGTGTGGGGAGACGTCGAGATCGCCTATCGGGCGCTCGCCATCCCGCTCATCGCAGTGACCGGCACGAACGGCAAGTCCACCACCGTGCTCCTCATCGAGGCGATGCTGCGCAGCGCCGGCCTGCGGGTCCGCGCCGCCGGCAACCTCGGCGCCCCCGCCCTCGGTCTCGTGGGAGAGGCGCTCGACGTCGCCGTGATCGAAGTCTCGTCGTTCCAACTCGACACCACAGAGGCGTTCCGGCCCCGGGTCTCCGTGGTGTTGAACATCACGCCCGACCACCTCGATCGGCACGGGAGCTTCGGCGCGTACGCGGCAGCGAAGGCCCGCATCAAGGCACGGCAGGAAGCTCCCGACGTCGCGGTCCTCAACTTCGACGATGCCGTCGTGCGCGGTTTCGGGTCGGACACGCGCGCCTCGGTGCTGCCGTTCCAGGCGGCGGGCCCGCTGGCGTCCGGTGCCTGGATCGACACCGGTGCGTTCGTGCTGAACGCCCCCGAGTTGCTCGGCAGAACCGAGCCACTGCGCCTCTCGCTCGACGGTTCGAAACTGCGCGGCGCACACAATCTCGAGAACATCACGGCCGCCCTTTGCGCCGTGGCCGCTTTCGGGGTCGACCCGAAGCGCGCCGTCACTGCGCTGGCACACTTCGAGGGGCTACCGCACCGCAACGAGGTCGTTGGACGCGTGCGGGGTGTCACGTTCGTCGACGATTCCAAGGCGACGAACCCCGGCGCGAGCATTCGCTCGGTGTCCGGCGCCGGCGGGCCCGTGGTGTGGATCGCGGGCGGACGCGGCAAGGGCCTCGACTTCGGCGCGCTGGCGAACGCCGCGTGCCGACACGCGCGCGCCGCCGTGCTGATCGGCGAGAGCGCGGGCGCTCTCGAAGAGGCGATTGCCGGACGCATGAAGGTTCAGCACGCCGCCAGCCTCGAGGAGGCGGTGGATTGCGCAGCTCGCTGCGCCCGCCCCGGCGACACCGTCCTGCTGTCGCCGGCCTGCGCGAGCCAAGACCAGTTCCGCGACTTCGCAGAGCGCGGCGATCGATTCCGCGCCGCGGTCGAGCGGCTCTCCGCGGATTCGGGCGACGCCGCGAGAGGTGCGGATTGAAGCGGAGGCACCCGCGCAACGTGGAACCGTCGGGGCGGAGCGAGAGCCGACCGCGCGTGGTGACGCCGGCACGCCGACGCCGGCAGACCGAGGCGGAGCGCCGTCGCGCCTCCCGCGCTGCGATCTCGTCGCCGAGCCTCCCCGCGACCCTCGACGGTGGCGTTCTGACCGCTACGGCGATCCTCACGTCGATCGGCGTGGTGATGATCTACAGCACGACGGCGCCGCTCTCGATGGGGCACGCCGTACCGCCCCACTTCACCCGACACCTGGCCGCCGTGTTGCTCGCGACCCTGTGCGCCGCCGTGACGCTTCGGATCCCGCTTCAGCGGGTGCGACAATTGGCGCGGCCGTTCTGGATCGCCAGCATCGCGCTGCTGATCCTCACGCTCGTCGCGGGCGTCGAGGTCAACGGGGCCGAACGTTGGCTCGCCGTACCCGGTACGAACTTTCGCTTCCAGCCCGCGGAGATTGCCAAGCTCGCGACCGTCCTCGTGGTGGCGTCGACGCTCGCGGGCGGCCGCATCGAGCGACGCAACATCCAACGCACCGCCGTCTACACCGCGATCCCCGCCGCCCTCCTGCTCCAACAGCCGGACCTCGGCAACGCCGGGCTCGTCATCGCGCTCGTGGGACTTCTGCTGTTCGTCGCCGGCGCGCCGCTGCGCAGGCTCCTCGTTCCATCGGCCATCGCAGCCCTGGGTGCAGCGGCCTTCGTCGCCTGGAACCCGTACACGCGACGCCGCGTCACTGGCTTTCTCGACCCCTGGGCCCACGCCGACGACGAGGGCTTCCAGCTCGTGCAGTCGTTCGTGGCGTTCGGCCGCGGCGGCAGTCTCGGCGTGGGTGTGGGCGACGGCCGCCAGAAGCTCGGCTTCCTCCCCGAGGCGCACACCGACTTCATCCTGTCCGGCGTGGCGGAGGAGCTCGGTCTCGTGGGCGTTCTCCTCGTACTCGGTGCCTTCGCGGCGCTCGCGGTGGTGGGTACGCGCATCGCGCGCCGGAGTCCCGATCGCTTCGCTGCGCTCGTCGCGTTCGGGGCAACCTCGCTCCTCGTGGTTCCCGCGGCGGTGAACGCGGCCGTCGTGATGGGCCTGCTGCCCACCACCGGTTTCACGCTTCCGTTCCTCTCCTACGGGCGCACGTCCCTGGTGATCTGCGGGATCGCCGTGGGCCTGATCCTGCGCGCCGCGTCGCGGGAAGCGGCGCCCGCCAAAGCCCCCGTTGCACGCGAGCGGAGCCGGGGCCGCGCGACCCGGCGCGAGAGGGTGATCGCGTGAGCGGGGAGCTGCGCCGGCGCGCGGAACGAAGCTGGGTCGTGGCCGGTGGCGGCACGGGCGGCCACGTCACGACGGCGCTCGCCATTGCGGAACGGGTCGTCGCGCGCGGCGACCGGGCGCGCATTCTGGGTTCGAAGCGCGGACTCGAGACCCGGCTCGTTCCGGCCGCGGGCTTCGAGTTCAAAGCGCTGCCTGCGAAGCAACTGATGGGCGAGGGGCTGCTCGCGCGCATCGCCTCGCTTCCGATACTCGCCGGGGCGTGCGCCGCCGCGTGGAAGCTCCTCGGTACGTACGCGACCGAGATCGTGGTCTCCGTCGGCGGCTACGCGTCGGTGCCGGCGGTGGTCGGTGCGGTGCTGCGCGGTGTGCCCATCGCGGTGGTCGAGCCAAACGCGATTCCGGGTCGTGCAAACCTCCTGGCTGCGCGTTTCGCGCGTCGCGTGTTCGTGCAGTTCGACGAGGCGGGGCGCGTGTTCGAAGCACGCGGTGCAGCGGGCCGCGTGCGAAACGTCGGCATTCCGCTGCGCGCAGACCTGATCGACGCGTTCGCTGGTGCGCCGGCTCGGCGAGAGCCCGCACCGCCGCTGCGGGTCCTGATCTTTGGCGGCAGTCAGGGGGCCCGACAGATCAACGACGCGATGATAGACGCCGTCGGCGACCTCGACCCCGCGTCCCTCGCGATCTTCCACCAGACCGGCACGGCGGATCGCGCGCGGGTCGAGGAGGCGTACGCGAAGCGTGGACTCGCCGCGACTGTGGTCGAGTTCGAGCCCGACATGCCCGCCCGCTATCGCTGGGCCGACGTCGCCGTGTGCCGTTCGGGTGCCCTCACGGTGGCGGAGCTCGCGCTGGCAGGTCTGCCGGCCCTGCTCGTTCCTTATCCGTACGCGGCGGACGACCACCAGGTGGCGAACGCACGCTCGCTCGCGGAGGTGGGTGCGGCGCGCATTCTCGACGCAGAGCCGCTCGACAGCGCCGGCCTCGCGGGCGAGCTGCGCTCCCTCATCGGACCCGCGGGTGTCGACGCGCTGCGAACCATGAGCGCGCGGGCCACGGCGCTCGCGCGACCCGACGCCGCGGAAACTGTCGTCGCCGAGTGCGACGCGTTGCTCGCCGCAACGTCTTCGGCGCGTTCGGACCGCATGAGAGAGAGGTAGCCATGCATCGTCGCATCAAGCACATCCACTTCGTCGGCGCCGGCGGCGTCGGCATGTCGGGCATCGCGGAGCTGCTCGCGAATCAGGGCTACCGGGTGACGGGCTCCGACCTTCGCGAGGGCGAGACGGTGACGCGACTCCGCTCTCTCGGCATCGACGTGGCCGTCGGACACGATGCGAGTCACGTCGGCGAGGCCGACGTCGTCGTCTACTCCTCGGCGATCCGCCCGACGAACCCGGAGCTCGTGGAGGCAGAGGGCCGCAACATCACCGTGATCCCGAGGGCCGAGATGCTGGCCGAGATCATGCGTCTCAAGGACGGTATCGCCGTCGCAGGCAGCCACGGTAAGACCACGACGACGTCGTTGATCGCCCACGTGCTCGATCGCGCCGGCCTCGACCCCACCTCAGTGATCGGCGGTCGCGTTCTCGCGCCGAGCGGAGCGACGAGCGGAGCAAAGCTCGGATCGAGCGATCTGCTCGTCGCCGAGGCGGACGAGAGCGACGGGTCGTTCCTGCGCCTCGCTCCGGTGATCGCGATCGTCACGAACATCGACCGCGAGCACCTCGACCACTACGGGTCGTACGACGCGCTGCGCGACGCGTTCGCGTCGTTCGCGAACCGCGTGCCCTTCTGGGGTCTGGCGGTACTGTGCCTCGACCATCCGGGCGTGCAATCGATCCTGCCGCGGATGGCGCGCCGCACCGAGACTTACGGCTTTTCGTCGCAGAGCGATCTACACGCGACGGACGTCGAGGTCCACGGCGCGGGAATGCGCTTCGCGGTGAGTCACCGCAGCGAACCGCTCGGCCGAGTCACGATCCGACTGCCCGGTCGCCACAACGTGCTCAACGCCCTCGCGACGCTGACGGTCGCCCTCGAACTCGATGTTCCATTCGAGTCCGCTGCCGAGGGCCTGGCCAGCTTCATCGGCATCGAGCGTCGCTTCGAGACGCTGGCCGAAGTGGGCGGCATTCGCGTCGTCGACGATTACGGGCACCATCCCGCCGAGATTCGCGCAACGCTCGGCGCGGCTCGCACCGTGCACGGTGGTCGCACCGTGGTGGCCTTCCAACCGCACCGCTACACGCGCACGCGCGACCTCTGGGAGGAGTTCGCCGGCGCCTTCAACGACGCCGACATCGTCTTCGTGACCGAGATCTATGCTGCCAACGAGGACAAGATCCCGGGCATCGAATCGGCACCGCTCGTCGAGGCGATCCGCGCGCACGGTCACCGCGACATCCACTTCGTTGCCGATCTCGACGACGTCCTCGATCGACTCGCGACGACCATCCGCCCCGGCGACCTCGTGATGACGCTCGGCGCCGGAAGCATCTCGACGCTCGGCCGCCGACTCGCAGATCGCCTGCGCGAGGAGCTCGGATGATCGGACGCGCGCTGCGAGACGAGCTGTCGGAGCGACTCAGCGACCGCGTGCGGTTCGACGTCGCAATGGCGCGCTGCATCTCGCTTCGCGTCGGTGGTCCGGCCGATGCTCTCGTGACGCCGGCAGACCGCGAGGAGCTCGCCTTCGTGCTCGGAGTCTGTGCGAGCCACGGCGTCGCACACACCGTCCTTGGCTCGGGATTCAACACACTCGCAAGCGATACGCCGCTACGCGCCGTGGTCGTGCAGCTCTCGCGCTTTCGCCGGCTCGAGGAGCGCCCGGGACTGCTGCTGCGCGCCGAGGCCGGTGTCTCCCACAGTCAGCTCACGCGTTTCTGCGTCGAGCGTGGCTTCTCGGGACTGGAGTTCGGTGCCGGAATCCCTGGAACGCTCGGCGGTTGGATCGCCATGAACGCCGGCGTCCCGGAGCGCGAGGTGAAGGACGTCATCGTCGAGATCGAGACGATGAGCCCCACGGGCGAACGCGTCACCCACCTGCCGGCGGAACGGCTCACCTTCACCTACCGCGCGCTCCGCGGTCTCGCGCCGGGCTCCGTGCTCCTCTCCGCGCTGCTGGCGATCGAGGTGTCGACGCGCGACGCGGTGCGAAGCGAGGTCGATCGCTTTCTGTCGCACCGCTCGGGCACTCAGCCGCTCAACGTCCCGACCTGCGGCTCGGTGTTCAAGAACCCACTCGGCGACCACGCGGGCCGGCTGATCGAGGTCGCCGGGCTGAAGGGACACCGGATCGGTGGAGCGGAGATTTCGTCCGTACACGCGAACTTCATCTCCAATCTTGGCGGCGCCACAGCGGCCGACGTGATGGCGCTCATCGAGGCAGCCCGCAAGGCAGTCTTCGAAGCGACGGGTACGCGTCTCGAGACCGAGGTGCGGATTCTCGGGGAGGTTTCGTAGTGCGCAGATCCCGTCGAGGAGTGGGCGTCACCACGCGCGTCGAGCGCAGCGCACAGGAGCGGCGCGAGCGCGCGCACGCGCACCTCACGAAGGTGCGCCGGCGCAGCCGGGGCGAGGCGCCGGTGCGCTGGCCCGTGCGCGGTGTCGCGGTCGCGCTGTTGCTCGCCTCGGCGGGCGCGGGCGCAGCGCTCACCTCGCCAACCGGCTCGCGAATCCTCCACGCCTTCGAGCCGGTGGCGATCCGTGCCATCCACGTGCGTGGCGCCGAGCGGCTCTCGGCGGCCAGCGTCGTCGCGGCAGGCGGAATCGAGAGGGGAGCAGTGTCGTACGGCGAGTCCGCGGAAGAGATCGCGTCGCGCATCGCGGGGCACCCGTGGATCGCCGACGCGCGGGCCGTGTGGCTGGCGAGCGGAGCTCTGCTCGTCGAAATCGAGGAGCGCGTTCCGGCCGCTCTCGTCTCGGCGCCCGGCGCCAACGCCGCGTGGTTCCTCGACGAGACGGGCACGGCGTTCGCGCCGGCGGATCCGGACACAGCGGGGCTTCCGCTGCTGCGCAGTGCCGCGCCGCTCGAGCCGGGTGAGACCGACGCCCGCCTCGCATCCGCACTCGCACTCTCTGCGCTGCTTGCCAATGCGGGACTCCCCGACGGAACGCTCGTCGGTGTCTCGGTGGATGGCGTATCCGACGGGTTCTTCCTCGAGGTTCCCGGCCTCGGCGGACGCGTCGTGCTCGGGCGCGACGAGCCCGCACAGCAGGAGCCGCGCCTCGCGCAGCTCGCGCTGCTCCTCGCAGCGAACCTTCCCGAGGTGCAGCGCGCCTCGCGTATCGATCTTCGTTTTGCGGACCAGGCGGTCCTGCAGACGCCGCGTTTGAAAAGCGCGGCAACAGCGGCGGTGCGGCGTGGACGCGTCGCGCCGTCCAACGGAACGCCGACCGGGTGATCCGGCGGTGCTCCACACAGGGGGGAACGACAATGGCCAGAAGAGAAGACCTGATCATCGGACTCGACATCGGGACGACCAAGATCTGCGTGATCGTGGCGGCCCAGACGGAGAACGGCGTCGACGTCGTCGGCATCGGCACGCATCCGTCGAAGGGCCTGCGCAAGGGTGTGGTGGTGGACATCGACGCGACCGTCGATTCCATCAAACGCGCGGTCGAGGAAGCGGAGCTGATGGCGGACTGTGAGATCTCATCCGTCTACGCCGGCATCGCGGGCAGCCACATCCGCGGCATCAACTCGCACGGCGTCGTCGCAGTGAAGGACCGCGAGGTACGCGAAGGCGACGTAAAACGGGTGATCGATGCCGCCAAGGCCGTGGCGATCCCGATGGACCGCGAGGTGATCCACGTGATCCCTCAAGAGTTCATCATCGACGATCAGGATGGCATTCGAGAGCCACTCGGCATGAGCGGTGTTCGGCTCGAGGCCAAGATCCACATCGTG
>Ga0310342_100003663_pt1 | contig 10156 bp, 7 predicted proteins | sample S15DNA20500_MG_FD_206155 | JGI IMG/M metagenome (GOLD analysis project Ga0310342, IMG submission 206155) | Marine microbial communities from station ALOHA, North Pacific Subtropical Gyre - S1503-DNA-20-500_MG | ecosystem: Environmental > Aquatic > Marine > Oceanic | place: Pacific Ocean: North...
CCACCCGCCCGCTCTTGCCCGAATCGACCGCCGCCTGCACCGTGGCGGCGATGTCACGGCTGGTCACCGCGTCCAGGATCCCGCCGCTGCCGCTGTCGATCGCTTCGGCAAAATCCTCCATCAACTGAAAATCCAGGTCGATGGCCATCCGCCGGTGCCGGAATTCCTGTGATGGCTGGTTGCGGTAGTAAACGCTGACCTCGGGACGCGCTTCGCTGATCACCAGCCCGCCCGTCTCGCCCAGCACGTGCAGCTTGATCTCACCGATGTCCGGATGCGAGGCGGCTCCGATGCGGCCGATGCACAGCGTGCCGATCACCCCGTTGGCCATCTCCAGCGTCACCGTCGCCAGGTCCTCGACATCGTTGTCCACGTTGGCCTGGTGAAAATGCGAGGCCGTCCGGGCGTAGACCCGTTCGACCCGGCTGCCGGCCAGGTGCTGGATGTAGGCCAGCGGGTAGATGCCCTCGATCTTCAATTCGCCCATCGGATCGACGCCAACGCCGCCATCCGAACCGTCCGAGTGCGCTTCGATCTGCCGCTCGAGCCAGTCGATCGGCGGATCGTCGGGGCCCCGGCTGCCCCTGGGTGGCCCCGAATCCTTGGCAAAATAGAAATCGACATGAAACGCGTACGGTTTTCCGATCACGCCCTCGTCGATCACGCGCCTGGCCTCGACCAGCGCCGGCAGGAAGTTGCGGTTCCACATCATGAATCGCACGTCGTGTTCGGCCACCGCGGCGACCACCCGGTCGCATTCCGAGATCCGGTTCGACATCGGCTTGTCCTGCACCACGTGCAGGCCCATTGCCGCACACCGGACTGCCAGGTCGCAGTGTCGCTCGGCTTCGGAACTGATCACCGCCACCTGCACGTCGTGATCGGCAACCGCCTGCTCGATTCCCTTCACGTAAGGGATGCCATGCTCGTCGGCGTAGAGCTGATTTCGCTCGTGGACCCAGTCGGGCTGATCGGCGTCGTCACAGACGACGACCAGGTCGAACCGCGGGTGTGTGACCACGCCGTTGGGCACGTAGGCGTGCTTGACCACGCTGACCACCGCACATCGAAAGACGGTGTTGTTCTCACCCGAGCTCATAGCCGTCTCCTGACGCGTTGAGCCTCAACGGAGCCCCGGCCTCGATCGACCGCTCGGCCGCCTCGGCCACTCTCAACGCTCCCACCGCAGCGGTCGGTCCGGGATCGGCCACGCGACCCTCCGACACAGCAGCCGCGAACTCGCCCAGCAGGTTCACCAGCCCGGACACACCCTCGCCGCCCCGCACCGCTTCGGGCTGACCACCGGCATACAGCAGGTGCATGTTGTGATGGTCATCGGCATAGACCGAACCGTCTCCGCCGATCAGCGACAACGAATAGTAGTCGTCACCGCCGGGAAGAGTGGTGGCCACGTCGACCAGGGCCATGCCGTCGCCGGGGAACCCCAGGTGCACGTGGGAGTAGCCACCCGATTCGCCACGGCGGACCGCATACACCTCGCTCGGCAGGGTGCCGAACAGCCAGTTGGCCAGGTCGAGTTGATCGGCCAGGCAGGCGATGCCGACCGGGTCGCCGCCGGGCAGCCAGCGGTGGATCCGCAGCAGCCCGAGCGGCCCCAGTGAACCGTTCGAGTTGGCCGACTGCACCTCCTGGATCGACGGTCGAAACCGACCGGTCGCCGCCAGCATCACGACGATGCCATCGGGTGCGGCCAGCCCCGCAGCCGCAGCCGAACTGCTCAGCGATCCGGGGACCAGCAGCACGTGGCGACCGGCGGTGGCGGCCTGGTTGGCGGCATCGACACCGGCCACCAGCACGGCATCGGCCGCATCGGCATCGACGATCGTCACGTCGGCCAACCGATCGGCAGCCGCCTGCCAGTCGGCGGCCGCCGTGGGACCGGAATCGATCAATCCGAGTTTCAGCATCCCACTCACGATCCTGTTCGGCCACTCGAGTCCACTAGTCTTCGATCTCGCCGCCGACACCCTCTGGCAGCAACAGAATGCCGATCGCACCAAGCAGGTAGATCAGGCTCATGATCTTCCCGAGCAGCGCGTAGTCTTCGTTGAACTCCTGGATCAGGATGGCGCCGGCAAACACCGTCACGGCGGTGATGATACGCCCGAAGTTGAAACAGACACCCGCCCCGGTCGACCGGATCCTGGTCACGAACAACTCGGGTAAAAACAGAGGCAACCAGCCGAAGAAAATCCCGCTGAAGAATCCCAGAGCGGCGAACCCGGCCAGGAACTGCCATTGCTCGGGAGTGTGGAACATGTAGACAAATTCGGCACAGACCAGGCACAGGATACTGGTCAGGAAGTACGTCTTCTTGCGACCCACGGCACTCGCAATCACCCCGCCCAGGAAGCTGCCGATGATCCCCGTCAGGGATCTCGCCATCCCGATATCGGCCTTGAGACTGGTTTGGCCGATTTCCTCACCGACCTTGTCCGCCCAGGCCTGTGACCAGCTGGAGGCTCCCCAGCCACCCAGCAGTGGCACGGTGGCCAGCAGGATTCCCACCAGGGTGACCCCGATCAGCCCCGGCTTGAACACGTCCCAGGTTGAAACGGCGGCACCGTCCTCGGCCAGGTCCTCTCCGGAGAGCAACTTCTTCCGATCCGCGATCCAGGTCGGCGACTCCGGTACACAGGCAATCACGATTCCGGCCAACACGATCGGAGATCCACCCATCAAAAACACCCACCGCCACTGGTCGTAGCTCACGCCCACCTGGCGACCAACCCAGAAGGTCAGGAAGATGCCCACGTTCGCGGCCGTGCCGATCACGCCAGCCAGCATCGGTCGAGACACTCCCTTCCACGCCTCGGACATCAACGCCACGCCATTGGGCCACATCCCACCCACACCCATGCAGGTGACAAACCGGGCCAACCACAACTGCTCAGGAGACTGAGAGAAGTAGCCGATGAGCGACATGCCCGAATAGCAGGTGATCGCCGCCGCCATGCCCCGGGATCGCCCATACCGATCCCCGATACGTCCAAACACCAGGCCGCCCAGGGCGGCCCCGAACAGGAACGCGCAGACGTAGTACCCAAACCAGCCACCGGCACGCCCACCCAGCCGCGCATCGACCACGTACCGCTGGAGCTCCTCAGGAGAAATCTCCCCGTTTTTGTCTCCTTCTTTCCCAAGAATCTTTACGACATCCGGATTCTTGGTCAGGCCAACCGCCGTCAGGTCGGCCTTTGTGATTTTATTCTTGCCGTCATCGCCGGCGGATCCGGCCGTCCTGAAGTGAGCCGTCTGGATCACACCATCCTTGTCGGTGTCGAGCGACTTGCTGAGTTCATCGACTGTCGTCTTGTCCTCGGCCGTCAATTCACCTTCACCGGAAATAACCAGCAGTTCGAGCGCTGCGGTTCGCATCGCCAGTCCATTGATGGCCATGTGCGTACCGCCAAAGAACCAGCCGAAAAAGGCGGTCACAATGATCAGGTACTTGCCCACCTGGGTGAGCGAGGGAACGCCGTTGTCATTCACATCGGGAGCGTCGGACACGTTGGACCTCGTCGAAATCCGTCGAAAACCTCCGGCGATCCGCAGCACATCACGCGGATCAACGGGCGTGGATTCTACCGCAGCCGAGGATGGGATTCGATTCAGCCGGTGCCGGTTTACGGACACGGTGGCCACAAGCTGCCTTCATCGACAGAATCGGGGTACTTCCCAAACCGAGATTCACGCCGATGCCGCACGACACCGATCTCCGTGACCGACTCAAGACCGTCCATACCTACGCCGCCACTCCCTTCACCGACGACCTGCTGCACCTGGACCTGGCCGGGTTCGAGAGAAATCTCGAGTTCCTGGTCGAGCACGGCATGCGGGTGATCGCCGTCGGAGGTGGCACCGGTGAAATCGAAACGCTGACGGTGGAGGATCTCGAGACGCTGGTCGGAACCGCCTTGCGGACCGTCGATGGCCGGGCCCTGGTGATCGCCTGCCTGCCGGCCAACCTGGGCGAGGCAGTCGAGCTGCTGGGTCGGTACGAGCGACTGGGCGTGGAGATCTGCCTGGGGATGCCGCCACTGATCCGGTCGAAGATCCCCACCGATCTCTCAGGCACGTGGCACTACTTCAACCAACTGGGCCGTGCGACGGGACTCCCATTGATGCCCTACAACACGCAGGGCTGGCCGGCTGAGTTCGTGGTCGAGTTGGCCGAGATCGAAGCGATCATCGGGGTCAAGGACCCCTGCTTCCTGCCGCACGAGTTCTTCCGGGCGATCCGCATGCTGGGCGACCGCTTCGTATGGATCGGCAACAAGAAGCACGATCCGGGGGTGGCGCAGTTGCGGTACCAGATGGGAATGGAGGGCTTCACCTCGGGGCAGGGCAATTTCTGGCCCGAACCCGAACTGGCAATCCACGCGGCGGGGGTCGAGGGCAACTGGGACCGGATCATCGAGATTCAACAGCGGGTGGCGGTGCTCGAACAACTCCGGCTGGCCCACGACGATGCCGCGATGGTCAAGGCGGGCATGGACCTGGTGGGCCTGGCCGGCGGAAAGGTCCGTCCGCCGCGGGTGGATGCCCCCGAGGAAGCTCGCCAGGCGTTCCGCGAAGCACTGGTGGCGGCCGAGTGCCCGCTGATCTGATCGACCACGACGAGCAGGCAGACAGATGTCCATTTCCGAGTTCTCCCCGGTTCCACCGGACGACACGAACCAGGACAGCCGGCCAACCAACGTCCGCTGGGTGATCTTCGGCCTGGCGTCGCTGGCCAGCTACATCAACTACGTCCACCGGTATTCGTGGGGCGTGATCAAGCCGTATCTGCTGGAAGATGGTGTGGTCACCGAAGAGGAGGTGGGCTGGCTCGATGGACTGATCGGGCTGACCTACGGCCTGGGGCAGTTTCCCGGTGGCCTGGCCGGCGACCTGTTGGGTCCACACGTCGTCATTCCGGTCAGTGCCGTGCTCTGGTCGATCGTCACGGCCGCGCCCGCAGTCGTGTCGGCATTTTACGGGCTGGCAACGATCCGACTGGCAATGGGACTGGTCCAGGCACCCTGCTATCCGTGCCTGGGCAAGATCACCCAGACCTGGGTGCCCAGAGCCGTCCGCACCTCCCAGCAGGGGTTCATCTCGTCGTTCGCCGGCCGAGCCGGCGGCGCATGTTCGTCGCTGATCATCGGCACGCTGCTGATGGGCTGGCTGGGAATGACATGGCAAACCGGCCTGGTCATCACCGCCGGCGCGGGAATCGTCTTCGCCATCGCATTTGCCCTGCTGTTCCGGAACACGCCTCGCCAACACCCCGGGGTCAACGACGCCGAAGCGGCCATGATCGAAGAAGGAGAAGTGGTGGTCGCCACCAACCAGCCGATCCGGTGGGACTGGTCGGCCGGTAACATCCGCAACATCGCCGCGTTCTTCGGCGCATCGTTTTCGAGCACCTTCGCCGACAACCTGTTCGTCTTCTGGATGCCGACGTTCCTGGTCCAGGCCAAGGGATTCAGCCCGGTCGAAATGGGCCTGTTCGCCAGCCTGCCGCTGTTCGGTGGAGCCCTGGGCGGACTCTGCGGCGGATTTCTCAACGACTGGCTGATCCGCGCCATCGGCAACCGACGCTGGGCCCGCCGGTTGATCGCCGGGGGATGCAAGGTGATCGCCGCAGCGCTGATCTGCAGCAGCCTGCTGTTCGAGGACGGCCAGGTGATCATGGGAGTCCTGTTCTTCTGCAAGTTCTTCAGCGACATGAGCCAGCCGACCTGGTGGGGCACCGTCACCGATATCGGCGGACCGGCCGCCGGCCGGGTGTTCGGCATGGTCAACACCGTCGGGGCTGCCGGCCTGTTCGCGGCCGGTCCGATCATGGCCTGGGTGAAGACCGAGTACGGCTTCGACGGGCTGTTCTACTTCGTCGCCGGGGTCTACCTGGTGACAACGGCCTGCTGGCTGAACGTCGACTGCACGCGGCGACTGGTGGTCGTCGACGACATCCCGCGTCTACCCGACGATACTGATGAAGAAGCCTAGGATCGCATCTGCCGCCTCAGCCCAGTTCTGCTCGGCTGTCCTGCCAGATCGCTTTCGGGGCACCAGGTCGTGGTCGCCGTCGGGCATCCAGTGGATGCGGATCGACCCGGAAAGCTCGTAACCGGCCACTTCCCCGGGCGTCCCGAACCGATCGCGTTCGCCCTGCACGACCAGCGTCGGGGTGACCAGCCCGGCCAGGTGCTCGGTGCGGGTCTTCTCGGGATTGGCCGGGGGATGAAACGGGTAACCCAGGCAGACCAGCCCGGCCACTTCGCACTCGTCGGCCACCAGGCTGGCCATCCGGCCACCCATCGACTTGCCGCCGATCACCAGGCCGTCGGATCCCAGTTCATCGATCACCGCCCGCCAGGTCTCGAGCAACACCGGTTGGCGATCCGGGGGACGCCGCGTCCCATCCTCGCGGCGCCGCACCATGTAGGGAAACTCGAACCGCACCACGCGGATATCCCTGGCCACCAGGCCGACGGTGATCGCCTCCAATGCCGGAGTGTCGAGGCCTCGTCCGGCACCGTGGGCCAGCACGATCGTACGAGACGCACGGGGTGGACCGTCGAAGTGAAGTCGGGTCGATGGCATTCGGAGGGGTCAGCTGACTCTAATCCCTTGTTGCCCCAAACTAGTTCCTCCAGCGATTGGTGTCACGACCATGCGTTGTTTCTCGATCCTGTCGTTGCTCCTGGGAGGCCTGATCGGCCAGCCGCAAACCGATGCCGCCGAACCGGTGACTGTCGACCGGCTCCAGGTGGCCGTGTTTCACCGGGTCCCGGGAAAGGCCGGACAGGGTTCGTGCGTCGCAACCGGACAGGCCGGCAGTTGGAACAGCCGATTTGTCGGATCGCCCACGGTTGTCCACGACGACGGCACGTACTGGATGTGGTTCAACGGTGGCGAAGTGACCGCTGACACGAGTTACCCCTACAAGATCATCGAGCGGATTGGCGGAGCGACCAGCCGGGACGGGGTGAACTGGAAGCCCCTGAACGGCGGGAAACCGGCACTTCGATTGGGACCCAAGGGGAGTGCCGATCACCGTGGCATGGCACATCCCTACGTGCTGAAGGTGGGTGACCGGTTCCTGATGTGGTACGGAGCCATCGACGGCCGCAGCGGAACGGACCTGGGGATCGCACCCGCACACGTTCGGGTCGAGCAGATCTGCCTGGCCAGCAGCCGCGACGGGATCCACTGGAAAAAAGAAAACGGCGGCCGGCCGGTCATGCCGCTCGGGAAAAAGGGCACCGTCGACAGCCTGCAGGTGACCGGGATGCACATCCTGAGAATCCGTGAGCAGGGCCGCACGGTCTACCGGATGTGGTACGGCGCGTACAACGGAGATCACCGCCTGGCGGTGGCCGAGAGTCCCGACGGGCTGAAATGGACACGCAAGTTCGGTGGTCGACCGATCGCCGGCCTTCGGGGCGGGTCACAGGGACAGCTGGGGCCCAGCGTGCATTTCGACGGCCGTCGCTACTTCCTGCTCTACTGCGGTGACGTCGGCAACCAGTGGAAGACCTACTCGGCGGTCAGCGACGACGGTTTCACTTTCCGACAACTCAACGACGGCCGCCCCGTGCTGGGCCCTCCGCCCAAGGGGAACTTCGGGACGGCTGGACGCGGGGCGAACCACTCGGTTCACGCCTCGCAGATGATTGTGCTCAACGGCCGGGTGCGAACCTGGTACGGAGGCGAGGATGCACTGCCGCCTCATCACCAGAAGATCGGGCTGATGGAAGCGACACTCGGCCGCTGAACGACCGACTACTCGCCCGCGGCGGCTGCGGATGTGCGCTTGCCGATGCAGTACAGGTGCTCGGTCGTTCGCATCAGGATCTGTCCCTGCGAGAAGATCGGCGTGGCAACAGTGAACTCGCCCAGTTCGTTGGCGGCCACGACCTTGAAGCTGTCACCGGAATCCACAACGAACGTCTTGCCATCCTCGCGGGTGATGTAGATCCGGCCACCGGCCAGGATCGGTGAACTCGAAAACCCCTGCCGGTTCTTTTCTGCCTGGCCGCTCCAGATCGCTTTCCCCGTCTTCACGTTCAGGCAGGTCACTCGACCACGGTCGCTGCAGACGAACGCACGGTCGCCCTGCACGACCGGCGACGGTACGTCAGCAGCGGCCCCTCCCTTGTTCATCCACGCGACGTGCGACTTGGTGACATTGCCGTTTCCACCCAGGCGGATCGCCGTCAGGGTGTTGCCTCGCGAGTACGGGGCCAACAGCAGGTCTCCGGCGATGACCGGCGAGGAGATGCTGCGGAAGTACTTCTGGCCACCGGGGTTCAACCCGCCGACCCGCCACAGCTCTTTCCCCGAGGTGACTTCGTGAGCGGTGACGTGGTCGGCACCCAGCACCAGCAGCCGCTCGACCCCGTCACGCTTCAACACGATCGGAGTGGTGTAGCTCTGAGCCGCCTCGAGCGGAGCCTCGAGGTTCCGGTCGTGCTTCCAGGCCACCTTGCCGTCGGACTTGTTGAATGCGGCGACGTAAGAACCGCCGGTCTGCATCACCGCGACCAGGACCTTGTCGGCCGAGAGAACCGGTGATGTGCCGATGTCCCACCACAGCGTGTCCTTGCCCCAGGCCTTCTGCAGATTGGTCTGCCAGACGGCCTTACCGGCCAGCGTCAGGCAGACCAAATCACCGTTCTTGAAGTAAACATAGATGTGCTTGCCGTCGGTCACAGGTGACGGGTTGCTGCCGCTGGCCTTGCGGTGCTTACCCTTGACCCCCGGACCACCGCTGGTCGTCTTCCAGACCGTCTTGCCCGACCGGTCCACCGCCAGCGTGGTGTTCTTGCCGGCTTCCTGGGACGTCAGGATGATCTGTCCATTCCAGATAATCGGCGTCGAAGTGCCCTTGCCGGGCAGCTTGATCTTCCATGCCACGTTCTTGGTGGCACTCCACTTGACCGGGTAGGTTCCCTTGGGAGCGACACCGTTGAGCGTCGGACCGCGCCAGTTGGGCCAGTTGTCGGCCGAAACCGACGAGGTGACCAGGAACAGCAGTCCGAAGACGATCGCGCGGATTCTCATCGAAAACTCCATCGGCTGAATCATGATCCGGGCCGGCACCTGCTGCCGGTCACAACAGGATAGCAGACCGTTTCGACGTGAGGCATCGATGTCTGAGGAATTCAGCCATCCAGCCGCGCCTTCAGCGCGACGATCTGCCGGGCCATCCGTTCACGGAGTTCCAGGAACCACGCGTCGTTCTGCGACCAGTTGGTATTTTCGGGGAAGAATCTCCGGATGTCCGAGAGCGCCCGCTCGGCATCCCTGGTGTCCACGGATTTGTTTCGACCAGCCTTCACCAGGTCCTCGAGAATCCGGGCGTACTCGAAGTCGTCGACCGATTCGCGAAATGTCGAAAGTCTCAGGGACGGGGTGATCGTGAAATCGGCCTTCTTCGAACCGGGGGACCGACGTGGGGGATAAAAGAACGCCAGCGACCCGTTGGCGTGCCGCGTGTAAGGATCCTGCCAGGGATTCGTCGAGCCCCCGTAGAGATGGTCCCAACCGAATGATTCCCACATCAACACCCCGCTGCCGCCTCGCTGAAACACATCCAGGGCCAGCACGCGGTTGTTGATACCCGGCGTGTCGATGGCGATCCGGCTGGTGGCGACGATGTAGCACCACAACTTTCGGCGATCGCGCGGAATCCTGTAGTCATCGAAGTAATACGGCATCCAGCGGTCGTAGTTCTCGTCGATCTCGGGGCAGTACGTGTCGATCAGTTTCGGGAACGGAAACTCCTTGAGCCCCTCGTTGCCAGGCGACCCCGGATCCATCAGCCCCAGCCCCTGCATGCAGGCGACCACGCGGATCCGGGCCGTCAGGGGATCGGACTTCAGCAGTTTCAGGAAGTGCGCCAGGCGGGTCGGATTCTCGGTCTCGTCAATCAGCACGTGCACCCGGTCCAGCCAACCGTGCTTGTCGAGCTCCCGGGCGGTCCGGCGGAAGAACTGCATCACCACGTTGTCGAACTGCCTGCGGGTGACCTCGATCACGCTCTTGCTCGACTTCGGCTTGTCGTAGGCCACGATCGTCATCTTCCGCCAGGTCTGCCAACCCATCGAGGTGTGGGGCGACGAGATGGCCGGGCCATCCAGCG
>Ga0310342_100003666_pt1 | contig 10154 bp, 15 predicted proteins | sample S15DNA20500_MG_FD_206155 | JGI IMG/M metagenome (GOLD analysis project Ga0310342, IMG submission 206155) | Marine microbial communities from station ALOHA, North Pacific Subtropical Gyre - S1503-DNA-20-500_MG | ecosystem: Environmental > Aquatic > Marine > Oceanic | place: Pacific Ocean: North...
CCGTCTTCGCGATAATCTCATCCTCCACCATTTCTTCGTCGCTTTCGACGCTCTTTTTAATAGCGCCGGCAGTTTCTAGCTGCTCGATCTTAGTCGAGGCATCAGATAGTGCATCCTTCTGCTCTTGAATCACAGACAGTGCTTCATCCAGTTCCTTGCGGAACTCAGAAACAGCGTCATCAATCGCAGATGTTTCGACTGGGGCCTCAACGACCTCAGCCTCTTCTACTTCAACGCTTTTTGCAACTGAATCTAACTTCTCATCTACATAAGCCACAATATCGGACTTAAGTTCCTCACGGAACGACGGAAGCTTCTCATCAACGACTGCACCAAGCGCATCCTTAAGCATATCAATATCCATATCTACATCTCCTTCGGATTCTTGATTTGAGTCATGAGAAGCCTCATTTTCAAACTTCTCTATGTCGTTTGATGCGGAATTTTCATTTTCCATATCAGTGTGGAGCCAATTTACGAAACGACGAAGTAGGGATACCTTATCCTCAACGGAAAAGTCCCCCAAAACGTCCGCAGTTTCTGCAAAAGTCTGGTCATCCACAGTTAGAACATTATCATAGTCTATCTCTTTTTGCAAACTTGTGTTCGATTCTGTCTCGTTTTCATCCATTTCAAGCATATAACACAATTCTCCTGCCTCATTTGACTTAACCAATTCAACAACAGCAGCGGGATTAGCTGGATTATCTACCAAACTAACCTCGCCAAGCTCATATTTGCTTATGCGATGGACAGGTCTACCCATTTGTTTACTTAATGTTTCATCTATATTCTTTTCTAGTATTTTTCCACCGACTGAAAACGCCGCCAGCGTACCGTCCAAGACCTTCTCCCAAGTACTTTGGGCACCCTTGGATACAAACGCAGACAGCCTCATGCCCTTATGCAGAGCACCGTCAATTTCTAAATCGATAGGTTCATAATCGATTGCCTTGCCAACAGCAATCGGGGCGTGCATCTCTCTGATGTTACCACGCCAAGCCTTAAAGGCCGTTGCGGAGGCACCAAACTCAATGATGTCACCAGAACTATCTATATTGTCAGCGGTGGCAACTCCTGTTACAATGCGCTCTTCCGCTTTGATCATCTCAATTGGAAAAGACACATGGAACGTATTATCTTGCATAATCGCCTCCTGTGTGTATTAATATACTATTTATTGCGTAAAAACGCAAGTTATGTTAAGAGCTTGTCGCAAACACACGACAGTTAACGGCAGTAGTCTTGACTTCAAAACTATGGTGGTTTCCGGGTATGGCTATATAAGTAGCGCCGCCAGGTGGGATTGCAATTCTGCGCTGATCAGTTGATCCACCATCAAATTGTATTGTAGCGATGGTCGTCGCATGTGAATTCCATACCCATAAACAACTTATCGAAATATGATCACCACCAGCAGCCGTAATCTGGATTACTCCATCAGAGTCCTGGTATCCGTCCGGGGTGCCCCACCATACGATAGATTCCGTTCCATTATAAGACATAGTGTCCTCCTTTATTCATCTTGTGCTTCCCCACGTTCTCGCCTCTCTCCAGTGACCGCCGTAGGGGCTTGGCCACCCGGCCTATCAGGTCCCGCTTTTGGCGGAGAACCAGATTCAGCATTATCGTTACCATCCGGTGCACCCGTTGGCTTCTTGGCCTCTTCTTTGGCCTGTTCCTCATCCATCTCAAGTTGTTTCATCTTGACGTTAGACGGGAAGGGCAAAACCTCGTCGCCCTCAGACCTCTGAGTCATGCCCATCGTTTCTCTAACTTCGTTGGGCGTTATAACCTCGGTCCTAAGATACCTGTCGTTGATTCTTGATTGCAAATCGTCATCAATAAGATCAATGGATTCAAATCTGAACTCTACATTGTCAGTATATTCTTTAACAATCCTATTGATTCGTTTTTCAATAATCTTTTGATCAGGTCCTACAACCTGGGTTTTAAACGTCTTGTCGGCATCCCGCGACACAGCCAAGTTGGCATTGTCATAAACACCAACCTTTGGCGCTGGCACCCGATTGCCAACCAAAATCTCATCTCTATTTGATTTACGATATTTATCGAACGAAGAGTCTTGAACTCCCGCCTCAAGTTTTTCAAATCTTACATCAGAATCGTTGCCCATAGAAGGGGGCAAAGGAACAATCAAAGTTCCGTGATGCTTACCCTTGACTTCCTGACGGAAGTAGTTCACAAGTTGTTCTTTGGATTTCTGACTCAACTTTGCACCCTTAAGCACAATGGCATATCGAGGGATCGCCTTGTTCTCAAAGTAGTCAATGTTATATTCCTTTGCGAATTTATCACCAATGATTGCAGCCGCAGCCGGAACTGCTGGTGGAACCCCATAATATGTGTTATTGGGAGTATACGATTTGAACTGAATTATTTCATTTGGATTAGAATCTTTACCAAGAGGATCCTCAGTCTCCAGATCCTGGAAGTTTCTAAAGAACACAGCATTCACTTTAGAAGTGTTTGCCAACTGAATAAAACCATCCCTGTTGCGTCGCACCCTAACCAGGGTGGCCGGGACGTGCCCTACATAACCGATCTTACCAGAATTTGTCCTGCTGATTTCCATATAACCATTACCGACAGTAAGATAGTCGTTCCAAACCTTAATCATGGTTTCTATGAATGTCTCATTTTCATTAAAAGCATCAAACAGTTCTTCCATCTTTCTTTTTGATCTATCAATGTCTTGTCGCACTCTCTCTAATTTAGCCTTTGCAGTTTGCGTGCGTTCTAACTTTTTCTTCCCCTTAACGCTATCGTCAAAACGAAATCCAAGACCAACAGTATTCATGGTCCTAGCATTTACTGCAGCATAGTGTATTGAACTTTGTTCGTACAGTTCTGCTAGAGTTTCTAAATCGTATGGAGGGGTAACAACATCAAATAATGCATACCCATCTATTGTTTCTGGATCGACATATTTACTTCCGGCACCATCAGTATCGATAGCCTTTTTTATTAATCTTGTTGCCCTACGCTTAGCCTTGCTTGGCAGGCTAGCAATTTGAACCTTTTTAAAGTGATCACTGTTCTTATTGATTACATCAAATCCAACATATGATACGTCATCTATTTCTGGAACTTCGAATTCTTCATCTTCGACGAATTTAGTCATGATTTCCTCCATCTCCAGGCATTACTTTGGTCGGATCAAAAAAGTCTTCCATAGGATCAGGAATCTTTCCATCTAACAGCCGTCCACCTTGGTCGTCCAATTCATCATCGCTAATCTTTCTTGCACCCTCAACCCAATGTACTTTACCTCCGGCATTATCAGACCAATAAGCAGCAGCCTCAGCGACCTGCCTTTCGATGACAGGATCGCCAACAAAGCCTTCTGCGCAAAGAATATTGCGATCTGCGTCCATGATCAATTCCCCACTTGGTAATCGCCACGCGCAAATGCCAAAAATGCGGTCGGGCATTAGAATCCCTCCGCGATCTACGTAATTTCTACCAACCATGTCTAGATCTTATCACAGTATTGATGCATTTGCACGACTATACGTCGTTTTCTTCATCAATTTGCTCAAATTTGGCTAAACACCCAGTGATTTCAGACACCATTGAACAGCTTTCGGGAACCACGGCCCCTTTCTCAAATTCAATAGTCTCATATTCACCAGTTTCATGGCATATATATTCTTTTATTACATATTTGTCCATAGATTATAGAGCGCATGTTTGACACTCGGGGTCATCGATCCTACACGATTCGGCTTCAACATCATCAGTTGAACTTAGAACCTGTTCGTGTCTAGATCCATCCCTATATATCGTAATCCCCTTGCATCCCTTATCGTATGCAAGACGATACAAGCGATCTGTCTCGTCCACAGTATAGTCTGACGGACAATTGGTTGTCTTGCTGATAGCGGAATCAACCCATCGCTGCGCTACGCTCTGAATATTAACATGGTCCTCTGGATCCAGATCTCTAGTCGTAACACAATACGACGGAAGATTCTCTAAATCGAGTCCCAAATCTTTAATAACAGGAACAACTTCCGTGTGGACACCTAGGCGACTTTGCCTAGAGTAAGTCCAATCAAAGTACGGCTCAATGCCGGTACTAGTTCCCATCATTGTGCCCGTTGTTCCAGTCGGAGCAACGGTTAGTAAACAAACATTCCTTATGCCATGCTTATGAACAGCAGAACGAACTTCGTCACTCATGCCACGCATAAATCCTGACTGCAGATATTTCTCTGCATCAAAACGAGGAAACGCCCCCTTCTCTTTAGCAAGATCTACAGAGGCCAAATATGCTTCTTCTGCAAGAGTTTCAAACAAAGCGTCTGTAAACATGACAGCCTCTTCCTCGCCATACTTGAGGCCCATCCTGACAAGCATTTCTGCAAGTCCCATAACTCCCATGCCTATACGCCTATTTCCGCGATGGTTGTCGTCAATCTCAGGGAAATGATATTCATTGGCATCGATTACATTGTCCAGAAGCCTTACCGCTGCACGCACCACATAACGTAATTTGTTCCATAAGACATCTCTGTCATTATCTACAAACTTTGCCAAATTCAAGGCTCCCAATGTGCAAACTCCGTAAGCCTCTAACGGCTGTTCCCCACAAGGGTTAGTAGCTTGGAGTCTTGCAAAATACCAAGAATTGCTCATCTTGTTAGATCTGTCAATAAAATGCAAGCCAGGTTCAGCAGAAGCCCAAGCTGACGTAATAATCGAATTCCAAATCGTAGAAGCCTTAACTGTGTCGTGGATAACAATATCCTTGCCGATGTCAATCCAACGCCGAATGTCCCCATCCCAAAAAGCATCATATTCAGGATCTGTAGTATCCGGGAAGATTAAGTCCCAATCTTCATCTGCGGCCAGAGCAGCCATAAAATCATCAGTAATACAAACACTCATATTTGAGTTTTCAAACTCGCCAGCCTGCTGCTTAGATGTAATGAACTCCATAACATCAGGATGCCACACATCCATCATAAGCATTGTTGCGCCTCGACGTGATCCACCCTGCTCGATCAAGCCGGTAGATAGATTAAACATTTTGCCCCAAGACACTGCTCCAGATGAACTCCCGTTAACTCCGATAACCTTAGAATGGCGCGGTCGAAGACTAGACAGATTAAGACCAACACCACCACCCCTAGAATGTGTTTCGGCCATTTCTTTAACGCTATCCATGATGCCACCACGAGAATCATCCGGGGCTGGCAGAACGAAGCAGTTCTGTAACGTTAACCCCTTCTGCCCAGCGCCAGCTAGGATACGGCCACCTGGGATAAAGTAATCAAACAGAATATTTTCAAACGATTCAGTTACATGTTCACGAATATCTTCAGGTTCGCCCTTTGCCAAAGCAGCAGAAACACGCTTTTTGACATCATCTGGATGCAGTTCCAAGGGCTTAGAAATCAAATCCCAATGAACAGGCAGATACTCTCCGTCACCAAGCCAAATCACAGCCTGTCTTTGTTCAGGAAATACATCTGCAATGTATCCAATTTCTTTCTGAGGCCACTTAGGATCTTTATTGGTTATAGCCAATACAAGATCTCCATTCTCGAGATCTCCCTTCGGAGCCTTCAAAGTATATCTATCTAAGAATATTTTGTATCCTTGTAAACCACTGTCCTTAAACATTGCCGGATATTTAATCTTGAAACCTTTTTGTTCTGTTTGTTTCTCTATATCTGCTGTCTGGTATTCAATCATATTGTCGGCAACAGTGGTATCGGACATCGCTCCTCCTTGGAGTAAAAAATTCTCGCCCTCATCTTTGGGGCGAGAGTTATACACTACCATATTTACGCTTCTTTCGCTATCGCATACTCGCAGGTCAATCTAGAAATTTCAGATTTTTTGGAGCAGGGAAATCATCCTATCAGTTATCTGATCCCAAGTCGCGGACGAGCGAAGAATTCTTGCCGATTGAATCGCATTTCGCTTGAGATCGGCGTAGTTCTCCACGGTGTCATGCAGAATCTCAGGCAAAGTCCCGTAATCAGGAGCTATCCATAAACCTAGATCTTCCTCGTAGAGTAAGCTTCCATCATCCAAAGCCGGCGTAGCCTCTTCCCAATTATGTGGCCAACATATTGTATGTTCACTATAGTCTGCACACCCTGTCAGGTGTGTAGTAATGGTTGGCATTCCCGTGGCGACAGAGTGAAATGGAACCAATCCAAATCCTTCCCCATTGCAGGGATATAATAAACAATGACTCTTATAGTAGAGTTCCCTATAATGCTCTGACGACAGGAAATCAGAAACATACCTGATGTTGGGATGTTCAATCACATTGCTCAAACTCTTAGTTGTTTTAACTATAAGTTTAACTTCGTCAGGCAAATCTGAATCTAGAAATGTTTCAATCGTGTCATATACAACATCTGTAAAAACATCCCCGCCGTTGTCTAGCAGGAAATAGAAGTCATCCAGTATCTCCCGATCTCTGATGTCCCAATCTGAAGAGACTCCGTGCGGAAGAACCTGAACGTCATGCTGCACGCCCTGGTCTAAAAAAACATCTCTTACGAAGGTGGAGGTAGCCCAAACGGCATCACACCGATTAAGGTTATCAATCTTACGCTGAGGTAACTTAGTAAATTCCCATGGAGCATAACCTATAACATGCTCATTCCCGTATTGAAAATACTCTGGAGAAGAGTAGTTAATGTGATACTTAAGTTCAGGACTATTATAGAGTACTGGAATAAACAGTTCTTTCAAGCACTTAATTAAATTCAAGGCAACATCTGTGAATCCAGATGTCATCCAAGACAGCCCAGAAACATCAGTAGCTGGTGGAGTAAACCAACTCAACCCACCATCCGCAAGGGATTCTAAAAAGTCACTCTCTCCAGTCAAAGCATTCAACGCCCTTCTGCATAAGTAAATATGCAATAGACTTGTCGACCTCGACAACAATAGGTTGATTGGAATTCATGCATCTAGTTGCTGCTAGATATTGATCATCAAGTTTTGTTAGCGTAATCTGTCTAGGGTGAACAACAACAGACTTTTCCCCGTCGTCAGTTTCTACAACTGCAATCACTTCCATAATATCTCTATCATACCATAAATCAGGTAAATTGAGTAAATCAGAATTCAACAGCCTATGGCATGCTAGGCATGCTGGCGCATTGGGGGACAGGGTATCACACTTCTCGAGACGGAATGCGGACGTTCGTCCGCGGCTTGCCGGTCGGGATGTGGTAGACTCCCAACATGAAAACGGTTGTCGGTCTGATCGGATACGTTGGCATGGTCGCCACCCTATCTGTCCCCAGCTGGCTGGCTTTGCGTTATAGCGATGTTGATTTTGCTTTTGTTTCTGTGATGCTGACTACGGTAGCATTACATATGTCAATTGCATTTGTGCTATCTGCACAAAATAGTACGATAAAAAGATACAGAGAAATAGATATAAGTTGATAGATCTAGATTTAAAAGATAAATCTATATTATGCATTGGAGAGACTGGCTATAATAATTGGGAAACCATACATAACTTTTTAGAACTTTGCTATGAGAGCACCTTATATTGCTGGACATGGAATCCTAGTTTCTTCATCTCCCTCAGAAATATAGCAACATTTATGGAAATTCCCTTAGTTATAAAACACCCCTGCTTTTACGATACTGATGACTTTGTAAAAGATTGTGATACGCTGGCTTTCTTTAGCGATGGAAAAGATGCAGAAACTAATGAAATGTTGTATAATCTATTAGACGAAGAGAACTCGATATATGAAACAATAGTCGTTTGCAATAGCGACGGGGTGGGGGTATATGAAGATAACACCAGTTGATGGAGTGGATCTACAAGAGTTAGAAACTTTAGCAATAATGATTCGGTTGATTCCTTGGGAAGGGGAGTATATCCCCCATTTCATGATGATGTCTCAAGAAGAACGTCCAGAAGATTGTAATGTCACAGTTATGGAGCTGGCCGCTCTACAAGAGGGGTTATATCATGCCGCAAATAGGCTCGATGAGATGATTAGATCATTATTCACAGCATTGAAAATTGAGCAGATCCAAGAATTCAAAAAGTTATCTGAGATGATTGACGAAATGGATCAACATTATTATAACGAAGAACCTCCATCGGAGGAAGACGAATGTGGGTGATGTAATTGAAATCTTCTCATATGTTGCTCTTGGTCTTGCTGGTACAATATGTCTAATATTGTATTTCTTCATGAAAGTATCAGATAAAGAATGAACGCTGTACCCGATGTTGTCAACCCGGTTGGAACAAAAGATGCATTTGGAAATCATTATATTATTGGAAGAGTAATAAAAGATTTCCCATACGCAAGGCGTAGGTGTCCATATTGCGACTTCAAACTTGTAATCGCCAATGCCGTTCATAAGACAGATGAACCAGAGCATTATAAGGCTGTTCTAATTTGTGGAAACGTGAACTGCGATGTCTATGATCTAGATGCTCAAAAATGTTATGCTAAAGTATATTATTCAAGTGATCATGCCGCACACATCTTTTATACTGTGAAATTTCCTGTCAAAAGATTCGAGCAGGAAGAGTTGTATACAATATATCAATAATGATAGACTTGAACTATGCCTGTAAAAACTTGTAAGGACGATGGACGCCCAGGTTACAAATGGGGAGACAAAGGTAAATGCTATACCTATCAGCCCGGTGACGAATCAGGACGTAAGAAAGCTAAAGAAAAAGCTCATCTACAAGGGGCTGCTGCCGGATACAAGTTCAGGAACTGGGTCAACACTCAAAGTTGGCTTGAAAAAATCACCACTTTTATGGAGCAGGAAAATGGAGGTCGCTAATATATTTGGCCTTATAGCCATTGCAATTATGAATATCAGTGCAGTTATGGTTGCTTATATCAAACAACAGAAACGGAGCGCACAAAACTACGGAGTAAAGAATGGGCGTGGAGATCTATTTAAACAAATAGGAAATCTCCAAGATGATATTATTGATTTAAGAGAAGATGTAGCCGAGATGAAAGGAACTTTAAAGGCTCATATTATGGCAGGATCGAGATGATAGAAGAAAAATCAGAACTTATCTCAGAAATTGAGACTTTTTTGGCGGTAACCGCTCAAAGAGAAATGTTTACGTCCTCAGAGATTCAAGATCTCTTATTGGACCTCATGAGTTTAGCTGACCACGAATCAAATTGACACATCGTGTTGTAATGTATAGTGGCGGCAAGGCATCATGGCTAGCTGCTCATCGTGTAAAAGAACGGTATGGTGACAAGTCTTCAATTACGCTACTGTTTACAGATACAAAAACTGAAGATGCTGATTTGTATCGATTCTTGACAGAAGGCGCCGATGCGTTGGATCTTCCATTAGTTCATCTAGCAGATGGACGAGATATTTGGCAGATATTTAGAGATCACAAGTTTTTAGGCAACAATCGTGTCCCGCTATGCTCTCGCTACTTAAAAAAAGCGGTTGCTCTGTCTTGGATCAAAGAGCATTGTACTGTTGATGATACAATAATCTATTTTGGTATTGATTGGACCGAATCACATCGCACTGATCGAATTCTAAAGCAGTGGGATCCATATAGTCTTGATTTTCCGCTGCTATGGGAGCCTCTAATCGAAGCAGAAGCAGCTGATAGCCTCCTTGCGGAGTTCGGTATCGAGGAACCACGCTTGTACAAGTTGGGAGCGCCACACAACAACTGTGGCGGGCTGTGTGTCCGAGCAGGACATGCCCAGTTTAAATGGGCATTGGCTGCCATACCTGAAACATACGCAGAGTGGGAATCGAAAGAAGAGGAAATGCGAAAATTTCTAGATGCTGATGTTTCGATCCTACGCGACAGAAGAGGTGGAGGCAAGATTGGTTATACAGGTAGGCCCATAACGCTAAAAGACTTTCGACTTAGAGTCGAATCGGAAAATACGGGCCAATTAGATCTGCTTGAGTGGGGCGGCTGCGGGTGTATGACTGAAGGCGAGGACGATCCAAATTAAATTGGCTAAGGTTTGAAAAATAACTGAATAAGTGCTATACTGATAGGTGCCCCCAATAGACGGGAGCTTTCATATTTCGTAAGATTATGGTGGCCTTGTACTATTGGGGGCATTTACATCATGAGGAAACTGTTAATGGATTCATCTGCTGACAAGTTG
>Ga0310342_100003667_pt1 | contig 10153 bp, 9 predicted proteins | sample S15DNA20500_MG_FD_206155 | JGI IMG/M metagenome (GOLD analysis project Ga0310342, IMG submission 206155) | Marine microbial communities from station ALOHA, North Pacific Subtropical Gyre - S1503-DNA-20-500_MG | ecosystem: Environmental > Aquatic > Marine > Oceanic | place: Pacific Ocean: North...
TCAAGTTCACGGAGCACACTGCTTAGCATCTGCCCTGCGCGGCTATACGCACCTACACGGGCGAGTGAGTAGGCTGCTTGAAGCTCTGGCCAATCGTCGCCATGAGCGGCTGCCAGACCCTCCATCGTGGCCGCGGCGGACCTTCGATCGAACCGAGGGCCGGGCAGGTAACCGAGGGCATACACGTCGTTGGCCGTGGCATTCGTGGACTCTGCGGCTGCCCAGGACTCCCGTTGGACCGTTGGTACGCCTGCGCTCGCCGAAGGGGGCGACTGGATGAGGCGAGACCAGTCGATATCGGCGCGTTCTTCGCGTGTTCCGCCGCGGGTGGGTTGGGCGAGTAGGGGCGCCGGGTTCGAAGGAATTTGCGTCGCTGTCGGAGGGGCGCCGAATTGAAGTCCGGGCCACCGGCCGTTTCGCGTCCGTTGATCGAATCGCTTTGGGTTCTCTTGTCGCTGTCGTGCCCGAAGCATCAGCGTCCACCAGTTGCCCTCTCCGCGATTCAAGATCGCGCGTTCAAGCCGTCGAATGCTCGCCTTATCCCCTTCGAGCTTGGCGATACGCCATCGGAAGTAGCGGAGTCGCGCGGCGTCGAAGCGCTGGCTTTCTAGTGTGTCGAAGCCCTCCTTTGCCGCGGTCAATTCGCCTGCTCGATACCGTGAAAAGGCGGCGTACCATCGTCCCAGCGAACCGGTCTGCCCTCGCCCTCGGCCCACAACATCCCACAGCTCGGCTGCACGTCGGTAGTCGCCATGCAGCATGGCTGCCCAAGCGACCGCCTCATGTCCGCGTCGCCAGCGGTAGTAGCTCGTGTGCTTGGCGAGTCCGATATCGCCCCAACGTTTGGCTTCGCCCCAGTTGCCCGCGCGCACGAAGGAGCGGTGGATACTCCAGGCCAGCTTGCCGGAGGGGGCGGCTTCATATTGTTTGACGTATCGGCGCGCGATCGGCTCGAATCGGCGGGTCTTGTACTCGAATCGATAGCCCTCTTTGTCCGCCCAAGCGTCTACCTTCGCGTTGCCACGGTGGGCTTTGCGGAGGTCTAAGTAGGCGTCCCAGGCCTCCGTTCTAAGCAGCGCGTCGCGGGCGGATACCGCGCACGCCATCTGGTCCGTCAACTTCGACGGCGCGACATCTTCCTCGATCGCGGCCAAGTGTGTGCGCGCTTGAAGTCGCGTGGTGGGGAATCGGTAGTGACAGGCGAGGCGGGTGTACACCTCGGCGGCGCGTTCGGGACGTGCGACCACGGTAGCCTCCGCGATCGCGAGACGAGCCGTGTCAATATCGTCGGTATCTCCCGCATTCGCGATGATCGGTTGGAGGATCGCGGCGGTCGAGGAGACGCGTCCTTCTTTGGCGTAGGCTTGTCCAGCGAGTAGGGTGCAGTCGACAGCGCGGAGCCCCTCAGGCCAGCGCTCCAGCACTGCTCGGCATTCTCGGGCAGCGACCGCGTATCGACCGCGCTGATAGTCTGAGAGCGCCTCTAGGTAGCTGCTCTCCTCCGCCAGCGCGTCACCGGCCACCCGCACGCGCGTGAACTCCTCGCTGGCGAGGTTGGGTTGGTCCGTCTGCAGGTAGAGCGAGCCGAGGAGAAGCCTAGCGGCCGATCGGACCTGCTTGGCTACACGATAGCGATCGAGGGCGTCCTTCAAGATACGAATCGCGCTCACCGGATCGGCTCGTTCTAGACGCGCCGCTGCGGCTTCGAGAGGATCTTCGGGTTGGGGAAGGAGCCCAAAGAGCGAGCCATCTGCGTCGGGAAAGGCCCAGTGCACACCTGGTGCGTCGGTGGATTGCAGACCTGCTGCGCTGCGCCATTCGTTTGTGGCCGCTTGAGTGTCTGGAGAATCTTGGGCCGTAGCCGGCGCGGCAAAAAAGGTGAGGGTTGCCGCAAGGACACCGGCTCCAACGGGGCTCACCTCTGGATGCCCGCCTCGTCGGTCGAGATGACCGTACCGTCGTCTTTCAGCACGACATATTGTGGGCCGTCTGATGTGGACTGGACTCGGCCTGGGCTGCCGTCGGTCAGCTGTACAGCGTCGCCGACGCGGAACTGGCCGCCCTCCGGGGGTTCCGGCAGGTCGACCGTCTCTCGGTTCTCGACCCATTCCAAGTAGCCCCCCTGCAATTGGCGAGCGAGTCCCCAGCCCTGCTCCCGCAACCAGGCGGCGAGCGCGTCGCTCTCATTGCCTCCGGTTTGGTCGTAGATCGTCACGCGGATGTTCTGTTCCGGCAGAACATCTAAGCGCGCTTTGAGTTGTTCTCCGGGCAGTAAGACCGCGCCTGGGAGAACGCCGCCAGCACACTCTTCGGGGGTGCGGATGTCGACGAAGAACGGTGGGACCCCTGCGGTCAACTGGGCTGCAACCCAAGTTCGTCCGATTTGGGTCTTGTGGTTCGGGCCTGGCGTGTCGCCCGACCCTGCCATCAACTTGGGGATCACAGAGCGATCCAAATCGGCCTCGGACACCACGCGGGCTTCGGTGTGCCAACTTTTGTCGCGTTCCTCGGCCTGTTCTTCCATTCCGAAGGCCTTGAGCGCGGCCCTGCGTGCAGCCCTTTTTAGTCGGTCGCGAATCATATTTTCGCCTGCCTCCCCCAGTTGGTGCGTATTGTGCCACGAAGTTTGCGGATTTCCAGTCACCGAATCTGCGATCTATCCGTAGAGTGCGCTGCGCGAGGCGACGACGCGTGGTAAACCTGCTGGAGTGCAGCTGAGGAGGCACCCTATGGGCTTGGTGCAGACGTTGATTTTTGGGCGAGAGAATGGAATCCGTCGCGCGTTGTTTCGGGCGCTGACCGGTGGGGGTGGCGCGGCGGCGCCAGCCGCTCCGGCGCCGGAGAGCAACGCGCGCGCGGCAAGTCGTGACGGCGGAGCAGCCAACGGTCGACCGGAAGCGCCACGAGATGTCACGCCGCCGGAAGGCTACGAGGTCGTGCTCCATAGGGACGGGTTGGTCCCCGGTGAGATCGGTGAGGTGATCATCGCAGGTACGGCGATCGCGGTAGCCAACGTGGATGGAACCTTCTACGCGATCCAGAACGGGTGCCCGCACGCGGATGGTCCACTCGGAGAGGGGAGCCTTAAAGGGACGCAGCTGACCTGCCCCTACCATGGGTGGCAATTCGATGTCTCCACCGGGGACTGTTTGGTGAACCCCGAGGCGAGAATTCAGACCTATGATGTTGCCATTGAGGGCGACGCGGTCTGCGTGAAGCTCTGAACGTTTCGGATAGGCAGCTTCTGTAGGCGTTGGGTACGCGAAGGAAGGGCGCTTGACCAGGGAAGAGGCAGCACTGCGCGCAGAGATCGCTCGATTGAAGGAAGAACTGAGCGAGCTTCAGCAGGCCTGGCGATTGGCCATGATCGGTCGTATGGCCATCGGCTTGGCCCATGAGATCAACAACCCACTCGCCGTCATTCAGGGCCGCATCGAGCTTCTGCAGCAGATGGACTTGACCGACGTCCGACGGTCACGAAAACAGCTCGCTGTAATCCATGATCATGGCCTTCGGATCGCACGTACGGTGAGCAACCTCCAAGCTTTCGCGGCGCCAGAGTCCACGCGCCTGGAGCGTTTGGAGTTGGCTGTGCTGCTTGAGCGGTCCTTGCTGCTCGCCGAGCGCGTCTTGCGAGCCGTCCGTGTCGAGTGTGTGGTGTCGCCCACCGGACTCTCGGTCATGGTGGATCGCGCGCAACTGGAGCAGGTGTTCGTCAACCTGCTCACGAACGCAGCGGAAGCGATGCGCGGAGGGGGCACCGTCCGTATCACGGCCGAAGTGGAGGGTCCTGACGTACGGGTAGCGGTAGAGGACGAAGGCACCGGTATCCCCGAGGAGTTTCTTTCCGAGCTGTTTACGCCGTTCCGTTCGGGGCGAAGTCCGGCCCGCGGGACAGGGATGGGGCTCGCCATCGCCTGGAGCATTATCACCGAACATGGCGGTGCGATTGAGGCGTCCAATCGTGCGCGAGGCGGGGTGCGGTTTGAGTTTCATCTGCCGCGCGCTCTGGCAGAGGTGGGTAGTCCCCACGTTGAAGAGATTCAAGCAGAGCCGTCGGATGCATCGCTTCGCCTACTCGTCGTCGAAGATGAACAGGCGCTCCTCGATACGATCCTCGATATGGCTGAGAGCGCGGGCTACGTCTCTGAAGGAGTGACCACGGCGGAGGTCGCGGTTGAGCGCCTCAAGCAGAACCACTTCGATGGCATCGTGACCGATATTCGGCTCCCGGGCATGAGCGGCGTCGAGCTGCTGGAGCTCGTCGAAGAGGCCTATCCACACCTTGTCGGGCGCGTTGTCCTCATGAGCGGTCTCTTTCACCCGGCGCCTCCAGGCGCGCTGTATCTACAGAAGCCATTCAGCCGAAGTGAGTTCGTCGACCAGCTGGAGGCGGTAATGGCGGAGGCCGCCGGTAAGGCCGCGCGAGGCTCACCCTAAACGGCGCGTTTGCGTTTAGGCGGCTCGCCCCAGAGTAAGAAAAGCCAGCGACTTTCGCTGGCTTCTTGTGGGAACGAGCGCGCTTAGTATTTGCTGAGGTCGAGACCGACTTCCGCAGCGTATCGGCCCAATCCCTTCTTGTTGATCGTGCGCAGCGCCCGGGTCGAGATCTTGAGGCGCACCCACCGCTGTTCTTCCTCAAGCCACAGACGCTTGGATTGCAGGTTCGGGAGTTGACGCTTCTTGGTCTTGATATTGGAGTGCGAGACCTTGTTGGCGACGTTGGGTCGCTTGCCAGTCAGGATGCATTTGCGAGCCATGACGAACACTCTCAGAAGACGTTGAACCAAAGCGACGGGTCGCATGTAGAGAGCTACCCGTTGTAGCCCCGGCGATTAGCGCGTTTGAGAATCGCCGGCAAGGCGAACGCTGTGGAAAACCGCGCTCAGATGTTGTAGTCGATCTCGGTGGAGCCGCGCCCAGGGCGATCTTCTCGGATCACTGACGGAGGCATGGGCTCTTCGTCGAACTCGGGCGGGCGATCGATACGAAGTGGGATCAGCGTAGATTTCCGCTGCTCTTCTTCAGCTCTCTCGCGTCGGATCTGTTCGATGATGTAGGCGTCGAGCATGGGGTGCTCCAGCGGATGCCCGCTTATTCAAAATATAGCATCGAAACTCGTCGCGGCAAGGTCATTGACGGGGAGAGAGACCCGTAGAGATGCTCGCTTAGACGTCGCCGCCCGAATCGGACCGCTGTCTATCTGTACGGATCAAATTGCGAATTTCTTCAGTGGGACGCCCAGAATCTTCGACTAAGCGGATCGCGCAGGACGCGAGCGCATCGTAAAGTGGGAGCGCGTCGGGCAATTTTTGGTCGAGTGCGTTTCGATGGTCACTCACGATTTTGGCGTCCCCTCGCGCAAAGGGTCCTGTCAGCGCGTCTTGGGGGCCGACCCTGCGAGCGTTCTCGAGGGTGGCGGACGCTAGCGTGCCGGTGATGGCGAGCGCGTCTTCTCGATTCAACCCTGCGGTCATCGCGACACGAATCGCTTCGTTGAAGAGCACGGTGGTGAAGTTTCCCGCCAGAACGCAGGCGGCATGGTACAGGCGCAGGTCTCCGTCGAACTCGACCGGGACCATTCCCAACGCTTCTGCGATGGCGCGCCCCGCCGCTCGGGCCCGCGGGGTGCCGGTGACGACGGCGCGCACGCCGGTGAGGGTGGGCCTGAGCACCTCGAGACCGGGGAAGCTCGCGGCTGGGTGTAAGGTGCCGCGCTCATCGTGCGGAGACAGGACGTTCGCGTCCAGCGCACCGCTCGCGTGCAAGACGATCGCTCCGCGGGGCAGCTGGGCCGCGACCTCGGCGATGGCGCTGTCGGGAACGAGTAGCCAATAGACGTCTGCCTCGGGGATCGGCTCACCGCGGCGCCAGGGCAGAACCGAGAAGGTAGACGGTTGCAGAAGTGCGTTGAGCGTGCTGCCTGCGCGGCCTTGGCCTAGCAATGCGAGTTTCATTTCGATCGCGTTCCGATTTCGAGGTCCTGGCGGGTCGGTAACGCAGGAGAACGCCGACTGCCGGTTGACATCTGTGCGGGTGGGCCGTAGATAGGCCGGCGGTTCAACCTGATCCGAGGTGTCTGTGAGCTCCAGTCGCGCCGAACGTGTCGCTGCCATGGTGCAAGCCGAGCTTGTGGGGATCTTGCGCGATGACTGTTCTGATCCCCGGGTCGCGTTGGCGAGCGTGGTGCATATCCGCATGTCTTCCGATCTTCGGCACGCCTATGTCGACTTCGTTCCGCTGGGAGGAGAGGGGGACGCGAACGAGATCCTGGCTGGACTGGAGAGCGCCAAGGGCTTTTTGAAGCGCCGGATCGCGAGTCGATTGGGTCTTAGGTACACTCCGGAACTACATTTTCGCGTGGACGAGCAGTTGGAGACGGCGACTCGAGTGACACACCTGTTGAACGACTTGGTCGACACTTAAGGGGATGGGGACGACGCATGACGCTTACGCCTAGCTTCTTGGTGTTTGACAAGCCCGCCGGGGTCACCAGTCACGACGTGGTCGCGACGGTGCGTTCGGTCACGGGTGTACGGCGTGTTGGCCATACCGGTACGCTCGATCCTTTCGCTACCGGCGTGTTGCCGCTGGCGTTGGGCGCCGCGACCAAGTTGATCCGCTTCCTCGACGAGTCCGAGAAGGTGTACGACGCGACCATCCAGCTGGGTGCGGCCACAGACACGGGCGACCCGACCGGACAGGTCATCCGCGAGGCTGAGGTGCCCGAACTAACCGCCGCGATGGTGGAAGAGGTGCTCGCGGGTTTTGTTGGAGACCGTTTACAGACGCCTCCGGCCTATTCGGCGGTGAAGGTCAAAGGACGACGTCTCTATGATTATGCGCGCAAGGGCGAGGCCGTGGAGGCGCAGCCTCGGCCCATCACGATCCACTCGATCCGCTTGACGGACCTCACCGAGCAGACCGTACGCGTGCTCTTTGTCTGTTCACGAGGAACTTACGCTCGGGTGCTCGCTGATGAGATCGCGACCGCCTTGGGAACGGCCGGACACTTACAGGCGTTGTGTCGTCCGCGGAGTGGTTTGTTCTCGCTGACCGACGGCCTGGACATGCCCAAGCTCTCGGAGATCGTGGCCAACACCACGGAGTGGCAACGCGCCCTGCGGCCGGCCCGCGGCGCCGAACGCGTGCAGTGGAACCCCCGCGACGACGTCTGCGCTGCGCTGGAGCAGCGCGTGATCACGCCCTTGCAAGCGCTCGCACACTTGCCGATGGTTTCCGCCTCGGGTGGTCAACTCGACACGTTCTTGCGCAGTGGTCACACACCCGCACCACCTTCCGGTGCTTGCGCAGGCGATCGCTATTTGTTGGTAGACGAGGCCGAGCTGATCTCGCTGCTGGAGGTGCGCGCTGATGGGCGCGCAGCGTCGCTTTGGCGTCGACCGGACGCGGGTTAGAGAGCGTTCGCATCCCTTAGTAATGGACGCTCAGATCACACCCGAGTGTTGACGGTAACGTGAAAACGAGGCATATACGGCCGCCGCTTCACTTAGCGGTGTTCCCGTTCATGCCGTTGAACGCTGCGGGAAGGCGGGTATCGGAGATTTCCTCCGCGTCATGCCCACCTCCCACCGGCTTTGACAGTAGGCAAAGGAAAGAAAAATGACGCTCACAGCTGCCGACAAGGCGGAAATAGTCCAGAAGTTCGCTCGCCAAGAAGGCGACACCGGTTCCTCTGAGGTACAGGTTGCGCTCCTCACGGCGCGCATCAAGCTCCTCACGGATCACTTCCGGACGCACAAGAAGGATCACCACTCGCGTCGCGGGCTGCTTAAGCTCGTAGGTCAGCGTCGTCGTCTTCTTCGTTACTTGAAGAACCAAGACGCCCCGCGCTACCAAACGCTGATTGGTGAGTTGGGTCTCCGCCGCTAAGGCAGGGGCCACAACCTCACTCTTTCTCATCATCGATCGCTACGAAGTCGGAGGGGGTTCCTCGTCCCCGAATTCCGTAGACCTCCCTGGACCGAGCGCCACACGCTCGCTCCAGGTAGCTCTACGGGGCTCGAGAGGAACACTTGCGGCTGGGTCTTCCCTGGCGATCTCACCCTAGTAAGCAAAAAAACCAAACATCGAACGCCACTCTGTCGAAGACCGGGTGTGGGGTTCGTTTAAAGAGAGACATCAGAGATGACTCCTCATTCCGTTTCCGTCGAAGTCGGCGGACGTACCCTTACAATTTCTACCGGCAAATACGCAAAACAAGCCGGCGGCGCGGTTTTCGTCCAACAAGACGACTCGATCGTGCTGGTCTGCGCCACGGCCGGAGCGGCCCGCCCAGGACTGGACTTTTTCCCCCTCACCGCGATGTACCAGGACCGAACCGGCTCCTACGGTCGCATCCCCGGTGGCTTCTTCAAGCGTGAAGGCCGCCCCAACGAGCGCGAGACTTTGGCTTCGCGCGTCATCGATCGGTCGATTCGCCCGATGTTCCCCAAGGCCTTCAAGGCTGAGACGCAGGTCGTCGCTACGGTCGTGTCTTATGACCCGAATTCCGATACCGATGTCTTGGCCGCGACGGGTGCTTCCGCCGCGCTTCACATCTCCAATGTGCCCTTTGACACCGTGGTCGCTAGCGTGCGTATCGTCCGGGTTGATGGCGGATATGTGATCAACCCCTCCAATGACCAGATCGAGGCGTCGGATATCCACATTGTGGTGACCGCTACCTCTGATGCGATCAGTATGGTTGAGGGTGGCGCCAACGAAGCGGCTGAGACCGATATGCTCGACGCGCTTGAGCTGGCCCACACCGAGATCAAGAAGATCATCGTCGCTATCGAAGAGCTTCGCGGCCTTTGTGGCGTAGAGAAGATCGCCGTCGCCGAGGTAGCCGGTGCGCCGGACGGCTTTGACGATCAGATTTTCGCTGCGGGTCGTGACACGTTGGTCACCGCACTGGCGATTTCGGGCAAGCACGAGCGGAAAACCGCGATGAAGAACGGTCGCAACGGTGTAATAGCCGGGGTGATCGCGAGCTTCGCACCCGACGCGGACGCCGACACCGTCGATTCTTTGACGGGCTTCGGAAAGGCCGCCTGGGGCAAGCTGCTCAAGACTGTCATGCGTGCGGGGGTCATCGAGACCGGCAAGCGTATGGATGGGCGCGCCACCGACGAGATCCGCGCGATTTGGTCTGAAGTTGGCGTGTCTCCACGCGCCCACGGAAGCGCCATGTTCACCCGCGGGGAAACCCAGGTGTACGCCAATATCGCGCTCGGTACCGACTACGACGCCCAGCGTCTGGACTACGCCAACGCCCAGGACACGCGACGCAGCTGGATGCTGTCCTACTTCTTCCCTCCCTTCTGCACCGGCGAGGCCTATCGGATGATGGGCCCGAAACGTCGCGAGATCGGTCACGGCGCGCTGGCGCACCGTGCGATCACGCCGATGCTTCCCAACTCGGAAGACTTCCCCTACGTGGTTCGGTCCACCTGTGATGTGCTCGAGTCCAACGGATCTTCGTCCATGGCGACGGTCTGTGGCACGACGCTCGCGATGTTGAACGCCGGAGTGCCGCTCAAGGCGTCCGTCGCGGGCATCGCGATGGGCCTCATCAAGGAAGGCGACAAGTTCGCGGTCCTCTCTGACATCCTCGGCGACGAAGATGGCATGGGCGACATGGACTTCAAGGTGACGGGTACCGAAAAGGGCATCACCGCCTTCCAGATGGACGTGAAGATCGCTGGGGTCACCCGCGAGATCATGAACGCAGCACTCGAGCAAGCTCGGGTAGGCCGCATTCACATCCTCGGCGAGATGGCGAAGACGATGTCTGAGCCGGCCGAGGAGATGTCCGAGTACGCGCCTCGAATCACGACGATCATGATCAAGCCCGACAAGATCCGCGACATCATTGGCCCTGGAGGCAAGAACATTCGCGCCATCCAAGAAGCCACTGGGACGCGCGTGAAGGTCGACGACTCCGGACGGGTCGAGATTGCATCCGTCGGTGTCGAGGGCTCGAACGCAGCTGAAGCGATGATTCGCGAAATCACGCAGGAAGCGGAGATCGGCAAGATCTACGTGGGCGTGGTGAAGAGCATCATGGCGTTTGGCATCTTCGTGGAGATCTGGCCTGGAACCGACGGTTTGGTCCGCAACGGTGACTTGGCGAACGAGTACATCGACA
>Ga0310342_100003669_pt1 | contig 10151 bp, 10 predicted proteins | sample S15DNA20500_MG_FD_206155 | JGI IMG/M metagenome (GOLD analysis project Ga0310342, IMG submission 206155) | Marine microbial communities from station ALOHA, North Pacific Subtropical Gyre - S1503-DNA-20-500_MG | ecosystem: Environmental > Aquatic > Marine > Oceanic | place: Pacific Ocean: North...
AAAGAATAATTATCAAATTATTCTTACATGTTAAACAAATAAATACATGAATGATCTCTTTATTCACCTACACATACCTAAAACTGGAGGGACTACTTTAAGAGATATTATACAATATCAATATAAATCAACTAAAATTCTTACAATTCCAACTTTAAGTGAATCAAAAAATATTATAAATAATTTATCACATAATAGAATGAAATATTTAGATATAATACAAGGACATCTTCAGTACGGAATACATGAAAAACTAAATAGAAATATAAAATACTTTACAATAATTAGAGATCCTATAAAACGTATCTTATCTACATATTACTATATTATTAATCAACCAAATAATCCTCAAAACTTAAGTAATGCTAAAAAAACTATGTCTATTTATGATTATATAAATAGTGGGATAAATCCATTTTTAATTAATGGACAAACTCAATTAATTGCTGGCAATGAATGCTCAATAGATGACCCATATATAAAATCAAGCGAATTACTCGAAATAGCAAAAAATAATATTAATGAAAATTTTATTTTTGCAGGTATTACAGAAAAGTTCGATGAATCAATACTATTATTAAAAAGAATGCTTAATTGGAAATCACCATATTACTCAAAAGCAAATCAAACAAAAAATAAACCTGACTATAATAAAATTGATATTAATGTAAGAGATTTTATTAAAGAACATAATCAACTAGATATAGATCTATATAATTATGTTAGAAAATTAATTAATAAGAAGATCGATGAAGCTGGGAATGATTTTCTGATTGAATTGAATCGATATAGAAAGATTAATTCTATTATTAATCCTATTTTTGGATATAACCGAGCAAAAAGATTCTTATCTAAATACTTTAACTGATTTCTATAATGAATAAACCAATTCTAATTACAGGTTCTCACCGTTCAGGTTCTACATGGGTAGGAAATATTATTAAAAATTTATCAATGATATATTATATACATGAGCCCTTAACGCCAAATAGTATAACTCGTGGATTATTTAATACTGAAGTTTGGTATAAATATTATGATCCTAATAAAGAACATGAAAAGGTCGAGTCTATTTTAAATAAACTATTCATTGGCCAATACCCCCTTAAAGCATTACTACATTTTAAAAATAGTCTTCCCAGTACGGATTATCGAAATCCAAATGGCATCAATGATAATAAGATAGATTTTAAATATTTGAAATGGAGAATAGGCGCCTATTTAGATTCAAAAAAATTAAAATTCAATAAAGTTAATCATAATGAAATTATTCCCTTAATTAAAGATCCAATATGTCTAACAGCTGCAGAATGGATCCATAAACGATGGAAATCTAGAAATGTGTTCTTAATTAGACATCCAGCTGCATTTGTTAGCAGTCTATTAAGGTTAAATTGGCGATTTAATTTTGAAAACTTTATTAAACAACCTGATTTAATAAATAGATTTTTAAAACCCTATGAGTCAGATATTAATAACCCTACTATGGATTTTATATCTGAAGCATCACTTATCTGGTTATGTACAACAAAAATTATTATAGAATATCAAAAGATATATCCAAATTGGATATATATACGACATGAAGATTTATCATATAATCCAATTAAAGAATTCGAACTATTATTTGAAAAGTTAGAACTTCCATATACAAGCAAAGTAAAAAGATTTATTCAAGCAACATCTGATCATTCAAATCCAAGTGAGGTATCAAATAAAGGCAAAGTTCATCAATTACAAAGAAATAGTAGGGAAAATATTAAAAACTGGAAAAAAAGGCTTACTAATAAAGAAATAAAAAAAATACGTGATATAACTGAACATATATCTAATAAATTTTATTCTGATAAAGATTGGTAATTATTTTTTAATCGTGAACGCTAGTTTTATAATTTGATACAATAATTGAAAGGGAATAAAAAGTATTATACTAATATATTGAAATAGATTAGCATGTTTTCTAAAAAGCAAAAATAATCCTATTAATTTTCTTTTGTTTTTAGAAAAAGAAAATGAACCACCAATAGAAGCTGATACTTTATGCCATATTGTTGAATTAGGTGTGTACCATACTTGAAAATCCTTCTTTCTTATAGATAAGGATAAATCAACATCTTCAGAATACATTGGAAAATTCTCATCAAACCCTTCAATATTTTTAAAATCATCATAGCGCATACAAAAACAGCAACCTGTAGCATATTTTGTTATGCCTTCTAAATTAAATTTTTCATTATCATATTGACGTATTCCCTCATGAGATACTGAGCCTGTCCACAAATTTACATTCCCCCCTGCATACCAGATTAATTTGGGATTGTTTTGATAATATATTTTTGGAACAGTTTGATAAATATTTTTATTAGTTAATAAAGGGTTAATTAAAGGGTTAATAAAATCTTTATCTACAACGGTATCATTATTTAGAAAAATAACAAAGTCTGGTTTATCATTATTCAAAGAGTTAAAACCTCTATTATTTCCTCCAGCAAACCCATAATTATTATCTAATTTTAAAACTGAGATGTCAGGATATATTTTATTAATAGACTCTACGGAACTATCAGAAGATTTATTATCAACAACAAGGATATTATAATTTGAATAATCTACCTTGTTTAAAGAATCTAAGCATTCAAGAGTTAAATCTTTTCCATTCCAATTAAGTACAATTACAGTTACAGATGAATTATTCATTTAACAATGATACTTTGTATTGCTTCAACAAATTTATCCCAAGAAAAATTTTTGTTATATACTTTAATATTCTCTTTAAAGTTTATTTTATCTGAGTTAGTATAATATTTAATTATACTATTCGCAATTTCATCTGAATCTGGATTTACTAAATAACCAGTTTTACCTTCTTGAACAATCTCACCTAAACCTCCAACATTTGTAACTATAACAGGTTTATTAAAATGATAAGCAATAGGAACAATCCCACTTTGAGTAGCAGATTTATATGGTAGGACAATGATATCAGCAGCAGAAAAGTATAAACTAACTTTATTATGTGGAACAAATTCAAACCTTAAATCAAAAATATCATTGATTTTATGTTCATCTATCATATTTGAATATGGTTCAGGATTCTCATAACAATCACCTATCGCCAGTACTTTAAAGTCAGTTAATTTTTGTTTAAGAACATTTGCTGCTTGTATTAAGAGATCTAAACCTTTGTAGGGCCTTATTAGTCCAAAAAATAGGATTAGTTTACTTTCATTTATTTTTAAATGACTTCTTGATTCTTCTTTATTAATACTTTTTCCAAATATATCATATAATGGGTGGGGTGTATAAATGTATTTAGCATCTGGAAATAGAGACAATAGATCATTTTCAACTGATCTAGACATAACTATAAAATAATCTATATATTTGAAAAAATATTTAGTTAGTCTGTTATCAAAAAAACGACTTTCATGAGGAATGATATTATCACATATCACTAAAGATTTAATATTGATTTTTTTTTTAATAAGTCTGATTATTGATCCAAAAGAAGGAGCAAAAAAAGGCATCCAGTATTTAAAAATTACAATATCAGGTTTTAATTCAATTATTCTTTTTGCTGCTTTATGCCAAGAAATAGGGTTTATACTATTTATAATTCTTTCAATATTCAAATCAGATTTCTGATTATTATCAAATTGTGATTTCCCAGGGAATAATATACTAGGATATTGTAAAGAGAAATTTATTGCTATTACATCATGATTATATGATAATTTTTCATACAAAGTCTGATAAAAGTTAGATATTCCTCCTCTAAAGGGAGGGAAAGTCCCCACTATAACTATTTTCACAATAAATCTAAGTTATCATTTAATTATATGATGTATTCTATTTTCATTTTTCTGATTACCTCTAGTATGCATCTCACCTAAAAGGCCTAAAGAAAAGAACTGAATACCTATGACAATAATCATTACACCAAATACAAGAAGTGCCATATGTTTTTGAAAGGGCTCACCTAAAACATATTTAAGATAAAGGACATATAATTCAATAATCATACCTATAAAAAAACTTGATAAACCAAAAAATCCAAACAAATGTAAAGGCCTCTGATCAAATCGATCAATAAATAAAATGGATATAAGATCAAAAAATCCGTGAAATAATCTAGATCCTCCATATTTAGTTTCACCAAATTTTCTTGATCTATGGTTTACTTGAACTTCACCAACTTTGAATTTCTTGTGACCTGCTAATGCAGGTATATATCTATGGCGACCGCCATATATTTCAACAGCTTTCACAACAGAACGTTTATAAATTTTTAGTCCACAATTAAAATCGTGTATTTTTACTCCCGTCATGATCCGTGTTACAAAATTAAATAATTTAGATGGAATACGTTTATTAAATGGGTCGTGTCTTACTTTTTTCCATCCAGAAACAAGATCATATCCTTCATTTAATTTTTCATATAAATTATTAATTTCTAATGGATCATCTTGTAAGTCAGCATCCATCGTTACAACATAATTACCTGTAGAATGATTAAATCCCTCTGCTAAGGCAGCTGCTTTACCATAATTTCGATAAAACTGTATAAGAATGACATCCGCATATTCTTCCGCCATCGTTATTAGAATTTCCGTTGATCCATCCGTACTGCCATCATCAATAAATAAGATTTCCCTTTTTGAGAATGAACCTGTAGCATTTCGAATTTCTCCGTATAATTCTTCAATAGAATCTTTTTCATTATATACTGGAACAATTATTGAAATTGAATTATTCATATTTTTGTTACGGATTTGTTATAGGAATAGATTGAGGAATTCCTTTTTCCAGATCTGGATAATTTGAACCAAACTCTCGATTTGTTATTAATATTTCATATTTATCCATATTAGATTCATCGATATAAGCGATCTTTTGAATTAAAGAACCAATTCGTTGTCGATTAGTTTCAAATGTCATTTTAACATTTTTATTTTCAAACTCAAACTTATTATTAATTTCACTATTCAGATCAGGAACGAATCCCCATAGCAATTTTGTCAAGTTTCTTGGTGATAAGTATTCAATAAATGGAAACAAAATAACTAATGAAGTTTGAGTATATTTTTGATTCTGAATCATATCCCATGCACTTATAGATAAACCATCAATCTCTAATAATAAAATCTTGCGGCCCAAAATATCTCTAAATAGTAAAAAAGAATCATATCCATTCGATGTAAATGAAAAATTAAACTTACCAGACTGTTGTCCATAAATTTCAGTAGATCCTTTACCACGTAATTGACCATAAACCGAAACTAATTTTTTCATAGTCAAGGTTGGTTTTGCTGATAAAGCCAATGAATCAGTAAAGTTATTTTTTACTTTAGTACATCCAAAAAAAATAATAAATAATAAAATCCAGTTTTTATTTTGCAACAATACCTGCTTTCTGCTGTAGAATTTCATTATCTTTATCAATATCTAGAGCCTTAAGATAATATATGAGAGCTTCTTCAATCCGATTGTTAGCAATCAAAACATCTCCTAAATGTTCTAAGACTACCGCATTATCATTCTCTAATTCAACAGATTTACGAATAAAAATTAAAGCCTTTTCAATATTATCCATTTTATAATATATCCATCCAATTGTATCAAGGTATGCTGCATTTTCAGGCTCTAATTCAGTTGCTTTTTTCGCCATAGCAAGAGCTTTATTCAATTGTATATTTCTTTCAACTAAGCTATAAGAATAATTATTAAGCGCTTGAACATCATTCGCATTTGTTGCGATTAGACCTTCATATAATGAATCAGATTCAGTCCAATAATTTAAGGCATCGCTTGCAATTGCAAGAGTATGTCTAGCTCCTCTTGATTCTGGATAAATTTTTAAAGACTGTCTTAATACTACTGTTGCTTTATCATATTTTTCTAGCTGCTGATAACTACTTCCTAAAAGATATTGTATTGAAAACTCATCATTAAATCTTTTATTTACAGGTTCCAAAATTTTAATTGCTCCAAGTGGATTCTCATTATTTAACTCTGCTAATGCAGCATCTAAATAACCTCTAGGATCTGAAGGATGATGTTCAATAATTTGATTTGCAATTATTCCAGCAGAGTCTAAAATGCTTTGTTCTATATATATATTGGATAGAAAGTGCATTATTGTTGCATCAAAATGATTCATATTAACAAGCTTTTTAAATAATGGCTTTGCTCTAACTAAATCTTCCATTTTATAATACAAAATACCAAGCTGTGATAATCTTTCAGTCGTCTCTCCTTCTATTAGTATTAATGACTCTAGAGCATTAATACCATTCTCATAATCACCTGACATCACAATTAAATCAATATATGTTGATAAGTAATATGAATTATTTTTATCAATATCTATTAGTTTCTTATATAAATTACGTGCTTTATCTAATTCTCGAGATCGTAATGATAAATTTGCTGCTTCTTCTAATATATCAATTCGACTTTTATCCTTCTCAAATGCCTTAATAAATAAAGATATGGATTCATTAATATTATTTTGTGATAACACTAATTTAGCTAGTGCAATTAAATATTTAGGATCTCCTTCTACAGAATTTTCTGCAAGTACTCGATATTGTTCTATAGCTTTATCATGTTTATTTTGAAAAAGATATTGATTTGCTAGTATTTCTCTAGCTTCATAATCATTAGGATCAAGATTGAGAGCATTAAATAATAATTCTTCAGATTTTTTCGCCTTCCCTAATTTCCAATAACACTCCGCCATAGAAACAATAATTGTCGCAGCCTCTGGATCCAATTCCAACGCATCTTGGAACTCAAGAATTGCCATTGAATAATTACCTTGAGACATAAATAACTGACCATCCATAAAATGAGCTATAGCTTTAACATTTTCATTTGGTTTAGTTTTTATTTTATCATTTGATTCAGACTGCACTTCTTCTATTCCAACAGGATCTTCCACGATAACTGCTGGTCTTTGAACGCAATTACTGAATACTAATAAAGAAAAAATAAAATTGATTTTTTTAGACATATTTATATAAAAGAATTAGATAATTATAAATTTACTATATAAAATAAAAATTTTAATAATCTCCATGCGCAATTACCGCATTCCCACCATTCTTCTTAACCTCATACATCGCTAAATCTGCATGAGCAATAAGTTCCTTCATTTCTATAGAATGTTTTGGATATTCAGACATTCCTGCGCTTATTGCCATCCTTTCTTCAATGCCATCCTTATTAAAGTGAAATTCTGATACTTTTTCTATTATTCTTTCTGCCACTGGTTGAGCATTTTCTACATCAGTATTTACTAAAACAATAGCAAATTCCTCTCCACCATAACGTGCACAGATATCTATATTACGTACACTATCTTTTAGTATTTTGGATACTTCCCTTAATACATAATCCCCATATAAATGCCCATACGTATCATTAATTCGTTTAAATTTATCTAAATCCAAGATTAATAAAACTAACCTTTGTTTGAATCGTTTTGCACGACTCAATTCTTCAGCTAATCTCTCCTTATATGCTTTATGATTTAATAAATCTGTTAAACCGTCATGTATGGCGCTTTTATACATTTTTGAATATTCATCCTTCCAAGTAAGAATTGAACCCATAGTATCAGCTAATAATTCTAGAAATTGAATATCTTTATTAGAAAAAATAGATTCTTCTAATCTTTCAATTGAAATAGCTCCTAAAATATTATTATCATATTTTATAGGAATAGATAATATGGAATTAAAATTATACTGTTGAATATCTCCTTGTATAAAACGTCCTGTAACTGAATATTTTTCTGTCCAATTAGAAGAATTAATTATTTTACCTAACTTATAAGGTAGACCATGTAGAGTATTATCTATCTCAATGATATCTCCAAGCTTAGAATCCTCGCTAAACCCATCTATCATTTTAACCTTTGCAGTGGAAGAATTAGGCTTTGGGAAAGTAATTGTTAATTTATCATATCGTAAGAACGATCTACATAAAGTTTTTACTTCATCTAAAAGCTCATCTTCTTTTGAATTATTATTTAGCTGATTAAATAATTTCGAAATTCGTATTCGAAAATCTTTATCCCCTAATAATTTTTCTATACGTTGCAATCTACTAATACCCATTGATAAATATTTTCCTAAATAGGATAATATATTTTTATCTCTATCATTAACCGTCTTAAAATGATCTACCATTAATAATAAACAACCTCCAACATGATTATTATATTTTAAGCGAATACCCATCATACATTCGCTTCCTCTCCATGATTTATCTCCAAATAAATCAATCCATGCATTTTTTTCTTCACTTTGTTGTATCAATGAGGGATTATCTATATTAATAATTTTAACAATTAATTGATTATCTTTAACTATCTGATCGGGAAAATCATTTGATGTAGATTTCTGCAATACCAAATTATCTACATTAGGGCTTAACATATATGTAGCACACTTATAGTCAGGATTCATGGAAATAATCATGTTAAAGACTAGTTCCAACAAAGAGTCATAGTTTTCCTTTAACTCTTTGTTAACATTATTTGTCTTTGGAGTATTCCCAATCCCTTCCAGTGATCTATCTATCTTTGTACTACTATCACTAGGATCCATACTGTATTGATATAACAGCGCTAATACGCTTATAAATACAAAAATCTTTATGAATATACTATCAGTAAGAGCTGGTAAAATAAATAATATAAATGACAATACTAGAATTGTAGTTATTGCCACTTGTCTTAGATTAATCACAATAGATAGATCCTATAAGTAAAACTTACGGAAACTAGCCGTATTTTCGAAGAGTGTTTGGTGATTTATTAATTAAACACTATTTATTACCTACAAGTTTAATATTCTTATCAAACTTGCCATTTTTTATGCTATTTTGATTATCTATATTTGTAGTATCATCATCTTCAGCAAACATTAAATCCTTATCTGGATTAATCATATTTGATGGTTTTGGTATTTCAGCTTCTTGTTCAGCAATACTTCTAGGGATTGCAATTGAGTCCAAATTACTTCTTGGCATTAATTGTAATGCGACAACAACAAGTGCAACAATTAAACAACTCATTACTGTTGCATAAACAGGTGTGAATCCAAAATATGTTTTTGACCTACCAGAAACAGCATATTTTTTATTAGAAGGTCTATTTTTTTCAAACTCTACTCTTTTCATTAAATTTTCCATAAAACCATCAGAAGTTTTTACCTCTGATAAATCTTTCATGGAATTCATTAATAAACGGATAGATTCCATTTGCTCTTTTGCTTCTGGGTTATCTTCCATAAATGCTTCAACTTCTTTACGCTTGGCAAGTGGAAGTTTATTTTCAATATAATCGGATATTAAATCCTCAAACTTATAACGTTCCATCTATATAACTTTCTCCTATCTTAATTCTTTCAACATTTCTTGTAATTGTAAACGTGCACGATTTATTCGTGATTTTACCGTTCCTAAAGGAACCTCTACTATATTACTAACTTCCTCATAAGAAAGTTCCTGAATATCTCGTAAAATTATTACTTCACGGAAATGATCAGGTAAAGATTGTATTGCTTTATGAATTTGTTCTCCAACAAATTGCCCATGTACTGTCTTGGCAGTATCTTCATCAGAAGGTATATCATACTCCCAATCATCCCTGCCCATTTCACTAAGATTTGTAACTTTTCTACGTTTTTTCTTACGTAACTCTGTCTTCGCCAAATTTCCTGCAATTGTATAAAGCCATGTAGAAAATTTTGCAATATTTCGATAATAATCTTTATGAGTGTATAATTTTACTAATGTATCCTGAACAATATCTTCAGCTACAACTTCATCATTAACGAAACGATATACAAACGACATCAATCGATCTCGGTATCTGTTAACTAATTCTATATATGCCTGTTCATCTCCATTTTGGAACCTGCCTATAAGCTCTTCATCTGTATATATAAACTTCTTATCCATTTGCTTGTAAGACTGAGAATAAGAAATTTGTGAATAGTGCTTCATCTGATAGACGAGTAGTTTTCAAACGCTGATCTATTTTCCCTAAAATAGTTAATGCGTACTCTATTTCCTCCTTGTTAAATCTATTTGCAATCTGCGGAAACTGTTTAATCACAGATGGCGGTAGAGGTATATAA